>ERZ842401.2273-NODE-2273-length-25914-cov-4.578793_pt1 | contig 25914 bp, 22 predicted proteins | sample MGYA00521270_ERZ842401 | MGnify/ENA primary metagenome ERZ842401 (study PRJEB31892, sample SAMEA3878208) | bioreactor metagenome | biome: Moose rumen | place: Sweden | collected 2011-10 | study: EMG produced TPA metagenomics assembly of the PRJEB12797 data set... | reverse complement strand
CCACTTCTGCGCGGTCTTTACGTCCACGGGCTTTGGGTTCCGCAGCTGGGCATACGCGGGAAGCCGCTTGCCTATGGCATCGTCCAGAGTTGCGAGTTTCTTTTCCGCCTTGGCGAGGTCGTCGCCCGCTTTTTTGTAGCGTTCTTCATCGCGCTCCGCCAGCGTAAGGCTTCCCTGCCGTTCCAGCTCCTTGCGAGCCACGCTTATCTTTGTGCTGAGTTCCTGCACCTGCTGGCGCTCGCTGTCCGTCACGCCGTCAAGACGGAGGGCAGCCTCCGTGCCCAGCTGGTCAAGGAAGCCTCGGCTCCGCAGGGACTCGGAGTATTCAAAAGCATCCTCCTGCCTGTTGTTTTCCGCAGAGAAATCCACACCGTAATAGTAAAGGGGCAACGCTTGCCGCAGAAAATCCTCTTTCATAGAAGACATATCCTGCCGCGCCCGTTCCACCGTGTTCATGGCAAGGGAGAGCGTACTGCGAATGAAGTATTTGTCGGTCTCCTCAGAGCGGAACATCTTGAGGTATAACTCCTTTGCGGAGGACACAGTCTTTTTGATGAAGGACTGGCTTGGGGGATTGGAAAAAAGGATACCTTTTAACATACCGATTGAGTCTTTGTAACGAGAAGATTCCTCTATTCCCTTACAGGCTTTCTTCCAGTAGGTGGTGGCAGATTTGTAATTTCCCTGATTATAATAAAAGTTTCCTATACTGATATAAGATGATACTGTCGCAGGATGTTTTGTGCCTAGTACTTCTTCCCGAATAGCCAATGCTTTATTATAATATAATAAAGAGTTTCGATAATCTCCTTTGTAATTATAAAAAGTCCCCATATTGTTGTAGCCTGATGCCACATTGGGGTGCATTGTGCCTAGTAATTCCTCTTGAATAGTTAGTGCTTTGTCAAAATATATCAGCGCGCTATCGTAATCTCCTTTGTTGTTGTAGATTGATGCAATATTGCTGTAGGATAATGCAGTGTCTAGGTGTTTTGTGCCCAGAAACTCCTCTTGAATAGTTAGTGCTTTGTCAAAATATATCAGCGCACTATCGTAATCCTCCTTGTATAAATAGCTCGTTCCGATATTGAAGTAGCATAAAGCCGTATCGGGGTGTTCCGTACCTAATATCTTTTCCAGGATATACTGTCCTTTATTTAAATACATGAGAGCTTTGTCATAATCACCCTTGTCTTGATAGGTAAGACCAATATTGATGTAAGATGATGCTGTATCGAGATGATTCGAACCTAGGGTTTCCTCTTGAATAGCTAATGCCTTGTTATAATATAGCAGAGCATTGTCATAATCACCTTTGCAGTAGTAAGTTACCCCAACATTGTTGTAAGATGATGCTGTACGAGAGTGCTTCGGTCCTAGCACTTTCTCTTGGATAGCAAGAGCCTTAGTGTAATATAACAGGGCTTTGTTGTAATCTCCTTCATTGTAGTAAATTACTCCGATGTTATTGTATGATTCCGCTGAGGGTGCTCCGTGCCCAGTGTATCCTCCCGAATGGCTAGTGCCTTGGTAAGATATAGCAGAGCACTATCGTAATCACTTTTGTACTGATAGATAATTCCAATAACGTCGTAGGATAATGCCGTATCACGATGTCTTCGCCCTAAGACCTCTTCACGAACAGTCAATGCCTTGCTATAATAGAGCAATGCATTATCGTAATCGCCTTTATAATAGTAAATCCTCCCAATATTATCGTAGGATGTTGTCATATCAAGATGCTTCGGACCTAATACCTTCTCACAGATGGTTAATGCTTTTTTGTAAAATAATAGAGCATTATCATAATCTCCCTTCCCGCTATAAACATCCGCAATACTATTATAAACCATTGCTGTTTCAGAATGGTCTTCACCAAATTCTTTCTTGTAGTTCTCTAGCTGCCTATTGTAATACAATAAGGCATCATCATAATTCCCCATTGCAGAATAAACATACCCCAACCATGATTCTACAGCTGCTCTTATTAGAATATCTACATCAGCCTGTTTTTCATTGATTTCCAATGCCTGCTTGAAATGGGGCAGTGACTCAGTATAATTTCCTGAATTGGCATAAAGCCTGCCTTTGCGGAATTCCATTACAAAGAAAACATAGTTGTCAGCAGGATATGTGGCGCGCAGTTCATTCTCAAATGTGGATATGTATTCCAATGTGCAGTCGGAGCTTTCGTCACTCACGTAATCCAGTTGCTCCTGTAGTAACTTTGTCTCTCTGGATTGAGATACCAGAACAAATGGAATTAAAAAGCCAAGACACAAAAAAACAGCCAATTTTTTACACATAAACACTCCTGTTCAACGCAAATGCGGGAGTTTGCCTCAAAAAGCTAAAGGCTTTTACAAAGCAAACTCTACTCCATCAAGTAGGTAAAAAGTTAGAACCCTCTTATCGCCATCATGATTTCTGAGAAAACCCTTTCAAATTCTTCCTCTTTGTCCGCTTCAGAACCATTCAGTCCATTCAACGAAATAGTTTTTGTATCAATATCTTGATAACGTTCTCCTATCTTTTTCTGAATGTCGGTATTCTCAGGATAGTTTCTTGCAGCACAAATTATTATATCAGGCTGAAACTCATCTAAAAGATCAAGGCATTTTGTAATTTCTTGCTCGCCATCGCCATCTCCAGCACTTAAAATGCCAATGGTCTCAAAAGAACCAACAAAATACCCAATAATGTCATCATTCGTAAGAGGTGCCTCAGAATTTTTATTCAAAATTGAAGCAGCCGTTTTAGTGTATAACAAGTTGTTGTACTTATAATTTTTTGCCTCCAGCCGTCTTGCAATTTCCCTGATACACCGAGTTTTCCCAGTATTATCGAAAGCTGCAATTATACGAACCTTTCTTGTTGCCATAGTTTAATTCTCCTTATGGTTAAATTTTTTTTGCGATCGTTAGCAATTCAACAAAGTGAGGCCCATATTGCCCCCATTCATTCATATTTATGGAATTCTTTTTGTAATTTTCATAATTTGGAATATAAGGCTTCATACTCTTCCTTAAAGTATTTATTATAGGAAGTGGATTCTCTCCCTCCCGTTGAGCAATAACGTTGCCCGCAATAATTGAAACAATATCATAGGCTTCAACTACTTTAGCTATATCTTTATCTATATCTGACTTCATAAAAACTCCAAGTATATATCGTGAGCAGTCCTGCCCGCCGACCTGCATCGTCCGGCGGGCAGCCAATATCCAAAGGCATCCCCGCCCGTCAGTTCGTGTACACCTCAAATGCGGCGTTGTAGCGGGCATTGTTCTTTATGTAAATCGTGAACAGCCCTGTCCAACGCGGGCGCCAAGAGCAATAGGCATCCCTGCCATAGCTTTCGTCATAGGTAATCAGATTGCCGTTCTGGTCATAGATATACAGGTCAAGATCTGCTCCATCGAGGGAGGCAACGCCAACTTCTGCCAAACGGTTTCCGTCAAAATACCACTGATACCACGTTACGCCGCCGTTTGCATAGGCAAAGTTTGACGCATACTGAGGACCGCCGGAGGCACCTCGCGTGGACTTCTTGATGGACTTTTCCACGTTCTTTGCCCAAGCAAGCAAGGTCTTGTCTTTGCCTGCAAGGTCGCGGGCGGCATCAACAAGCGCCTGTGCAGAGTAGTCCTTCGCTTTTTCTGTGAATGCACTGCCTTTGCTGCCTTCCTGCGTCGCCTCATAGCTGGCTTCCTGTATCTTTATCTGCGAAATCATTTCCGCAGCCTGCAAGAGCGCGGTGGGAGACTCATTTTTGTAGCCGTAGTCAGCAAGCTCGTGGGCAAGCTGCAGGGTTTTGACATCGCTGTTGCTCTCCGGCGCCGCTTCCTTCGTGCCCTGCGGACCTACCTGTCCAAAAACCATCGCCGCCCCTGCAAAGCAGAGTGCCAAAACCAAAAGTGCCTTTTTCATTTGTTCCTCCTGTGTTATCACAGTAAAATTTTGTTGTTTTTGGCGAAAATAGCACAAAAACACAACCATCTTGCACAATCTTACTGTATAAACCTGTAAAAAGCAAGAAAAGTTACAAGAAAATCACGATAATATTGTGGTTTTTGTGCAGGGAAGATGCCGGCAGCAGTCGCAATGGTGGATTAAACAAAAGCTATCAATCCGTATTTAGCTTATACAAACTTGTGCGTATTGTACTGTCTCAGTACGCTTTATTGCCTATCCGGGGAACACAAACAGGCAGTACACGGTACTCAATATGCTAATTCGCGGTACAGAAAATGCGCCTGAGAGGGAGTATACTCCAGCTAGATTGTTCCATCAATCCATCTAGGAAGTTCATAAAATCTAATTGGGAAGATATGTGCATTTAGGAAGATGAGCGGCAAACACCGCAAAAGAAAACCGATATGGGGAAAGCTATATATTTTAAAGATAATGCGAATAAAATTATGAAAATAAACTGCACTTGGTATTTCTAATGAATTTATTGTAAAAACCTTCAAAACTATGCTATACTTTCATTATGGTACAAGAGAAGTTCAAGAACGAAGAGGAATTCGCCGCTCTGGCGAACTCACGAGCAAGGAGGCAGGGCTTATGCAGACAAGGAAATCACTTTCAGCAATCAGCGCGGACCGCGAGCTCTGGATAGCGCAGTACCGGCAGGAGATATTCGAGCGCGACCGCATCTCTGGTCTTGCCGCCGCAAAAGAAGCAGCTGCATTTGCCGAAATCGATGAGGGCTTACTCTTATAATTTTGTTATTCAAGCCAATTTCCTATCCAAAACAACAAGTTAATAATGTAAAATTTATCCCCCCGCTGGTGCATTCTATAAGATATGCCTGAACCCTTACGAGACATATTTATAAAAAACCTTAAATTCTACCGAAAGCAGAAGAACCTTTCGCAGGAAAAGCTGTCCTATGCCATCGATATGAGCATGAACTACATAAACCAGCTGGAGAACAAGAATTCCTTTCCCCCGCCGGAGGTCATCGACAAAATGGCTTCCGTGCTGGAAATCCGCCCCGCACAGCTTTTCGACGAGAACGCCAGTCCGCAGAACATAGCGAGCACCGACCGCGAGCGCTTCATAGCGGACATCGTAAAGCAGCTGCACGAAGCTGTCAAAGAAGACCTGAGCAACGGCGTGACGGCGGCACTAGGGAAAATCTTCAAGTAAGCAGAAGCGGACTTCCCTGCAGGCTGATGCACAGCATCATTTTATCACACACAGGTGAATTTTGCTTACTTTTACACACCGCTGTGTATTTCATAGAAGAAAACCACAGCTGTGTTACATTTTAGGCATGGATTTTTGGGAGCATGTTGACTTGATTTGTGAATACAGGGGCATTCCGCGCAAAGAACTGGCATACAAGGCGCAGTTTTCGGTCAACTGCATCTCCACAGGAATAGCCCGCAACAGCATGCCCTTTGCCGATGTTGCCTGCCGCATTGCAAAAGTACTGGGCGTGTCCGTTGAATATCTGGTGACGGGGGAAGCTTCTGCAGGAGAACTCGGCGGCGCAGGCAAAGAGGGGCAGCTTCTGCAAAAAATCATAGCAGACAAGAAGGACCTGCTCTACAAATACGCGGGAGTCTTCGAAGAACTGGACAGCATCCCCCAGTCCCAGAGAAAGCCCCTCCTTGTCTATATCCACGAACTGGCAGGAATTTTTGATTGACCCTAGCCATATTCGCACTTATAATAATATCTTATGAGTTTTATGATGATTTTTGAATTACTGATTGTTTTGGGTGCGCTTTACGTGGGCTCGCGCTATGGCAGCCTTGCGCTCGGCGCAATTTCCGGCATTGGACTTTCGGTTCTTGTGCTCGTCTTTGGCATGAAGCCGGGAAATCCGCCTACCGATGTCATCTATATTATCATCGCGGCAATCACCTGCGCCGGCATGCTGCAGGCTTCCGGCGGTATGGAATGGATGATTCAGATTGCCGAAAAGGTCTTGCGAAAGCATCCCAACCAGATTATTTTCCTTGCCCCGCTGTGCACCTTCTTTTTGACCGTCCTTGTGGGAACAGGACACGTCGTCTATACGCTCATGCCGATCATTGCGGATATTTCGCTGAAAAAGGGCATCAGGCCGGAGCGCCCCTGCGCTGTCGCCTCTATCGCAAGCCAAGTGGGCATCAGCTGCTCGCCCATCTCTGCAGCGGTTGCCTCTTTCGTTGTCATTTCCGGTACGAATAACTTCACCGTCAACAATGTGCAGGTGATTGCAATCACCATTCCCGCCTGTCTGTGCGGCATTTTGGCAGCAGCGCTTATTTCCTACAAGCGCGGAAAGGATTTGGACAAGGACCCCGAATTCCAGGCCCGCCTTGCGGACCCGGAGATGAAGGAGTATATGTACGGCTCAACCGCTTCCGTCTTAGGGAAAGAGGTTTCCAAGCAGGCAAAGCTTTCCGTGTTCATCTTTCTGGCGGCAATCGGCGTCATCGTCATCTACTCGTTGTTCCAGATTTTCGGCTTTGACATCCGCCCGCGCTTTACCCAGACGCTTGCTGATGGCACGGTGAAGACCACGAGGCTTGCGATGAACCTCATCATCCAAATCGTCCTGCTTACGGCGGCAGCGTGCATCATCATTTTTGCAAAGGCTGAGCCCAAAAAGGCGGTAAGCGGCGCTGTCTGGCAGAGCGGAATGGTCGCGGTCGTGGCAATCTACGGCATTGCATGGCTTGCCGACACGTATTTTTCCAATTATATGAGCGTCATCGAAAGCGGGCTGACCGGCATTGTGGAAAAATTCCCGTGGATGATAGCCTTTGCCTTCTTCGCGGTGAGCGTCCTGATCAACTCGCAGGGCGCGACGCTCGTTGCAATGCTTCCGCTTGCATACAAACTGGGTATTCCGGGACCAATCCTTTTGGGCGTTATGCCAAGCATCTATGCGTATTTCTTTATTCCGAACTACCCGTCAGACATTGCCACAGTAAACTTTGACCGCTCCGGCACGACAAAAATCGGCAAATACCTCTTGAACCACAGCTTTATGCTTCCGGGACTGACGAGCGTCATTGTCTCCACTATCGTGGGGTCCATTTTGGTCAGGATATTCTACTAGCAGGCAGGGGATAACGCTGAAGAAGCATCTTTCATGCATTCGACGCGCTGCCATAAAACAGAGATATCCTCAGCCTCCACCTCGCGGCGGCCAACACGGGCGGCTATCTCCTGCGGGCTGTATTTGTCTTCTGGGTAAAGCAGGACCACGGAAGCATCGCCGTCATGCAGGAAGTTGTGCTCGCCGAAATCCGTGTAGCGGGTGGCGCCGATGGAAATCAAAAGCTGCTCAGGGCGGGACGCCGCGTTCAGGTAGGCGTTTACGTCTTCCGCTGGACCTTCGTCGCGCTGCGTGTTGAGTTTTTCGATGAGCCAGCTGATGAGCTTTCCATATATGTAGCTGTAATCGCGCACCGCGCTGTCCTCGCCATAGGCGTGAACCTGCCCGCCGCGCACAAGGAAGCTGGCAATGCGGTAACGCTCCATGATGCCGGAAGAATCAAAGCTGTCTATGGGGAGCATGCGGAGAGCAAGCCCCTTGCTGCAGGCGCCCCAGTTCTTTTTCTCGCTGATTTTGCGCGCCCCGTCCTTGCGTATGGAGCAGTCATTCGATGCGACAAAGGCAAAGGGATGGAGCGATTTTACCTGTGTTCCCTCCCATGCCACATCGCACACGATGGCGCATTCTGGCTCTATCTGTAGCTTGCTTCCGCTGCCCTCGCTTGGGAGATAGATAATCCGCTCCCCGTCAAAGGGGTAAATGCCCAAAAACGAGGGCACCACCCCCTGAGAGCTGGGAATGTAGGTGGGGAAAAGCGCCTTGGGAGCATTCTGTTCTTTCGTCTTGATTGCAAGAAAATCGCGGGCTTCCCCCGCCTGCTCCAGATGGCCGGTAAAGTTTCCTGCCACGCCGAACGAGGGAATCTGGCGGAAATCACATGTCATAATGCTTGAACTCAACAGTCGTATCTTCCATGGAGAGCACGTCCAGCACTTCGTCCAGATTGTCAAGGTGCCCCAGCTTGGTTCCGTTTACAAAAAAGAATTCTGGAATCTCTCCATAAAAGATAATCAGATTATTGCTCTTGGTCAGAAACACATCACCGGGCACAACGTCTTTATGGGCCTGCACGTTCTGCTGGAACGCCTTGCCCGCAAGGTCAACGCATATCATATAGCCCTCCCTGTCATACACGTTATCCGTGTTGATGGTGATAGCTTCATTCTTCGCGGCATACTCAAGGTTCACCGTATAATCGGCAGCACTCGCCGCCGTCATGCCGAACAGAGCAGGAATGAAAAGGAAAGCAGATTTCTTCATTATATACCTCCGCATTCATCAAACAATTCTCTGGGAAAAAAGTTACAGAAAAAAGTAAAAAAATCTTTATCTTGCAATAAGCCCCCAATCATAGTAATATAGAATATAATAGAAGAAAATAATTTCGAGGTTATTATGAACTTTGTTGAGGAAATGAAGAAAAAGGCCAAAGAATACCAAAACAGCCTTGTACTCCCTGAAGGAACAGAAGAACGCACCGTAGTGGCTGCGGCAAAGATTGTAGCGGAAAAACTCGCCGGAAAAGTCACCCTGCTCGGCAAAAAAGATGACGTGCAGAAGGTTGCGCAGGCAAAGGGCGTGTCGCTTGAGGGCATTGACATTATCGATGTCTCAACCTCCCCTTGGCTGGACGATTTTGGCAAGGAATATTACGAGCTTCGCAAAGACAAGATCAGCAAAAAGACAGGTCAGCCCGAGGTTACTCCCGAAAGCGCCCGTGAGTACATACTCAAGGACCCGCTGAGCTTTGGCGCCATGATGGTGCGGCTCGGCAAGGCAGATGCCATGGTATCCGGCGCGCTTTCCGCTACAGCGGATTTGCTGCGCGCGGGCTTGAAGATCATCAAGACCGCTCCCGGCACAAGCACGGCATCTTCCTGCTTTGTGATGGACACGCATGACAAGAGCTGGGGCAAGGACGGTTACCTCATCTTTGCCGACTGCGCGGTAAATCCCCGCCCCACGAGCGAGCAGCTGGCTGACATCGCCGTGGATTCCGCAAAGAGCTGCCGCGACCTTTTAGGCGCAGAGCCTGCCGTTGCCATGCTGTCATTCTCGTCAAAGGGAAGCGGTGGAAAACTTGAAGACGTGCTCAAGGTGCAGGAAGCGGTAAAGCTTGCCCACAAAAAAGCCCCTGACCTTCTCCTTGACGGCGAGCTTCAGGCAGATGCCGCCCTCATCCCCGAAGTAACAGAGCGCAAGTCCCCCGGTTCCCCCATCACCGGCAAGGTGAACACGCTCATCTTCCCGAGCCTTGAAGCAGGCAATATTGGCTATAAACTGGTACAACGCTTTGCCCATGCAGATGCCTATGGACCAATTCTGCAGGGCTTTGCAAAGCCCATCAGCGATCTGAGCCGCGGCTGTACGAGCGACGAAATTGTCGTGACTTCCGCCATCACGCTTGTCCAAGCCGGCAAGAAAAACTAAGGAAGGAAAAGTGGCACTGACAATTCCACAACGATTTATCATTGCACTCTTTTCTGCCGGTGCCCTCTTGCTGCCTTTTATCTCCTGCCTCAGCACGGAGCAGGAGGTGAAGCCAGATGGAAATACAGAGGAAACAACGCGAACGGAGCAGGTTCTTGTTTCGGGAACAGAACCGAGCTCTGAAATCAAAACAAGCTCTGGAAACGGACAAACTTCTGAAATAGAACTAAATTCAAAAAGCGAAGCAAGTTCAACAGAATTAAGTTCAACCGAACTTAGTTCTGAACTAAAGCTTAATTCAGAGCCAGATCCGACACGCTTCAACGATGGCACCCCCATAGTCACATCAAAAACGCTCTATGACGGCAAAGACAGCATACTGTTCACCTTTGCGGGGGACATCATGGCCCACACGCCCAATTTTTCCCGAGGCCATTATGACAAAATCTATGAGGACATAGAAAGCCTCCTCAAAGAAAGCGAATTTGCCTTTGCCAATCTGGAAACGCCCGTTGACGACGACAGACCCTACTCCAATTATCCGAATTTCAACGTGCAGCACCCCTATGCGGACGCGGCAATCAACGCGGGCTTCAATGTGTTCAGCCTTGCAAACAACCACACGAACGACCAAGGCTTGCAAGGTATCCGCGCCACAAAAAAATATTTTGACGGCGTTATGGAAAGCACCGCAGAAAGCGAACGCCCCGTCTATGCCTCGGGATTGAAAGCCAGTCCAGAAGACCCGTTCAGCATCTGTTATATAGAAGAAAAAGGATGGCGCATACTCTTTCTTGCAATGACAGAGATTTTAAACACACCAAACTATTCCTCGTATATCAACTACATACGCACAAGCAAGGCAGCGCGGGCAGAGTTCATCAAGCAGATCGGCGACTGGCGGGAACAGTACCCCTGCGAGCTCTTCGTGCTGAGCCTGCACTGTGCGGAACCTGAATATATACTGACGATTGACAAGACGCAGGCGCAGTTTTACCACGACCTTCTAGACGCGGGCGTTGACATATTGTGGGCGAACCATCCGCACGTGGCAAAAGACTGGGAAGTGCTTGTGGATGAGGACAGCGTTCCACGCAAGCTCATTTTTTATGCGATGGGCAATTCCATCAGCGGGCAGCGGACAAATCCCTCGTTCAACGCGCCCGGCACCGCACGCGATTACACGGGGGACGGCTATATGGCGCAGCTGCGCTACATCAGAGACGAACAGGGAATACACATTGCGCATATAAACCCCGTCCTCATCACCACCTATATCAATCCAGACAGGCTCTACCTTATCAGGCGCCTTGACGAGAATTTCATCACAGAGCTGCGGGAAGCAGGGCGAAGTACGTGGGCAACGTATCTGGAAGCACGAAAAAAACTCATGGAAAGAATAAAAGGAAAAACAGTATGGCAATAGACTATAAAAGCCTCCCCGTATACGAACAAAAACAACGCATCCTTGACACCTTGGCGACAAACCAAGTCATCGTAGTACAGAGCCCCACCGGTTCTGGCAAGACTACCCAGCTGCCGGTTATTCTGCACGAGGCGGGATACTCTGCTTCAGGCGTTATCGCCGTCACTCAGCCGCGGCGCATTGCGGCGCTGAGCGTCAGCGAGTTCATTGCAAGGCAGCTCAAGACAAAGTATCCTGGGCTAGTGGGCTACAAATACCGCTTTGAAGACAAGACCGATGAAACAACGAAGATAAAGATAATGACTGACGGCATCCTGCTGCAGGAAATGAAGCTTGACCCTTGGATGCGGAAGTATTCTGTCGTCATGGTGGACGAAGCTCATGAACGCAGCCTGAACATTGATTTTGTGCTCGGACTTTTAAAGCGCGTGCTCGCAGAGCGCAAGGACTTCAAGGTCATTGTGAGCTCCGCGACGATGAATGCAGAGGCATTCAGCACCTACTTTGACGGCTGCCCCATCGTGACCATTGACACGCAGGTCTTCCCCGTGACGATGATTTACGACCCGCCCGCCCTTGCCGCAAGCACGGCGAGCCAAGCTGCGGAAGACGCGCTTATCACTAAGATAGAGCAGACCATAGACCGCGTGCTTGACAACAAGGACGCAGGGGACATCCTGCTCTTCCTGCCTGGGGAAAAAGTCATCAAGGACTGCATGCAGCGGCTCCTCGGCGCTCCCTTCCACAACAAAATCCATCTGGTGCCGCTCTATGGGCGGCTTCCCAAGGAAGAGCAGGAAAAAGTGTTCGACAAGGCTCCCTTCGGCAGGAAGAAAGTCGTGGTTTCCACCAATATCGCAGAAACCTCGGTCACTATAGACGGCATCACCACGGTCATAGACAGCGGCCTTGCCAAGCTTAACTTTTACAGCCCGCACACCTTTACGTCAAGCCTCATCGAAACACCGGTGAGCAAGGCGAGCTGCAACCAGCGGCGGGGACGCGCAGGGCGAACCCGTCCCGGAACCTGCTACCGCCTCTATCCCCGCAAGGACTACGATGCGCGGCAGGAATACACGACCGAAGAAATCTACCGCACGGACCTGAGCGAGGTGGTGCTGAGGATGTCAGAACTGGGCATTACTGATTTTGACAAATTCGATTTCATCTCCCCGCCTTCGCATGAGGGCTTGGTCGGCGCGGTGGAAACGCTTAATATGCTCAAGGCTCTTGAAAGCGACGGAACGCTCAGCAAGATTGGCAAGCTCATGGTAGAATTTCCGCTTGAGCCGCGGGTGAGCCGCATCATCGTAGAGAGCATCATGTACTATCCTGACGTGCTTGAAGAGGTCATCATAGCGGCATCCTTCCTGAGCGCGCAATCCCCCTTTGTGCTGCCTGTGGGCGAGGAGATGGATGCCCGCAAGGCGCACCACGCTTTCAACGACATTCAGGGGGACTTTGTAAGCTACGTGAAGCTCTACCGCACCTATCTGTCCGCAAGCAACAGGGAGCGCTTCTGCAAGAACCACTACCTTGACGACAAGGTGATGGCGGAAATCTACAATATCAAGACGCAGCTCGAAGAGATTGTTTCAGACAGGCTGCAGATGCCCATCACGAGCGGGGGGAACATGGACAACTACCTCTGCTGCGTTGCGGCGGGTATGATTCAGTTTGTCTGCGTCCGCGAGGGGCGGGAAAGCTACCGCAGTCTTACGGCAGACCACATAACCATACACCCCGGTTCTTCTATGTTCCGCACAAATCCGCTGTACATTGTGGCGGGAGAAATAGTCAAGACAAGCAGGATGTTCGCCATGAGCGTTTCCCCCCTCACCAAGAACCTGTTGCAGCAGATAGACGGCAACCTTGAAGCCCAGCTTTCCCGCGTGCACGGCAGCAAAAAGGAAAGCAGCGAGAGCGAGCAAAGCCGAAAGGAAGGCAGGCATGGCAAGGAGGAAAAGAAAAAGTCCAACACCGTCACGATTGGCGGCGTAAGCTTTGGCTACGACACGGTAAAAGGCAAGAAAATGGTCAAGCTTCCGTGGCAGGATTTCCGCACAGCTGTCGCGCAGGAGCACAATGAGGGGGTTCTTGCCCAGATTGGCGGCATGAAGGGCGTCATCCTGCTGCCTGACAGCTACACGCTTATGGCGCGCGAAAAGATGGAGCTCATCTTCAAGGCAGCAAAGTTCCTCAATCTGGAGCCGCTGCCCGAGGACAGATGGCAGCGCAAGCTGAACATCAACATCATGGAGGAGGAGAATATCATAAAGCTGCTCGACGCGCTTGACTGCATTATGCGCGTAGTGGTGGCGAAAAACTCTTCTAAGGAAATGGGCTTTATCACGCTGTTCAACAATGGCAACGGTTCGTACTGGTTCAAGGTGTCCCGCGGCTTCTATACTGCGCTCAACGAGAACCTTTCTTCGCTCGAAAAGCTCATAGACGATGCCCAGAATGCCAGCCTGAGCAAGGAGCAGGAGGAAAAAATAAACATGGTGTACCGCATGCTGCACACTATGTATGAATGAAACCAAATGCAGCTGGCGGGGCTAGACGATAGCGGCAGCTCTTCAAACGGAGGCTCCACTAGCAGTACGGCAACATACGGAGGCACCTACACTATAGGTGGCAAATCTTATGACACGCTGACAATGAGCGGCACAAGCGAGAGCGGAACCACAAAATTCAGCGGTTCGGAGGGAACACTTTCTGGCACTTACTCTCAATCGGAGACTGGTAAAAGATAAAATTCAATTCCTCTGCCCTACAACGCCATCAGCTCATCTGCATACAGGAAGCCGATGGCTGTAGCAAATTACTCCGCGCCTTCAGGGCGCTCTTCCTCCTCGCTCATGCCGAGGATTTTGCGCGCCTTCTTGGCATTGGCGTTGTTCGCCTTGCCGCTTCTGGCAATCTGTTCTATCTGCGCCGTCAGGGAGGCATATCTGCCCTTGGCGTAGATGTCCAAGCCCGTGCCTTGGGTGGCAACATCCTTGTTGGCAAGATATTCCGAGCAGATGCTCGCATACTCAGCCCTTCCGTACTTTGCAAACTCCTTGCCAAGGCTGTAACGGAGGTTTTTGTGTATGTCGCTTTTCAGCGTGTCACGCGCAAGCTCCAAAATCTCGTCGGTACCGGCGGCACCGACTTTCAGCAGTGCGGAAGCGACTTTTGCCTTTGTGTTGTCACCAAGGCGCTTGTCCTTGATGAGGGAAACGAGGTAGCTGTTGCCCTCCTTCGTGTTAAAATCGGCAAGCACGGTATAGCATTTGTCCTTTACCTGCTGCTGTTCGCCCTTATCCTTGCAACGATAGATAAGGTACGGTACCGCAGTCTTCAGCTCCTGCTGCTGCACGGCAGTGATGGCTTCCAGACGCACCTTGTACTGGGAATCCCGCAGTGCCTGGATGATGATGTCCGAGGCTGTCTTGTCGGTAAAATTCGCCAGTCCCTTGATGACATACACGCGCAAGTTGGCATCCTCAGTCTCAAAGAGGTCGGCGAGAATTTCCTCCGCATCGTCCATCTGCATGGCGCCGATCGCTTCGGCGGCATACATCCGCACGTAGCTGTCTTCGTCCTCGTTCTGTACGATTTCCACAAGCTTGTCATAGGTCTGGACTGCCTTGAGCTTTCCAAGCACCTTCATAAGCTGCTGCCGCTGGGCGGTGGTCAGGTCATCCCTGTCGAGGTACTCGGCAATAAACACTGCCTCCTCTTCACCTCCTATATCTCCCAGACAGCTGAGGGCACTGTTGAAATAATCCTCTTCCTCCTTGTCCAGCAGGTCAACCACCCCCGGAACTGCGGCAGCGGACTTGACGGCGGCAAGGTAGCTGAAACAGGCGGATACTATCGGCTTCTTCTGGTCGTAGGGGTCATTGATGACGTCCACAGCAAAATCTTCCAGGCAGGGGTCTTTGAGCTTGGTAAAATACGAAAGCACCTTCTGCTTGACGAGGCTGCTCTTGGTTTCGGCAAAGAGGTCGTAAACGGCATCCACAAAGCGGGGATCCTCCTCGCTAACGAGCGTGTCGAGCGCGGAGCAAATCTGGTCTTCAACGCCGTACATGAAGGTATCGTTGTTTTCTTCCACGTAGTCCTCGGAGGCGTGCTCTGCGTTCTTGTCAATGGCGGCCTGAATCTGCTCCTGTGTGGGAGCCTTGTGGCGCTTCGGGTCGGGATAAATCTTTTCCCGCCTTACATATTGGCTCTGCCCCCCGTCCGCGCTTTCCCCGTTTTCCTGTATGTCCAAATACTGCTGTACAATCGGGTCTACCACTTCCGGCTCATCGATGGGCTGGGCAAAGGCTGTAGAGGCAAGGCACAGCAGAGCCGGACAGATTGCATAAATTATCTTCTTCATCAGGAACCCCCTTTTGTCTAATTAAACAGCGTTAGAGTGAAATTGTTTCAAAAATTCCTCGCGATATATACTGAAACGGTCCTCGTTTATACTTTCCCGAATTTCCTGTATCATCGTGTGCAGGAAATAGAGATTGTGATAGCTTGCCAGCATAGAGGACAGGATTTCCTGCTCGCGGAAAATATGGCGCAGATAGGCACGAGAATATGTGCGGCAGACCTTGCACTGGCACTCGCTGTCTATGGGAGAAAAATCCCTTTCATAGCGCTTCTGCTTGATGGACACAACGCCCTTGTGCGTCACATATAGCCCGTGCCGCGCCACGCGGGTTGGCTGCACGCAGTCAAACATATCTATGCCGTCCGCCACCGCTTCAAGGATATACTCGGGCGTGCCTATGCCCATCACATAGCGCGGCTTTGCCCTGCTGAGGAACTGCACAGTGTAGCGCAGTTTTTCAGCAAAAACTTCGGGCGGTTCCCCCACGCTCAGTCCGCCTATGGCGAGTCCGGGGGTGTCCAAGGCGCTCACGAATTCCGCGCTCTGCTTTCTCAGGTCATCAAAGAAATTTCCCTGCACGATGGGGAAGAGCACACCCTTATAGCCCTGCTCCTGCTGTATCCGCCATTCCCTGATTGCCCGTTCCGCCCACGCCGTTGTCACCTGCAACGCCTGTTCCGCCTCTTTGCGCTCCACTCCCCAGCCAGTACAGACATCGAGCTGCATCTGGATGTCAGAATTGAGCTTTGCCTGTGTCTGCACAACGTTTTCGGGAGTGAAAAAATGCTTGCTGCCGTCAATGTCACTGCGGAAGGTAACGCCGCCGCTCTCTATTTTGCGCAGTTGGGAAAGCGAGAAAACTTGGAAGCCTCCCGAATCTGTCAGAAAGTTCCGCTGCCACTGGGTAAAGCCATGCAGACCTCCCGCTTCCTGCACAAGGTCTGCACCGGGACGCAGGTAAAGGTGATAGGTGTTGGCGAGGATAATCTCAAAGCCAATCTCTTCAAGGGACTCCTTTGCCACCGCTTTCACCGTGCCCTTGGTACCGACGGGCATAAATACCGGAGTCTGTACATCCCCATGCGGCAGATGCAAGATGCCTGTGCGTGCGCCGTTACACGCGCCTGAGCTTTTATCCTCGTGATGCACTTCAAAAAACTGTTTTACCATGTCCATATCGTTTTACGTCCTTGCATAACGCAATAAAATAAAGCTTAAAAAAACAAAAAAAAGCACAGGAACCCATTCCCCGCAGACAGGGGGAATGGCACCGAACTGCGCCATAAGCATTGTAACCATCTGCATAATATAGAAGACAACCACCGCGGCAAGGCTCAGGGAAAGGCTAATGAGCAGCACATTCTTGCGGGTCTTGCCGCTCAGCCCAATGGCAAGCAAGACGACGACCACAACGACGAAGGGGAAAGCATACTTCTTGTAGTAGTCGGCGCGAGCCTTTGCGCTCGGCAGCCCTGCCCTTTCCAGCTGGGTGATATAGCGCCGCGACTCTTCCACGGTGGCGCCCTCTACAGAAAGCTCTTTATTGCGGAACATATCAGGAGTCTCCGTCAGACGGAACAGGTATTCGCTGTCTACATCCTCTGCCTCGTAACCTGAAGCACTTTTTTTATAGAGGCAAGAATTTCTCAGCTCCCAGTGTTCATCTGTCCAAGAGGCTGTTTCCGCAGATATGAGCGCATCAAAGCTGCTGTCGGCATTGCGGAACAGAATAGTCACCGCGTAGAGCCTGTCATTATTGCCGTCAAAAGCTGTTGCCTTGTAAACTATCTTGCCGCCCTCGCTCATGACGACGATGGGTCTGTCATTTTTCTGCTGCTTTGGCTGGATGACGTTTTCCTGCATCTCCATCTTGCGGGCATAGGTCTTGACAACGAGCTTATCCTCAAAGAAAAAAAGCCCCAGGCTCATAAAGACAGAAATCACCATCAGCGGCAGCACAAAACGGAAGAGGGAAATGCCAGAAGCAAAGACAGCAAGCAGCTCGTTCTTTGCGTATAAATCGCTGAGCATATAGGCAGTGGCAAAAAGCATCGCCATGGGTACCGAATACCAGACCGTCTTGGGAATGTAGTAGAGCATGATGAGCCCCACATAGCGGGAGGAGACATTCTTCGAGATGTAGTCCCAGATATTCATGAAGAGGTCGGTGAGGGAGAGAATCAGCACAAAAAAGATAAGCGCACCCAGAAAGGTGGCAAAGAACTTCCTGAGCATATAGAACGTAAGCTTCATTTTTTTCTCAGCCGCAGATAGAGCAAGATGCCGAGCAGTCCTAAGAAGAAATTGGGCCCCCACATCATCCAGAAGCCATTCCAACCGCTTCTCACCCCGAAGCGCTGCCCTAGAATTGTCGCCGCCCAGTACAGCACGGCGATGATGATGCCAAAGATGAGCCCCAAGGTCTGGCCGTCCTTGCGCCCGAAGACGAGGGAAAGCGGAAAGGCGAGCAGAGCAAAAAAGATGGAGCCAAAGGGCATGGAAAACTTCTTGTTGAACTCAAGGTTAAACTGGTTGCGTCGCCGTTTTGTGACCGTTGTATCGCGCTTCATTTTCTGGATGCGCTTCCAGAGGTCATAGGATGTCATTTCCCTTGGCGCGAGCGTGGTAGAAGCGGGGTCGAGTATTGAATCAAAGACATTGAGCAGCACCTGCCGCGAATCCAGAACGTCAAAGTTATGCTTGTTCTGCTTGTCAAGCAGAAATACGGTTGACTCTCCCATATCAAACTGCATGAGGACTCCCTCTTCCTGTGACTTGAGCACCTTGCTGTTGCCTGTGATGATGATCCGCTCTTTGCCGTCTTTGTCGGTATCAAAGAGCACCATGTCGCTTATGATATTGCTGTTGTAATCAACATCGCCAATGACCAGCGCCGTGCCGTTCATATATTTGACGGACTGCGCCTCCACCTCCACGGCGGGATCCGACTGGGCAATCTGTTTTTTCAGGCGGTTGAAGTGCAGGATGCCCAGCGGCAGGAAGTAATCATTCATCACAAAGCTGAAAAGAGAGATAACTATGCCCATCACGATGACAGGCAACATGATTTTGATATAATGCTGGCCGCTTGCCCTCAGGATGAGGATTTCATTGTCAGTCACCATGCGTCCAAGGCACATTAAAAAGCCTACAAGGGTAGCAAAGGGGGCTGACTGCGCCACTATTCCCGGCAGGCTATACACGATAAGGCGCAGCACGGAGGGCACGGGGACACGTTGGCTCAATATAGTCTGAGCCAAGAGCAGTATCTGGTTCACGAAAAAGACAACAAAACAGGCGGCAAAGCAAAGCAGAAAATAAAGGAAAAGCTCTTTCACAAGGTACTTAAGCATGATATGGTTGCCGAGCTTTTTCGCCCGCTTTCTGGCACGGGCAACAGGTTCTGGAGCTGTTTGCGGTTCTGGGGCGCGCTCTGCTTCCTGCACTGAAGGCGCAGGGCCTGACGAAAATTGTATTTTCTCTTCGGCAAGAGCTTTCTGCACTTCCGCCGAAGGATGCGGATTTCCCTGCGGAGCAGGGCGATGCTCCTCCAAGTATTCTCCCTGCGCGGCGACAAGAGGAGTCTGGGAACGGAGGTGCTTTATGAGCTGCTCCCGTCCCTTCTCCTCGCGCTTAGCAACAGGGGGCTTTTTCTGTATCTTTATTTCATCGAGATAATCAAAATCCATAAATTTGTAATCAGACGAAGCAGCGCTGCAAGTTACCTGCCGGTACTTCCAAAGCCGCTTGCCCCACGCTCAGTGGAAGAAATTTCTGCAACAGCCTTAAATTGTCCCCGCACTACCGGAGAAACGACAATCTGGGCAATTCTGTCTCCCCTGTTGATGGTGACAGCTTCCTTGCCAAGGTTGACAAGCAGGACCTTCAATTCCCCCCGATAGTCGCTGTCTATAGTACCGGGGCTGTTGAGCACCGTCACGCCATGCTTGAACGCAAGACCGCTGCGGGGGCGCACCTGTATCTCATAGGAGTGTGGAATTTCAAAGTAAAGCCCTGTGGGGATAAGCGCCGTGTCAAAAGGCTCCATAACAAGCGGGGAATCTATATATGCACAGACATCTGCACCCGCGGCTCCCGCTGTCTTATAGGCAGGAAGCACTGCGCCGTCCTTCGCCACGCACGGAATGGCTATTTGATTTTTATCCATAAAAAAGAATATCCCTCCCAACAAAAAACCACGGAGTTCTCTTCTCTATAATATCGGAGTTCCCCGTGGCTTTCTCAGTCAGAAATGATGTTAAACGTAAAAAACTGCTTTATTTTGACTTTTTTGCCTGCTCTTCCACCGCATCGATGTAAGAGAGGTTCAACCTTCCCATCTTGTCCACTTCAAGCAACTTTACGGGAATAACCTGTCCTTCTTTGAGCACATCCGTCACCTTCTCCACGCGCTGGCGTGAAAGTTTGGAGATGTGGCACAGGCCTTCTTTACCCGGCAGGATTTCCACAAAGGCACCAAAGTCCATGATGCGCTTTACCGTGCCGTTATAGATTGTCCCCGGCTCCGGATCTTCGCAGATACCCTTTACAGCAGCCTTTGCCGCATCGGTCGATTTGCCGGTCTTGCCGTAGATTGTCACCGTGCCGTCATCATCGGTGTTGATGGTGACGCCGTACTGGGCACAAAGGGCTTTCACGTTCTTGCCGCCGGGTCCGATAAGGGCGCCTATCTTATCCACCGGAATCTTCAGACTGTCAATCTTGGGCGCATACTGGCTGATGGGCTGAGGCTTGCTGATGCACTTTTCCATGATGTCAAGGATATGGTTGCGTCCGCGTTTTGCCTGCTCCAATGCCTTGCGCATGATGTCCATTGAAACGCCCGCAATTTTAATATCCATCTGGAAGCCGGTGATGCCGTCGCGGGTGCCCGCAACCTTAAAGTCCATGTCACCGAGATGGTCTTCTTCGCCCAGAATGTCGGAGAGGATGGCATACTTCTTGTACTGCGGACCGTCAGTTATCAAACCCATGGCAATACCGGCGACCATCTTCTTCATCGGAACGCCGGCAGCGAGCAGTGAAAGACAACCACCGCAGGTAGAAGCCTGTGAAGAAGAGCCGTTGGACTCCATGATTTCTGAAACAACGCGGATGGTATAGGGGAATTCCTCGCGGCTCGGAATCATCGGGGCAAGGGAACGGCGGGCAAGGTTGCCGTGTCCAATCTCGCGCCGACCAGTGGTCAGCTTGCCGACCTCGCCGACTGAATACGGCGGGAAGTTATAGTGCAGGATAAAGTTCTCGCTGCGGTCTCCCTCAATGTCATCATAGACCTGCTCATCCATAGCAGTGCCAAGCGTAGTAACGGCGAGAGACTGCGTTTCGCCCCTCGTAAAGAGAGCGCTTCCGTGCGGACGGGGCAACACGTTTATCTCGCAGGTAATGGGGCGGATATCCTCTGTACCGCGGCCATCAATACGCAAGCCCTGCTCCAGAATGCTCGAACGCAGGAGACGATACTGTATATCATCAAAGAGCGCATCGAAGAGCTGCTTCTGAATATCATCCGCAAGCTGCTCGGTATACTTGGCAGCGATCTGCTCTTTTACCGCTTTTACCGCATTGCCGCGCGTCATCTTGCCTTTCTGGAAGCAAGCTGTCTTCATAAGGGGCACAGCCTCCGCCTCAATCTCTGCGGCGTGATCCAAGGTCACTTCAAGCGGCGCAAGCGGCAATTTTTCCTTGCCGACCTTTGCCTGAAGCTCCTCTTGCAGAAGGCACATCTCGCGGATAAAATCCTGAGCCTTGGCAAGGGCACCGAGCATCACATCCTCGCTCGCTTCTTTTGCACCGCCCTCCACCATCGTAAAGCCGTCTTTGGTTCCGGCGACAACGATTTCAAGCTGGGCTTTCTCCATCTGCTCATACGTGGGGTTAAGCACATAATCACCGTTCAGATAGCACACGCGCACGCCAGCCACTGGTCCGTGGAAGGGAATATCGCTGATCGTCACTGCGGCAGAGGCGGCAATGACCGCTAGAATGTCCGGCGGGTTCACGCCGTCTACTGAGACGCACGTAGGCACAATCTGAATCTCGCGTCCAAAAGACTTTTCAAACAGCGGACGCATGGGGCGGTCAATGAGACGGCTCACCAAGATTTCCTTGTCCTTGGGGCGTCCCTCGCGCTTTACGAAACCGCCGGGAATCTTTCCCGCAGCATAAAACTTCTCATTGTAGTCCACGGTGACAGGCACAAAGTCCAAGCCTACCCGCACCTCGCTGGAAGCACAAACTGTGGCGACAACAGCAGTACCACCTAACTGCGCGTACACACAGCCATTTGCCTGCTTGCCAATCTTTCCTGTTTCCAGAATCAGTTCCGTGTCACCAATTTTCCTTGTTACTCTTTCTACCATTGTATCCTTCTCAAAATTCTTTCTTTCTCAGCCCACAAAGGCTGAAGGACAACCCGTTTGAACAGCCGGACTATCCAAAAAACAAAAGGCAGCCTTTATCAAGTTGGTTTGATTCAAGCTGCCTCTGCATTGTAAAATTTTACTTACGGAGCCCAAGATCCTTTACTAACTGGCGATACGCCTCAAGGTCTTTGCGCTGGTAATACTTCATAAGCTTTCTGCGGTGTCCAACATCCTTCAAAAGGGCACGGGAAGCATTCGTATCCTTGGGGAAAGCCTTGCAGTGAGCGGTAAGCTCTTTGATGCGTTCAGTCAGCAGTGCAATCTGAACCTTTGAATTGCCGGTGTCCTTGTCATTTGCACCGAATTTAGCTATCAGTGAAGCTGTCGTTTCTTTTGTAAGTGCCATACTTACTCCTTTATATAATTTAGCATGTTACAAAGCAGCATCTGACAGTCGATGCAACAATGCAACATTGCGTTTCACCTTACTTAAAAGCAATAGCCCGTACCCGCCGCGCTGATTCCACAGACGAAAGCAATAAGCAGATGCTCTTTTCTTTCAGTACACAGGAAGTCTCCAAGACAGAAATTCCCGCTCCTTCTTCCGAAAGCTGCAACACAACCTCGTAAGTTCCATCTGGAGGCAACAGCTGTCGGGGAAGCCGCTCTGCCACGTACCACCCGCTCTCCTCTCGCCAGTCTGCATCCTCACAGCTATACGCAAAAGGTCTTAGAAGCATTTTCTGCGCAAGCACAAAGTCTTGAGCAAGAACCGCTTCCCGTATACGGGAGGAACTAACCCGCTGCCCGTCAAGCAATACATCAGGCACTTCCAGCAGAGAAAAGGAAAGTTCCTCTGCGAGCGAAGAAAGCTCTTTCATCGTGCAGGCACCCTTATAGCCGCAACGAAAATCCTTGCCCTCTGCTAGCACCTTCATATTGCAACAGTCTACAAGCGTCTGAAGGAAGTTAGTTCCTTTTATTTTACTGAATTCAGGAGAAAAGTCAATGACTACAGCAAAAGACAGGCCTTTTTGTTTGCAAAAATCAAGCCGTTGCGAAAGGGAAGATACGCTTCCCGCAAAGTCCTTTTCAAAAGCCCGCACCGGATTGCGGAACATGACAATGCCCGGCACAAAGTCCTTCTGCTGCAAGACCGCATCAACAAGCGCGGCATGCCCTGCATGAAAAGCGTCAAAGCTGCCAACCGTCAGCGCAGTCCCCTGCTGCCGCCATGCGGGAGGGAACTTTCCCTGCACAAGCTCCTCCCAAGAGAAAACCTGCAAATCAGATGCATCTCTGCTGTGTGGCACTACGAAACTATATGAAAGCCGCCTGTCTGAAAGCTGCGCCATGCCCGCAAACTGCCTGTCGTCGTAAAAGACAGCAATCTGCCCGCGGGACTCGCCGATGCTTTTTCCGCCCGGGAATTGCGTAAACATTTTTTGCGCAAGAGGCCTGCCGTTCTGGTAAAGCTTTTCGTATTCCGGCTTGAGCACGTCAACTGAAAAACCGCAGAGAGCTGCAAGCTGAGGCGTAAAAGACAAAAAATGCCTGCGGATGTCGGCAAACACAGCTTCGTCTTCACGACTGCGCTTTTCTACAGGGCTGTCTGCAAGTTTTTTTGCAGAGGCAACAGCGTTTTCTATGCTAAAGGCTTCCAAAGATGCCGCACATGCCGCTTCGTCTAAAGCAAAGGGGCCCACCGCTGTGCGGCGTAGTGCTGCCAGATGAGCGCAGGTACCGAGAGAAGTAGCCATATCCCGTGCCAAGGCGCGGATATACGTTCCCTTCGAGCAGTCTATTTCGAGCAGCGCATAGGCATTGCCCTCAGCTGACGCAGGACAAAAATCAAGGAGGGTATTGTGGTACACAAAGACCTGTCGCGCTTCAAGATGCAGCTCTTTTCCCGAACGCACGGCATCGCTTGCCCGCTGTCCGTCTACATGTACCGCAGAAAACAGCGGCGGCACCTGCAGAATAGCGCCCGTAAAACGACGGCAGGCATCTTCCACCTGTGCCCGCGAAGGTGCAGTACCTCGTTTCACGAGTTTTCCCGCAGGGTCAAGCGTATCGGTCTCCGCGCCAAAGCAGACGACGGCGAGGTAGGTCTTGCTAAAACCAGTGATGTGCGCCACAAGATGCGTAAGGCTACCGCTCAACACGACCAAAAGCCCGTCGGCAAAAGAATCAAGCGTACCGGTGTGCCCCACTTTGTTCGTTTCCAGAGCATGCTTGATGCTCCACAGGGAGGAAAAACTAGTCAGACCACGCTGCTTGGCATAGAGCACTATGCCGGACGGATTCTTACTCCCCTTTTGCTTCTTCTTCGCCATTCTCTCTGGCTGCTTCCAGATTGTTGAGCTTCTGAACCATTTCATAGCCGTCTTTCATAGAGAAATCGGCAATGAACGTAAGCTTGGGAAATTTATAGATAGTCAGCTTTTTCGCAATAGTGGACTGGATAAAGCCCGCAGCGCTCTGCAAGCCCTCCACTCCGCGCCTCACAGAATTATCATCCATGAAAGAGGAGACATAGACCTTCGCATAAGCGAGGTCTCCTGCCACCTCTACCCTATTAATAGAAAGAAATTCATTCACGCGGGGGTCTTTCACTTCATGGCGCATAATCATCGTGGCTATCTCCTGCCTGAGCTGCTCGCCCAGACGGAGCAATCTATACTGCCCCATTACTCTGTTTCACCTCCCTGCATGGCTTCCTGCTTTTCAGCGGCAGCCTGCTCTTCCGCCAGTGTTTCACCAAGCTTGCGTGCCACTTCCACATATTCAAAGGCTTCAAGCTGATCACCCACCTGCAGATCCTGCCAGTTTTCAATGCCGACACCGCATTCAAAGCCCTCGCGGACTTCTTTCACATCATCCTTGTAGTGTCGCAAAGAGGCGACCTTGCCGGTAAACTTCACTACGCCGTCGCGGATAACGTTCACATTGCTTGAACGCTTGATGATACCGTCCGAGACATAACAACCGGCAATAATGCCGATCTTCGGGACCTTGAAGGTATCGCGCACTTCCAGCGTACCGGTGATTTCCTCTTTGGTATCAGGCTTAAGCATACCTTCCATAGCCTGCTTGATCTCTTCCACACAGCGGTAGATGATGTTGTACTTGCGGATTTCAACCTTTTCCTGATCGGCAAGCGCCTTAGCCTTTGCCGTCGGACGGACGTTAAAGCCTATGATGATTGCATTGTCATCTGCAGCCGCAAGCGTTACATCGCTTTCGTTGATGGCACCCGCGCTCGAATGGATGACCACGAGACGTATGTCACGGGTGGAAAGCTTTTCAAGGGAGGTCTTGAGCGCTTCCGCACTGCCCTGCAGATCCGCCTTGATGATGACCTTGAACTCTTTGATTTCGCTCTGTTCAATAGTAGAATAAAGGTTTTCAAGCGTCACCTTCTTCGCCGCCTTGTCATCTTCGAAGCGTTTCAGCTCCTGACGCTTGGCAGCAAAGGCACGGGCTTCTTTTTCGGATTCAGTGACCTGGAACGGGTCGCCAGCGTTAGGCATTGACTCAATGCCCAGCACCTCCACAGGCATAGAAGGTCCTGCTTCTTTTATCTTTACGCCGCGGTCGTTGAATATGGCACGGACACGCCCGGAATAAATGCCCGCCACAAAGGGGTCGCCAGTGCGTAGAGTACCGCGCTGTACGATGACAGAAGCCACCACGCCACGCCCCTGATCAATGCGGGACTCAATCACCTTGCCCTCAGCACGGCAATCGTAGGGAGCGCGAAGCTCAAGCATTTCAGCTTGCAGCAGGATGGCATCTAGCAAGTCGTCAATGCCCTCTTTCTTCAGGGCGGAAATATTCACATACTGCGTGTCGCCGCCCCAAGCCTCAGGGGTAAGTCCCTGCTCAGAAAGCTGTGTCATCACGCGATCAGGATTTGCATCGGGCTTATCGATTTTGTTCACCGCAACAATGATAGGCACCTTCGCATCCTTTGCATGGTGGATGGCTTCCAAAGTCTGAGGCATCACGCCGTCATCTGCGGCAACCACGAGCACAACAATATCCGTAATCTGGGCACCGCGAGCGCGCATCATGGTAAACGCCTCGTGACCCGGGGTATCGAGGAAGGTGATAACGCCCTTTTCGGTAGACACCTGATAAGCGCCTATCTTCTGTGTAATGCCGCCAGCCTCCCCCTCAGCCACATGGGCATTGCGGATGGCATCGAGCGTCTTTGTCTTACCGTGATCGA
>ERZ842401.2272-NODE-2272-length-25926-cov-8.252715_pt1 | contig 25926 bp, 35 predicted proteins | sample MGYA00521270_ERZ842401 | MGnify/ENA primary metagenome ERZ842401 (study PRJEB31892, sample SAMEA3878208) | bioreactor metagenome | biome: Moose rumen | place: Sweden | collected 2011-10 | study: EMG produced TPA metagenomics assembly of the PRJEB12797 data set... | reverse complement strand
CGCACCTGCTCGATGATTTTCTTTGAGCTGGTGAGGAAAGCCGACTCCGTCCCGTCGGGCATAGTGACGGCAATAAGCTGACGGCTGCCGTTGCTGGTGACACGCTCTTCCATGCCTTTGTAGACGGCCACACAGTTCACCACGTCGTCGATGGAGCAGTACTCGACATCGTACATGCTGTCCCTGGTTTCGCCGTCCTCAAAGTCGTACATCTATCAGAGCGTGTTGGGTACACCATATTCGGCACAGTCGGCCTCCACCATCTCCTTGATGGCCTTGCGGTCGGCGAGGAACTGGAGGTAGCCTTCCTTGGCCGATGTCGGCAACACCTTTTCCTTGGCGGCGTTGTAGTCGTTGAACAGCTTCTGCTCGACGTGTCCGGGGTATTTCTCGGCCAGCAGCGTCTCGAGGATGTTGTTCTGGGTCTTGGGTGCGGCCATCACCAGCGCGTTGTGGCGGTACTTGGTCACGGTGGCGGTGTGGGGTTCCTCCTCTTCCGAAGCCGGGTCCACGGTCACCTCTTCCGTCACCTCCTCGATGCCGTAGTTGTAGATGAAACCGCCCTTGCCGTCGTTAAGGTCCATGATTTTCTCAGGCATGGTGTCGCTCACCAGCCCTTCGTGCAGTTTGATGATTCCTTTTTCCATTTTCTTTAATGATTTTGTTGATGATAAATTCCTTGTGTTTTGGGCTGCAATGTGTAAGCCAGCCATACTCCGAGGGGTAGGCGTGCTTGATGTCGGCCTCGCATTGCAAATCGTACTCGTTCCGGGTACGCCGTAGCTTCTCGTGGAAGCGTTGCAGGATGCCTTTCCGCAGCCTCACGTCGTGGGGCGAGATACGGAAACCCACGTGGTCGATGTCGCGTTTTCCGACTGGGAACACCTGCCAGTTGGGGTTTATCTCCAGGTGGTCGTGGGTGGCCAGGAAGAGAGCTGTCCGTGTGAACACGTCATGCAGACGGCTTTTGTCGCCGCCGAGGATGACGATGTTGTCCATGTAGACATACATGTAGTGGACCTTCAGCACCTCCAGCGCATAATGCTCGTAGGCCGTCAGGAAGAAGTTGGCGAACATCTGGCTGGTGTAGCGTCCTATAGGCAGACCTTTCTCCTGTCCGTTGCACCCGACGATGGCATCCATGAGTCGCAACATCTTCGGGTCGCCGATTTTGCGACGGTACTTGCGCTTCAGGATGTCGTGGTCGATGTTGTCGTAGTACTTGTGTATGTCCATGACGAGGGCGTAGCGAGTCCCTTCAGGGTCGCGTCGGGTTGCGGCCACGATGTCGTTGAGGCAGCCGTGTATGCCGCGTCCCTTGATGCAGGAATACGAGTGGGCGATGAGCGACTGCATCAGGATAGGCTCCGCCACGCTGACCACACAGTGGTCCACGATCCTGTCGGGGAAGTATGGCGGTATCTTCAGCAGCCGCTCCTTCGGCTCGTAGATCCGTCGCTCGCGCAACGGCCCCGGAGTGTATTGTTCGTCGTGCAGCAGCCAGTAGAGCCTGTCCACGTTGTCGTAGAAATGCTCGTTGAACTGCATCACCGCCCTGTTGCGATGCTTGCGCATCTGTGACTTATAGACACAGTGCAGCAGGTTGTCGGGGTCGTACAGCCACTGGTAGACATGACGCACCCGCTTCGTCTTGGAGAAGAGGAAGCCGCAGTCTTCGAAGTCGCTGTACATATAGTTTGGCATAGCCTGATTGTTTTTGTGCCGAATACTTTTCGAGGTGCCTTGCCTGTGGCTACTACAACTCTTATATTCTTGTTTGTCTATTTCACCAAGGGGTGAGGTCGCACTCGCGTTTTTGTGTTTATTCTCGTTTTTCGTTGTTTCGGTATAGGCGGGCCCCGATGTTCGCATTCGTATTCGCAGGACGGTTATTCGCATTCAGATAGCCGAAGCCCGCATTCGCTCCGTTATTCGCATTACCACCGAGCAGACAGCAGAACCACCTTTTTTTTCGAGAGCAATGCCAAGCTTGCTTGAGCATTGCCGAGAAATGAGGTGGTCAGCGTAGCTAACCAGCCCTTCGTGAGTGAAACCTTTTTTTATCGTTTTTTTTTCTTTTATAGGTGTGCGGCGCGCCGCGCGCCGCACACCGTTTTCCGCATTGCTCCGCCTCGCTGATTAATTTCGGCACAGGCGGGCCCCGACGGGCGCAGCCGTAACCGCAGGACGGTAAGACGCACCCAGACAGCCGAAGCCCGCATCCGCTCCGTAATCCGCACCACCACCGAGCAGACAGCAGAACCACCCCTCAGAGGAGCCGTGATAGAAGTAGTCACCGACACCGGCAGTGGCGTTGGCACCGCCGCCCTGTGCCATAGGCAGCGACAGGCCGTTCTCGGCCATCGACTCGCGAGCCAGGTAGCCGTCGGTCATCGGCATCGAGGCGATGAGTGCGTAGCCGTTGGTCTCGCCGAGGCTCTGGGCACCGCTGTTGGCAGGGGTGAAGTAGCGCGTCGGGTCGTCGCACCAGTAGGCGTAGAAGTTGGCGCCGTCGTTGTAGGCCAGCAGGTCGTCGCAGTTGTGCCAGATGTAGCCGATGGGTAGCTCCACACCGAAGAGACAGCCGCAGCGGATGGTCTTCTCCGTGCCGTCGGCTTTCTCCAGCTTGTAGGTTACATAGCCTGTGTTGTCGCCCAGCGGAGCCGTCACGCCGTTGGGGATGAACGGCTCGTACTGGCCGCCGCCCCATGTGGACCATTCCGACGAGGTGAGTTTCTCTGTGCTGCCCTCGCCGAAGGCGGTGACGTTCTGGATGTCGTAGTTGAGGTATTTGCAGCGTGCGCCCCAAGCCAGCTCGTTGAGGATGTGGAAGGCACCGATGTGCAGACGCTTGTCGCTTGCCGTAACGCTGAAGGCGGTGTTGACCAGGTTGGCGGCGGCGCGGAAGTCTGTCCGCGACAACCCAGTGCGGCACATACCCAGCTCGCTGTGGTAGGTCTCGTCGAGCGAGGTGCCGGAGACGTTGCCACCACGGCAGGCCTCGGCCAGCGCGTGCCAGTCGGCATCGGCCACCAGCCCGGCATTGGCAGCGATAGTGCTGTCGAAAGCGCCGAAATAGGGCGTGCGGTAGTTGATGGTCTCTTCATTCACCGTGGCCTGCACCGTATGACGCAGTATGGGCGACTCGTCGCCGCTTTCGCATTGCATGTAGGCCATGTTGTCCCACATCAGGAGGCAGTTGGACACCAGTCCGTTGGCCACCAGGGCGCTGCCGGCCACTGTCGCGCCGGTGTATTTGGAAGCCATGAACTTGCCGATGACACGGCGGGGGATGTAGGTGAAGCCCGGCAGCTCGAAGTCGGAGTAGAGACGGTAGCGGTCGCCGTCGCGGTACTCCACACGGAGGTAGTGGCCGGGGATCTCCACCATGACATTGCCGTCCTTGCCGGTGAGGTCGGCTTTCACGGTGCCGCCTTCCTTGTAGCGGCTGTCGTTCTTGTCGAGGTAGTAGTTCACCGTGCCGTCGGCATTCTCGACGAAGGAGCGGATGCGCTCCCACCACGGCTGCGCCTCCGGGGTCATCAGTTCGGGGTTCACCGCCTCGAACTCCTGGCTCAGCGAGCTGCGCCAGTTTTTCTGGCGGATGCCATAATAGGGTTTCGAGGTCTTAAGGAAAGCCTCGAGGATGACAGCCGACTGGTCCACCTGGACGGTCTCGTTGCTGTCCTTGCGCACGCCGATGACGCGCACATTGCCGGCGTCGTCGTCGTAGACAGGCAGCGAGCTGGCTCTTCTTACATTGAATGTACTCATAAAGCTTTATGTGTTAATTAATAAAAATGTTGTTTATAAGCATGGTATTTCCAAAGGTATGTCGTTTTCGTCGGTCAGCACCACGCCGTCCTCGTCGGCCAGCAGCCAGGCGATGCGGAACATCTCCACGCCGTAGGTCTCGTTGTCGGGGCTCCAGCCGTCGAAGAGGATCTGTGGCAAGCGGCAGTCGTGTTCAAACACCAGCGTCGCGCCGTTCTGGTCGGTGGATGCCTTGCCGCTGGTGGCCTCTGCCCCGTCTGCGATGGTAGCCCCCCTGTCGAGGTCGCCGAGCAGGTGCCACAGTCCGTTTTCGAGCTGTGCCAGCAGCACGAATTCCAGGTTGGCGGCGATGCCGAGGAAGCCGAGTGTCTTGCGGCGGAAGCCGGGGTGGTGTACCTCCAAGGTGGCATGGAAAGAGCGGTTGCCGTTCATGGTGCCCTGCACGGCATATTTCAGCTCGCCGAGGTTCTTTTGGGTGTATATCTCAGCGAACTCGCATCCGCTTTTCAGCGTCACCACGCGCTGCACCATGGCGTCGTTGCCGATGGTCACATAGTCGGCAAACTCGTCAGGCTGTGCTGCGATGACGGCGTTGATGGCCTCGATGTCGTCTTTAGGCACAAAGAGCAGCCGGTGCACACCGCTGATGACGTTCTCGCAGAACGCCGGGGTCTGCATATCGGAAATGGTCAGGTTGCAAATATCGTTCATAATAATCAATATTAATAGTCGAAGTCAAAACTGTTGGATACGTCAGAAATACAGACTCCGCTGGTGGCGTCATGTATCGACTGGCGGTTGGAGGTACATCCATTATTTTCAAGCAGGATGACAGCGGAGGCGACCATATTCAGGCGGTCGACGGCGGCGATGAGACGCGACACCACCTGCGAGAAGTCGCTTTGTGCAGCCTTGGTGGTCATCTGCGTCTGCAGCGTCGTGACCTTCGTCTGCTCGGTGGTCTGTGTGGTGTGTATGGCGCTGTAGCGTTCATCGAGCAGGTCTATACGTCCGCTGTCGTTTGTGCGTTGTGTCTGTAGTGTGTCGATGTCGGCACGGTCCGTCGTGCGTTGAGAGAGCAGCGTGTCGACATAGTTGCCGTAGGTCTGCTTGAAGCTGTTGAGAGTGGCAATGGCGGCGGCTTGATTGGTCTGTGCTGATTCCGTCCCGGACACACGGGTATCAATGTCTTTGATAGCCTGTATTGTCGAAGCGTCCATATCTATATCAAGTTCAGCTTGAGTCAAATCTGCCTCCAAGACCTTGCCGTTGATACTGGGCCGGTTCACGAGTTTATTGTAGTCGATTCTGCCGTTCGTCAGGCTGTCGGACACAGCCCCCTCGGAGGCGTTATATGCGTTGATGAGCTGGTTCAGGATGTCGAACACCTGCCCCATCGTCATGCCTTGTGTTATGTTAGCTATGTTTGCCATATCAGAAAAGGTTATTGTTATCCGGATCTGTGACGGTGCCGAAGCTCACCACTTCTTCGTCGTCGCTATAGACAAAAGACTGAGCCCTGGTCAGCGGTGCATTCGACATGTTTTCCTGCTGGTTCTCGACGAAGCTCAACTCCAGTGCCACCGACACCAGGCCGTCATCTTCATCCCTGACGGTGAAGCTGCCCGGTTCTATCACCACACGGTTCCAGTTGCCTTGGTTTTCCACGTAATGGTATTCGTTGCCCACCGACCGTGCGATGCGTGCCGCCGCTTCACGTGTCAGCCCTTCGAGAGTGGCCGTGTATGTCTCGCTCCGGCGTGTGAGGTTGAGGAACCTGCGCCGGTCTACCACCATCTCCTCGCCTTCGGTGGTCATCACCCTGTCCAATCTGTCGGCCACAGCCACACGCAGCAGCCCGTACTTGTCCTGCAGCAGCAGGTAGGTCTGCTCATAATGGTCGGGCATCACACGGTAGGTCCTGATCCAGCTGCCCCACGTAGTATCCACCTTGACGGTATACCACAGCAGGTCAGACACAGCCAGGCGTGAGGGGCTCACGTCGATGCGATACACCTGTCCGTTGACTTGAGTGTACTGGTGGATGTCCTGCACCGTCGTGCCGTCGGCACGTGTTCCGGCTATCGACACTGTCACCCTGTAGGCACTGCCCACCTGCGTGCCGATTTCCACGCCGCTTTTGTAGAACAAGCCGTAGATCCATTCCGGCTGGCTCAGCCTCACATGCTGCACCTTGCCGGTGTCGAGTCCGATGACCCAGAAGATGTTGGAGTCCGATCCTATCTGGTACTGCTGTCCGCTCTTCCAGTCGGGCAGGTTGACGGCGGCATAGCGTTCGGTCATCTCGCCACACAGGGCATAGAAATAGTCGCTCCATGCCATATTCTGCACCTGGGTCACGTCGCTGCCCCACATCTCGCCATAGCGGACACGGTATTTCAGCAGCGCGTTGGTCAGCAGTTGCCATGCCGCGCCGGTCCCTGTAGGCAGGTCTGGTTGCGGGATATATCCGGCGACGACATCCAACGGTATGCTGACGTAGTTGTCGTCGTCAGGCTGGAATGCCATCGTCTCGGTCTGCCGCGTCGAGATGACGTTGTAGTCGTTCACCGTCACCTCCACCTGTGTCGCCACGGCGTAGTTGCTCTTGCGTGTCTTGTCGAGGCCCTCGTAGCTGGGACTGATGCTGCTCACCAGGCTGCTCTCGCCGCCGTTGCGTATGCCGTCGGCATCGGTGGTGTACACATCCACGGTGTGGTGGCCGACCTTGGTGCCATAGAGAGCCAGCGTCATGTTGGTGGTGTCCGCCGTAGGCGTGAATATCTCGTTGACGTAGAAGTTGCCCGCCATCTTGGTGATGAGGTTCGCCAGCGTATCGGCCCGGTATTGGTCGGCACCTGTACCGATGGTGAACACTATCTCACGGCCGTCGATCACCAGCACGACATGAGTGCCGGTGCTGCCGAGCGTAGAGAAGCGGATGGTGAAGTAGGCATGAGTGCCTGACGACTGTTGTATGCCGCTGCATAGCAGTTTCAGCCGGGCGCGGTTGCGTGCCCAGCCGAAGAGGAACGGTGTTTCGTTTATCGTCAGAGCCATTTGTTTATTGTTTTATGCAAAGATACACACATATATTCATCCGGCAGGGGACACCTATTTATATATGCCGTTGAACAGATGCACCACCTTGTCGGCGTGATGTTCCGCCACGATGTTGGCCAGTGCCTCCTCTTCTTTCTGCAGCGTGCCGCTGAGCCAGTCGCTCATGGTGCGGCTGGTCTGCTCCACCATGCTCCGGGGTGTACCCCTGCCTACGCCGTATTCACGGAATATGCCGTGCACAGGGAACTGGAAAGCCACGCCAGCCACCTCGCCGCTGTCGCTCTTCAGCTGGTACTGGATATGCTTGCGCAGGATAGTCTCCGTCTTGCCTTTTTTAGGGCCGCTCTGATAGGTGTGGCTTCTTTTCTTGCCTTTCCTGAATGCCGAAGCCTGAGCCTTTGCCAGCTGCTGCACCTTGGTACTCCAGCCCTGCATCTCGCTGTTGTAGGCGGTGCTGTCGAGCGTCGACCGCCGTCCGGTAAAGACATCCTTGACGGTTACTTTCCTCGCCATAGCCTGAATCCTTTATATCCGAGGAAAACCAGCAGAGCCAAGAACACCAGCCTGCCGAGCCACAGGAAGCCCTGTCGGTACCAGGGCAGAGTTTTTTCGATGTACTCCGTCTTGGTCATCGTCACCGGCACGGTCAGTGTCTCCACCACACGTGTAGTGTCGTGGATATACTTGGCACGGTAGACAATAACGCTGTCGTGCATCCACACCGTGTCGCCCTTGCGGTCGATGTAGTGCCAGCGGTCAGTGAACACCGTGTCCACCTCGTACTTTTGCTGCCACAGGGTGTCGTGGACCGGCACGACGACGGGTGCAACCGCCGCGTGCTCGCGGAGAGCATTAAAGCAGCTGCACCCAGTCAGTACCGGCATCATTATTAACCCTAAAAAACAAAAACGTTTCATATTCCGACCTCCTCACGCCACGCCTGCACATCGAACGAGGGGCAGGCTTTGTTGGCATATTCCCTGTGTCCCGACACCTTGCGGACACCGAACACCAGCATCAACGACCGCACCAAGTCAATGAGGGCCGCTTTCTGCTCTGGTGTCCGGGTGTCCTTGGGTGTCTTGCGGTCAGCAGCCACGCCACCGACGTAGCACACGCCAATACTTGTGGCGTTGTGGCCGCTTGTGTGGGCTCCCACCTGGTCGATGGGGCGACCAGGGTGGATACTGCCGTCGCGATAGATGAGGTAGTGATAGCCTATATCTTTCCAACCATTGCCTTGTACATGCCAGCGGCGAACGTCCTCCACCGTGAAGTCCTTGCCCTCCTCCGTGGCGGTGCAATGGATGATTATTTCGTCTATTTTTCTCATAAAACCACTATTTGTTTGTTGAACATTCGCAGGTTGTCGATTGAGACAGGCACCACGTGGCCTATCTTGTTGCCTGCCGCGTCGCATTGCTGCACGCCACGCAGGCGTTCTTTCTTCATGTTGGCACGCAGTCCTGTGGTATAGGCATGACTCATCGTCACCACCTCTCCGTTTTTTTTGTAGAACTGCAGGCTGTAGAGCACACGCTTGCTGTATTGGTCTTCGCGTCTCTCCATCTGCTGCAAAGCGTCGACACGTCGTATTGTATTTCCTTGTTCCATGCTGCAAAAATAGCCATTCCTACCGATTGGTCGGGGGACAGCCGTCACAGTCTTTTCCATCACCACAATAAAGCCATAAAAAACTGTTCCGACCGTCTCAAAAAGTAAAGTTTCGCGACTAATCTGACTCGAGAGCGGGGGCTCGCCCTATCGAGCAGCGTGCGAACAAACGAAAAAACAACACCGAAATGTGAAAGAAGGGGTGGGGGGGGGGGGGGTGGGGTCAGAGGTTCCGGCCTCCGATACGCAGCAGTCCCGTTCCGCCGCTTTTCTTCCGTCCGAGCAACTTGCCGTACTTGGTCCACATGATTTTGTCGGCAGCGTCAGAGAAATGGGTAGCCTCTTCAGGCAGCACGCCCGAATTGGGCCGCTCCGACGACTTGTCCTTTTCCAGACGGTTGTTAACCTGCTTCACCTTTGCATTGTTCATCGAAATCAATGTGTAATGGCACTTGTCGCCGTTAATCCTGAATCGTGGGTAGTTGTCATCCTGCTCGCTGAGTATGATACCCCACAGCACATACTTGTCGCTCTGTGGCGGCTCCATACCCTTGTGCTCTTTCACAGCCACAGCCCAACCATGCCGACGCAGCACGTCGACGGCCATGTCGTTGTATGTGCGGCTGTTCATGACGTTGGGGTTCCTGTGGTCTCCATACTTGTCCTTGTAGAATACCACCTCGCGGCACACATGGTGCTCGTAGTATTGGCAGAACTGCCCTATGAGGTTGTCGATAACCACGTTGTCGCTCCCGTCAGGCTTGCAGTAGAACTCGTTGATCATCGTCTGGCACACAGGCTCGGAGGCACAGCCGTTAACAAAATCCCAATGCCGGGGTTGCGACACCTGCATCACGCAGATCTTGCTACCCCAGTCGAACGACAGTTCCAGCGGCGACGTGCTGTCGCAGTCTTTGTCGAACTCCGACGACTTGAACTGCTGTTCATCCGTGATGTCGAATCCGGGTTGCGACACCATGCCCTTCAGCTGGTCGTTGTCGAAAGATCCATAATAGACGTGCTTCTTTTCCTGAAGGGAGTAGAAGCAGTCTTCCACCTTGTCGTAGTACAGATTCATGATTTCGGTCATGAAGATGAGCGACGGCAGCTGCCGCTGGTTTTTCAAAATATAGTCGAAGGTGAGCATCTCCAAGTTGTCGAATGCGTTCGACAGTGTGAACAACACTCCTTCTTTCGAAACGAAAGGTGCTATCTGTTGTTTCAGCCTGACGATCTCGTTCCACTGCCGACGGAAATCAGGCACGAGCTCTTTGTTTTTCGTCAGCTTGTATTCCTCCACGACACGCAGCAGATCCACCTGCAGCATCACCACACGGTTCCAGATGTCGAACAGCCGCACACCACGCTCTTTGTAATAGTAGTCGCCGTATTCCAGTACCCAGCGTCCCTCTTTCGATACCGGCATGGAGGTGGAGTACTTGAATCCGTGGTGCATCGGCACAGGGTTTCCGCTTTTCTTCCCGAAGAACTCGTTGTTGCCTCGGTTGGTGGGCGACACCTCGTTGTTGTACTGTTCCCTGTCGATAGTCAAAGCTTCGTCGACAATCTCATAGTCGCTGTTGGCTCCACGTCCGCTGCCTGGTTCCGACTGGGATATCAGCACGAAACGTGTGCCGTTCCTGAAGGATATCACATTGTCGAACTTGCTGAGGGGTTCGTAGGAAGAAAGAAAGTCAGCCGGCGGTTTCCGCCCAATCACATAGTCGTAGTCTTTCAGGTGTCCCATCTGGTTGAGCAGTTTCAGCGACGACGGCAGCGTCCTTGTCAGCAGCTGTCCGAAGGTTTTGCCCGTGATGGTGCATATACCCTTTGGCATATAGCGTATAATGGCATCCATCTTGAAGCCGATGTCGAACGACTTGCCGGTACCGCGTCCTTCCACCGACACCTCGCAAGGTGCCTGCAGCAGCAGCTTCGGCAGCTGAGCCTTGTTGCCATAAAGAAAAACGTCAGCCATATTTTTCAATTTTCAAGCAACGCCATAGCGCCGTCGTCGTCGATGGAGCCGTTCATGGCGTTCAGTATCTGTTGGCGGATCTCGACAGGCAGCAGTGCCAGCGTCTTCTCCGGCAGCGTGAAAGTTTTGTTGTTCAGATTCACCTGGATATATATGTTGTTGGATTCCGTCAGGTGTGGGTCTATCTGCTTGTCGGGGTGACTCTCAATGTATTTCTCCAGTGTGGCCAGATTCTTGGATCGTGCCACCTCCGACGCTCCCGGTCTCGCGATCTCGTGCATCAGACGTTCCACAAAGTAGGTCTCCAGAAAGTCACGGCTGAACCGCAGGTAGTCGCCCCATGTCTTCCGCGTGAAGTCCACATACCGTGCCGCCGTGGTGTATGGCAGATTCATCAGAGCCATCAGTTTGCGGATACAGACATTGCGCTGAGGGAAGTCGCGCAGCAGCCCATAGCAACGCACGCAGATGTCAAGCATCCGCTTGTGGTCGTCGTCCATTGCTTTCGACTTTCCTGTATTGATGTATTCCTGCAGTATGTCGAAATCTATGTCTGTAATGCTTTCCATTGGTAGGTATCTCATCAGTATAGCAGTTTTTCGTGTTCCTCGTCGGTGGTTTGTAGAATGTTCTGTATCTTGCTGAGCATCGGCGTCGAGCCGTCTTTGGCATCACGCAGTATAGCCATCCGCAGCTCCAGCTCTGTCTGCAAGCGTCCTTTCATCCAGGCAAGGTATATCTTACCCTCTTTTTTCTCAAACTCCTCACGCAGCTCCAGCTCGGACACCGACAGGGCTACTGCCAGTTCCTTGTAGGAGAAACCGACACTCCCCATCTTTTCTATGTTGGCCATTTCGGCCTCTGTCAGTTCACGCATCATTCAAAGCTTTTTATTCCGTCGAAATATTCTTTATAGAACAGGCAAACACCATCGTCGATGGTGATACATGCCTGTTCTGTACGGGGATTGGTGTTGATGTTGGCAGAACACTCGATGGTGAAGTGGAAGTCGTCGCCCCACCCGGCATATATTTTAGAGTGGTTTCTGAACACAGCCACCCGTCCGCACCCAGTTCTATCGACCAACTCTTTCAGCATCCTCCATTCCACACGGTACTGGTTCGGGAAGATCTCACCGACATAGCAGTCCTTTTTTTCTATCACACCTTGGTCTATCCATTCGCTGAACTGTAGTATATCTTCGGCGGCCATGCACCAGGTGGACCACAGCAGATATTTCAGTTTCGGCTGATGCAGCAGCACCACCTTCAGGAACGTCAGCGAGTCCACGTCACCGGCGGTGATAAAATGCCAACATTGCCCCTTCTGGAAGCCTTCAAGTTTCATTGCTTCCAGCAGACGTGCCTCGGAGAAGCCACGCCGGTAGAGGTATTGCTTCGAGAAAGATGTGCAGGCGGTAGTGCGACGGTGCGAGTGTTCGCCGCTCTTCTTTCCCTGGTCCTCTTTGGCCACGGGTTCGCTTATGTCGAAATTCAAATCCATCAGCATCCTCTCCGTTTCAGTTCGGCTTCCAATGTAGCCAGTTCGGCTTTCTTTTCTGCCAGACGTTGTTCTATCGCTGTCCGCTTCGGACAGTCAGGCAACGGGTTCTCTTTCTTTGCCGCCGTGTCCTGCTGGTAGAGCAGCTGGTTTTTGCACCTATTGATGGCGGCCTTGGCTGCTTTGGCTTTCTTGGCTATCTGCAAATCGCTGAGCTCCGACAATGCAGTCTCTTCCTTGGGTGGATCAGGGTGCAGCACCTGTTCGATGGTCTTGCCGTCCACCACCTCCTGAAGTTGTGCCTCGGTCAACTTGCCTGCGAAATACAACTCCTTAGCTTCGTACACCGAGTTGTAACGCTCAATCCAGTGGTCACGCTCTTCCATCAGCTTCCGGCGCGCCGCCAGTTCTTTCTCGCTGTTACCCTCGCCTGTGTCGTACATCTGACGGTGAAGCTTTGAGAGTATCACCCACGAGTCGTGCACCATTTTCTTGGCCTTCTCCACCACTGTCGGTACGGTGGTTTTCTTTTTCTCTTCCACAGGCCGTACCATCTCTTTCTCTGTTCCCTCCGGCATCGATGTCTTTCTCCGCCGCAGTTCTGCCTCCAGATCGTCCATGGCGAACCGTGGCGACCTGTGGCGGAACACATGTACCAGTCGGCTGTTCTTACACACCTGTTCCAACAGGTCCACACCGGCGGCATAGTCGCGTCCTGGGTCGGATATCCATTGTTCTATTGCATTCATGCCGCAAAGATACGCCATGCCGTGCGAACGGTCAGAGACAGAAAAACCCCCGGCATCGCTGCCGAGGGTTCGCACATGAAAAAGTTTTTTTCGTCTTAGGTTTCCGTGATGAGGGGCAGGCCATTGGTGCTGTCTTCCGGCGACCAGGCGGCATAGAACACCTGAGGCATCGGGGTGTCCCACTCGAACTGGAGCGTGGCTCCGTTCTGGTCGGTGACAGCCTTGCCGCTGGTGGCCTCCACGCCGTCGGCGATCTCGGCACCACGCTCGAGGTCGCCCAGCAGGTGGATCTCGCCGTTGTTCAGCACTACGACAAGGATGAGCTCCTGGTTGATCATCGTACCGAGGAAACCGAGGATCTTGCGCTTGAAGCTGGGGTGGAAGACCTCCAAGGTTGCCTTCATCGAGCGGCTGCCGACACCGGAACCCTGAACGGCATACTTGAGTTCACCGAGGTCTTTTGTGCAGTACAGCTTGGCGAAACCCTTGCCCGTTGCCACGGTAAAGGCTTTGCCCTCCATGCTGGCAGAGCCGATCTCCACGTAGTCGGTGAAGGTGGTCTTCTGCGCAGCCAGTACGGCGTTGATGGCGGTCACATCGTTTTTCGGGATGAAGTACATGGTCTTCACGCCCGACATGTTGTTCTGGCAGAATTCGGCATTTGCCAGCGATTCTATTGAAAGTGTGCAATCACTCATTGTTGTATCTCCTATGTTTTAATGGTTAGACGTGGGTGACTTTCTTGGTGGCCATGGCCGAGGCGTTCATGCCATCCTTGAAGGCCTTGGCCTTGAAGGTGGTGTCGTTGGTGATGGTGATGGTGGAGCTGTAGGCGCTGCTCTCCTCCGTTGGCACGCTGCCGTCGGTGGTGTAGCGGATGGTGGCGCTGGCGGTGGCGCAGGTCATGGTGACGTTGTTGCCGTTGGCGCTGATGACGGGTGTGGCCACGGTGTCCTGCACGGTCTCCTTGGCGACAAACACCAGGTCGTTGTCCTCGAAGCCAACACCTTCGTACCAGTGGCCGAGGATGCACACGTCGCGCTTGTCCTCTTGCATGTTGAAGTTGCCGACCTTGTCGCTACGCTTGGTGATATGGAGGATGTTGCTGGGGAGTGTGGCCCAGATGTCGGTGGTGCCGGTCATCGAGGCGAGGCCGATGATTTCGTGGTTGGTTTTGTCGACCTTCATCGACAGGCCGTTGGCGTTGGTCACGTCGTAGTAGCCCAGGTCGCGCAGCTTGCGGAAGTAGGCCGTGGCCATTTCGGGAGCCACACAGATGACCATGCGCTGGTTCTTGAGGTAGCCGGGGATGGTGTCCTCGAAAGCTTCCACCTGATCGAAGATGTCGCTTGCGTTGAGGATACCCAGTCCGTTCACCACATGGGCGGGATAGGCGTGTCCGACGGCGGTGGCGAGCTGCAGGCGGCGACGGATGCCGTCCATGGCGGCACTGGCAGCACCTGCCGTGTTGGCCACCGGCGAGGCGGCGATGCCCTTGTAGACCATCAGCAGCTCACGCTCTTCGATGACCTTGTTGGCCACAAGCACCTCGAGGATGTAGCGGACAATGGGCCACTCCTTGAGTTTCTGCGTGTCACCGGCGAGGAAGCCCAGCCAGTTGTCCTCGATGGCGTCGGGAGCGATGTTGAGGTCCACTTTCATCTTGTGGAGCGGGATGACGTTGGGCACGAATGTGGTGTCACCCTTGGCGGTGAAGGCGTGCTGATAGGCCTGCACCACGCTGCCCTGATAGACGTTGGCGGCCTCGTAGACCGTCTCGTCGGTTTTGATGTGACGGATGCCCGGGATAGCCAGCGTCTCGCTGGGCGCGGTCATCTTCTCGAACAGCCGGGAACGGTTGTTCTGACCTTTCTTGTAATAGTCGCCGAATTGGCTGACTATTCCAGATACTGTAATTGACATTGCTTTACTATTTTTTGGTTAGACATACTGTTACATGCGTGCCAGAGCCTCCTGGTACATCTCGCTGCTCTCGTAGGCCTTCTGGAACTCGTCTTTCTCCTCGGTGTCCTTGCCGTTGACTTTGGTGTCGGCATTGGGGATCTTGGCGATGAAGGCTTTGTACTCGCTGACTTTCTCTTCGGCGGCGGTCAGCTTGTCTTCGGCTTCCGTTTTGGCGGTCTCTGCCTCGGTTTTGGCTTTTTCCGCTTCCGCTTTGGCGGTCTCGGCGGTTTCCTTCTCGCTCTTCAGGGTTTCGATTTCCGACTGTTTGGCTTCGAGAGCGTCGTTGATTTTCTTCAGGGTGTCGTCATCCAACAGGAAGGCACCCTCTTTGTTGGCTTCCATCTCCTGAACGGCCAGCAGCGCGGCCAAGGCCGCAAAGGTCATGATGCTTTTTTTCATCGGTCTGGATTTTAAGTTGAACATATTTTGTATTTTGCTTGTAAGATATACGCTGTCGGTCACCGTGGCGGTGATTTCCTCGGTGATGAAGCCGTATTGCAGGCACTCCTCGGTGTTGAGCCAGGCTCCGTCGCCGTTGTTGCGCTCCATCAGGGCCTCGATATCCTCTTTCTTGCCGCCTGTGCGGTCGGTGTAGATGGCCACCAGACGGCTGTTGATGGCACGTTGCGCCTCCAGCTCCTCCTCCAGCACGTTCTCGTTGCCGATAACTCCGCTCCAGCACTTGTGGATGAGGAAAAGGGCGTACCGGCTCATCTTGCGTGTCGCACCAGCCATTGCGATGATGGTGGCGGCAGAGGCACAGCGGCCGTAGCATTCTGTTGTCACACGGTCGCCCATCGTCAGCAGCAGCTCGTAGATGGCCAGTGCCTCATCCACGTCGCCGCCAAGCGAGTTGATCTTGACCAGCACCTTTTTGTTGGAGCCGGCCACGTTGCCCAGTTGTCGCTTCACCTTGTCGAGGGTCACACCCTCACCCCACCAGCTGCCTCCTATCTCGCCCTGTATCTCCACGGTCACGTCGCCGGGGGTCTCTATGATGTTGAATACTTTCATTTTCCGTTGGTTTTGATGCAAAAATACATCGTCACCGGCCGGGAGTAAGAGACTTTTTGTGACGCCGAAGAAAAAACACAATTTTTTCGGCTGGATTTATATTTTTTCGTGTAACCATTGTAACCATTGTAACTTTTTTGATTGTCAACGCTTTAAGCGGTTACAATCCGCCCAAAAAGGTTACAAAAGGTTACAATTTCGCCGTTTTTGGGTCTTTTTTGGCTAAAAAATGGAGTGAGGTTACAAAAAGTTACAATCGGTTACAATAGGTTACAACATATAAATACCTTATATTCAACAAGGTTACAATGGTTACAATGGTTACAACGTTTTTCGGGTCAAAATATCAAAAAAATTACCCTCTCTTCTCTCCGCGCTGACACAAAAAAAACAACCCGTCATCCCGACGGGCTGCAACATTAAGTGAAAAAATCAAGATATATATTATTGTATTAATACTATATAATACGCATCTGTGGCCAGAGGGATATACCTGAGAATGTGAGCCGGTATGCTGTCTCCTCTTGCGGCGTTCCCCCGTGGGTGTCTGTCACCGTCAGTCGCAAAGGCGACTCGGTGTCTCCTATCAGCCACTGCACGCCGTTGTTGTCGGTCGCCCTCACCAGATAGCGTCCCTGCTCCAGCGTCAGCAGGTCGCGCGCGCTCACGCTGCCCTTGCCCGGCACTGTGGCCTCCACGCTGTGACGGTAGCAGCCACCCTCTCTCTCTGTGGCCGCCTGGACCTGGCTGAAGTGGATCTGTTTCCACTCGTGGCCGCTCGCCAAGGTGACGCTCCACCCATCTCCCGACGGGCGTTGGCTTGTAACATTGTCTACATCAATGTAATGCAGCGTTTTTATTCCTGCCATCGCGCTGCAAAATGGGTTTTTTGTTATCGTTTTTTCCATAAAATTTGTATTGGGGACAAAATGACCAAAAATTTTTGTGTCGGTTTTGTGTTGGTTTTACGACTTTAATTCTTTGATATCTAACATAATGGGCTCTTCTTTTTGTCTGTAGTGTCTTTGGTAGTGTTTTTTCAGCGCCTCGAAACTCATTTCTTCCTCTTCGATGCCGTCTTTTTCCAAAAAATGACGCATCACTTTGTTGCGTTCTATGCCGGTCGCCACGTGCATCACGGCCACCGCCCAGCATATCCGTTCCTTCTCCTGCCTCAAAAGTACACGGCTGATGTTGGCTTGTCGTGGCAACCGCATGTGGCGGCCACATCGCAGGCTGTCTTCGTAGAGGATGTATATTTTCCCCTTCACCAGGTTCTTGGGCAACCTCGATTTGTCGCGTATCGGTGTCAGCACCTGCTGCCGCTCCAGCCCCTGCAGTATGAGGTAGTACAGCCACCCCTTGCCGACATCCACAGCCCGTCCGTCGTACTGGTAGTCGCGTTTCAGCACCCTCCATGCCAAGGGGTGCAAGCTGATGTCTATGGTTATCTTCTCTGTCATCCGAACAACACCATCTGTTTTTTCTTTTCCTCTTCTATCCGCTTCTGCCGCTCGGCTTCGCGCTGCTCGTCCCACCGCTTCAGATATTCGTCCACCTGTTTCTCGGCATCCCTGGCGGGATTCATGTACCACGATCCGCCTCCCTGCCTGGCCCAATCCTGCTGCTTCCGCATCATGTCGGCCACTGCCAGGAAGAAATCTTCGCGCTCGCCGCTCGACGGTTTACCTTTCGGACGCACCATCATCACAAACTCCACCTCTTCCCTCACCACGCCCTCTTGCTCGCGCATCATCAACTTTGCTTTCTCTCGGTCGGGGTCGTCCTTGCGGCAGGCAAAGAACCGCCGCTGTCGCCTGCGCAGTTCGCGCACCTCTTTTTCAAAAGTCTCAGCGTTCATCAGTCCGTATATTATCATCGTTAAACAGTTTCCTCATATTTCACTAACTCATACTGGTCGTTGCACACTCCGAAGTTCAGTCCTTGGGCAATGGTCAGCTCCAGGCGTGCCCCTTTGCTTTTCTCGAAGCCTGGGAGCATGTGTATGTAGTCGCACACCATCATCCGCTCGATGCACTTGCGCATTGCATAGTTCCAATCCTCGCCGGGGTTGACAAACTCCATCGGGTTGACCACCACGACTGTATTGCCGTGTTTCTTGCGGATATCATAGGCCGCATTGTCGAATGCCGCCTTGGCTTCCTTGTAATCCAGCCCCGTCACTGGGCCGCTGATGTAAACATATTTTGCCATAATTCTTTGATTTTTGGGTTTAATAATCAATATGGAACCTCCACGTCTCCTATGCCGCTCTCTTCGTCCACCTGGCTCTCGACGTTCAGGTCTATGCCGTACTGCTCCACCAGTTTGGCGTAGTTGAACACCAGACAGCGGTTGGCTTTCTGCAATGCCATCACCTGCTGGCCGCTCTCCGAGAAGCTCTTTCCCTCGCCCGGATTGTCGCGCATACGGGTAGGCACCTTGAATTTCATCACGCAGTCGCCCATATACTCGTCCTGTGATGCCAGTATGCGTATCATACTGTCGGTGTCGGCTGTCTGCGCTTTGTTGCTCTGGGTCGCCTTTAGGTGTTTGGCGTATAGCGAGAACACACGACTCCTGTTCAGGTACACCACATCGAGCGACTGTGTGTATTCGTATTCCTTGCGGCTTGCGCCTGTGCCCTTGTAGCACCGCACGTTACTGCGGCTGAAGAATAGCTTGATGTCGTAGCCGGTCTCGATGTCGCCGTTGGTCAGCAGTGTCTCCACCACGCCCCAGAACTGGGCGACGGCATTGCTCTCAGTGACGGCTTCCTGCTGCTGCTCCATGCCACGGGCAAACACGTCGATGGCTCTCCCGTAGCTCCATGGCAGGCTCACCTTCTCCCCGATGGTCCTGAGCATGGCCAGCACCATTGTCCAGCTTATCAGTATTCGGTCTTCCAGTACCCGTGTGTTGACGGCCTGACGCAGCTCTTCTTTTGTGTTGTCCAAGTGCCGGTCGTAGTTGGCCAGCACATATTCGCGCAGGGTCAGCATCTGGTTGGTGATGTTGGTCAACCCCTCTTTCTCGTACCGCTTCAGGTCGTTGTAGGCTTCCGTCTCCTCGTCGGTATGAATGCGCTTCTTCACGGTCAGGTAGATGACGCGTGTGAACAGGGCGTTGTCGGCCGTGGTGCTTTCCTGGCCTGTCAGGATGATGCCGCAGTCGACCGGCAGGGTCTCTTTCTTTTTGTCGCGATCCATGTTCATACGGCTGCGTCCTTTGCCGTCGAATGCCGCCTTCAGTATCTCTATCTTCTCATACTCCATGGTATTCTTGTACTCGTCCAGATGCACCAGGGCGTTGCAGCAGTGGCTCAGGTGGTCGCCGACTGCGGGAATGGTCGAGGTGTTGATGTTGGGGCCGCTGCCCTGTTTGCCGAAGAGCTGCATCAGGGTGATGGCCATCTCGGTCTTGCCGCTCCCTCGCTCACCGAAGATGTTCAGTGGCGGAAAGTGGTTGAATTTGTTGAATACAAAATCGCGGAACAGGGTGGTGAAGTAGTAGCCGAGGCCTACTATGGCGTTGTCGCCGTAGACGGTCAGCATCTTGCTCGCCAAGGTGTAGATGTCCGCCTGTCCGGGGGTGTGCACAAACTGACGCTCGAACTGGAAAAGCTGTGTGTCGGCTTTGAAGAAACTGCTGAGTGCCGGCAGGTAGTACCATCGCTTACCCACCTCCACACTGCCCAACTCGTCGACGTTGCGCATCTCGCCCGTCGCGTCGATGGCTCCGTTGCTCCATGCCCAGAATCCCTCTTTCTGCCACCCAAGCTGCTCTATCTCGCGGCATGTCTTGGTGTTCTCGTAGAGGTAGCGCTTTATCTTGTTGAGGTCGGCATCGCTGCCGGTGAATAGGAAATTGCCGAAGCTCTCCACTTTCACCTTGAATGCCGTCAGGCTCACCAGGTCGCGCTGTGCTATCTCCAGCTCGCGTGTGGTGCCCTTGTTATTTGTCAGCCGGTACAGTCGCTTGGCGTTGATGGTGCTTTCGATGTGGAACAACGGCTCCAGCTCGAAGTTGCTGACCTCGCGGTAGCCACCGTTGGTGTCGTTGATGATTTGGTAGCTGTGGTTGCGCACGAAGAATCCGTACTCTTCCGCCATCGCCGCCTGTTCTTTGGTGAACCCCTCGCTGTTCAGCTCTTTGGTGCTTTTCTGTGATGCCTGCTTCAGGGCTGCGTTCCACACTTTCTTGGGGGGTATGATACGTGCCAGTTGATCGACGTATCCCATCCGCTCGCTCTCCTCACGGCCGAGCAGCAGCTTGGCCATGTCGCCGGCCACCTCGGCCACCTCCGACGGGTCGGGGTTCTTACCCAATTCCTGCGCCTTGCGCTCAGCGACGTAGGCAAACCAACTCTTGCGCTCTTTGGCGAACTCCACCCACTGGCCGATGTTCTCGAAGTAGGTGTCGGGGTCCTGCTTCTCGCCGTCTTTGTCGGGGATGGTGAGGGTGTACACCATGATGCCGGCTTCCAGCAGCACCCGTCCGTTCTTGATGGTGGCTTTCTGCCCGGCTGCGTCACTGTCGTAGAGCAGCACGGCGCGCCTGACCGTCCGCGCCAGCAGCTCGGCCTGCTTCTTTGTCAGTGCTGTGCCGCATGCCGCCGCCACGTTGCTGATGCCTATCTGGTGCATCTTGATGGTGTCGGGGTTGCCCTCCACCAGCACCACCTCGCCTTTCCTCCGCGCCTCCGGGCGTGCGAAGTTCCAGCCAAAGAGGGTCTCTCCCTTCACGTATACGCTGTTGGGGTCGTCGTCGCTGCCGCTGCTGTTGACATACTTGGCTTCCTCTCTGCCTTCTTCCGACTTGTGCCAGGGTACTATCCTCCCGCTGAATGCCACCGGCTCGCCGCTGCCATTATGTATGGGGAACATAATGCGGTCGCGGAAGCGGCAGTAGTAGCCGCCTTTCTTGCTCTGGGCGAAGAGTGTGCTGCGTGTCAGGGTGTCGTATGGCACTTTCTTCTCTTTGCGCAGCCACTCCCACAGGGCGTTCCAGTCGTCGGGTGCATAACCCAGCTCCCATTGCTGCACGGTGTCGTCGTTCCAGCCGCGTTCGGCGACGTAGGCCATTGCCTGTTTGTTCTTGCGCAGCTGTTGCTGGAACCACACCACGGCCAGCTTGTTCACGTCCACCTGCTCCATCTTGCGCTCGCGCACCTGGCGTTGCTCGGTGGTCTCGTGGTAGTCGTCGGTCAGCGTGTAGCCCATCAGGTCGGCCACGTACTTCACCGCTTCGGTGAAGTCGCACCCTTTGCTTTTCATCACGAAGTCGATGGCGTTGCCGCCCTCGCCGCACCCGTAGCACTTCCAGTGGTTGTTCCTCGGATGCACCGTGAAGCTGCCGGTCTTCTCGTTGTGGAAGGGGCATTTGCCTACCCAGTTGGCACCAGCGCGACGCAGTTCCACACCGAGGCTTCCCACCACCTGTTTCAGGTCGGCTTCCTGCTTTATATATTGTATCTGTTCTAAAGGGATCATTGGTCGGTCTTTCTTAGTCGGTGGGTCCTTCTCTGCATGGCACGGTACTGGCGACGGATCTTCAGCAGCTCCTCCTCGATGAGGACGTTCTGCCGCTTGCCGTTGGCCACCGCCGCTATCAGGCTCTGCGAGAACACCAGCCCCCGCTGGCGCAGGTTCTTCTGTGCCGTGGTGTATGCCCCGTAGGGCAACCCGTCAATCTTCTTCATCGTCATACAGATCCTCCCTTGTCAGTTCGTAGTCGACTGTCAGGCCGACATTCTCTTTCCTGCGGACTTGTTTTGGATTGTACGCCTCGCCGGTATTCAGTAGCCGGTCGAATACGGCTGTGTCTAACCCCAGTTCTCTCACGGCTGTCGACTTGGTGGGATATTTCGCACTCTCGCCATTCCCGAAGACGACAATCACCGATCTTCCTCTGTCGCTCATTGCTGCACCTCCTGTCTCTTTAGTAGTTTTCTCAACATCTTGCACCGCTCATGGCTGACCGCCGCACAATCCGTCCACCATACCGCCGTGTCCGGCTCCTGCTGGTTGCACTGGGCAAATTCAGGGTTGCCCCTCCCCGTGTCGGCTGTCAACAGTCGCGGACAGCCCCTTAATTTGCAATATATTGTTTTCATTGTTCTAACTCTGATGTAACTCTGACTTAACTCTGACTTTCGTCTGACTCATTTTTCAACGGTTCCAGTACGCCTCGCTGTAGTCGTACACCCTCTCATCTCTCGCCGCCGGCGCTTCGCCCTGAATACGCACGTTCCGCTTCCGCACCGTCATCCTGCTACCCGCCGGACGCCCGTTGATGGGTACGAACACCACGATTACATAGCTGTCTCTGCCGGTCTCACCCAGCACCCTGACCTGTAAGGTCTGCATGCTGAAACTCCCGTCGAAGTTCCTCTTGCGGTAACTGTACGCCCCCCGCTTGGGCTCCTGGTACTCGTTCATAGTTTTTGTTTTTATTTAATTCCAAACCTGTTCCTCATTCTCTCGATGTAGTCTTCTGTCGCTTCCTCGTGTGTCACGGGATCCACTTTCCTGTCCAGGTCGAACACTATCACCTTCTCGCCCTCCGGCGCTCCCAGCTCTGTGTTGCCGTAGGCTATCCGGTTATTCACCGTCTCCCACGTCATCGTGGTGTTGGTGTAGCCTCTGTGCAGACACAGGTATCCGATATCCGTAGGGATCTCCAGCCTTGCCGACAGCCACCTGCAGCCGTCGCAGCGGCCGTCGCACCGCTTGGGTTCTTTCCTTCTGATGGCACAGATCCTCTTTCCCCACGTCTGCCACCGCCGGTACTCCACGTGCTTCTCATACCGCTCGATCATGTCGTACCACCGGTGCTTCAGCACCAGGTGCAGCGTCTTCCGCTCTCTCATACGTGCCTCCTGTATTTTATCTTGCTGACGCACTCCGGGCATACCAAATGCCCCAGCACCAACCGTCCGCTGTTCATCCTGAATGCCTGATGGCATATCGGGCACAACGCCCGCTCTTTTATTGGAATCTCTTTATTCATCGTCTCTGTGTTTTCTTTTTTGCTTAATCCAGGCTTCGCACACATGGCGTGCCGGCACATGTGAGGTCCCTGTGTGGCGGCAGCCGCCGTCGAACCTGTCTTTCTCCCAGCGGGATATCCGCTTCGGCACGAAGTGGCCGCACGTCCAGCACTCCATCAACGGCTGTTTGCTCTCCGGCAGGTAGGGATTCTCCGGCCGTGGCTTACTCATCGCCCACTCCTTCCCCTATGTGTCCGTACTCTATCATGTCGCTCTGCCCTGCGGCACTCTCCGCCGCGCCGATCAAACGGCGCGGCCCAACCAAAGCTTCAATCTGTTCAGAAGCGAGGAGCGGGCGCACCTGATAACTGTAGTACTTGTTGCCGTTGATCAAAACACCGCTGGTCGGGTAGTATAACCAGGCGAGGATGCCATTGTACTCACCGACGGCCCATTCACAGCCCAACTTTTTGCCACCGGCCTCTTTCAGGGCCGCGTCAATCTCTTCGTGATAGGCGGCGATAATCTTACCTTGCTTCTCGTTGAAGCCTTCCTTACCCTGCTCCTTCAGCCGCGCTATCGCATCCCGCCACGTGTATTCCTTGCCGCCGTCGATAGGGTGCAGTTCCAGCGCAAAGCGCTCGTCGAGGGTTTCAACCATCACGCCCACGGCCTTGCCGTCGGCATCCCGCAAGATGTTTACCGGTTTTTTGAACATCAGCTTCATTTCCCCGCCTCCTTTCTCGCTTCGTGGAGCATGCTCCACCCCATCACGCCGCATATCGCGGCAACAAACAGCTGGTGCGTGGCACCCGTGGCCACCGCCGCAAGGGCTACAGCCCCCAGCGTCAGCATCACGATTCCAAAGGTCTTTGTCATAATTCTTTGTTTTTATTGGTTAATATTGTTTCTCTTTGTGGGGTGCCGGGATTCGAACCCGGACGGTCTCAACCGTGTTGCCATACCACCCCGGGGGCCTTGCGACACCTCTGGCGTTACCTAAAACTTGTTCCTTGCGGAGTGGCGGGATTCGATACCCGCTATGGCTCAATTTTATACCAGCGTTCCCCCGCTGGCGGCACTCCGTCGGCTCTGCCGAGCCTCAATCCGATTCTCCTAATTGTCGCACCCCATCTGCCGCGCTATCCTTGCCGCGTTGGTGTCCGTCTCCTCCGGGTCGCGCGTCGTCAGGTACTCCATTTTCAGCCGCCGCTTCTGCTCACGCAGCAGCCCTTGCTTGTCAGCATAGTCGGCTTTCTCCTTGCGGCGCAGCTCGTAATACATGTCCATCTCCTTGCGGACGTTCTGTTGGTGCCGACGCTCGAGGCCTTCCATGATCTCTTCGTGCGTCCTCTTGTTGCTCAGCTCTTCCTTGGTGAGCTTTTCTTGTTGTTCCAGATACTCTTCGTAAGTCATAATTCTTGTTTTTGGGTTGATGATTTGGGTTGATTAATGGATATTGGCTTTGCCCTCACGGTGGGATTCGATACCACTCGTCCAACTTTTCACAGTCTCACGGTTGCCCGTGCTTACCATTCTCTCCAGCGTTCCCCCGCTGGCGGCGTGAGGGTGACACCGTTCCTATTGGCAGGGTGTCTGGGTTTGCCGTTCCCGATATGATGATTGGCTTGCAGAATACATCTTTTGCTCTTCGAGCAACCTTTGCTGCCCCATTCTCCAGCCATAACCGAAACCCGATTGCTGACCTCTCATCATTGCCGCATAGGCTATGGCTTCTATCTCTTCTGTCAGATTCGTCAGCTCTACCTTCCGTCTGCGAAGCATGGCCTTCACCACGTCGCGTGTCTCTTCCTGTATGCCCTGGTCCTGGGTGATGTCGGGCAGTTGTTCGGGCATCATTCCTCACCTCCTTTCTTCTGGCACACCTGGCGCATGTTGCAGTCTTTCTCGCTGCACCGGCAGCACGGCATCTCCTTGTCGCACGGCCAGCAGCCCACCATCGCGCAGTCGGGGCAGTGGTCTATCTTCTTCACCTCGTCGATGGTTATCCACTCCGTGCCGCCCAGCTCCTGGGCACGGCGACGTATCATCTTCGCCGATGGGCTGTCCGACACATAGTTCAGCGCGTTGTACACCGTCTGGTCGTTGCCCAGCTCAAACTCCTCCTTCAGCTGCGCCCGCACCTCAGGCGTCACTTCTATCTTCTTTGCCATTATTAATGTATATAAGGGGTTATACAAATGTCGATAAATCCTTTATCTTCGGTCGAGACGCTTACAACGGGGTTCCCGTCACCAAAGGCATCGCCTATCTCTTTCAGTGTAATCAGCGACACACAACCGACCACCGTGACCACCAGATCCCTGTTGGGTTCGTCGGGCATGTCCACGGCAACCACCTCTACCGCCATCCCGCACTGCCTTGCGCCCTCCAGAGCCTTGTCCATCATCCTGCGGACTTTCTCTTCAGTTAAATTCGTTTTCTCCATATCAATAAATTTTAATATCTTTGCAAAATTGAATATTCAAATTCGGTGCAAAGATACGGGAAAATTCCCAAATAAAACAAATAAAATTCTGAAAAAATCCCAAATTTAACATTTAAGATGGAACAGAGATTGAAACAAATTATTGAATACTACGGTTTTAATCCTTATTCTTTAGAACAAAAAATTTTTGTGTCTGAGGGTACAATAAGTAAGTTTTTGGCAGGGAAAATAGGTATGAAAGTGGGTACTTTGGTGAAAATTTTGGAACTTTTCCCTGATATTTCACCCGACTGGTTGCTGCTCGGAAAGGGTGAAATGCTACGCCAGAAGGACCCCGCACCGGCTCCCTCCATCGCTCCCAACGACTTCCTCCTCCAACTCCTCGCCGAAAAAGACAACCGTATCGAGGCCCTCGTCCGCGAAAACGAGCGCCTCCGCCAACAACTCGAGAGCGAAAGGAAAAAGTCCGCTTCTATGTCGGCCCTGATTCAATCCAGCTGAGGATCACCTGGCCGCTCGGCACCTAACCCCACAATAAGGTTGCTCCAGGCCTGTGGGTGGATGTCATCTACCACTCTCGCCACCACAGCCACCCTGATGGGTTGGACGCCGCACAAAGGGAATGTCCACCTCTCACAACCCGCAGTGCAATACCCTACTGTAATATATAATGAATAGAAAACCGAAACAAAAATGAAACAAAACCCTTCGCCAGAAAGCGAATCCCATTGTCTAACCCCTTAATCCTCAACACCCAGTGATAAAGGATTCAAACCCCAACGCCTCCCCTGTTTCTCGTGGGTTTGAATCCCGCCGGGGTCACTAGGTG
>ERZ842401.2271-NODE-2271-length-25929-cov-3.588776_pt1 | contig 25929 bp, 21 predicted proteins | sample MGYA00521270_ERZ842401 | MGnify/ENA primary metagenome ERZ842401 (study PRJEB31892, sample SAMEA3878208) | bioreactor metagenome | biome: Moose rumen | place: Sweden | collected 2011-10 | study: EMG produced TPA metagenomics assembly of the PRJEB12797 data set... | reverse complement strand
GAGCCAGTGAATAATCGTAGGGGCGAGCTATGCGAGCCCGTTATTTTACAGGCCCACATCGACATGGTCTGCGTGAAAACGGCAACATCAACTAAAGACATGTCAAAAGAAGGCCTTGATGTCTATACTGACGGCAATTACTTAAGAGCTAAGGACACAAGTCTAGGCGGCGATGATGGGATAGGTGTCGCCATCATACTTGCTATGCTTGATGACAGCGATGTTAAAGTCCCTATAGAAGCATTATTTACTGCAGACGAAGAGACGGGCATGTACGGCGCGATAGGAGTTGATGGCAATATATTTAAAGGCAAGAGATTGATCAATATAGACTCAGAAGAAGAAGGAGAACTCACAGTATCGTGTGCTGGTGGATCGCATCTTGATAGCAGCATCCCAATCACTCGTATGGTGGATTTTCGCGAGCCATCTTTTGTCAACTACACTTTAAAAGTTACTGGCCTCCTTGGTGGCCACTCAGGTATGGAGATACATAAAGGAAGAGCCAATGCCATAATTGAGATTGCGTATATACTTAAAGAAATGTTTGATGAGGGTATTGATTATAATCTTTTATCTATTGAAGGTGGCAGATTTGAAAATGTCATCTGCCCAGAAGCTAAGTGCGAAATATGTGTGAATACAGAAGATGAAGATAAATTTAAAACTTTAATTAGCAAATTAGAGACTGAACTTAAAAAAGAGTATATACTAACTGATAAAGATATAAAAATCGAACTTAGTAATTCTGCAGGAGTAAGTACTACGAGCCCCCAAAACGTAGGGGGAGAACAGTCCGGTGGATTGTTCTCCACAGCGAGCCCACTTGATAAAGAGTCAACCAAGCGAGTTATTGATACGCTAATCGCCATCCCTCAAGGTCTCCTAGAAGTTAGTCAAGAATTCATCAACCTTCCTTGGACTTCAGTGAACCTTGGAGTGATTAAAACGGAAGAGGACAAAATCACACTAACTTCTCTCGCAAGGTCTAATGAAGATCTAAAAAAGAATAGGGTTATAAAGAAGTATAAGACTATTTTCAAATCTGTAGGTGGTAAGTGTGAAGTAGGTGGCGAGTATCCTGCATGGCAGTATAAAAAAGATTCAAAATTAAAAGAAGACCTGCTTTCTACTTATAAAGAATTATATGGTCGTGATATGAAGGTTGTCGCTACTCATGGAGGTCTTGAATGTGGACTCCTGCTTGATAAGATGAAAGGACTTGAGGCAGTGTCTATAGGACCTACTATGAAAGGGGTGCACAGCGTCGATGAGACTTTGTATATAGACACAGTCGGTAAGGTCTATGATTTCTTATTGAAGTATCTAGAAAAACAAGCGTAAAATTAAAGAATTTATGCATAAATGACAGTTGACAGACTGTCATTTTTTTATTATAATAATATTAAGAAAAAATTAAGAAATCTAGAATTGCCTTATAGCTTGCGGGGCGAGCGAGAGGCTGGTTTTAGATTAATAAGCATTATTTTTTCACGTGTTTTTAGGAGGTGCCTTAAAGGACGTGTGAAGGTAATCTTATTTCCCCTTTATATGATGTGGGACTAATCGTAAGGAAAGAAGAAAGGAGAAATATTATGAGTACCAGTTTTGCTATTTTAGCAGTAATTATTATCTACCTATTACTTGTAATCTGTACTGGAGTTTATATTGGTAGAAGAACCAAACAAAACAGTGAAGGTTTCTTCCTCGGGGGTAGAGGAATGGGACCACTTGTTACAGCGATGTCAGCAGAAGCTTCAGATATGAGTTCATATCTTCTTATGGGTATTCCTGGCGTTGCATATCTTACTGGCCTTGCTGATGCTACTTGGACAGCTATAGGACTTGGTGTAGGAACATATCTTAATTTCTTATTAGTAGCTAAGAGACTTCGTCGTTATAGCGCTAAGATCAATGCTATAACAATCCCAGGATTCTTTTCAAAGAGATTTGGTGATAAGAGCCATGTTATCGAGACAGTGGCAGCAGTTGTTATAATTATATTCTTTATACCTTATGTTGCATCTGGACTTCAGGCTATAGGAAAACTATTCACGACATTATTTGAGATGAATTACATGGTAGGAGTTATCATAGGTGCTGTAGTTATACTTTCTTATTCAACTGTTGGTGGATTTGGATCTGTTGCAGTTATGGACCTTATCCAATCTATCATTATGACGTTTGCACTTATTGTCATAGTATTCTTTGCAATCAATAAAGCAGGTGGTTGGAACAATGCAATGCAATATCTTGGCGGACTTCCTGGCTATCTTAAGTTAAATGAGACTTATGACCCAAGCACTAACACAGCTGGTGCATATGGATTTATCACTATCATATCTACTCTTGCATGGGGACTTGGATATTTTGGTATGCCACATATCTTAGTTCGTTTCATGTCTATAAGAGATGAGAATGAATTGAAAGTGTCTCGTCGTATAGCAGCTATCTGGGTATTTATATCTATGGGAGTTGCTATTATAATTGGTATCATTGGTAAAGCAATGTCTAATGAAGGTGTTATAGCAGAGCTCACTGGATCTGATTCAGAAAGAGTTATAATACACATTGCCAACCTTCTAGCACAAAATGGTGCATTCTTTGCAGTTATCGCAGGTGTTATCCTTGCAGGAATTTTAGCAGCTACTATGAGTACTGCAGATTCTCAACTTCTCTGTGCAGCTTCTTCATTCTCAGAGAATATCATGCAAGGCACATTTAAGAAGAAACTTGATGCTAAGCAATCACTTTTCGCTGCAAGATGTACTATAGTTATTATAGTTATACTTGCTATATTCATTGCAAGCAATCCTGATTCACCTATAGGAAAATCTATATTCCAAGTTGTTGCATTTGCTTGGGCTGGATTTGGCGCTTGCTTTGGTCCTGGTATGCTTCTTGCACTCTTTGATAAGAAAATGAATAAGCAAGGTATCGGCGCAGGTATGGTAGCTGGTGCTATAGTTATATTCGTTTGGAAGTTTATGGTTCGCCCACTTGGTGGAGCATGGAACATATATGAACTTCTTCCTGCATTCCTTGTTAACCTTATCGTAGCAATCGCTGTATCTAAGGCAACTGCTCCTCCAGAGAAGGAGATCCAAGATACATTTGATGAAGTTATGACAAATATTTAATAGATTTATATTTATCAAATTATTAACTATAGCCACGATAGGACATGGTGGTATAAATATACAGAATAATTGGTAAACAGTATTGGATATTGTAGGATACGATGTCGTATATGTTTCCTAAAAAATATTGAGGAGGTAATTTATGAAAATTACACGAAAAGTTGACTACAAAAAGTATGAGAGAGTCCTTGAAGTTATTGATGCTCATACAGAAGGCGAATTCTGCCGTATTGTTACAGGCGGATTTGATGAGCCACAAGGCAAGGACATGATTGAAAAGAAGAATTGGATGGTAAAAAATGCTGATAACATCAGGACAGCATTGATGCATGAGCCAAGAGGACATAGAGAGATGTTTGGAGCATTCCTTTGTGAACCAGTTCATAAAGAAGCAGACTATGGAGTTATCTTTATGGATACAGGTGGATACCTTAATATGTGTGGGCACTGTACTATAGGTTCAGTTACTGTTATACTTGAGGGTGGACTAAAGGAGATGCATGAAGGAGAAAATGAAGTAGTTCTTGATGCACCAGCAGGAATCATAAGAACAAAAGCTATGGTAAAAAATGGTAAGGTAGAGTCAGTTACTCTTACTAATGTACCTGCGTTTGTGTTTAAAGAGAATTGTAAGGCTACTGTAGATTTTGAAGGAAAGAAATATGAAGTTCCATTCACTATATCATTTGGCGGATCATTCTTTGCACTTGTTGATATCACTAAAGTGACACCAGCTATACCGGCAATTGAAGCAAAGAATGCAGGTTGGTATTCTAATTTTGGCATGGCTTGTCTTCCAAAGTGTAATGAAGCTGAAAAAGTAAAGCATCCAGAACTTGACATCACTTCAATTGACCTTATGGAGTTCTTCCAAGAGGCACCAGATAAGTCTAAAGCTGATAAGAGAAACTGTGTTGTATTTGGAGATCATTCTGTTGATAGATCACCTTGTGGAACTGGAACATCAGCAAAACTTGCTACTCTTCATCATCTTGGAGAGATAAAAGTTGGTGAGAAATTTAGATATGAAAGTATCATTGGCTCACTCTTTATCGGTGAGATCAAAGAGACTACAAAAGTAGGAAACTTTGATGCAGTAGTTCCAATGGTAACTGGTGCTGCATATCTTACTGGAGTTGCTGATTATATAATTGATCAAGAAGATCCAAAGAGATACGGATTTGTTGTGTAAGTTTAATATAGCAATATAGATTTATATAGGGCGGATTTTATCCGCCCTATTATATATAATTAAAATGACATAGACTTAGGGGTGACACCCGAAAGGTAAAATTATGAATGAAGAGATAGTTAAAAGACAACTAACCATAAGATCTTTCCACTGCCATGAAGTAGTATTTGGCGCAGCAACTAGTTTTGTTAAAGATGGCGACTATTATAAGATGACCATCAAAAAAGACATTGCAGAAGATCTGAAGAAAAGCTCTGATCTTTTTGAGGACTTAACTGTGAAGATTTTAAAGCCAGGTGAACACCATGTAAAGATAAACTCTGTCATGGATGTATTTCCTATATCAGTTAAGGCACTTGGAAATCTTGGCGAAGGCATCACACATACTATAACAGGTGCATACGTTATGCTCACAGGTGTAGATACTAATGGCCGCCAGATATGTGCATTTGGCAATAGTGATGGTTGGATGGATGAGAAGGTCACTTTCAATCAACCAGGAACACCATCAGATGAAGACTACATTATCTTAGTTGATGTGCTGATTAAAGAAGGCTATGCAACAAAGCGTATAGGCCCTGATGCCTGTCACGCAGCATGCGAGATCATGTGTGAGCCTTTAAGAGCAAATCTTAAGAAGTTTAGAGAAGGCAGCGAGAATGAAAAGCATGTGTATAGAGATCTGATACACCCAGGAAAGAAAAAAGTGTGCGTAGTGAAACTTGTATCTGGACAAGGTGCAATGTATGATACACATTATTTTGCAAAAGATCCATCAGGATTTACAGATAGCAGATCAATAATAGATTCTGTAGGTTCACCAATTATTTTATCACCAAATGAATATAGAGACGGAGCACTCCGTTGTCTATACGGTTAGGAGGCGTTATGGGAGTAGGTCCTAGTACAAAAGAGACAACATTGCATCATTTTAGAGATCCACTTATAAATTTAATTGCAGAAGATCCTGATATAGATTTTCTGGGCGTCGTCATAGGCGGGATACCTGATAGAAATGTAGATAAGAAATTCACTGGAGAGAGAATCGGAGCATGGCTTGAAGCTATGCGATGTGATGGCGCTATAGTATCAGAAGATTCATGGGGCAATAGTAATGTAGATTTAGCTGCTGCTATGGAAGCTATAGGAAGAAGAGATATACCACAGGTTGGTATGGTTCTTATAGGCACTCAAGGTATAGTTGATCAAAATGAATATATGGATACTATGGTTGATACAAATCATAGTAAAGAGGGGACGGAGACCAATATAGTTGCTGAGAACTGTATGACTCTGGCTGAGGCGCGAAAGTGCGTAGCCCTTCTAAAACTAAAGATGAGTAGAAAATATGGTCATCTATAGTAAAGCATTATAGAAGTTTCTAAGGGATTAAGATTTCTATGTAAGATTAAAAACAATTAGGAAAAAGAATATAAGGGAAATAAAAAGACGATGGAGTATCGTCTTTTTTAATGTTATGAAAGTAAAAATAAACTTATTTTACATAGTATACATAGTTATCTTTTCTTGCAGGACCATCAGCAAGAACTGGGTCATTAGTATAACCTACTATAACATGGCCTATACCAATGTAGTCACCATTAACGTCCCATTTCTTAAGTAGAGCCTTACCATCTTCCCGCTCAATAGTCTCTTTAGCTCTATGTATCCAGCATGAACCAAGTCCAAGACTTGCTGCTGCGTTCATGAGATTGCCTATAACTAGAGAACCATCATATACTGTATTCATATTTTTTGGGTCGCCAAGAACCATTATAACAGCGTTCGCGCCATAGAATGGATGAGCTGATGGGTTGCCCATGATTTCTGCATTAATCTTCTCTAGAGCATCTATTTCTTCTTTCTTTGTTATGAGAATCATAGTAGGGCTTTGCTTCCCAGATGCAGTAGCTGCATAGGTACCAGCCTTGATTATCTCATCAAGTTTCTCTTTTTCAACTGGCTTATCAAGATAAGATCTTACACTTCTTCTCTTTATTAATGTGTTAATTGTCTCATTCATACATTATTTCCTCCTAATAAATCCATTATAATATAGCAGTAAAAAATTGTCAAATATTTGTAATATGTGATATAATATTAACATTATGAAGGATTATATACTTAGCTGCGAATCAACAGCAGATTTATCAAAAGAACATTTTAAAGACATAAGCGTTAATTATGTATGCTTTAGCTACACGATGGATGGTGTGAATTATATGGATGATCTTGGAGAAAGCATGTCTTTTTCCACTTTCTATAAGAGAGTTGCAGAAGGAGCAGATGTCAAAACATCACAAGTTAATACTGAGAGCTTTGTAGAATATTTTGAGTCCTTTTTAAAGAAAGGACTTGATGTGCTGCATGTATGCCTATCATCTGGCATCACTGGAGTTATGAATTCGGCTCTTGCAGCAAAAGAGATGCTTCAAGATAAGTACAAAGATTCTAAGATATACATAATAGATTCTCTTGCTGCTTCATCTGGTTATGGCCTACTTATGGACAAGGTATCAAATTTCAAAAGAGAAGGCTTTGACATAGATAAACTAAGAGATTGGATAGAAGATAATAAGTTGAGACTTCATCATTGGTTTTTCTCAAGTGATCTATCTCATTTTATAAAAGGTGGTCGTATATCTAAATTATCAGGGACTATAGGCATGGCCCTTGGTATCTGCCCGCTTATGAATGTGAATAAGAATGGTGAACTTAAGGTTAGATATAAGATTCGTGGTAAAAATAATGTTATAAAAGAGATAGTGAATAAGATGAAAGAGTATGCTGATGATGGTGACAATTATGCCGACAAATGTTATATATCAGAATCAGCATGTATAGATGATGCAAGAGAGGTAGCAAGCCTTATAGAAGATAATTTTAAACATATGGATGGTAAAGTTCTAATCAATAGCATAGGCACAGTTATAGGATGCCATACAGGTCCTGGAACGGTTGCTTTATTTTTCTGGGGCAAAAAGCGAGAGGATGATTAGATGGCTGATAAGAAGGTAAAAATTTTAATAGACACAAGTTCCGGCTTATCTAAGGAGTATTGCGATGAAAAAGACTACGAGATCATAGGTTTGCCATTTTTGCTTGATGATATGGAATATAATGACTTGAATATCACTGAAAGTGAATTCTTTGATAAATTAAAAGATGCAACTAAGATTCATACATCGCAGGCCTCTATTGAAGTTGTGACTGCCAAACTTAAAGAGATGTTAAAAACTTGCGATGAAGTCTTGTATCTTCCGATTACAAGTGGCCTTTCAAGTGCGTATAACACAGGTGTTATAATAACTTCTGATGATGAGTTTAAAGATAAAGTCTATGTAGTAGATCATAGAACGATATCTGTGCCAGAGAAGAGGCTGATTGAGAATATAGACTTGATGCTAAGCAAGGGCCTGGGCGCAAAAGAGATTAAAGAAAAAATTGAGAAAGAATCAAAAAATGACATCTGGATAGTTGTTGATAATTTTGATTATCTTAAAAAGGGCGGAAGAGTTGATGCAGTCACTGCTACTATAGGCAACATCTTAAATATAAAACCAATCTTATATAGTGATGGTGGCAAGTTCTCTGCAGTTAAAAAAGAGAGAGGACTTAGAAATGCATTTGATTCGATGCTAGATTTTGTTGAAAAGACAATAGATGGAGACTTATCAAAGTTTAAATCTGATTATGCGCTTGATGTCGCATATTCGAAGAATCTCGATCTGGCAAATGAGATGAAACAGAAAATGCATGATAGATTCAATATTGATTTAGATAACATTCATGTCGGGATGTTGCCTCAAGTTGTGGCTTGCCATACAGGACCTAATACGATAGGTGCTGCGCTTTATCGATATATTAAAGTATAAGGGCACCTCGAAAAACTCCGTTTTTCGAGTGTGTGCCCAGCTGGAACCTTAAATTCGTCGCATTTTATGAAAGCAAGCTTTCAAAAATGCACCCCAAGAGTACTTTGTCGCTTCGCTCGGGCGCTCCTTTTTAGAGGTTCCCGTAAAAAATATATTAAGGAGTTGTTATGAAAAAGTTTTTATTAATGCTGTTATTACCATTAGTTTTATGTGTATCTTGTGTAAGCAATCAAAGTACTGAAGCCTTAACAAGTGCTAAAGAGACGGAAGCTGTAGTAAATGATGCAGATGATTTAACTGAGGGTGAAGAGGCTCAAGATAGCGAGAAAGCAAGCGGTGTCATAGAATCAGTCAACAAGATGAATGAGACAAATGCCAACGTCAACACTGATATAGATTTTAAGTATGTCGGCGAAGACAAATATCTTCCTGCTATTACAGAAAATATGCTTAAGGATGCAAAGCAGATGTATGACACTGATGGCATCATTCAGATTCCTACACCTTATATAGTAGAAACTGATGATAGTGATAAATCTGACATTAAAGTATATGGCGATTTCTGGACATTTGGCTATAAGCTTGAAGGGACCATATTCTATATGGATAATGGCGGCTCTATGCCAGGATGCTATCATCTAGCTCTTGATGACAATGGCAATGTTACTTTCTTATCAAGAGAGATAGCTGAAGATGGCAGTAGATATGAACCATCTTTACTTGCAATATGTGGTGGCAACAGAGAACTTTATAATAAGATTACCAATAGAGATGACATAGTTCTTGATACACTTAGACTATATTATGCCAATATGTATGCAAATACTAATGGGATAAAGTTCTCAGGTATAAAGGATTATGGTTGGCCTGTAATATTACTTGATGATATAAGTGATGCGGATTTCTTATATAATTTCTATTATGCGTATTTTGGTGAGTTGCTTGATGATAACATACTAAAAGATAGAGTTAATAGAATAAAGAACCTCACAAAAAAATATATTATAGAAAGCGTTAGAGAAAAGATAGATAAGGAAACTAAAGATAGTGGCGTTGACTATGTTATAGGAACTAATGATGCAACTAAAGAGATGGCAGATACTTTGCAAGTTGATGATTATGGCAATGGCAATTTAAAAGTTAGATTTGTCTCAGACAAGCAGAAGATTATGGAAATTGATGTTAAAGTCGAGAAACATGATGGGAAAAAAGTTATAACAGATATCAACTATTAATTTGACATGGAAGATAGAGAGTTAGTAAAACTTAACATGCATAAAGACCATATAAGGAAGTATATAAGTAGACTTTATGGCACAACTAGCGTCACAGCAGAAGCAAGTATAACTGAAGATCTCAATAAAGAAGTTAAAAAGGTAAGTATAGAAGATCTTATAGAACTATCAAAAGAGTTCGATTGTTTCGGAAGGTGTGTTTTCCATTACAGACTTCCTATAGACATAAGAATCAACATTGATTTTTCCAAAGCAACAACAGTGCCAGAAGAAGAGAGGCTTTCGTACTGGAAGGAATATAAAGAAAAATTATTTGGTCAGCATCTAAATCCAGAGGAAGAGTATAATAAAATTATACTTATGGCCTGTACTCTTCATGTGCCAATCAATGTTGCCGAAGCAGAAAATGCTGCTGAAGAAGGGAATGTTACTGGAGAAGAAAATGCTGCTGAAGCAGGGGATGTTACCGGAGAAGAAAATGCTGCTGAAGCAGAGAATGTTACCGAAGCAGAAAATGCTGTAGAAGTTGAGCAAACTGAATGAGGATTGTTGTAATAGGCGGTGGTGCAGCTGGGATGACTGCTGCATATGCTGCAGCTAAAAATAAAAAAAACGAAGTAATAATTTTAGAGAAAAACGAGAAACTCGGAAAGAAACTATATATTTCTGGCAAAGGTCGTTGCAATCTGACAAATGACTGTGACAGAGAAGAGTTTTTTAAAAATATCGTAAGAAATTCTAAATTCCTATATTCGTCTTTTGATTTATTTTCAAATAAAGATTTAAAAGAATTAATTGAAACTAACGGTTGCCCACTTAAAACCGAAAGAGGCAACCGTGTGTTTCCTATGAGCGATAAGTCTTCTGATATTATAAAAACTCTTGAGAAGATTTTGAATGGGTCACATGTAAAGATATATTTTAATGCTAAAGTTAGCAAAGTTAAAAAGATAGATGAAGATGAGACTTTTGATATATCATATCATAGCGGCAAAGCGAAAGATAATAAGAATGGCTTTACACATATTATCGCTGATAAAGTGATAATTGCCACTGGTGGGCTTAGTTATCCAGTAACAGGTTCAACAGGGGATGGATATAGATTCGCAAGAGATTTTGATCTTCAAGTTTCAGAACAGTCACCATCACTAGTACCATTTAATGTAAGAGAAATTGATGAGTGTAAGAGTATGCAAGGTCTAACTCTTAAGAATGTTGGAATAAAAATCTATGAGAAAGATAATCCTAAGGAAATACTTTATAAAGATTCCGGCGAGCTACTTTTCACTCATTTTGGAGTGAGTGGCCCAGTGATACTATCGGCAAGCTGTTACGTTGACCAAAAGTGCATCCTTTCAATAGATTTAAAACCAGCTCTTTCTGAAAGCAAACTTGATGAAAGACTTCTTCGCGAGATAGAGGTAAGTAAGAATAAAAAACTAAAGAGTATTATTGAAACCTTGCTTCCTAAGTCCATGGTTGAAATATTTTTAAAGAGACTTGATAAGTCTCGTATGGGCGAGTTGCCATCTCGTATGGGCGAGTTATACGAGCCTCTATCTGATATAAAAGTTCATGATATAGATAAAGGACTTAGAAAATCTATAGTCAATCTTCTGAAAGACTTTAGGTTGACACTAGTAAGTAAACGTGGTTTTGACGAAGCCATAGTCACCCGTGGTGGTGTAGATGTAAAAGAGATAAACCCTAAGACTATGGAGTCGAAAAAAGTAAAAGGACTTTATTTTGCCGGTGAGGTTTTAGATATAGATGCACTTACTGGTGGATTCAACATCCAGATCGCTGCTACAACTGGTTATGCAGCCGGCAACCTATAAATTCAAGTTGCAAGCTTATACAAAGTGTAGTATAATTCTATTATACAGTTAATTCATGCAGATGTAGTATATCGGTATTATGTGGCCTTCCCAAGGCTAAGAGGCGGGTTCGACTCCCGTCATCTGCTTATTATGAAAACGCTCATTGATAAGCTCCTTGAATATGATAATGATGGCAATGGCTCATCCTTTAATAAGAATTATGATGTGAAGAATCAGCTTTTCACTAAGGTTTTGGTTGCAAAGGAGTACAATTTCTATCCAAAACTCGTATCTCTTTTTGAAAATGATTGTAAGAATCTGAAAGAGCGTCTTGGAGAGAAGTGGTATCAGAACTCATTCGCAAGATACATGCTTTATAGAAAATATAATCTTAAAGATGTAAGGACGAAGTGCGACAATTTCCCTATATCAGAATGCGACTCATCGGATTATTCTATGAAATATATATTTAAGATAGATAGTGCTAAAGACGTGATGAAGGAAAGACCATGGCTTACTATAGAGAAAAATGGCAGAAAGACATTCTTCGCTGACACCATGACTCCTGCATGGACAGTCCTTCGATCTCTCATAGAGTATTGCTTCATGGTGGATAGAGTAGAGATATTTGAAGATGATAGCTACGAGGACTTGGCGGGTCATAGAGTTTTCAACTTCAAAGTGCCAGAAGAAGAACTTGCACTCATCAATGATCGTATCTCTAAGGCGATAGGAACTACAAGCTACGAAGCTGCCCTTTGTGATTACATATTAGAGAATATCAATGCACTCATGGAACTATTTTCAAAATATCTTGGTGACACTAAAGACTTATTTGATTTTATAAAACTTACGCATTCGGGCAGTGGTTGTAATTATGTCATCGTGCCAAAAGAACTTCTTAATAGAAGTCGAGACCCATATATCAATAGAAAGATAGCACCAAATATTGAGCTTCCAAATGCAGGAAGACTCTGGGATATAGTTGACATACCTATATTTCTTGTACATAGATGGTATATGAAGAACTATGATATAGATGTCAATCCTAATAAATATATTGAGAATCTTGACATAGATTTAAAGATACTTGCAAAACTTAAGAAAGAAACTCGCGAGGTTAAGAATGTAAAACTGTGGCTAAATTATTATATGGACAAAGGCGGTTATGATGCGTTTATAGAAGATTATCACTTTGAGTCTTATGTGTATACGAAGGAAAGCGAAGAGAATCAGTTACTTGAGACACTTTCCAACGGAGACAAGTCATATAGTAAGAAATATGGTTTTCCTATAGAACTTTTTAAAGGTCATCTCTATAAATATGATTTTAGTAATGGCATAGATAACGCTAAGCCTTATTCTATATATAAAGCAGATTCGGTAGAAGAAGACTTCCCGCTTATTGGTTATGTCAATGGAGTGGAAGACTTTAAGCAGATATTTAAAATATTTAAAAAAGCATCAGAAGAAAGGATGGTGAAGATGATATGAAGACACAACTAGTTATAATGGCAGCAGGTATAGGCTCAAGATTTGGTGAAGGAATAAAACAACTTACTCCGCTTGGCCCAAATGGAGAAGTGATTATGGATTACAGTGTTCATTCTGCAGCTAAGGCTGGTTTTGATGAAGTTGTAATTATAATTAGAAAAGAAATAGAGAAAGATTTTAAAGAAATTATTGGCGATAGACTCGAGAAAGTCCTTAAGTGTAGATATGCTTTCCAAGAGTTAAATATGTTGCCAGCTAATTTTAAGGCACCGGAGAATAGAGTTAAGCCATATGGTACAGCTCATGCCTTATATTGCGCACGGGATGTGATAGATGCACCTTTCGTTGTAATTAATGCAGATGATTACTATGGTGATGAAGGTTTTGTCAAGATACATGAGCATCTTGTAACACATGCAGGAGCTTCAACAGGTCAGTGTCCAGCTTGCGATCATACTTTACGCATGTGCATGGCTGGATATAAGATAGTCAACACTTTATCTGAAAATGGCACTGTTACTCGTGGTATCTGCAGAGAGGATCAGGATGGCTTTTTGACTGATGTAGTTGAGACCTATGAGATAAGCAAGAAACCAGATGGTCGTATAACAGGTGAAGATGATAATAAAAAAGAAGTTGTGATAAGTGAAGATTCACTTGTATCAATGAATATGTTCGGATTACCTTTTGAGTTTATACTCTGCCTTGAGAAGAAGTTTATCGATTTCTTAGAGAAGAATAATAGCAATATAAAAGCTGAGTTCTTGCTCCCTGCAGTTGTCAATGAGATTATCAAAGAAAAGCTTGGCACAGTTCATGTTCTCCCAGTTAAGGACAAGTGGTACGGAGTTACTTATGCATCTGATAAAGAATATGTTAGAGAGGCACTTAAGAATATTAAATTATAATGTCGAAGCAGCCACGTAAAATTGGTTCTGATGTTGATGAACTTATAATTAGTGACCTTGGCGTCAACAAAGATACAAGCTCTCGTAAAATTCCGAAGTTTAATTTTAGAGGCTTTAATATTAAGCACCTTGCAATATTGGTGCTTATTATTATAGTACTTGCAACTATCGTTTTTGTGTTTAGATTCATGAATGATGATTCGGCGACCTTTGTATGGAAAGTCAACTTAACAAAGGGATCTGAAAATGTCAATAATAAGAGTGTAGAATATACAAGTTTTAGCAACGGCCTAATGAGAATTTCCAATGATGGTATAACCTATGTCGATGGCAATGGCAATGTCAATTGGACTATCTCTTATAATGTTAAAGACCCAATATATGTTTCTAACGATAAGTATTTTGCTATAGCTGATAGAAATGATAATAACTTTTATATCTTTGATGAGAAAGGTCTAACGGGAGAGAACACCACAACTAATCCTATAGTAAAGATTGCTTTATCTAAAGATGGAGTCTTATATGTGATGCAGTCAGATGATAATAATAGCTATATTAATGTATTTAGATCATCAGGTGCGGTAGTCGATATAAGCATAAAGACTAATATTACAGAAGACGGTATGCCTATAGATATAAGTACTTCTGATAGCGGAGAAGAACTTGCAGTATGTTATGTATGCCTTACTGAAGATAAGATATATACGAAGGCAACATATTATAATTTTGCTGATGCAGGGAAGAATGCTAATTCGAAAAGAATTGTCGGAGAGTTTGTAGATGAATTTAATGATAAGTTTTTAGCTCGTTGCCATTTCTTTAATGATGCAAGATCATGCCTTGTATCTGATGATGGCATATACTATGTCTCAACAGGTGATTCTGCTAACCCAAAGATCACAAGTTTGGTTGACAACAATAGTATGATATCGTCTATATCATATAATGAGAATTATTTTGCTGCAATCTATGATGATAAAAGACTTATGGTATATGACGATAAGGGAGCGACCTTATGTGATAGAATTATAGACATAGATTATACTAATTTCTATTTAAGTAGTGATTATATAGTATTTATCAATAACAATAGGGCTGTGATATATGACATACATGGAAGGATACTTTTCGATAAGGAATTAGCGAGTCCTATAGAATATGTAGCCAAGAGAAAAAGCCTCATATTTACAGAGTTATTAGTGGGGCTTATTGATGGTGTTGAGTGTATAAGATTTTATTAATTCTTGAATGTTGCGGTAGTAGCGCCGTCACCGCCTTCATCAAAGTTTCCGCTTCTATATTCACTTATGATAGGAGACTTGCGACAGAATTCTTGTATAACTCGCTTTAAAGCGCCAGTGCCACGACCATGAATTATTCTTACAGATGGCACATGAGCAATATATGCATCATCGATATATTTCTCAAGTTCAAGTATGGCTTCATCAGTGGTCTTTCCTATAAGGTTGATCTCAGTTGCTACAGTATGTGATTTTTCATATTTTATCTTAGAAGAACCTGATTTATTATAGGTTCTTTTTATTTTGACACCATCGATCTTGAGATTGTCACTTTCTATTAGTTCGAGGTCTCGAATATTGACAAGAGTTCTCATGATGCCAATCCTTATAAAGAGGTTATAGTCTTTATCAGGGAGAGACTCCACTACACCTTCTGCATTGAGAGATAGGACTTTGACATTTGCTCCAAGCTTGATCTTTTTAGCTGAGAGAGGCTTCGCTGGACCTTTCACTTTCTCTATAAGGCTATCAGCTGATTCATCAAGAGCTCTATTCAATTTTGTTCTTTCAGAAACGACATAGGACATATCATGTCCATCAGCTTTCATATTTTTAATTGTATTATCTGCTATCTTTTTTGCATCAAAAAGTATGTCATGGGCTTTTTCCTTAGCCTGTCTTATTATAGAATTTGCTCTATCATTTAGACCTTTTTCTTGTCTTTTGACTTTCGCTTTTAGTTCTTCGATTTCAGCCTTATATCTTTCTATGGTTTCTTTCTCGACATCTATCGCATGGCGGCTTTCTTCAAGGTTGGCAACTATATCTTCAAATCTGACATCATTGGTATCAAGATTTTTCTTTGCATTTTCTATTATATCTTTGCTTAGACCAAGTCTCTCTGAGATTGCGAAGGCATTGGACTTACCTGGTATTCCTATGAGAAGTTTGTAGGTTGGTTTTAATGTCTCTACATTGAATTCAAAAGCACCATTACTTACTTCATCTTTAGTGAGAGCATAGTGCTTAAGCTCTGGATAGTGTGTTGTTGCAATTACATGGATGTTTCTACTTTTTAGATATTCTAAAATTGATATTGCGAGGCTTGCTCCTTCTATAGGATCTGTGCCAGTGCAGATCTCGTCAAAGAGAACAAGAGAATTACTTGTGGCATGTTTAAGAATATATACTATATTAGTCATGTGAGATGAGAAAGTGGATAGACTTTGTTCTATACTTTGCTCATCGCCAATGTCAGCATAGATGTTATCAAAATATGCTACTTTCGAGTTTTCCTTGCAAGGTATGAAAAGACCAGAGAGAGCCATGAGCTCAATTAACCCAACTGTCTTAAGCGATACCGTCTTTCCACCAGTGTTCGGACCAGTAATTATAAGTGTCGTGAAAGTATCGCCAAGATTAATATTAAGTGGAACGATCTTATCCTTATCGATGAGAGGATGTCTTGCGTCAATTAAGTTCATGACACCATCTGCATTTAGAACTGGCATTGTAGAATTGGTATTATAGGCATATTTTGCTTTTGCAAATATAAAATCGAGTTTTACGACGTTCTCATAATTTCTTTTTATGGTATCAGTGTGAGGAATTAATGATAGAGACAATTCATATAGGATTTTTGTGATCTCGATTTCTTCAAGTGCGGCATTCTCTGTTATCTCGTTATTGACTGCTATTATCTCTCTTGGCTCTATGAATACAGTAAATTGGCTTTCTGATACAGAGTGTATAGTTCCTTCAACTTTATTTTTAAACTCTGATTTTACTGGAAGGCACATAGCATTATTCTTATTGGCGAGTACAGGTTCTTGAAGGTAATCGGCATAAGTATTTAGAAGCCTATTAGAAATTGTATGTAGTTTCTCCGTGAGTAGCCTTCTTTTTCTACGGATAGAAAGAAGTACTGATGAAGCATCGTCGGCAATCTCGTTTTCGGATATAATTATTCTTTTTATGGTATTGTTTTTTGCTGATAAAGGGTCAAGTTCATTGAAATATGTATCAAGAGAAGAGTTAAGATCCTTTGACTTTTTATATGACATTAGATTGGATGTAGTGTCTAGAAGCCTTGAGATATTGAGAAGTTCGCTTTGAGAAAGTGCTGCTGACTTACTTAGCCTTAGAAGAGACTCGTCAATATTTCTGATAGACATAAAACTTGGTCCTACGCCACCTCTAAGGTATGAAAACGCACTATCAACATCATTGAGCGCTGATGTTATAGCATCTTTATTATCTAAGATTTTAAGATCTAAAATATCTTCCTTACTTTCGCTAAGACTTGCCTCTTCTGATATCTTAGATAATATTTTATCAAATTCAAGAAACTCATATATCGTTTTCATGTGTCTATTATACCATATTTTTAAGTGTCTTGACTATATTGAGATAAAAATATATTATATAATTATGAGATATAATGAAGTTAAAGAATTCAATAAATATAGTTTTGTGAAGGCATTCTCCGTGCCAAGAGATGAGGGCAGATGGAGAGTGTATTCTTGGAATATAGAAGACGATATGCGTGATCTAAGATACTATAAGGAATTTGGCGAAGACTTTAACATAACACCTTACGATATGATAAGGACTTTACAATCGCACACGACCAATATCTATGTTGCAAGTGATAATGATAGAGGCCTTGGTGTTACAAGGATGGAGCCTGAAACTCCTTATGATGGGATGATTACTAATGTAAAGAATCTTATGTTACTTACGGTAGAAGCGGATTGCACTCCAGTATATATACTTGACCCAGTAAATCGCGCTATTGGAATGGTGCATAGCGGGTGGAGAGGAACAGTAGCCAATATAACTAAGATAGCTATAGATAAGATGAAAGAAAACTATGGAACGAAGATAGAAGATGTGATTATACACTTTGGACCTGCGATATGCGGGAATTGTTATGAGGTTGGGATAGAACTGATTGATGAGTTTAAGAAACTGCTTACTTGTGATGAGATCCACAAAGTGTTTAGACCGATACCGGATAAGGCAGAAAAATATCTCTTGGATGTAACTCTTAGTATAAAACTAGGACTTTTAAAAAATGGTGTAAAAGAAGAGAACATCACAAGAGATAGCATATGTACATATCACGACATGATATATCATTCATGGCGAAGAGAACATGATAAAACAAAACAGATGTTAACTGGTATTATGTTAATTTAAGGTTCCAGCTGGGCACACACTCGAAAAACGGAGTTTTTCGAGGTGCTCTTAAGTTTAACCTATTATGTGGTTATCTCTTCTATATCATATATGTAATCTAGAGATGAAAGAGCATCTATTATTTCTTTATGAGTCTTATAATGTTTTAATTCATCGTTATGAATTGACAAAGCTATAGTGTAGACACTTAATCCTGAACTTGAATAAGCAGGGTTTAATTCTATGTCATCTATTGAAAGATTGAGTCGACGAATAGTGGTTATAAAGTCTTGAAGGTATTGGCTGCTTTTTAGTTCCAAGTGAACTTCAAAATGATTAGAACGATTCTTCAAATCTTTTTCAAAATTAGGCATCCAAGCAAGAACGATAATAATTAGTATGAAACCGATTATAGTAAGTGAGTAAAGCCCTGCTCCAGCTGTGAGACCCAGGATCCCACATGCTAAGAGCGCTGCAGAAGTTGTAAGACCCTTTATCTGATTTTTTGAACTATAGAGGACACAATTTACTGATATTGTGACTACTGCTATGATTGATGCAGCTGAAAGTATATATATGTAGTTACTTACTTTGTTAGCAAGATAACAATCAATTATCATGGCGAAGGTGCTTGCAAGCGATACTAGGACAAAGGTCCTGACTCCAGCAGCATGTCTTTTTGTAGCACGTTCACATCCAATTATAGTTGCGATTACAACTGATAAAAGTGCTTTAATAATCATTTCAGTATACATCTTATCTACCTCCTATATTTTCTACGATTAAATCTATAAAAGTTTGACATATTGTTATATTGTTCTTCAGCAGCCTCTGTAAATGCTTTTTCATTTTCGTTAATTTGGTGCTTAGGTAGTTCATTTTGAATCTGTTTTATTCTTCGTATCAGCATCTCGGCATCAGTAAGAGGAGTTCCATTTTCATCTACTGTTGGTACTTCGGTCATCTCTTCAAGTTTATCAGAATATGAATGCGATAGATATAGAGATAATTTGCCACATGCTGGTCCAATAAGTTCATACAAGACGCTTGATGCTAATATTATAGTTTGAAGAGCATTGCCCATGTCTCCACCGAGTGTACGAGCGCCAAGTTCAGAGAGACCTATTGCAACACCAGCTTGTGGGATTAGAGCGAGACCTAAGTAGTTTCTTATCTCTTTATCGGATTTAGTAACGGCTGAACCTGTAAATGCACCGAGATATTTACCAATTATACGAACGACAAAATATACAATTCCTATAGTAATAAGCGGGAAATTCACAAAGTTATGTTCTGATATAAGAGAACTGAGATTAAAACTTAAGCCTGAACGCACAAAAAACAAAAGAAGAATTGGTGGACTAAAGTATCCGAGTTGTCTAAAGAGTCTTGTGTCATCTGTAGCATTGATATACATAGTTCCCATGGCCATACATCCAAGTAGTGGCGACAAGTTAAATGCAGCACATATGCCACAAAATGCTAAGATCATAGCAAGCGATACTATAAGCCTATTGTCAGTTGAGTGGTTAGTTAAAAAGACTTTCATTATATAACCAAAAACTGCACCAAGGAATATGCTTATTATATTATATGCGAAAGGCATGATTATCTTTACAATGTCATAAGACTTATCTTCTGAAGTAGAAAGTGCAATAGATATGGCTATACTATATGCAATAAGTCCTACTATATCATCAAGAGCCACAACTTGTAATAGAGTGTCAACAAATTTTCCTTTAGCTCCTGTCTGCCTTATAGTCATCATGGTTGAAGCAGGCGCAGTAGCTGCAGCAAGAGCAGCAAGGATTATAGAAAATGATAGTGGCAATTTTAGTATATAATATGCCGCTATGAATACAAGTACTGATGCAAGTAGCGATTCAAATAGTGTGATAATTATAACTTTTACGCCGCCATTTTTTAGTGTCTCAAAACGGAAAAATTCGCCTGTAGAGAAAGCAATTAGAGCAAGTGCTATGTCAGGAAGGAATGAAGTCCCTTCTATTATAGACTTAGGTATCAGGTTTAGACAAAATGGTCCCATGAGTATGCCTGTAATAATATAGGCAGTTACATCTGGAAGTTTAAGTATCTTAGTCAGTCTTGTCAACAAAAAACCAATCATAAGCATAAGCGAGATCGATATGATTATGACTGCCACAGGACTTGAGATATTAAGTTTTGCATATAGGTCATTTAGCATAAAAATTAAGTTATAGTAAAATCATGATAATAAATAGAATTAATATCGATACGTTAATCCATTATATATAAATTATATTTTAAAAACATATTAAAATCAAGGTGTTTAAAATTTTATAACCGCATGGAAGAAACTACAATGTATTATATTGACTTATATTTTTCGTTTGTTATAATTGTAATTGAGTGAAATGCTTCAGGTTTAATATTAGTTTTTTAGAGGTATATAATGGTTGATAAAACATTTATATTAGATGTACTCAATCAACAGATGGTTCGTTCGACAGGGTGTACAGAACCAGCAGCAGTTAGTTTCGCTTCAAGCCTTGCAGCAAGTGAATTGAAAAAGAATGGAAATCCAATAGATAAGATTACACTTCTTGCAAGCAAAAATGTGCTAAAAAATGCTATGTCTGCCGGTCTTCCCAATAGTGATAAAGTTGGCGTGAATTATGCAGCTGGCATTGGGGCAATACATGGTGATCCTAAAAATAAACTTAATGTCAATAATGATGTAGATAAAGCAACATATGACAAAGTGAAAGATATGATACAGGATGAAAAGATTATAGTAGATCTTGCTCGAGTTCCCAATGTATTATATATAGAAGCTATAGTAGAAGGTGGTGGGCATAAAGCAAAAGCAGTTATTAAAGATGAACATACTAATGTAACTCTATTACAATATGATGATAATATTATAATAGAAAAGAACGAAAGCATAGATAATAATTCATTAATTACTTTTTCTGAAATTGCTACGAGATTGAATCTTGATGATATTTATAGATTTGCCACTGAAGACTTAGATGTTGATAAAGACCCTATAGACTCTCTTAAGATGGCTGTTGAAGTCAATTCAGCAATTGCGAGAGAAGGCCTTTCTAGGGATTATGGATTGAATATAGGTAGAAATATTGCAAGAGACATAGATGAAGGTTTGCTTGCTGATAATTATGTGAGCCATGCTATTATGAAAGCTGTAGCTGCAAGTGATGCTCGTATGGCAGGTGCGCCTTATGCTGTAGTGACCAATTCTGGCAGTGGCAATCAAGGCATAACTAATGTTATGCCAATAGTATCAATGGCAGAAGATCTAAAAGTAAGTAAAGAGCAATTATATAGAGCACTTGCACTTGGCAATCTTACAAGTATCTACATTAAAAGTAAATTTGGAACTCTATCTGCATTTTGTGGAGCTGCCATAGCGTCTACAGGAGCTGCTACTGGGATTACATATCTAAGGGGCGGAGATTATGGTGCATATGAGAGAACGATTATTAATATGATAGGGACTGTCACTGGTATGATCTGTGATGGAGCCAAACCCGATTGTTCTCTTAAGATATATGCTGGACTTCAAGGTGCATTCAATGCATCAACACTAGCTTTGCGTAATATTCGAGTTGATAGTACAGAGGGTATAGTGTGTGCGACAGCAGAAGATAGCATCGACAATATGTGTGACCTTTCAAAATTTTGTAGTGAACTACTTGATGAAAATATTTTAAAGATGATGATTAATAAAAATGATGATTAATAAAAATGTTTAGGAGGATATGATTTATGAAGTTTTTTAAAAGCTTGCCATTTAGACTCTTACTTGGAATTGCAATAGGAGCTATCATAGGCGTCTGTTGTAGACAAAATCCTGATGCAAGCGCTGGTATTATGCAAGTTATAGTTTGTGTACACAGACTTATGGGACAATTTGTTTCATTCTGCGTACCACTAATTGTTTTTGGATTTATATGTCCATCTATCACAAAACTTGGTGATAATGCAGGAAAACTCCTAGGAGTTGCGCTAATCCTTGCATATGTAAGTAGCATACTTGCTGCAGCAATGGCTGCTATAGCAGGATACCTTATCGTTCCTAATCTTGATATCCATGAGGTAGAAGGTGCTTTGTCATTGCCAGATGCTATATTTAAACTTGATATACCACAAGTCATGCCAGTAATCACTGCACTCGTACTTTCTATAGCACTTGGACTTGCTGCAGTATGGACTAAGGCAGAGACAACAAAAAAATTACTTGCAGAGTTTCAGAAGATAGTTCTTGCCATAGTTGAGAAGGCAGTTATACCTATGCTTCCATTCTACATCGGAACTACTTTTGTAACTTTGGGATACGATGGCACACTTACAAACTTCCCTGTATTCTTAATTGCAATTGTAATCGTAATTGTAGGACATTTTATCTGGATGACAGTGCTTTATCTTATCGCAGGTACTTATTCTGGTAAGAACCCCGTTGAAGTATTTAGACATTATGGACCAGCATATATCACTGCTGTAGGAACTATGTCATCAGCAGCAACTTTATCTGTAGCACTTGAGTGTGCCAACAAGAGTAAAGTTCTTAGAAAAGATTTAGTTGGTTTCGGTATACCACTTTTTGCCAACATCCACCTTTGTGGATCAGTACTTACTGAGACATTTTTCGTAATGCTTATATATAAGGTACTTACAGGAACACTTCCTCCAGCTTCTACTATGATATTATTCATAGTATTACTTGGTATATTTGCTGTTGGTGCTCCTGGCGTTCCTGGTGGTACAGTAGTTGCATCACTTGGTATAGTTACCTCAGTAATCTGCGCAGGCAATCCAGAACTTGAAGCTACACTACCTGGTTTCCTTCTCGCTATATTCGCACTTCAAGATTCATTCGGTACAGCATGTAATGTAACTGGTGATGGTGCACTTACACTTATTCTTACAGGTTATGCTGAAAAGAATGGGATAAAAGAAGCATAAAGACACTTTATGTTTTAAGAGAACCTTAAAACTATATGGGCGAGTTGTATGAGCTCGAAAAAAATAGAAGCTTTTAGCTTCTATTTTTTTATTATTAATTTACATATTTTATTTCCAAGCTTACTAAATTTCTCTTCATACTCAGTCATTATATTGCCTTCGCTTAGTTTCTCATCATTATGTAGATCGTAAGTATAATCTATTAATTTAAAGTTTGATAGTTTAATTTCTTCTAGGGTAAAGTCGAATAAGTCTACATTGTCTGTCTTAAACTCGATTATGCCATCACTTTTTAAAAGTTTTTCGTATAGCAATAAGAAATTATGATGGGTGAGCCTTCTTATCTCATGTCTTTTCTTTGGCCAAGGGTCAGAGAAATTGAGATATATCTTATCAATGGAGTGCGGCGGGAAGATATCTCCGAGTTTGGCAATATCAACGCATATAAATCTTAAATTAGGATAGAGAGAGGATAAGTTGGGCTCGCACCCCAAGGGCACTTTGTCGCACTTCGCTCGACAAGCTCGCTTCGTAAGCGCTCGGGCGCATAGCTCGCCCGTACGAATTTTTTCGTAGTGATCACCTATACCGTAGGCGCGAGTTATACGAGCGCCATTATCTGTGATTGTATCCGCTGCTTTTAAGACAATAGTAGCCGATCTTTCTACACCTATATAATTGATATTGGGATTCTTCTGCGACAATTCCGTTATAAATCGCCCTTTTCCCATACCAAGTTCCAGATGGACGGGGTTATCATTGCCAAAGAAGGATGCGGGCTCGCACAGCTCGCCACCATAATTGATAACCAATGGCAAATTATACACTTCAGTTTCTGCATTTTTCTTGTGTCTAAGTCTCATAGAGTTTTGATCTGTTGATCATAGGTTTTCTTAAAGAGTATCAGTATAACGACGAATGCCATGAATTCTGAGATTAGGAAACAGAACCAAGTACCATTTACTCCATATAGACTTGATAATATATAGGCAGATGGGAGCAAGAATACTATCTGTCTTATGATAGAAGCTATAAGACTATATAATTCTTTTTTGGTCGCTTGCATAACTGAACTTAGGATTATATTGAAACTTACGAGAGGGTAGTGGATTGCTATTGCCTTAAATGCAAAATTACCTACTCGAAGCATGGTATCACTTGCATTGAAAAGTTTTAAGATTAATTCTGAATAAGTAAATACAAGGGCAGCGCCTACAAGCATTATTATGAAACCAAATATAAGTGCAACTTTTATAACCTTAGTAATCCTTTTCTTATTGTGCGAACCGAAGTTATAAGAAACTATTGGCACCATACCATTGTTAAGACCAATTAGTGGCATGAGAATGAAACTTTGAACTTTGTAATATGAACCGAGTACTGCAACGGCAGAATGGTATTTCACAAGGATTGTATTTAACCCCATTATAGTGAATGAACCTATAGCCTGCATTACAATTGATGGTAGCCCTATCTTATATATATTTTTAATCTTATCAAGTTTTAATTTAAGAGTGAAGAACTTTAGTTTTAAATCGGAGTTGGTATATCTATTTAAGAAATATCCAACGAAGGCACCAAGTATCTGACCAGCGACAGTTGCTATGGCAGCACCCTTAGTACCCATGGCAGGAAAACCAAAAAGACCAAATATAAGTATAGGGTCGAAAATGATATTGAATATAGCACCACTAAGTTGAGTTATCATTGAGCCGACGGACTTACCTGTTGCTTGCATCATCTTTTCAAAAGATGTCTCTATGAAAAATCCAAATGAGAATATAGTCACTATAGAGAGATAGGTGATGCCTTCTTTTCTTATAGCTTCGTCAGTGGTGATTACGTTGAAAAATGTTTCCGAAAATAGAAAACCAAGTATTGAAAATATAATACTATATATGATGGCAAGAAATAAACCATGCCTTGCAAAATCATTCGCATCTTCAAATTTCTTCTCGCCAAGCGACCTTGAGATGAGAGCGGTGACTCCGACATTTGTACCTATATTAAGTGCAACCATCATGAATTGTATTGGATAGGCAAGAGAGAGTGCTGATAGGGCAGCTTCTGATACTCTTGCGACGAAGATGCTATCTACCACATTATAAAGTGCGAGCATAAACATAGATATCATCATAGGGACTGACATCTTTAGTAGCAGTTCAAATATCGGCATTGTGCCAAGTTTATGGTCCACTGGGTCATGGACTATTTTTCTTTCATAATCTTTAGTTAATGACATATTTCCTCTGATATATTATAAAATCAACAATCATTACATTTTACAAGAATGAGCGAAAATTCGCAAGGGCATAGGATAGTATAATTAGCACTCACCACTTGACAGTGCTAACAACCTATGATATAATACCCTTAGTTCGTAGGGTGAGCGCCCGAGCGCAGCGACAAAGTGCCCTTGGGGTGCACTGCGAGCCCGAACAATACATACAGGAGGTGGATATTATGCAAATAGATAGATTTACAAAGAAATCTGTAGAAGCAATACAAAACATGGAAAAACTTGCCATGAATAATGGCAACTCAGAGTTTAAGGAGATACACCTTTTAAAAGCTCTACTTAGCGTTGATGATAGCCTTATTAAAAATCTGCTTGATAAAATGGGAGTTAATATAGCAAAACTTTCTAACGAAATAGATGATGAAGTTTCAAAATTACCTAAGGTAACTGGAGATGTACAATATCACTATTCAAATGAGTTGAATCAGGTTATGATCAATGCAGAAGATGTGGCTAAGGGCATGAAAGATGAGTATGTATCAGTAGAACACCTATTTATTAATTTACTAAATTATCCTGATAGTACCATAAAAAATTTATTTAGAAATTATAATATTAGTAAAGAAGGTTTCTTAAA
>ERZ842401.2270-NODE-2270-length-25930-cov-5.754860_pt1 | contig 25930 bp, 22 predicted proteins | sample MGYA00521270_ERZ842401 | MGnify/ENA primary metagenome ERZ842401 (study PRJEB31892, sample SAMEA3878208) | bioreactor metagenome | biome: Moose rumen | place: Sweden | collected 2011-10 | study: EMG produced TPA metagenomics assembly of the PRJEB12797 data set... | reverse complement strand
CTGCCAATGCATTACTGGACGAGGCACATGCGCTCGACGTGATGTAGTTGGGGCCATGGAAGCCGTACATAATCGAGATTTGGCCGGCAGCGATGTCGGCAATCATCTTAGGGATGAAGAAGGGGCTGAACTTCGGACCTTCTGCCTGGTGTACGCCGTAGTAGGTAATCTCCTCCTCGAAGGTCTTGATACCACCGATGCCCACTCCATAGACCACGCCGATGCGGTTCTTATCCACCGTCTCCAGGTCGAGCTTCGAATCCTCCACGGCCTGCTTGGCGGCAATCATGGCCAGCTGTGTGTAGCGGTCCATCTTGCGAGCCTCCTTGCGGTCGAGGTAGTCGTTCACGTTGAGGTTCTTCACCTCGCAGGCGAACTTGGTCTTGAAGAGGCTGGTGTCAAAATGCGTAACAGGTGCTGCGCCGCTCACGCCGTCGAGCAGGTTCTTCCACATCTCTTCGGGAGTGTTTCCCACGGGAGTGACTGCGCCCAGCCCGGTTACTACTACTCTTTTTAGTTCCATAAAAACGATTTGAAAGCCCCCCCTTCAGCCCCCGAGGGGGCTACAATAGTTTGCTTATAATGAAAAAAACTAAAGTAGCCCCCTCGGGGGCAGAAGGGGGGGCTAATGTTTCTTACTTCTGATTCTCCTCAATATAGGCAATAGCGTCGGCCACGGTGCCAATCTTCTCAGCCTTGTCGTCGGGGATAGAGATGCCGAACTCCTTCTCGAACTCCATGATGAGCTCCACGGTGTCCAGAGAGTCGGCGCCCAGATCGTTAGTGAAACTTGCTTCGGGCTTCACCTCAGCCTCGTCAACACCCAGTTTGTCTACAATAATTGCCTTTACTTTGCTTTCAATTTCTGACATGATTTTTCTCGTTTAATGTGTTAATATTAATGTTTTTTCTTAGAATAATTCTGAAAATCGGGTGCAAAGTAACACAAATTATTTCACTTACGCAAGTTTTTTGGCCAAAAAGTGAGTGCTGTGTGCACACACAATAGGCAATTGTGCAAAAATTTGACTTACATCACGCCTGTTTTTTTCTAAAAGTACTTCATCGGACTCCTGTAATGGCCTCTCATGAAAAAATCTCGGCCATTTTTTGAAAAATCTCGGCCCCGCAGCTTCTTGGGGAGGCCCTTGGAGGTTCTGGGGGGGGCGAGATATTTAAACATGTTTCCGTACATTATTAAATATCCCCAGAAAAAGTTGATATGTTTCTCAAGTTGAGAAAGTTGAATTATTTGATGATTACTAAAGTGAATGAGTGATTTGCAACATCATTTGAAAAAAAATATTAAAAAAATTTGCGTAAACAAAAAATAATATCTACCTTTGCAACATCGCTAGGCAGTTTCAGAACGTAAGTGCCGGGCGGTCTTGTGTATGAGAGAGATGTCTTCGGACGTCGGACGTAGCGACGAGTGTATATGAAGAATGTATGCTTGCCTCCTCAGACTAGCGGAAGAAGAAGCACCTACATCCCTTTTGTGCATCAAGGAAAACCCCAAACTAAAACTACTGACTTTGAGGTGCTGGTCGGTTTTTTTTGATTTATATATGTCACAGAACAAAACCGTTATTCCAGGCCTTGAGCAGCCTCAAAGTCCTTATCAGGGCGGTGGTAACCCTTACGGAGCACCTATGGGAGGTGGACAAATGCCTTCCCAGAACAACTTCTATCAGCGTTCGCAGGGTGGCTCACCCCGCGGAACCGTGGTGCCAGGTATGACCCCCCAGCCTCAGGGCCAGCCTCAGGGCCAGCCTCAAGGTGGCCCGGTGAACTTCGTTGAAGCTCAGCCGCAGACACAGCGCATCATCCAGACAGGCAAGCCTGTCGTTGGTTTCCTCTATTCTATCTCGCGCACAGCTGCTGGTGAGTTCTGGCCTCTCTATCAGGGACAGAACACGATTGGCAAGGGTCCCGAATGCGACATCCAGCTGCCCGAGGGCACTGTGTCGCAACAGCACGCCGTAGTGATGGTTCGCAGGATGAAGAACCCCGAGAAAGTAATTGCCTCCGTGACCGATGCACGCTCTACCAATGGCACCATGCTCAACGGACAGAGCCTGGGCTTCACCGCTGAGGAGTGCAAGAATGGCGACATTATCACCATCGGCGACAACTACGAACTCTACCTCGTGCTTATCGATCCTGCCACGCTGGGCCTGAAAGTCTCAGATAAGTTCATCAATGTGGAGCTGGAGGAGGACATGCAGGATGATTTCATGGATGCTCCCTCGCCCTTTATGCAGGATGCCCACCAGCGTCCCACCCGTCAGGGCGACACCTTCGGCTCACCGATGTATGACAATGGCGGCTATGTGCCCAGCAATGGCACCGTGGGTCTTGACGGCAACACGGGCGGCTTCGGTGGCAAGGGTGGCACCGTGGCTTACTAAAATTGTTTTTGACTTAGACGAATGCGTTATCCAAACCAGAGCTCTGCCACACCGCCTAAAGGCAGCCGGGGCACGTACGTGTCGCAGACCGTGAGGCAGTATCCCAACAATCCGAACATCTACCTGTACGTGTTGGGCGAATGGTATGCCTATAATCCCTTTGACCCTCCCCTCGGAGGAGGTGCCATGGGCACTGTGTACAAGGGCTTCAGGTGCAGGGACAATGCCCCTGTAGCCGTGAAGCGGGTCGTGGACAGCTATGCCAACAACCCGCAAATCCGCGGGCGTGCCAGGCTGGAGGCATCGCTGGCCTTCCGCCACCAGAATCTGGTGGAGATGGTTGGTTGCTGCGAATATGCCCCGAACTTCGGTCCCATCTTCCTCATCAGTAACTATGTGCAGGGAGAGGACATCGACAAGTATGTCAAGAGTTTCGCAGGTTCGCCCAACAGAGTGGAGAAAATCTGCACGGCCATCTGTTCTGTGCTCGATGCGCTGGACTATGTGCACTCCAAGAATGTCGTACACCGAGACGTGAAGCCCTCGAACATCATGGTGGAAAATGGCTCGAACGTCAGGTTGATGGACCTCGGAATTGCAAAGATGACAGGTGGAAACCCTTACTCTCAGTTCGGATTCATCGGCACACCGGAATATTCGGCTCCCGAGCAAGTGAAGGGCGACAAGGACGGTATCAACCAGACCACCGACATCTACGAGCTGGGCATCACCTTCTACGAGCTGCTGGCAGAGGAGAACCCCATGGCCTGCCCTTCAGAAGTGGAGACGCTGACGAAGCAGATTAAAGAGGCTCTGCCCGCCTCGCCAAAGATTCCCAAGAAGCTGATGAACGTCATCTGGAAAGCCACCGAGAAGGAACAGGCAGACCGATACCAAAGCGCCCTGGAGTTCAAGGAGGCCATACAAGAGGCACTGCTGCCAGACCCCTCAATAGGCGAGAGACTGAGCAACTGGATACAGAACAACGTCTTGCTCTTCGCGGGCATCATTGCGGCTATTGCCGCCATTGTGATAACACTTGTCATACTACTTATTTAATAGTCTATGGAGCTGATAAAGATACACACTAGTGATAAAGAGTCCTTCGTAGGGTATGCGGAATCGCGTATCGGAGGAAGGGTGGAGAACCAGGATTCTTTCTCCTTCGCACCTACCCCCTACGGCTTCCTTGTCACGGTATGCGACGGCATGGGTGGCGGGCCCGGAGGCAAGACAGCTTCGAGTATCGCTGTGACGGAAATCGTCAAGGGCGTGAAAGATGCCGAAGGCGACAAGCAGAAGCCGGAAGAGGTGGTGAAAGCCGCCGTGAAGCAGGCCAATGCCGCCATCATCGCTGCCACCGAGGTCAACCCCGAGCTGAAAGGCATGGGTTCCACGGCCACCGTACTCCTGCTCAACGAAGAGGCTGCCATCGTGGCACATGTGGGCGACAGCCGCGTCTACCAGCTCAGGGGAAAACAGAAAGTGTTCCGTACCTTCGACCACTCCGTGGTCTTTGACATGGTGCGGCAGGGCATCATCACCGAAGAGCAGGCCCGCCTCTCAGCACAGTCGAACGTCATCACCCGTGCACTGGGCGTGGCCCCGGAGGTAGACGTGGAGATTGACGTCGTGCCCTACGAGTCTGGCGACCGTTTCATGCTCTGTACTGATGGTATTCATGGCTCTATGCCCGAAAAAGACCTGCTCAAGCTCATTGCTGACACGCGTGTGGCGCTGGGCCCCGTGGCCGACAACATCGCAACGACAGTCGACGAGATTGGGCGTCGGGAGGGCGGAGAGCATGACAACCTGACGCTTGCGCTCATTCAAACAAAAAACAATTCTAAACTAAAACCTAAAATGTCAAAGAGAATAAAGGACATACTGATGGTTCTCGGTGCTGTATGCGTGCTGAGCGTCGTTCTTAACATCTGGCAATGTGCTTCCAGTAACTCCGAGCCTACCGACACCAAGGAGCTGGAGAATACAATCAAAGCGAAAGACGCACAGATTCAGAAACTGACGGATTCTGTTAATGTCGTCAACAAAGCCTTGGTGGATAAAACGGACACCCTTGAACAGTTAAGGAAAGCAGCGAGTACTGCATTGGAGGCTCTGGGGGCCGGAACAGAACAGAAAAACAATATTAATAAGTAATACGCTATGAAGATTTATTCTATTGGTAGAGACATCAACTGTAACATCGTCATTGACGACAATACCGATGTCATCAGCCGCCGCCATGCCACGCTGAACGTGTCATCGTCGGGAAAAATGACCATTGTGGACCAGAGCCACAACGGAACCTATGTGAATGGCATCCGCATCGCCTCGAACCAGCCTGTGCCTGTCACACGTAAGGACAATGTTTCGTTTGCCCATGTGGCCAGACTCGACTGGAACGCCGTGCCGAAGCCTATCTCGCCGATGGTATGGGCGGGCATCGCTCTGGCTGCCGTACTCGTTGTGCTTGGAATCATCTTTGGCCTGAAGGCTATGAACAGCGGCAGTGACAACAATGACGACAAGAGCAATGTGGCCAAGCCCGACTCGGCGAAGGAGATTGTGCTCACGCCCGAGCAGGTGCGCCAGCAGCAGGACAGCATCCGTACGGCAACGCTGAAGGACATCACCGACTCTATCCGCAAGAAGGAGGTGGCTGATTCGCTGGCCAAAGAAGAGGCTAAGGCCGTTGCTAAGGCTCAGGCTGACTCTATTGCCAAGGTGAAGGCCGACTCCATTGCAAGGGTGAAGAAACAGCAGAAAGTCCAACAGAAGAAGGATGAAAAGAAAAAGACTGACTCCGAGAAAAAAGAAGAACCCAAGAAAAAGCAATTCTAAAACTTAACTATTTATGAGACTATTAAAGATTGGTCGCGATGCATCATGCGACATCACTATCAATAGCCCGAGAGTAAGTTCTCTCCACGCTGAGTTGACCCTGCTCAACAGCGGCGACATCCTGCTGGAGGACAAGGGAAGTAAGAACGGAACCTACGTTCAGAACCAGCTCATACAGCCAGGCAAGACCGTTAACGTGCGCCGTGGTGACGCCATACGCTTCGCCGATATGGAACTGCAGTGGTCGTCTGTGCCTGTTGAGGACAACAGCGGCTACAAGGGCGTGTGGGGCATTGGCTCCAACTTCCACAACGACTTCCAGATTGCCGGTAACACCGTCAGTCGCTTCCACGCTACGGTGAAGCAGGCAAACGACGGAAAGTTCTACATCTTCGACCACTCGAAGAACGGAACCACCGTCAATGGTACGAAGGTCATGCCCAATCAGCCCTACCGCATCAAGAAGAACAGCGCCATCAGCTGTGGCGGCGTGCCTGTAAACCTCACTGCCGGCAACAAGATTCCTTGGGGCAGTGACCTGCCAAAGATCCTCCTCATTGCCGCTGCCTCGCTGCTTGTGCTTTGCGGTATCGGCTTCGGCATCTACAAGGTGCTGGACAAGCCCGCGAAAGAAGAAATTGCGGTTTTGGTTGATTCCATTCCTACTGGTCCGAAGATTTATGGTGACGATGAACTCTATGCCATGTACAACCATTCGGTAGTAATGCTGCTGGGTGTCTATCACTATGAGGTAACGGTGGGTAGCTGGAATATGGATCAGCTGAACGCCTATCTTGGCATTCCTAAGCGCTTTGTCTTTGTGCCCAATGGCGCTCGTTTGGTGAATGTCAGTGATATGAATCCTTCAGAACTGATTAATATTTATAAGAACTCTGACAGCGGTAGCCAGTATGGTGGCACGGGCTTCTTCATCTCAGAAGATGGTAAGTTGGTGACTAACCTCCATGTCGTGAAACCCTGGCTCTTTGACAATTCGCTGGAAACTATCAGACACTATGTTGCGACTCTGGTTGCGGATCGCGGTGACGCGTTGAACAACGCAGAGTTGAAGGCTTCGGTGTCTGAGGTTAAGGTGGAGGGAATCCTCGACTATATAGCACTGATTCCGCAGGGTGAGACTTTTGATGATACCAACATCCAGAAGTGCCGTGTTATTGCCGCCGGTGATGATACAGACAAGGACGTTGCTATCGTACAGACCGTTACTAAGCGTCTGCCTACGGCAGATTGTTCAATCGTTGACCTGCCCGCTCAGCTTGAATTGGCTGATGACTCTATTTACGTTGGCAGCCATGTTTACACCATCGGCTTCCCCCGTGCCAAGGATGTGTTCTTGCAGCGTGAGGCTAACACCGAGGGTATCAAGGTGATTGCTCAGGGTGGTTCTATAAACCAGCTCTTTGAGTTCGACTTCGGTCACAATGCTGCCACTACCGGCGGCGCCAGTGGTTCGCCCGTGTTCAATAAGTATGGCAAACTGGTGGGTGTGCACCATGCAGGTCTGAGCCAGTCGGGCGTGCAGGGCTTCAACTATGGTGTGAAGGCCAAGTACGTGAAAGAACTCTTGGATGAATTAGCAAAAAAGTAACTAAAAGCAAATTGGACGAATGAAAAAGACATTATCATTATTGCTGCTGGCTGCTGCAACGCTGACGGGGTCAGTGAATGCCTTTGCCGGCGATAAGGATCAGGTATATCAGACTGCCATCTTAAAGAATGGTACGGTGCTGTATGGCTACATCTTGCAGAACGACGGTCTGGGCAACCTGCTCTTCCAGAGCGACAGCGCCAAGGTGCTGCTGCAGAACGTGGAAGCCGACGTCACTGACCGGACGGTGAACAAAGGCATGCTTACACAGCAGTGGCAGGAGTGGGCCGACAAGAACAACGCCTGGCAGGGCTCGAACGGCAACCAGTATCTGCTGCTGAGCGACGTTACCGTGCGCAAGGTGCAGTCTAAGGAAGACCACTTTGCAAATCAGATGGTGGGCAAGGTTGCTTCCAACGTGAAACTGCTTGAGCGTGGCGTAAAGTATCGCTATACTGAAATGAGTAGCAACACCTATCGCCTGAAATGGGACGACGTGGTGAATGTTGTGTCGGAGCGCAGGCCCAAGACAGCCCTCTCGGGCGTCAATGTCACCTGCCAGACCAAGAACGGGCAGCCCTATTCGGGTCAGTATGCCGGCGAGACGGGGGAGATTACGAGTCTCTACCTGGACAATGGCGTTATTCAGACCCTGAAGAAGGCTGATGTGGTGAAATATAGCTACAGTGCTGTGAATCCAGACCAGACCATCTTCGAGCAGAGTCCCCTGCTGGATGCTGTACGCACGAAGAACCTGGGTACTATCACGGGTGTCATCATCGAACAGAACTACGCCAGCGATAAGGACTCGGAGAACTATATTCTGCTGCAGCAGGCTTCGGGTGTTATTCAGAGCGTGAAGATGTCGGACATTGAAACCATCAGTAAGGAGCGTAACAAGCAGTATAATCCTGAGTATGATGTCATCCTGCAAGCTGGTGAGGTCTATGTCAATGGCACTCCTGTTACTCCTGTTGCTGTGAAGGGCAAGAAGGGTGTGAACACCTTGGCAGCCTTTACGCCGGTGGTGGTGAAGAAGGGTGCAAACGACCTGACGTCTGTCAAAGTGCAGTACAGCGCTACTACGGCCGGCACGAACGTGGAGGCTTATCGCGTGGTGGCTCTAAAGAAGACGGGCAAGGGCAAGAAGGCCGTCTACAGCTTCACCGACGAATCTTTGGTCAGCTCGGTCTATCGCCCCGTGGAAATAGGCACTAGCGTTAACCAGACCACCAAGGCTGTCTACAACCTGAACGGTGCAGGTGGCTTTATCCTCTATGATGCAAAGAGCAAGGTTGCTTACTGCATCTTCGTGGAACCTTAACAGACAAACAACGGCGGTAACCAGATGATATGCCGTTCAAACGACGGAATATCATTCTGGTTGCCGACGTTATCTGCTAATATAGAAGAATGATTCAAATACTATCACAACGATATGGTGTAGAAGGCGTGGGCGTCTCTATGCAAGGTGGACGACAAGAAAACCAAGACGACCTGGGCTATGCTGAAACCCCGCTGGGGTTTCTAATCATTGTATGTGACGGAATGGGTGGCGGTCCCGGAGGAAAGACGGCTTCCTATATTGTAAAGAATACTGTCATCGATACCCTGTGCAACAGCTCGGCCATGGCCTCGCCGGCCGATGCCTTTAAAATGGCAGTGAGCAGGGCGAACGATGCACTGGAAGAAAGGATGGCTCAGGTGCCCGAACTGAAAGGAATGGGCTCGACCATGGTGGCAGCATTGATTAACGACCAGCAGGCTACCGTAGTACATCTGGGCGACAGCCGTTGCTACCGGCTGAGAAACAACAAGATGGTATTCCGGACTAAGGACCACTCGCTGGTGGGCGAGCTGGTGCAGAATGGTGCATTGACCGAAGAACAGGCCAGAACATCGCCACAGTCGAACGTCATCACCCGTGGACTGGGAAGTACAACGAACCACGTTGCTGAGATTGACGAGGTGCCCTTCCGCAAGGGAGACCGCTTCGTGCTCTGCACGGACGGCGTCTGGGGCATCATGCCCAATACAGACCTGCTGTTGCGTCTTACCGCTCAACAGGACATCGGCTCGACAGTGAGAAATCTGTCGGCAGAGATAGATAAGATAGGAGAATCGCATGGTAACAACCATGACAACCATACACTCGCCATCGTAGAAGTAAAGAAAGATTCCATAAAGAAGGATCCTATGAAGATACAGACTAAAATCCTGCTATACGCAGGTCTGCTGGCTCTTGCTGTCAGCCTCATCTTTAATGTTGTCAGTTACCTGCGCCTTGGTGCAGATTCGAACGCAGATGCTTTGCAATCCAAAGCAGACTCGTTGTTGACGCTTAATGAGAACTTGGAAGAAGCACTGGCCGAGATGAGCTATCAGAAGGAAGCTGCAAGCATCGCTTTTGAACAGAAGCTGACAGAGCTGCAGAACAATAGTGCAAGCGTCTCGAAGAAGGAACGAATAGATTGGGAGCTCCGCGAAAAGGCTTATACCTCAAAGGTGGACTCTTTGCAGAACGTGATCAAAACGCTGAGGGCTACACAGAGCCAGAAGCCTGCGGCAGCAAAGGCAGCGGATAATAACAGCAAGGACATCAGCGCCATGTCGGATATGGAACTGATAGATTATTTAATCACGCAGTTCTTGACCTATAAGAACGCGACGGCTAAGAGTGAAGAAGCCGTGAGGGGTGTTCAAAATGTTTGCAAGAGGGAGATTGAGAAAGCCCTGGACAAACTGGAGGAAAATAAGATTTTAACCACGGCGTGTGGGAAAATTCAAAAATATCTGGATGAGGATGGCGCTTTTGACGCTACCAAGAATGTCTGGGTGAATGACAGCAAAACCTCTTATTATGCCTCTGACAGGACAAAGAAGTTAATCGACCAAAAGATCATCCCGCTGCTGCAAGAGATGAAGAAAAGAATATAAAATGCAAGCATAAAAATGGCAATCATTAAGTTACAAGGCGAGGCAGAGCTTCGCAGAAGGATACACTACGAAGTAGATACGGCCATGGAGCCTATAGGTGTAGGTGGCATGGGCCAGGTATTTAAGGGTGTTTGTGTGGACGAGAGCAACGGCGTGACGCGCCCCGTGGCCATCAAGTTCATGTTCGATGACCTTCCCCCCAGTGCTTACGAGCGAGCCCGTCGTGAAGCCAGCATCCAGCTACACAACGATAACCTGATTGAGATGCTTGGCTTCTTGGAGACTCAGGAATACGATGCTACGGGTGGTGTGAAGAAGCATTATCATGTAGTGAGTGAATTGCTCGAAGGCGTTTCGCTGAGCGACTTGTTGGAGGGCAAGACAGCAGACCGCTATGGTAACGACGTACCATATGCTGTGAAGCTGTCGCAGGAGTTCCGCAACGACTCGGAGCATTTTGCCCGCACGGTGGTGATGAGCGTCGTCTCTGGTCTGATGGCCCTGCACGATGCCGGATACATCCATCGTGACATTGACCCGTCGAACATTATGGTGACTAGCGACGGTCGCATTAAGCTGATAGACTTTGGTATAGCCAAGCAGATGAACAACCTGACCACAGGCGACCGCAGTCTGACCGTGGCGGGAAAGTTCATGGGCAAACCCGAATACGCTGCACCAGAACTGGCGCTGGGCGACATTCAGCATCAGAACCAAACCACAGACATCTATGCTGTGGGCATCCTGCTCTATCAGTGTATTACGGGGCATACTCCCTTTGAGGGGCCGCGCCATGAGATTCTGCAAAAGCAACTCAAGGAGAAGATTCCTTTGGGAGTCATCAAGAATAAGGCCCTGCGTCACATTATTGCTACGGCATGCGAGAAGCGTCAGGAGCTGCGCTATCAGTCGTCGGCTCAGATGCGTGTTGCCTTGGAAGAGATGAGCGGTGTGAAGCAAGTCGTGTCTGCACAGAAGAAGTGGATGTATATAGGCATTGCTGCCGCTATTGTCGTTTTGCTGGGTATCGTGATTGCCCTGATGGCTACCGACAAGACTGATGAGATGCAGGCTGCCATGGAGGCGCAGCAGGCGGAACAGGAGATGATGGCTAAGAAGGCTGAGTTTGAGAACTCCATCAACAGCGACATTGCTGCTGCCACTCAGCAGTTCGAGACTATCAAAAACAATACAGAATTAGGCAATGACGCCGAGAAGACTGCTATGCTGATGGGGGTCTATGATGCCTTGGAACGCGTTGAGGATGCCATCAAGGCCGATACACTGTTCAACCTGAGCACCGACGAGGTGGAGCAGAAGAAGCAGGAGGTGAAGGCGGCTGTGCTGGACGTCTGCGATATGATGCGTCTTCAGGCCGAAGAGCTTCGTAGCATTGATGGTGATTTGGCAAACGAATACCTCATTGGTGCAGACTCCATTACGAAGATTATTAATGAAAAGTAATAAAAACAAGGATAGGATTATATGAAAACTTCAAATCTTTTTCGTCTGTTCATCAGCATCCTGATGCTGTGTTTCACCGCTTCCATTTCTGCGCAGTCCAAGGCTGATCAGCTGTTCTTGGAGGGACAAAACTTGCAGAAGACGATGACCATTGCGTCGCAGAACGCTGCCATCAAGAAGTTCCAGGCTGCTAAGGTGATTTATACCACTGCCGAGAAGAAGCAGATGTGTGACAACCAGGTTGACGTGTGCAACCGTAATATCCGCACCATCAGAGCTCAAGCTGCAAAGAAAGAAGAACCCAAGAAGGAAGAAGAACCCAAGGAAGAGCCCAAGGCCCAACCAGCTCCTAAGGTGGAGGTGAACCTGGTGGTGACCCCTGCTGCACTGGAGTTCGCCAGCAATCCCAAAGGCAAGGCACAGACCATTACGGTGCAGAGCAACGTAGAGTGGGAGATTACTTCTCATCCTGACTGGGTGGAAATCTTCCTCGCAGAAGGCAAATGCAGTGTTGTGGCAGGGAATAACGACTCGGGCGACAAGCGCTCGGGCGTCATCACCATTCAAGCTGGCGACAAACAGGCCATTGTCGTGGTGAACCAGAAGATTTCCCTCACCAAGAAAGTAAAGAAGGCTTTTGACCTATAACGTGATACCATATTCAGAGAACAGGAAACCATGTCAACCGTAAAGTTGCAGGGCGATTCCGAAAGGAAGAAAGGCATCTACTATGAGTTGGATGCTGAGTCGACGCCTATTGGCGTGGGTGGCATGGGAAAGGTGTATCGTGGCCGACTGGTCAACGAGGCAACAGGCTCCACCAGGCCTGTTGCCATCAAGTTCCTTTTCGACGATCTTCCTGCTGATGCCATTGACAAATCGCGTCGTGAGGCCAGCATCCAACTCCAGAATGACAATCTGGTGGAGATGCTTGGCTTTATTGAGACCACTGGCGACATGGTGCTGGGCATGCAGCAGAAACACTATCACGTGGTGAGTGAGCTCTTGTGGGGCGTCTCGTTGTTGGATGCGATGGCGGGTAAGATGAAGGACTTCGAAGGCAATGAGATACCTTTTGCCGTCCAGATGATGAAGGAGTACGAGGACAATCCCCAGGAGTTTGCCAAGAAAATAGTCCATAACGTGCTCATGGGGCTGATAGCCCTGCACAACGCAGGATATATCCATCGTGACATTGACCCGTCGAACATCATGCTGACGCGCGACCGCAAAATAAAGATTATCGACTTCGGTATTGCCAAGAAGTTCAAGGATCTCGGGGCCAATGATGTCTCGAAGACCAAGGCTGGCATGTTCCTGGGAAAACCGGAATATGCTGCTCCGGAACTGGTGCTGGGCGATGTCGGGAACCAGAATCAGACTACCGACATCTATGCTGTGGGCATCTTGCTTTATCAGTGCATCACAGGTAGCGTACCCTTCAAGGTGACAGATGAATGCGACATGGCTTCAGTGCTTGACATGCAGCTGAAGAAAGACATTCCGTTGGCCCCGGTGAAGAACAAGTACTTGCGTGCTATCATCCGTCAGGCTACGCAGAAGAAGCGGGAAAATCGCTATCAGAGCTCTGCTGAGATGCTGGTGGCAATTGAGCATCTGCCATCGCCCCTGACCGAGGATAAGTTTGATGCAAAGAAACTGGCTGTTATTGCTGCTTGTGTTCTCGGCTTGGGTGGCGCAGCCGCTGGCGCTATTGCCCTGATGCCTTCGGGAAAGCAGACCATTGTAGAGGTGGGACAGACGGAGGAGGCAACTCAGAAGAATTTGACCGTGGAGCAGCGTTACGACGAGGCTGTGGCCATGATGAAACAGCCGGCAAAGGCTGCGAAGGGCTTTGAACTGCTGAAAGAGCTGTCTACGAAGCAGCACTACGAGCGAGCCACGTTCCTCTGGAGCCGCCTGCTCTTCAAGTCAGTGGAGGAGGGCGCCTTAGAGGATTCCAACTACAAACTGATGAGGCAGAACGCAGGCCTCAGCATAGACAATGCTGAGGCTCACAGCCTGCTGGAACGAGCCGTCAGTGAGGATGCGGCGAAGACCAATGCGGAGAGCCGCTTCCAGCTGGCACTGGACCTAATCGACAGCGACAAACGTGACCCAAGTTACCAGTTTAAAAACCTGGACAGCTACGAGCGTGCGGATGCGCTGCTTACTGAGGCCTTCACCATTGCCATTGGCAATAATCGGTCAGACTTGGCTAGTATATGTGACGATAAGAGGTTGTTTCTGCAATCTAGGATTAAAATGTTAAAAAAGAACGGGAAATGAAGAAACACACATTGTCGACCATTATTGCCCTGCTTATAGCCCTGCCGGCTGCCGCGCAAGTTGTGGCGTGGCAGTTGCCGCCTATGGACTATACGCAGATGTCCCGTTTTGGCCATGACCTCTATCAGGTGAGCAGTCCTAGTGGCAAGGTGGGGCTTATCCGTTCTGATGGCACCATCGTGGTGCCCGTGGAGGCTGACAAGCTGGGCCCGTTCTACGAGGGTACGGCACTTGTCACTGTATCAGAGAGTGTCGCGCAGACCCGTGTGCTGGGTGTCCTCACGGAAAATGGCCAGTATACGGCTTTTGGAGACAAATATTATACCTTGAAGGGTCAGGAATTCTATTCTGACGGTGTCCTTACCGTCCAAAATGGAAAAGGCAAGAAAGGCTATATCGACAAGAGTGGAGAGCCCGTCTGTGGCTTTGACAAGGACTATTATCGTATTAAGCCTTTTACAGAGGGTTACGCGGCTATTTCGGACAAAGGCTCCAGCTATTATCTTATCAATAAAAGGGGAGAGCGTCAGCCGTTGATGTTACCTATTGTAGGCAACCTTGCCGTTGTCTATAATCCCATTCAGGGAAAGTCTCTGGCGCTAGACGACTATAAGAACTGCTACAAGTTTACGCTTGCTACTGGCGAATGTGAGGACATGCACCAAAAAGTCAAGCAGCCCCCAACAACTGATTTCCTGTTCCGACCAGAAAACATTCTTAAAAACAGCGGTGAGGAAGTGCACAAGACGGCGCCCTTTAGCAAGTTGCCTGCGGGCAGCTTAGGCTTGTCGCCCACGAAGTCCGGCGAGCAGTTTGGCTTCCGGGCTGGCAGTCAGAGTATATTGCCTCCCCAGCTGTCCAGTGCCACCACGTTTGAGGATAATCTCAGCATCGTTACCTTGAATGAAAAGACTGGACTCCTCAGACTTTATCCTGACCAGCATCCTTTTGATGTCAGTGTTGCGCAAACAAACTATAATTTCGATGTCGGAAGTGCCGTTGAATGTAGTTTTGACGTAGCCGTGCCGGCTGCATGGCAAGGAAAGTCGCTGGATGTCAGCGTAACAGGGCTGGCAGACAAGACCCCCATTGTCCCCTCGGTCAGCGGTCAGGAATATACCATAGAGCTTCACCCTAAGCGTAGTTCCAAGGCTGAGTATGCGGTGACCGTGAGCAGTGAAGGCTTGCAGTTGTGGTCAGGACAGATAGCTTATATGCTGAAGCGGAATGTCGTCGGTTTGCAGATTAGCGGTTTGCAGTTGGACGACAAGATAACCGACGAGAACTATAAGGTGACGGGCTCCTTTGTTGTTTATAATCCCAATGAGGACGAGATAGAAACAGAGTTGAGCATGAGTCATTCCGAACTGATTACTTCCGTTGGAGGGTTCCCTCAGAAGCTGACTGTAAAGTCTGAGGAGCACAAGAAGGTGAACTTCTATATTGTAACCAGCAACAAACGCGGTACATGGGAGCACACTATCACTGCAACCTCCTCCAAGGGCGGAACCTCCACACTTACCACAGAAATAGAAACGTTCTAATATAGCAATTTAATAACTAATAATAAAAAAACAAAGGGAGAAATGAGAAAACTATTTGCAACAACTGTTCTACTGACCGTGCTGGGCATCATGCCTGTCATGGCGCAGAGCGATGATGGCGTATTCATCATGGAGAAGGCAAATGTTGTTACGCTAGGTCCCCGTCTGGGAGCAACATTTACCACGATGGGACAGCCCGCAGAGTGTGATCTTTACGATGGCGCAGGTCTGGGCGTCAGCTTCGGCGCTGCGTTGAAGACTCGTCTGGGGCGTGCCACCAAGGACACGCAGCAGGGTGGTACTGGCCTGCTGGGCTTTGGCCTGGATTTGCTTTATAAGCAGAACACTGTTAAAACTATTGGCAGCGACGACCTCTCGCTGGGCTATTTTGAGATTCCTGTAACGGTGCACGTCTTCCCCATGGTCACCTCAAAGTTCATGAACACATTCTATGTGGAGGCCGGTCCCTCGTTTGCGTTGGTTACTTCCAAGAGTCCAGCACTGCTCAGCGTACCCAGTGCTAACGTCTCCTATCATACTGGTGACTTCAAGGGAGGAGATTTCCGTGTTGTCGTAGGGTTGGGTTACACATTTCCTAAAACAGGTCTTGATGTCAACGCCCGCTACTACATCGGTACTAGCGAATTGGCAGGTAACTTCCCCTGCAAGCAGAACTCGCTGGAGGTTTCCCTGTCCTGGCAGTTCAAGATTGCTACGTTCTAACTCTAAAAGCTGAATGATTATGAAAAAGTATATTTCGTTCGTACTGACCGCCATCGTGGCATTCACGCTCAATGCCTGTTCCAATGAGGATATCCAGATAGACCAGGACTTGACTATCAGGGTGTCTCCTGTCGCTGTTACCTCTGCCTTTACCTACGAGGTCAACCAAGGAGAGTTGACCGCTTTCGATACTAACTTCGAGTTGCGTACACGTCTGCTCATTTACAACACTCAGGGTAAGCTCGTTCTGGAGCAGACAGAGTATCTGAAGAACTATACCGAGGTGATGAATGCCCATCCCAGCCTGGCTGATGGCACTTATACACTTGTGGCTATTACCGACCTTGTGGCCAAGAACCGCATTGACGAATATTGGACTCTTACAGACACAGAAGAACTGAGTAAGGTGCGCATTACTGCTACCCAGGGCAACTCTGGTATTGTGAACAATGGTTACAAGCGCAACATCCTTGGCATTGGCAATAAAAAGGTGACCATCAATGCCTCTTCACGTGCTTTCGACATTGCTCCTACAGCTGCAGGCGCCTTGGTATGTGTCTATTTCCAAGGGTTGAAGAGCTTCGACTTCAAGCAGATTCAGTTCCTTTGCAATCAGCAGAATGGTACCTGCTCCTTCGACGTACAGGCCAACTGGACTCCTACTTTTGAAAAGTTTATGACAGGCGACAATAATGTGCTGCGTCCTCTTTTCTACCTGAACATGGCCGACTATCCCACGGCCGAGAATATTGCCGCTTACTACTTCTTCCTGCCTGGCAGTGCCTCTTTGCGCGTGGCTTATGGCCTTAACAGCGACACCAATGCCCACTATGCCGGAGCTCGTCAGGATGTCTCATTGGAGAAGGGTGTCGAGTACAAGTTCGACATCAGTTTCAACGGCATTGCTTCGCCTGCCGATGCACAGCCTTCTTTTGGCAAGGTTTCTAGCGGGGCTCGTCTCTGCGGGCCAGGAGCTTCGGCACGTCTGGCAGACCTTTTTTAAGACATGACTATTAAAAACATAAAAAAACGAAAACGATGAACAGAAAATTCGAATTGGTACATGTTGTCCCGGCTCTGTTGCTGACAGGAGGACTTTTCCTTGCCGGATGTGCTGACAACAACTATGACCTTGGCAATCTGAACAAGACGATTGCCGTTGGTAGCGATGAGGGCTTTGCCCTGCCAGGAAACAACTCTACGTCGAACATGATTCTTGATGATCTGCTCGACTTGACTGACAATGATGTCATCCAGGTGGCCAGCGACGGCAGCTACGTTTTCTCGCGTGGTGCCGACGAGGACGAGGTTGACGGCGCTATGCCCGTGGTGGACGAGATTCCTCTGACGCAGGTGGCAAGCGAGAATGACTACGACTATGACTTGGGTGATATAATGGGCATTGAAGAGGCCCGTGGCCCGCGTAAGGTGGACGAGAAGAGCCCTACGGCCCGTCCTATATTCTCGTTTGAGTTCCGGAGACAGGATCTCAGCAGTATTGAGGATGTGCTTGGTTTGTCTTTGGCTGATTTGGATGCCGGTCTGAGCGTTAACATTGACTTCAGTGACGATTTGAAAGCCGAGGTGGGCAATTTGCAGGAACTGACAATTGACTTCCCCGATTTCTTCAATATCGAAATCCAGAATCAGGCAAGCAACATATCTTTCGATGAGGCAGCCAAGGAAATAAAGATGACCAATCTGACGGAGGATGGCGCACATTTCGTCATCCGTTTGAAGGGCCTGATATTCCCTGAGACAGGTGTTGAGAAGGTCTATGACCATGAGAACACTCTGTACTACTCGCCCGACAGCGTGGCTATGAAGGCTGCTATATGGCTCGACACCCAGTTCGACATGGCTGCGGCCCGTGCCAATGCCAAAGGCATCAGCAAGAATCTGATTATTAAGTGTCACTCCGAGATTGACGAGACCATTATGCTTACGGGTGCTACTGGCCACTTCGCTCCAGAGATTAAGCTGGGCGAAGAGGGTAAGCCCGTGGGTGAGTTCGAGATTAACAACCTGCCCGACTTCCTTGACGACGAGGATGTACACCTCACCGTCAACAATCCTGAGCTGCGTGTCTGGGTGAATAGTAACATGGACATCCAGGGCGTCATCACTCAGGCCACTATCGTGGCTACCGATGCGAAGGGTAATCAGCGTGTGGTTGAACTCGACACCGACAATAAGGCTCTGATCATTGATCCGCACACAAGCACAGACGCCAATGGCAATCCTGTGGGTAGCACTAAGACTGCCATTATCATCACCGACGAACCCTATACGGGAAAGCGTGAGCCCCACACCTATTATGGTACACCAAAGAAGGGTCAGCGGTTGGGCGACCTGCTCTACAATGTTCCAAAGAGTGTGGCCTTCGACTGCACGGTCGCTGCCGATGCTGACTACGAGGGAACCATCCGCCTGGGTTATAAGGATACCGAAACCATGGAGCCGTGGTACACCATTCAGCCTAGCTATGAAGTGTATGCTCCACTGAACTTCACCTCTGATGCTGTCATCGTCTATCGTGACTCCATTACTGGCTGGCACAAAGACCTAGAAGACATCACTCTGAGCAATGGGGCTGAGGTCATCCTGACTGCCACCGTCATCAACAGTCTGCCGCTCGACTTGGCCTTCCATGCCAATGCCATTGAACTGGTAGGCGCAGAGCAGTGGACAAACCTGAGCACGGGGCTTGTTGATGTCATCGTGACCGATATGAACGACCAGCCTCTGCGCATCAAGGCTAACGCAACTACACAGATTAAGATTCGCCTTGTGCAGAAGAGTCAGGAGGGCTTCAAGCGCATCGACGGCATCGCCTTCAGTGCTTCGGCCATGGGTAACGACGGCTCTGAGACCCTCAACAGCCGCACCCAGAACCTGAAGGTTGACAATATCGGCGTGTCGCTGCGTGGTAAGGTGATTATTGACCTCGACGATTAACCTTTATATCTTTGCAAAGACTATGAATGCATCACTGAAACAATATTGTCTCGCCTTGGCCCTGATGGCTGTGGCAGGCACCGCTTCGGCGCAAGACTTTAATTCAAGCTATTTCACGCAGGATTTCAATTATCGTCATCAGCTGAACCCGGCGTTCGGCAATGACCGGAGCTATATCGCCATCCCTGTTCTGGGCAACCTGAACGTTCGTATGCAAGGTAACTTTGGGCTGGGTGACATACTCTTCAAGAATCCTACCACGGGCAAGTATGACTATACGTTCATGCATCCTGATGTGTCGGTGAGCGATGCTTTGGCTGGCTTCAACAAGGGCGACAACAAGATTTCGGGTGACATCGGCTTGACCATTCTCTCTGCTGGTTTCAAGGCCTTTGGCGGCTACAACACTATTGAACTGCGTGAGCGTACCTCCATTGGTGCAATCCTGCCCTACGACCTTTTTGAATTCGCCAAGGATCTGCGCAACAAAAGCTACGAGTTCGACCACATCGGCTTGCGTGCCATCTCGTTTGCTGAGCTGGCTCTGGGCCATTCGCATCAGGTAAACGACGACCTGCGCATTGGTGCTAAGGTCAAGGTGCTGCTGGGCGTGGGGCGTGCCGACTTGAAGATTGACGGCATGACCGCCAACCTCGCAGGCGACAAATGGGTCATCAACAGTGGCGATGCCAAAGCTGAGGTAAACATGAAAGGCATTGAGTTCGTCAATACAACCGACGAGTATGAGCGTGGCGGTACTTACCAGCATGTCGACTTCGGCGAGACCGATTTTGACGACGTCGGCTTGGGTGGCCTGGGTTTTGGCATCGACTTGGGTGGCGAATACCAAGTGATGGACGGCCTGAAGGTCAGTGCCGCCTTGAACGACCTGGGCTTCATCAATTGGAGCAACAGCTGGCTGCTGAAGCAGAAAAACGGTACGTTCAACTTCGATGGTTTCCACGACATCAAGATTAAGAAAGAGGCCGCCAATGGTACTTCAATGGACGACCAGGTGGATAGCTACAAGGATCAGATTTCTGACTTCGTCAGCTTCGACAACAAGGGCGACCAGGGCAGCACCAGCACCATGCTTTCTGCTACGGCCAACGTGGGTGTGGAGTATCAGTTGCCCGCCTACAAGCCCCTGTCGTTCGGTTTGCTGGGTCAGCACCACTTCGCTGGCGATTACTCCTGGACGGAGGGCCGTCTCAGCGCCAACTGGACGCCGCTGAGCTGGCTCGATGGTGGTGTCAACGTGGCCATCAACAGCTTCTGCACCAGTGCCGGTTGGATTCTGAACATCCATCCGAAGGGCTTCAGCTTCTTTGTTGGTATGGACCACATCCTGGGCAAGCAAACCAAGGAGTTCGTCCCCCTGAGTTCGAATATGCAGGTCTCTTTGGGTATGAACATTACCTGGGGAGGTGGCAAGAAAGACAAGGAAAAGAGCTCCAAGAAGAGCAACGCCAAGGAGGAAACTCCTGACCAGTTTGTGTGGTAACACGTCAAAGCGGTATTGACCGCGAAATATTGCAATTGGCCCTGCCGAGCATCGTGTCGAACATCACGGTGCCTCTGCTGGGCCTTTGCGATGTAACCATCATGGGCCACGTGGGCGGTGCCACCAGTATTGGCGCCATCGCCGTGGGGTCCATGATTTTTAATGTCATGTACTGGCTGTTCGCCTTCTTGCGCATGGGCAGCAGCGGGCTGACGGCGCAGGCATACGGGGCGCGGCGCCACCGCGACGTTGTGGCTACGTTCTGGCGCGGGCTGCTGGTGGGCGTGGGCTGCGGCCTGGTCATCGTTGTGCTTCAAGTACCATTGCAATGGCTCACTTTCTGGCTGATGCGGCCTACGGCCGATGTGGCGCAGCTCTGCACACCTTATTATTATATATGTATATGGGGCGCTCCGGCGGTGCTGGGGCTTTTTGCGCTGACGGGCTGGCTCGTGGGCATGCAGAACACGCGAGTACCAATGCTCATTGCCGTTGGCCAGAACGTGGTGAACATCGCCCTGTCGGTGGTGCTCGTCATCGTGTTTCGCCAGGGGGTGCGTGGTGTGGCCATGGGTACGCTGGTGGCGCAGTGGACGGCCTTTGCCGTCGGACTGTTGCTGGTGGCACGGGGCTATGGGCGCCTGTTGCGCCGCCTGTGGCCTTCGATGTCGCAACTGGGCAGTGGGTTGGGACACTTCTTCCGCCTCAACTTCGACATTTTCCTGCGCACGGTCTGCCTGGTCAGTGTCAATCTCTATTTCACCTCCGCCGGTGCAGCCCAGGGGCCGCTCGTGCTGGCTGCCAACACGCTACTGATGCAGTTTTTCATGATTTACAGCTATATGACCGACGGCTTCGCCTTTGCCGGTGAGGCCTTGTCGGGACGTTTCCTGGGAGCTGGCGACCAAAGCGGACTCCACCAGGTGGTTCGGCGCCTCTTCTGGTGGGGTGGGGCTGTGGCCCTTCTTTTCACGGTGGCCTATCTGCTCTGCGGTGTGCCTCTGCTGCACCTGCTCACCAGCGACGTCTCAGTGGTTATTGCCGCCCGTGAATATCTTCCTTGGGCCATACTCATACCGGCCGCAGGCATGGCAGCCTTTGTCTGGGACGGCATCTTCATCGGCACCACCCGCTCGCGAGGCATGCTGGTTTCGTGCTTCTGGGCGGCGGTGACGTTCTTCGCCGTGTGGTTCGCCTTGTCGCCGCTGTGGGGTAATCATGCCCTGTGGCTGGCGTTGTTGATTTACCTGGCCATGCGAGGCTTAGTACAAACGATGATATGGAACAGAAGCGCGTAGCAATAGTTGGCGGCGAGGTGCTCGATGTCGATGGCGTCACTGGAGGCTTCAGTTTCCAAGCCGCCTGGACCACGGCGTACACCGTTGTCGGCGTCATAGCGGCCGCACAGCAAAAAAACTAGCACCAGATTCGGCAGCAAAAACGCCTAAAAATTTGGTATTTCTCTCGTTTATTTGTACCTTTGCACCAATTTTGCAAGAATCAATAGAGTATGAAGATGAAGCAGACCCTTACAATAGCCCTTCTCCTGCTGCTGACGATGACTGTCAGTGCCCAGCGGGAGTCTGAGATGAAGCGAGTCAGGAAATTGCACATGGCCCTGTCGGCCATCGAGGCCCTCTACGTTGACACGGTGAACGCCGACAAGGTGGCCGAGGACGCCATCCGCGGCATGCTGGAGAAGCTCGACCCGCACTCGACCTACAGCGATGCCAAGGAGACGAAGGCGATGACCGAACCGCTGAACGGCTCGTTCGAGGGCATCGGCGTGCAGTTCAACATGTCCGACGACACGTTGCTCGTCATCCAGCCCGTCAGCAACGGCCCCTCTGAGAAGGTTGGTATCCTGGCCGGCGACCGCATCGTGGCCGTGGCCGACACTTCGATAGCCGGCGTGAAGATGAGCCGCGAGGAGATTATGCGCCGTCTGCGCGGCCCGAAGGGCACGGTGGCCCACCTGAAGGTGGTGCGCCGTGGCATCAGCGACACGCTGCGGTTCGACGTCGTGCGCGATAAGATTCCCGTCTATTCCATCGACGCCACCTATATGCTGCGCCCCGGCATCGGCTATATCCGCATCGGCAACTTCTCGGCCACAACCTACGAGGAGTTCCTCAGCAGCATGTCGAAGTTACAGAAGCAGGGCATGCGCGACCTCGTGCTCGACCTTCAGGGTAATGGTGGCGGCTATCTGCAGGCCGCGGCCGACCTGGTTGGCGAATTCTTGCAGAAAGGCGACCTTATCGTCTACACCGAGGGGCGCACGGTGCCCCGCCGCAACTACCAGGCCGACGGGCACGGGCAGTTTACGGAGGGCCGCGTGGTGGTGCTGGTCGATGAATACTCTGCCTCGGCAGCCGAGATCGTTACGGGTGCCCTGCAAGACCAGGACCGCGGTCTGGTGGTAGGCCGCCGCACCTTCGGCAAGGGCCTGGTGCAGCGCCCGATAGAGTTTGAGGACGGGTCGATGGTGCGTCTCACCGTGGCACACTACTATACACCCTCGGGCCGATGCATCCAGAAGCCTTACGAGAAAGGCAACAAACGGAACTATGCGCTCGACGTGGTGAACCGCCTGAAGAGCGGCGAGCTGATGAGTGCCGACAGCATCCACTTTGCCGACTCGCTGAAGTTTGAGACGCTGAAGCAGCACCGCACTGTCTACGGCGGCGGTGGCATCATGCCCGACTACTTCGTGCCGCTCGACACCACACGCTACACCCGCTTCCACCGCGAGCTGGCCGCCAAGAGCATCATCATACAGCAGAACCTGCGATACGTTGACAACCACAGAAAACTGCTGAAGAAGAAATATCCGACCTTCGAGAAGTTCAAGGACGGGTTTGAGGTTCCCGGGGAACTGATTGACTCGGTGATGAGTGCGGGCGAGAAGCAAAACGTGAAGCCCGGCACCGACGAGGAGCGGCAGCAGACCCTCCCCGTGCTCCGTCTCCAGCTGAAGGCCCTTGTAGCCCGCGATCTCTGGGATATGAGCGAGTACTACGCCATCATCAACGAAGACAGCGAGATTGTAAAGAAAGCATTGGAACTACTACAATAGTTCCAATGCTCTGTTTTCGGCTGCTTCCATCTGCTCGCGCTCGCCGGGGCCCTTGTCGTTCTGGCCGCAGAGGTGGAGAATGCCGTGGATGATGACGCGATGCAGCTCCTCATCGTAGTCCTTTCCGAGCTGTTCAGCGTTGGAACGGACGGTATCGAGCGAGATGACAATGTCGCCGTTGATGACGTCGCCCTCGTCGTAGTCGAAAGTGATGATGTCCGTGTAGTAGTCGTGTTGCAGGAACTCGCGGTTCACCTCCAGCATCTTTTCATCGTCGCAGAAGAGGTAGCCCACCTCTCCAACCTTGCGGCCGTAGGTGGCGGCCACGCGCCGGATCCACGCCGAGGTGTCGCGCCGGCGGATGTTGGGGAATTTGATGTTTTCGCTTGTGTAGGTTATCATTGCAATTCAAGGTTTCTTGGTTGGAAGGGTAGGGAGGAACGGGGAAACGTCCTGCCCGAAGTGACGCAGCTCGCGTACCATCGACGAGGAGACGCTGCTCAGCTGCGGCTCGGCGTAGAGCAGGATGGTTTCCACCTCGCCGTGGGTGATGAGGCGGTTGATGTCGGCCTGCTCCCGTTCATATTCAAAATCCTTGGCCGAGCGCACGCCCTTCACGATGTAGCGGGCGCCGGCGGCACGGGCCAGGTCGACGGCCAGGCCGAAGTAGGGGCGCACCTCGATGCGCGGCTCGCTGGCGTAGAGGCGGCAGATGGCCTGCATGCGCTCTTCGGCTGGCGTGATGTTCGGCTTCTGCACATTGTCGCCCACGACGCCGATGACGAGGCGGTCGAAGAGTGGCAGCGCACGGCGCACGATGCTGTCGTGACCCGTGGTGAACGGGTCGAACGTGCCTACGAATAATCCTGTCTTTTCGTTCATTTCGTATTCAGCATTTTGTCAACGAGGCCCATCAGCGAGTTGCCCTGCCGGACAATCATCTTGGCAGTCTGGCGCACCTGACGCTCGTTTGTGAGTTCCTGTTCCTCCAGCTGGTGGCCGGTGTTGATGATGGCCGAGAGTGGCGTGCGGAAGTCGTTGGCCAGATTGGTGAAGAATTCCTCGCGCTCCTGCTGTGCCTGCTGGTGCAGAAGCTGCTTGGCCCTGCGTGTGCGGTTGTAGTACCACATCAGGGCTGCCAAGGCCAGTGCCAGCAGCAGGGCTGCGATGGCGATGACGGTCAGGGTGGTGTTCTCGGAACGTTCCAAGGCCAGCTTGTCCTCGGTCTGTTGCAGCTGGCGCTCTTGGCGCATCCGCTCGCTGGCAATACGCTGGTTCTGCACGTTGGTCATCGTCTTCATGTTGACCAGACTGTCTTCCAGCGCGTCGGCCAAGATGTAGTTGTCAAGGGCCAAGCGCAGGTTGCCGGTCTTTTCGTACAGCTCGTACCGCAGTCGATAGACCCTGACTTGGTAGTCGTGCGAGCCGATGCGATTGACGGTCTGCCCAGCCATATCGAGGTAGGTGCGGGCTTCGTTAATGTTCCCCTGGAGGATATACAGATGGGCGATGTTCAACACTGCGTCCAGCCAGTGCCAGTCGTCGCCGACATTCTCCAGCAGTCGATAGGCTGTCTGGTATTCGTTGATGGCTTTTTCCAGCTGACCGCTCTGCTCGTCGAGTTCGCCGAAGCGGATGTGGCAGAGGCCGATGCCTAGCATGGAGTTTATCTGCTGGTTCATCTCCAGCGATTGCTGGTAGTAGTAGCGGGCGGAGTCCGTCTGCCCCAGCAGTCTCTTGATAGAGCCGATATTGGCCAGGTTGATGGCCTGTCCGCGCTTGTTGCCGATGGCGCGCTCGCCTTGCAGGGCCTGTTGGAAGATTCTGTCGGCCTGTTCGGCGTTGCCCAGCCCCATGAGCACATTGCCCATGCCGTTGAGCGACACGCCTTTGTTGCGTCTGGCCCACTCGCTGGTCTGGTCGCTCAGGCTGGAACATAGCAGGATGGCCTGCTGGTGGTAGGTGGCCGCCTCTTCCAGCGAACCCATTCGGCGGTAGTTGGTGCCGATGTTGTTCAGGGCCTGAATCATTTCCATCGTGTCGCGGATGCCGATGGCCAGCTGCAAACTCTGCTGATGGCAGTCGATGGCCAGCGAGAACTGGCTGCCCTCGCGGTATAGTTTCCCCAGCTGCCGTAGTGCCACTATCTGGCCCAGCGTGTTGCCGCTCTGGCGGTAGTTGTCTACCAGGACGCGGGCGGCGGCGGTGTCTTTGGCCGAGCGCATGATGGAGTCGAACGCCTGACGTTCGGCGTCGGTGTAGTTCGCAGTTCCGCTCTCGTGTTGGCATGCGGCCAGCACAAGCAGTGATACGAAGGTAAGGATGGTCAGTTTGAAGGTCTCCATTCGTGTCGTTTTTAATCAAAGAGGCCCGGTTGCATGATGTTGCCGGTGTAGGGATTGCGGCCGAAGTGGCGGTAGGCCAGCTCGGTCACCATGCGTCCGCGGGGCGTGCGCTTGATGAACCCCTCCATGATGAGGAAGGGTTCGTAGACCTCCTCCACCGTGCCGGAGTCTTCGCCGATGGCGGTGGCGATGGTCGAGATGCCCACCGGTCCGCCACGGAACT
>ERZ842401.2269-NODE-2269-length-25932-cov-16.545349_pt1 | contig 25932 bp, 24 predicted proteins | sample MGYA00521270_ERZ842401 | MGnify/ENA primary metagenome ERZ842401 (study PRJEB31892, sample SAMEA3878208) | bioreactor metagenome | biome: Moose rumen | place: Sweden | collected 2011-10 | study: EMG produced TPA metagenomics assembly of the PRJEB12797 data set... | reverse complement strand
TTTTAAGGCCGATTTGCGTTAATCTTCTAAAATTACTTTGCCACGTCAGCATTATAGAGTAATTTTGCAACCAGTTCGGAAGAGAAATGCCGGACTAAAGTAGAAGCATTAGCTATTATTTCGCGTTAAGCAAAATTGCGTAGGAAACAATTTGGAATAATGACGCTCAAAATAATAGAGATGTGGGGTGCTGGATGACGGCATTCCCATTCCTCATCTCTAAGAATGCATTCACGCCAACAGGCGTGGTGCATTCTTAGAGATGAGGATGGGGTTCCAATTCCTACGCAAGCCCCAGCTTAACGCATAAGGATGGCATCACGCTTTCTTTATGCGTCAGCGATTGATGGTGAAGTGCTGACATCAAACATTAAACGATTAATCGCGTATGGCAACATCTATCAAACTATCGAAAATTACAAAGGTTGACCTGCGTTCTTGTTGGCAGAACGAGGCAAGCGACTTCACACCTTGGCTGGCTTCAGAAGAGAATATAGCACTCTTGGCAGATGCTTTGGGCATGAACGAACTGGAGGTGAAGGCGCAAGAGGAACATGTTGGCCCATTCCGGGCAGATATCCTTTGTGTTGACCCTGGCACAGACAAGCTTGTGCTGATTGAAAACCAGTTGGAGAAGACCGACCACAATCACCTTGGGCAAATTATGACCTATGCAGCAGGACTGGATGCTGTTACAATCATCTGGATTGCTGAACACTTTACGGAGGAGCATCGTGCCGCTATTGACTGGCTGAACCGAATCACCGACAAGGAGTTCAACTTCTTTGGTGTAGAAATTGAGTTGATTAAAATTGGTGACAGCCCCGCTGCTCCAATGTTCAACGTGATAGCTAAACCGAACGGATGGACAAAGGATGTGAGAAGTTCACAGACATCAAGTGAAGGTCGCTCAGAGGGAGATGCTTTCAAACAAGCCTATTGGAGTGAATTTGTCGAATTTATGAACAACAATCCATCTAAGTTGTTCCGTCCACGCAGCTCTTCGTCTGACCACTGGATGAATATAGCCATAGGTCGCGGTGGTTTCAAAATCTGCTTGCTCCTTAATACAAGGGAACAAAAAGTTACCATTCAGATGTATATGTATGATGATGCCGACAAGAAATACTTCGACGCTTTGGCTAACTATAAAGAACAAGCCGAAACGGCTATCGGAGAAAAACTTGAATGGCGAAGACTTGACGGAAAGAAAGCTTCAACCATCGACCTCTATAAGAAAAGCAATCTCTACGACCCTGTAGAACGCCAGGACATCTTTGCGTGGTACAAGAAGTACACGGAGCTGTTCATCACATTCTTCAGACCAATCATCAAGAAACTGTAACGCTCTATGGCCAACAAGAATCTGAATGCAGCCAAGACTGCAAAGAAAGATGAATTCTATACGCAACTGACGGATATTGAGAACGAGTTGAAGCATTATCGCCAGCACTTTCGCGGCAAGACCATTCTGTGTAACTGTGACGACCCATACGAAAGCAACTTTTTCAAATACTTTGCCAACAACTTCAATGCTTTTGGATTGAAGAAATTGATTTGTACTTGCTATAATGGCTCACCCGTACAAGGAGCGGAACTGCCGATCGATTTTGGCGATTTTCGGAATGAGCCAAAGAAGATTGCCTACAAGGTGGAGATTACAGAGGTAACAGATGCTAATGGCGATGGTCGTATTGATTTGGCCGACGTTCGCTACCTGATAAAGAATGACAAGAATGTGCTCTCCATTCTCAAGGAGAACGGAGACTTTCGCAGCCAAGAGTGCATTGAACTACTTAAAGAAGCAAACATTGTAGTGACAAATCCTCCTTTCTCTTTGTTTCGTGAATACGTGTCACAATTAGTAAAGTATGAGAAAAACTTCATTATTCTTGGAAACAAGAATGCCATTACCTATAAGGAAATCTTTCCGCTAATCAAGGAAAACAAAATGTGGATAGGTTATACGCCGATGAGCAAAGAGATTTATTTCGACGTGCCAACTGCTTATATCGAAGAAGGGTTGGCATTGAACAAAGGCCGAACAATCATCAAGCACAACAATAAATATATGGCAAGGTCACAGTCTATTTGGTTTACAAATCTTGACCATAAGAGGCGACATGAAGAGATGGTTCTGTACGCTTGTTATAACGAAAATGATTACCCCAAGTACGATAACTATGATGCTATTAATGTAGACAATACAAACAATATTCCAAAGGACTATGAAGACATAATGGGCGTTCCCATAACATTCCTTGACAAATACAATCCAGAACAATTCGAGATTGTTGGAAACGAGTATTCATTGGAAATTCCAAAAGGAAGAGGATATGTGAAAGGCAATAGAATTTATAGCCGAGTTTTTATCAAAAGGAAATAAGTCATGAAGATAGAACTAAAGAAAATAACTGTTCGCGAACTGACAGACGGTTACGAAGACAACGAAGAAATGGGTGTGCGTGGCTACAACGGCAAACTTGATATACGTCCGCCTTACCAACGTGAGTTTATCTACGACGAAAAGAAACGGGCAGCCGTCATCACGACTATTAGGCAGGGATTCCCACTCAATGTGATGTATTGGGCTACTCGTAAAGGAAACCAAGAGGTTCCCTTTGAGGTGATGGATGGTCAGCAACGTACTATCAGCATCTGCCAGTATGTAAACGGAGATTTCGCTTATGACTTCCAGTATTTCCACAACCTCACAGACAAGGAACAAGAGCAAATACTGGATTATGAACTGATGGTGTATGTCTGTTCTGGTGATGATGAAGAGAAACTGAAATGGTTCGAGACCATTAATATTGCGGGTGAACGACTGACTCAACAGGAATTGCGAAATGCCGTCTATGCTGGGCCGTTTGTCAGCGATGCCAAGCGATATTTCTCTAAGACCAACTGCGCTGCCTACAATATAGGAAAGTATCTCTTGAAAGGATCCACTATCCGACAGGACTATCTGGAAACGGCGCTGAAATGGATAGCAAACAGTAAGAGTAAGCCTGGCTACAAAATGACCATTGAAGGATATATGAAACTACATTGGAAAGACCCTAACGCATCCCAACTGTGGCAATACTTCTCATCGGTTATAACATGGGTAACAGCCACATTTGACCTGAAGAAGCGCAAACTCATTATGAAAGGAGTGGACTGGGGCAGACTTTTCGACAAATATGGCAAAGAGATTCTCGACAAGGCTGCATTGGATAAAGAAATTGAACGGCTGGTCATTGACAGCGATGTGCAGAACAAGAAAGGTATCTGCTCATACGTCCTAACCCGTGATGAGCATGACCTTGGACTGAGAGTATTTCCTGATGACATCAAATTAGAGGTTTATGAACGCCAGCACCATCATTGTGCAAACCCTGAATGTTTGAATAAAGATGTAGAGTTAGAATTCGCAGAGATGGAGGGCGACCACATTACTCCGTGGCGAGACGGTGGCCGCACGGTCATTGAGAATTGCCAGATGCTGTGCAGGGAGTGCAACAGAAGGAAGGGGGCTAAATAGCCTTGACAGTGTTTCTTTTTTTAGGAATGTGCAAAAAATAAGTTGGTACAATGTAGGAGGTCACGTGTCCTCACGTGACACCAGTGCCGGGTGCGACGTGAGGACACGTCGCCTCCTACGAATAAATGTTCTTGCAAAAAAGTTGAAAAAAATGGAAAGTCCGCAGCCTCTTCAAGTAATAGATGTATTTTTTATAATTTATGTGAATATATATGTTTTGTAGATGGTATTACTTGAAAAACTTCTTTTTACGCTATTTTTCTTAATGAAAAGTTATCAATCATTGGCAAACCTACACTAAATGCTTATAACCGACTGATGTTCATATAGTTAAGTCCATGAAGGTTTGTTTTAAACCTGCACAAACCTGCACAAACCTACACAAACCTACACTCATGTGTTTTTGCGTTGCTCATCTGGCCTAAGTGACGTGTTTACCACTCGTAAATGACGTGTTTAGCACTCGTAAATGACGTGTTTAGCACTCGTAAATGACGTGTGTACCATTCGTACATGCCGTGTGTACCATTCGTACATGACGTGTGTACGACTCGTACATGCCGTGTGTACCATTCGTATACACCATCTAAAGAAAACGTGTACAACGAGTTAAACGAAACATGCTAATTGCCTGATGTCAGTGCAATTAGCATGTTTTTGTGGGCGTTGACGGATTCGAACCGCCGACCCTCTGCTTGTAAGGCAGATGCTCTAAACCAGCTGAGCTAAACGCCCTTGCTTCTTGAAAGCGGTTGCAAAGGTACGGCGATTTTCTGAGACGACCAAATTAATTAACAACTTTTTGGATTTTTCTTATTTCTCCTCTCCGTTGGTGAGTCGTTCTATTTCGGCATTGGCATCATCGAGCTGTGCGTTGAGGGCTTCGATTTCAGCCTCGTAAGAGAGTCTGACGGCTTCCACGTCGGGTGCTTTCTGCCATACGGAAGTCTTTCCGATGTTGAGCGTCAGGCCCACTTCGGCATAGAAGCGGTGGTTGTGGGCTCCCCATCCGAAGCCGTCGCAAGTGGCGTTGAAGTTGTCCTCCAAGCGTTGCCAGCCTATTTCCATGTGGGCGGCCAGTCGGCGATTGATGCGGAAAGTATTTAGCAGTCCCCATTCCAGTCCTAATGCGTACTGGTTGTAGGTGCAGTTTCGTGCAATCACAGGTCCGCAGAAGGGTATCAGGTTCCACAGGCGGTCTTCCTGATAGCCCATCACGATGTTCGACAGGTTGAACAAGACGTCGCCCGTGATGGCGAAATAGTCGAAGCTGCATTTTTCTTCAAACGCACAGCAGCCTCCTGTTGTGATGTTGTATCCTGCAAGCTGCATGGTGTTGCCTTTGAGTCCACCCAAAGCTAAGCGGGTTCCAATTGTCGGGCTCCACCACTTGCCCAGAGCCAGTCTGCCCTGTATGGGTTTCCACGAATGGTTTTTGTTCCATTGCACACCGCCCTGCACGAACCAGTTGTCAAAGAATCCGTTGGTGACCACCTTGGAGCGCTGCAGGGGCTGGTCGTTTTCCTGTGCGCTCACAGGGAGCGAAGATGTCATGGTGATAACGGCGGTGAGTGCCGTCGACCATACGATAGATAGTCTTTTCATGCCTTTATTGTTATTTTTTATTTTTTTCTCAGCACTAAGGCGTAAATCAGAATGATGAGATACCCGGCCAGCGGTATGGCAAACGGCAGGATAAGGTTGGTGCGATCGGCCACAAAGCCCATCAGCAAGAATCCGCAACCGCCTACGGGAGTCATCATCAGCAGCGATGAGGCACTCTTGGTGAGCTTGCCCACGCCGATGAGTGCCAGTGAGAAGATGGTGGGGAACATGATGGCCTCGAAGAAATAGTTGGCCAGCAAAGCGATGAGCGACAGCCTGCCTAAGTCCATCAGCACCAGCGACATGCTCACCACTGTGCCAATGGCGCAGATGAGCAGTATGGTTTTCCCGCTGAAGCGCCGCATGATCCAGCTGCCCACGAAGCGGCCCACCATGAAGAAGGCCAGCGCACATGTGAGGACGATGCTGGCTGTGTTGTCGCCCATCCATCCCTTTCCTGTCACGAAGTTGATGAAATAGCTGTTGATGGAAATCTCTGACACCTCGTAAGCCAGCAGCGCCAAGAGTCCGAAGATGAACATCGGATGATGGGCAAAAAGCTCACGGATGTTGGAGAGGCCGCCAGTCTCGTGCTTGTCCTCTGTAGATGTAGATTCGGCATTGGTGTCGAGGTTGATTTCCGGCAGCGGCACATGGGCGAAGATGACGGCAATGAGGATGACCAGAGCTCCCAGAATAGAGTAGGGGACCACCACGCTGCCGCTGCTCTCGGTGTCGAAGAAGAACTGCCCAATGACGAAAGTGGCAAAGAGAGAGCCCAGACCGTTGAACGACTGCGAGAGGTTGAGTCGGCTGGTGGACGTCTCTGGTGCGCCCAGTTCCGTGACGTATGGGTTGGCGGCAGTTTCCAGGAATGTCAGGCCACATCCGATGATGAACAGGCAAAGCAGGAATGCGTTGAATGTTCCGACGTAAGAGCCGGGAATGAAGAGCAGAGAGCCTGCTCCGAAAAGAGTCAGTCCGAAGACAACACCCCGGCGGTAGCCCCATCTGTTGATGAAAAGTCCGGCAGGAATCGCCATCAGGAAATAGCCGAGATAGGTGGTCACCTGAATGAGCGACGACTGCGTGATGGAGATGTTGAGCTCGTTTTGGAAGTGCTTGTTCAGAATGTCGAGAATCGCACGGGCGAATCCCCAGAGGAAAAAGAGTGTGGTGACAAGCACAAACGGCACCATGTAGCTGATGCCGTTTCTGCGGAAGAGTCCGTTTTGCTGTGTTTCCATTTCTTTGTGAGTTAGGGTCGCTGTGATACAGCGACTTACTGAACCAGAGGAAGACTTCTTAGGGGTTTACTTTTCTGGGTCGATGACCTTCCATACACAGGCAGAGAGTGCTCCACCTACCAGCGGGCCAACGATGAAAATCCAGAGATTGCTCAGGGCTGAGCCACCTTGGAAGAGGGCCGGGCCGATGCTGCGAGCGGGGTTCACGCTGGTGCCTGTGTAGCGGATGCAGCACAGATGAACCAAAACGAGGGCTAAACCGATAGCCAGACCCGCAAAGTTGTTGGTGGCACCGTTGGTCTTGGCCGTTGCGCCGAGCACGACAAGCACGAAGACAAAGGTGAAGAAGATTTCTGCCAGCAGTCCGCCTACGACGGGAATCGTGCCTGCACCGTTGGCCTGAAGATCGTTGGCACCAGTGCCTGCGAGTCCAGAAGTGGAAGTGAGCAGATAGAGGATGGCCGAACCGATGATGGCTCCGATGACCTGGAACACCATATACATACCACAATCCTTGGGGCTTATCCGCCCAGTCAGGAAGCATCCCAACGTGATAGCGGGATTGATGTGGCAACCCGAGATGCCACCGATGGTATAGGCCATAGCTACTACGGCAAGACCGAAGGCAAGGGCTGTGCCCACAACTGTCTCGGGATCACCATTGTTACAACCCAGACTGACGGCTGCTCCGCAACCCATCAGTACCAGCACCATTGTGCCGAACATTTCTGCTAAATACTTTTTCATAACTGTTTGTTATTAAATACGTGGATAAAACTTTCAATTTGATGGGCGACCAGATGTCTTGAAGACCCAGTTACGCGATGCAAATATACACATTATTTTTGAATCGACAAACATTTTTTAGCATTTCTGCAATAAATAATCACGAAAAACCATCCTTTTTCTTGCAATACTGCTATATTTTTCTTACTTTTGCCGCATGATAGACATCAAAGAAAAAAAAATATGAAGCATTCGAACAAACGTACTCTTTTACATGGATTTTTCACGTCTGTGTTGCTGCTGACCGTGGTGCTTTCACCCGCAGAGGCTAAGAAAAAGGTTGCCCATATGGTGGTGGCCACGTATAACATTCGCTATGCCAACCATCAGGACTCGCTGCAGCGTGACGGTTGGGGGCGGCGCTACCCCGTGATGGCGCGACTGATACAGTCGAACGGTTTTGAAATCTTCGGCACACAGGAGGGACTGAAGAAGCAGCTCGAAGAACTGAAGGCTGCCCTGCCGGGCTATGACTATATCGGCATTGGGCGCGACGACGGTAAGGAAGCCGGCGAACACTCCGCCATCTTCTATCGCACCGACCTCTTCCGGCTGGTAGACCACGGCGACTTCTGGCTTTCGGAGCATCCCGACCGACCGGGTCTGGGGTGGGATGCTGTCTGCCCACGCATCTGCTCGTGGGGCCATTTCCGCCATCTGCCGTCGGGAAAGGAGTTCCTCTTCTTCAATCTGCACATGGATCATGTGGGTAAGACAGCACGCATAGAGGCTGCCAAACTGGTGATGCAGAAGACGCAGGAACTGGGCAAGGGGCTACCCGCCATCCTGACGGGCGACTTCAATGTGGACCAGACGTCTCCGGCGTATGAGACGCTGGCTCGTTCGGGTGTGTTCCACGACAGCTATGAGATGTCGCCGTTCTGCTATGCAGAGAACGGCACGTTCAATGCCTGGAGCACGACATCGTTCTCGACATCGCGCATCGACCATATCTTCCTCACGTCGCAGTTCCAGGTGGAGCGCTATGCGGTGCTCACCGATACCTATCGTGTGGCTGTTCCCGACGATGCCGACGACATTTCCGGTGACAAGCCGGTTGAGGTGAAGCTCTCGCGATATGAGTCGCACAACCCCAGCGACCATTTCCCGGTGCGCATTATCGTCGACTTGCATTAAAGATTCTTTTCTTTAATTCGTGATAAAAAATAAATACACTGCCACTGAAAAAAGAAGAACCCCGGACGAGACATCATCCGGGGTTCTTGGTTGGTATGGCTTCTGCGGGGTTATGCACCTTGCACAGCCTTGTTGAAATCGTCGAGTGAGATCTGCTTGCGGTCGAGCGTGACCACGTTCTTGAGAACCTGCGTGAGCTTCTGGTCGATGCTGCGGTCCACGAGATTGTCTACGAAGTCCTTCTGCTTCATCATGTCCTGAGCATAGTTCTCTAAGTATTCGTCGGGCACATTGCTCATGCCATACTGAGCAAACTGTGCGCGAGCAGCTTCCTTAGCAGCACCCTTGATGTCGGCGTCGTCGATCTTAATCTGGTTGGCCTCGACCAGCTGCTCCTTGATGAGGTGCCAGTTGAGCTCCTTGATGCTCATGTCGAAGTTCTTCTCCACATATTCGTCGCCCTTGTCGCGGTTGTTGTTCTTCATGATGCGCTTCAGGAGAGCCTCGGGATAGGTCTGCTGGCCCACCTTCTCTTCACAATAGCGGCGTACGTCAAGGAGGAACTTAAAGTCGCTGTTGCCAGTCATCGTGGCCTTCAGTCCTTCGGCAATCTTCTCGCGGAAAGCCTTCTCGTCGGCACAAGTGCCTTCACCGAACACACCGTCGAAGAGCTGCTGGTCGATCTTGGCAGGCGTGAAGCGCGAAATCTCTGTGATCTGGTAGCTGAAGTCCGACTCCACCTTACCGGCTTCCTCGGCGTCGTCCATCTTGAAGAGGCCCTTCAGTTCGGCATTGCTCTCGTAAGCCTTGCGGGGGTTGAAGGTGAGTATGTCGCCCAGTTTGCAGCCGTCGAAAATCTTCTTCTGGTCTCCGGCCTTGATATATTCAGGCATGATGAGCGCACTCTCCACGGTGATACCACCTTCGAGGGTGTTGCCGTTCTCGTCGAGCTGGCGGAGGTCGCCCTTGAGCATGTCGTTGCTCTCATAGTTGTCAGCCTTCTCGTAGTGGCCGGCACGCTGAGCGTAAGCCTGCACCTGCTGGTCGATGAGTTTGTCGTCTACGACGATCTCGTCGTACTCTATCTTGTCCTTCTCGGTCAGTTCAATCTTGAAATCGGGAGCAACGGCAATGTCGAACACGAACGTGTAGGGAGCTTCGCCCTCCACATCAACAGGCACCTGCTTGTCGCTGGGCATCGGTTCGCCGAGCATGTGGATGTTGTTGTCGTTGATATACTTGTAGATTTCCTGTCCCATCACCTGATTGATGACGTCTACCTTCACGGCAGTGCCATACTGGCGCTTGATCATGCCCATAGGCACCATACCCGGACGGAATCCCGGAACCTGTGCTCGCTTGCGATAGTTCTTCAGCTCTTTCTCTACTTCGTTCTTGTAGTCTGCCTCTTCTACGGTCAGCGTCATCAGGCCGTTCACCTTGTCAGGGTTTTCAAATGTTACTTTCATTTCTGTTCTTTTATCTTATTTGTTAATGTTCTTTATTGAATTTTGGGCTGCAAAATTACGAATAATTTCTTTAATAAGAATATATTATGTGTAAAAATACGATTTTTTAACGTCAGGCACGCTCTGCCTCTTGCTGTCGCTTACGCTCATCAATGAGCTGGAAGTCCTTTTTCTGCAGCACGAAGTTAGAGCCGAGGTACTTCTCCTTGACGATAGGGTTGGTGGCCAGTTGTTCGGGATTGCCCTTGAAGAGGATGCGCCCCTCGAAGAGCAGATAGGCTCGGTCGGTGATGTTGAGCGTCTCATGCACGTTGTGGTCGGTGATGAGGATGCCGATGTTGCGGTATTTCAGTTGCCAGACGATGTGCTGGATGTCCTCTACGGCGATGGGGTCGACGCCCGCGAAGGGCTCGTCGAGCATGATGAACTTGGGCTCGATGGCCAGACAGCGCGCTATCTCGGTGCGTCGGCGCTCACCGCCGGAGAGCTGGTCGCCCTTGTTTTTGCGCACCTTCTGCAGGCGGAACTCGTCGATGAGACTCTCTAATTTTTCATCACGTTGCTGTCGGGTGAGCCCTTTCTTCATTTCCAGGACGGCCATGATGTTGTCCTCGACACTCAGTTTGCGAAACACGGAAGCCTCCTGCGGCAGATAGCCGATGCCGGCCTGCGCTCGTTTGTAGACGGGGAAGCCGGTCACTTCCTGGTCATCGATGTAGATATGGCCGGCATTGGGCACGATGAGGCCTGTGGTCATGTAGAACGACGTGGTCTTTCCGGCACCATTCGGCCCCAGAAGACCCACGATCTCACCTTGCTCCACGTTGATGGAAACGTCGTTGACAACGGTGCGCTTGCCGTAGCGCTTCACCAATCCTTCGGCACGAAGCACCGACCGCTGTTGGCCGGTAGCTTGTGCCTGCTGCGTTTTTTCTGTCTCTATCATTGTTTTTCTCTTTATTCTGTATGATTTTAGCGGCTACTTCACCAGTACCTTCTGTCCGTTGATGATGTAAACTCCTTTTTGGAGAGCGGAAGTATTGCTGGCTACGCGCTGGCCGTTGAGGTTATAGAGGGGCTGCTGCGATGTGGCATCGAAGTCAGTCACAGGCGCATCGATGGCAGTAGCTGAACCAGACTTACTGCGCGATATGTAGACACGTTTGGCTATGTTTCCATCCTTGTCAACAATGCCTCCGTCATAACTCTTGCCGTCCGTGGGCAGTATGATGTAGCACAAACGAAGCGTAAGGCTACCCTTGAAGTCGTCTACGCCCTTCTCTGTGGAAACAATGTTGATTTCCGATTGTCTGATTTCAAGCTTCTCGCGGTTATTGCCCTCTGATGTGCCGACGATGCCGTTCTTGGCATTGATGTCGAGATAGGCATTCCCGATAGTCAGTTTCTTGCCATTGTCTACGCGGATGCCACAGTCGTTGGACAGGAGTGTGGCTTTGCTGTTTTCCCAGCTCCGCATCGTGGTGTTGCCTCGCAGCCAGAACGCAGGCACATCGCCCGTGGTGAGCGTTGCATCCTTGCTGATGACGATGTCCAGGTCGTCCAGCTCGCTGTAGACCAACGCCTGAATGCCGTCCATCGTCGAGACATCAACATCCTGATTGATTTGCAGCTGTTTGGCATCGTAAGAGTACGTGATAGCACCGCCAAGCATGCTGACAGAACCATCGTTATACTGCACCTGCTCGCCGGCTACCCAGAGTTGGGCTGGAGTGTTGGGAATGATCTGCAAACTCGTCAGCAGACCGTTAGAACCACATAGGTCGCCATCGACTGAAGTATGGTGATAGCCGAGGTTGATATAGTGGCAGTCGGTCAGCGTCACCTCCTTCATACGCCGGATGACGCCACCGTCACCAGAGGTGAGGTTGACAGTAGAATTGACGAAGTGCAGCGAGGCACCTTTCGCCGTCAGGCTATAAATGCCGAAGCTTGCGTCTATCACGAGGTTGGCATCGTTGATGGTGAGCGTAGTATTATTCGGTAGATAGATGCCCATGTCGCCCTTGTCGATCAGCGTGAGCTTGCCGGGGCCAGTGATGGTGGTGTTGGCAGCAAGCACCATGCAGTCGCCTGACGAGATATAGACATCATCGTACAGGAGAGTAGAATTGACAGTGAGTTTGCTGTCCTGATCGGCGCTGATGGTCAGTCCTTCTATGCTGCTGTTGATAATGGTCTGGCTGCTGCTGGCCGTATAGTTGCCCTTGATGTGGAGTTGCTTGTTCTCGGGGTCGTAGCTGAACACGCCGCCGTCGCCGAGGATATCCTCGCAGTTGGCACCCGTCACCTGTATGCCGGCAATCTTCAGGTCGTAGACATCGCCTGAAAGGACATCGGGCGAGATAGACACCGTGCCGTAGTATTTCTGCCAGGCTTCACTTTCATCCCAGCAGATGCCGTAGCCCTCGACGTAGAAGAATCCTTCTGCTGCAAATTGATAGCCGTCGTCCCAAACATCGTTGTAGTGAGAGTCTATCAGGTTGAACTCTTCTAAATCGACGATGGTGGATAGCGCACTATGGGTTGACGAGGCCATCAAACGCGAGTGGTTGACATCCATGAAGTTGGTGTAGACGCTGTTGATGGCGCAGTCGTAGCCTTCCACCTCAACGTTGGCATCCAAGAGCGTCAGATAGCTGTTGAACTGCAGGGTGACACCCGCCTCGTTGTCGCTTTTGAGGGTGAGCTTCCCGTCGCCGGTGATGGTGGTGTGGCTGTCGTAGACGAAGAGAGCCTGTTCGGTAGAGCGGAGGCTGCAGTTGCCTTTCACCTGAATGGTCAGCCCGTCGATGCCAGCGCCATTGTTCCAGGGCGTACCATTCTGTATGCATGTCCCGTTGAGGTCAAGGTTGATATCGTTGAGAGTCAGCGTCTTGGAGGCTTCGTCGTAGATGGCAGAACCATCGCCCAGAACGTTGTCGGCGTTGTGGTTGGTCACTTCCGTTCCGCCTATCCACAGATTGGTATACACCAAGGGTACCGCAATGACAACCGATTGGTTTTTGATGAGATTACCATTTCTATCCAAGAGACCTTCGTTATAATCGTAGGTGGCATCGGCGGGCTTGGTGAACTGCTGTCCGTCGAGCAGATTGACGCTAAGGAAGCCCTGCAGCACCTCGTTGGGCGAGAAAGCCTCTACTCGGGTCCTGACACCGGCTATGGTCAGCACCGCCGGCGTACTCTCGCTGCCGATGGCGAAATAGCCATCGTTGCCGGCATTGGCTGTCAGAGAGAGTCCGCCGTCGATGCGAGTGTACTCGCCTGTGACCGACATACATTCTGCATCGCTCTCCATCGATACCTCGCCTGAGCCAGTCAGGGTGATGTCGCTATTGGTGGATTTAATGTTCGCACTATTGCTACTGAGCGTGTTGTTCGTTCCCTCAAACTGGATGGTCAGCCCCGGCACCTCGCTTCTGATATTGTCGGCGCCGCTGGTGATGTTGGCGTTGGTCAGCGTCAGCGTCTTTGTGCCCACATCGTATTTCACCTTGCCGTCGCCGAGGATGTTGCTCTTGTTGTCGCGCGTCACCTGTATGCCCTTAACCCAAAGCTTGGGAGCCTTGTAGGTCAGGTAGCCCGGATCGGACAGACCGCCGTCGATACGGGCATAGTCGGCACTGGTGCAGGTTTCGTCGAAATGGAATCCGCTGCCGCCAACCAGCGAGGTGCAGGCTACAAACATATCCTCCTTACCGTAAGTCGTGGCACTCGTCGTGACAAACTCTTCGCTGGCGTAGATGGTGGTGAGATCGGAATGTTGGGGAATATCGAACATGCTGGTGAAATCCGCCACGTTCGAGGTATTGAAACTGCTCAGGTCGACCGTTTGCATATCCATACATTCATAGAACATGTGCGACATGTTGGCGACATTCCGGGTGTCGAAGCTCGTCAGGTCGAGACGTTCCAAACTGGTTGCCCATCCAAACATCCATCGCATGGTGCGCACGTTGCGGGTGTCGAAGTGGCTCAAGTCCAGCTCCTTGAGTTCCCAGCATCCACTGAACATACTATCCATTGTTGTCATCTCGCTCGTGTCGAGGTATTTCATGCCAACGATCTTCTCCAGTTTCTGCAACCCGGCGAACAGGTAGGAGCCACCCTTCAGCTGAACTTGGCGGAAAGCTGGGCTGATGACCACTTGGGTCACGGCTTCGCTCTCGTCGGTTTCGTACCATCCAGGCTTGACAGTGCCGTCGCCGATGTCGTATACCGTACCACTGCGGCTGTCCTTCATGTTGTCGTAGTAGAAGGTCAGCGTAGTGTTCGATGCATTATACACTGCGTAAGCCTCCTGTGCCAAGGCACTGAGACTCGTCACAAGCAGCATGATCGTCGTCAAAAATAACGTCCTTTTCATCTCTGTAAGGGTTAAATGGTTGTTCTTTGGTTGCAAAGATACAAAAAAAATCGAGATTTTTATCATAGTCGGCTGAAAATCTCGAAAATTATCACTAAATTTGCACGGAAATTCATCAAGACGAACATTCAAGGAATGATTATCTATAGATTTCTTACCACTTTCGGACGCTATCTGATCCTGATGGGCAGGACCTTCTCCCGCCCCGAACGGATGCGTATGTTCCTGAAGAAGTACACCACCGAGATGCAGCAGTTGGGCGTAGACTCCATCGGCATTGTACTGCTCATCTCGTTCTTCATCGGCGCCGTCATCTGCATCCAGATGAAACTGAATATTCAGAGTCCCTGGATGCCGCGCTGGGTGAGCGGCTACACTACACGCGAAATCATGCTCTTGGAGTTTTCTTCCAGCATCATGTGTCTGATTCTGGCCGGAAAGGTAGGCTCGAACATTGCCTCAGAACTGGGCACGATGCGTGTGACGCAACAGATAGACGCCTTAGAGATTATGGGTGTCAACTCCGCCGAATATCTCATCCTGCCAAAGATTATCGCTATGGTGACGATGATGCCTGTGCTCGTGATATTCTCCTCGGCGATGGGCATCGTAGGCGCCTACGCCACAGCCTATATCGGTCATGTGCTTCCGCCCGACGACCTGACGCTGGGACTGACCCACGACTTCGTGCCGTGGTTTCTCTGGATGAGCATCCTGAAGAGTCTGGTATTCGCCTTCATCATCGCCAGCGTCTCCTCGTTTTGTGGCTACACGGTAGAAGGTGGTTCGGTAGAGGTGGGCAAAGCCTCGACGAATGCGGTAGTCTCCTCGTCAGTCTTAATTCTTTTCTCTGATGTATTCCTAACGCAGCTGTTGTCATGATAGAAGTAAGACACCTATACAAGAGTTTCGAGGACAAGGAAGTCCTGCACGACATTAATGCCGTGTTTGAGAACGGGAAGACCAACCTGATTATTGGCCAGTCGGGTTCAGGCAAGACTGTGCTGATGAAGAACATCGTGGGACTGCTCGACCCGACGAAGGGCGAAGTACTCTACGACGGACGCGACTTCGTGGCGATGACCAAGCGCGAAAAGGTGCTGCTGCGCCGCGAGATGGGCATGATTTTCCAGAGTGCTGCCCTGTTCGACTCCATGACGGTGCTCGAGAATGTGATGTTCCCCCTTGACATGTTCTCTTCGAAGAACCTGCGCGAACGACAGCAGCGCGCCCGGGAATGCCTCGCCCGCGTCAATCTGTCGGAGGCAGAAGGCAAATATCCCGGTGAGATTTCGGGCGGTATGCAGAAGCGTGTGGCCATCGCCCGCGCCATTGTTCTGGAACCGAAATATCTCTTCTGCGATGAGCCCAACAGCGGACTGGACCCGAAGACGTCGCTGGTCATCGACGATCTGCTGCACGGCATTACGAAGGACATGCAGATCACCACCATCATCAATACCCACGACATGAACTCCGTGATGGGTATTGGCGAGAACATCATCTTTATTTATCAGGGCGAGGCGGCGTGGACAGGCTCGAACGACCAGATCATGAGCGCCACCAATCAGCGACTCAATGACTTTATCTTTGCCTCCGACCTCTTCAAGAAAGTGAAGGAAGTGGAGCAGGAGGAACAAGCGCAGCATTTGATGTGACGGTGCAAAGACTTATCGCATATACCACTGCCCCTTGCGCTTCACCATTGGTACGACGACCTCTTCAATCGTTGAGTCGGCGAAGCAGAGCATCAGGAAAGCATGGGCAGCGACATCCACCGTGTCGTTGATGCAACTCACCACACGCACCTCTCGCAATCCTTGGTGGGCTTCCTGCTGTTCGCCGATGAACATCTGGGCATTGGCGATGAGTTGTTCGCGATAGCTGTCGGGGATTCTTTCGGGCAGGTTCATCCCGTCTACAAATCCCTCATAGTCTTCTTGCACAAGCATGTCATAGTATGCCTTAGCCTGATTGGCTGCAGCAAAGTCGACAGTCTTGTCGTTGCGGCAACTATAGATAATGGCCGCAACGACGAAACCGATGGTGATGATGACTATCCTGCGCATAAACAATTGTCTGAACTCCTGAACCCTCACCTTTCTCAGCGAACGGGAGGGACTTCCTGAACTCCTATTTCTGTCGGATAAATACATTAATGGGCGATCCCGTGAGTGTCCAGTTCTCTCGGATTTTGTTCTCCAAGAATCGTTTGTAGGGTTCCTTCACATACTGTGGCAAGTTGGCGTAGAACACGAACGACGGAATCTGCGTGTTGGGCAGTTGCGAACAGTATTTTATCTTGATGTATTTGCCCTTGATGCTGGGCGGCGGAGTGGCCTCTATCAGCGGCAGCATCACTTCGTTGAGCTTTGTTGTGCCGATCTTCAGCTTACGGTTCAGGTAAACATCCTTGGCCGTTTCCAGTACCTTGAATATGCGTTGCTTGGTCAATGCAGATGCAAAGATGATGGGGAAGTCGGTGAACGGTGCCATCCGATCGCGGATGGCATTCTCGAACGTCTTAATGGCGATGTTCGACTTATCCTCTACCAAGTCCCACTTGTTGACTACGACCACCAGCGACTTGTTGTTCCGCTGTATCAGTTGGAAGATATTCATATCCTGAGACTCAATGCCGCGAGTGGCATCAATCATCAGAATACAGACATCGCTGTTCTCGATGGCGCGGATGGAGCGCATTACGCTGTAGAACTCCAGGTCTTCCGTCACCTTGTTCTTGCGCCGAATACCAGCTGTGTCTACCAGATAGAAGTCGAATCCGAACTTATCGTAGCGTGTATAGATGCTGTCGCGTGTTGTGCCGGCTATCTCCGTCACGATGTGGCGGTCTTCGCCGATGAAGGCATTGATGATGCTCGATTTGCCTGCATTGGGTCTGCCCACCACAGCAAAGCGAGGAATACCTTCTTCCACGTCGGTTTCGTCTTTTACATTGGAGAGACGTTCCAGCACCAAGTCGAGCAAGTCGCCTGTGCCACTGCCCGTAGCCGAGCTGATGCAGACGGGATCGCCCAGACCTAACTTATAGAACTCATACGAGTCGTAGTATTGGTTGTTGTTGTCAACCTTGTTGGCCACCAGAATCACAGGCAGCTTGGTTCGGCGCAGAATGACGGCCACATCCTCGTCCCAGTCGGTGACTCCGTTTTGTACATCCACCAGAAAGAGCAGCAAGTCGGCCTCTTCGGTGGCTACAAGCACCTGCTTGCGGATTTGCTCCTCAAAGATGTCGTCGCTGTTGACCACCCAACCACCAGTGTCAACAACAGAAAATTCCTTGCCGTTCCATTCGCACTTGCCATACTGGCGGTCGCGGGTTGTACCAGCCTCTTCGCTGACTATCGCCCTGCGCGACTTGGTCAGGCGATTGAAAAGGGTCGACTTGCCCACGTTCGGGCGTCCTACTATCGCTACTAAATTTGCCATTACAATTTCTCCATCAGTTCAAAATGATACTTTTTCCTTTCGTTGTGGTAAAGGTTTCTTCCTCCTAAAAATCTTCTTCCATCATTTCTCGGCCTTCTTCCCTCTGGTCGAACTGCAGCCAAATGCTGGCTGCTGCCGATCCGTCCATGCCATCCACCTGAGTGATAAGCATCCGTCCGGCCTTGCTTTTCACGGTGAAGTAGAGCATCTGCGAATCACGGAGCCAAGTGTCGCCCCAGTAGTACACACTCTGTTCCTTTGCTACCCGTCCGTCGTCGGTCATGTAGGGAGCTCCTGAGTGGCTTGACGGCATGAGCATCTCGCTGTTGTCGGTGGCCGACAACAGCCATGAGGCGTATTTCTGTTCGCTTGTAGCGGCGGAGTCAGCAAGAACTTCCAGCACCTCGGGAGCCAGATACTGCTCCAGCACCGCATCTTCCCATTGGCCGTTGTCCATCGACATGTGGGAAAAGAACTCTTCCACAAAGTCTACGGCCTGTTTGTCGCTTACTGCCTGCCAGTCGTCGGGGCCTGCAGCAATACTCATCTGCTGGAATCCTACCAGCAGAAAGAGGAAAATAATCATCTTTCTCATCATATATGTCTTATTCTGGGTTATAGCCAAACGAATCCAGTTCCCTCTGCGACGAGCGCCAGTCCTTATCCACCTTGACGTAGGTTTCCAGGTAGATACTCTTGCCGAAGAACTTCTCCAAAGCCTTGCGCGACTCAATGCCCACCTTCTTCAGGGCCACGCCTTGATGTCCGATGATGATGCCTTTCTGTGAATCACGTTCCACATAGATAATGGCGCGGATGTCGATTTTCTTCTCTGTCTCGTGGAAACTCTCTACTTTCACCTCTACCGAGTAAGGTATCTCCTTATCGTAGTAGAGCAGAATCTTCTCGCGGATGATCTCCGATACAAAGAATCGAGCTGGCTTGTCTGTGAGTTGGTCTTTGTCAAAATAGGCCGGACTCTCGGGCAACAGTTCCTTGATACGCTTCAGCAGCATGTCCACGCCAAACTTGTTCTTGGCCGAGATGGGCAGAATCTCCGCATTCGGCAGTAGCGTATGCCACTTCTCCACGAGGTCGCCCAGCTTCTGTTGAGGGGTGAGGGGTGAGGGGTGAGGGGTGAGAGATTTGTTTTTGTCAGAGGGATGCTCAGTCTTTTTACTTCTTACCTCAGTCTTTTCCAATTCGTCTATCTTGTTGATGAGCAGCAGGATGGGAATCTTCATCTTCTGCACCTTCTCCAAGAAGTCCATGTTCTTCTCCGGGTTCTCCACCACATCCGTGACGTAGAGCAGCACATCGGCATCCGCCAGTGCACTTTCCGAGAAGGCCAGCATCGACTCCTGCAGTTTATAGTTAGGTTTCAGTACGCCGGGCGTGTCCGAGAACACAATCTGCATATCGTCGGTATTGACAATGCCCATGATGCGATGGCGCGTCGTCTGTGCCTTAAACGTAGCTATCGAGATGCGTTCGCCCACGAGCTGATTCATCAGCGTCGACTTTCCCACGTTGGGGTTTCCCACAATGTTTACAAATCCAGCCTTGTGCATCATCTTCATCTTCAATCTTGAATGCTCAATGTTCTATACTCAATACTCAAACAAGCATAATGCACAATTCGCAATCCATAATGGCTGTCCTTGTCAGAGATGGGGGCAAGTCAATTATGAATTATGAATTATGCATTATGCATTGATTAGTACGCCCATTTCAAATAGAGCGCACCATGCGTGAATCCAGCACCGAAGGCGGTCAGAATCAGGTTGTCGCCTTTTTTGAGCAGGTGCTCGTTCTCCCACAAAGCCAGTGGGATTGTAGCCGAACTGGTGTTTCCGAAATGCTCGATGTTCACCATTACCTTGTCCATCGGAACGTCCAAACGCTTGGCGATAGCCTCGATGATGCGGATGTTAGCCTGATGAGGCACCACGAAACGGATGTTGCTGTTGTTCAGTCCGTTGCGGTGTGCGATGAGTTCGCAGTCTTCGCTCATATAGGTTACGGCATAGCGGAACACGGTGCGCCCCTCCTGATAAGTGTAGTGCAGGCGATGATCCACGGTGAAATGGTTCGGCGGACAAACGCTGCCGCCAGCCTTCATGTGCAGGAATGGAAGACCTTTACCGTCGGTACGGAAGTGGGAGTCTATCACACCGATGTTCTCTTCTTCCGTTGCCTCAACCATCACTGCACCGGCTCCGTCGCCAAAGAGAGCGCAAGTCTGACGATCCTTGTAGTCGGTCACCGACGACATCTTGTCGGCTCCAATGACGAGAATCTTCTTCAGACGCCCGCTTTGAATCATCATTGCGGCCTGATCGAGTGCATACATGAAACCGCTGCAGGCACCCCAAAGGTCGAATGCGTAGGCATTCTTCAGCCCCAGTTTCCCGAGTACGATGCTGGCCGTCGACGGATATTTATAGTCGGCCGACGATGTGGAGAGCACAATGGCATCAATCGTGTCGGGGTCGGTACCTGTCTTCTGCAACAAGTTCTTCGCAGCCTTGCGGGCCATATAGCTCGTTCCAAGACCCTCCTCGTTGAGGATGCGACGCTCCTTGATGCCGACGCGCGACATAATCCACTCATCAGAGGTGTCGACCATGCGTGATATTTCCTCGTTCGTCAGAACGTATTCAGGCACATAGCCGCCAACTCCGGTGATGATCGCGTTAATCTTACCCATTATTCAGCCTCGTCCATTACGATGGCAATCTTTCCACGGTAGTAGCCACATGTGGGGCATACAGTGTGATAGATGTGGTAAGCGCCGCAGTTGGGGCAGATAGCCAGTGTAGGCATTTCTGCCTTGTCGTGAGTTCTTCTTTTCGCAGTACGGGTTTTCGACTGTCTTCTTTTAGGATGTGCCATAATTGTTTAATGTTTAATTTCTAATTTTTTAATTATTCGCGTTCTCTTTTAATTTCAGAAGTGCGCTCCAGCGCGAGTCGATTTCATGGGTGGACTCCTCGTTTCTGCTTCGGTCAGTTGAGTGCTCTTCCAGAGCTTCCATCATGGCCGTGTTGCACTTGCCGGGTGCATGCACGTGCCTAACGGGGATAGCCAATGCGATAAACTCATAGATGAGCCAGGCGGTGTCGAGCATTCCTTCGTTCTCGTCGACCACCACGACTGCATCTTCTTCTGATTCTTCTGTTCCAAATTTCACTAAGAGGCGGTTCTCGGTGCTGATGGGCTGCTCCATCTCGTCGAGACAGCGGTCGCAGGCCACACGAACAAATCCCTCGGAGCTGATGACCAGCTCGAAATAACCGGCAGAACGCTGCACCGAGACTGTCGTATGCACGCATCCACCGCTCACTTCCGTGGCTTCTATCGCCGAGAAGTAAGTGTCGTCAAGGTCGTATTCCAAGGCCATCACGCCTTCTTTCAGACCTTTCAAATCGATCTTAAACGCCTCCAAATTGTACATGGTACACTAATTTCGGGCTGCAAAGGTACAAATATTTTTCTGAATAATCCAAACAGATTTCAATTTTTTATACTTTTCCATCCATTTTTCCTTTCAGAAGCCCTCAATATGGCACATCAGAAAGTAAAGTGTGCATGTACATTGTCCTCATCGACTGAGATGCTTGTGCTCTGGTCGATGAGCTCACCAGTGGCGGGGTCAGCCTGTCTGTCGCTGTTCTCGCTGTACTCTATGTGCTGATTTATGGCAAAATCGTAGAACTCGCCAAATGCTTGTTTGATACTTTCTTGGCCGAATGCCACTGCGGGCATGAGCGACAAGGCGGGGAACATCAGTAGCACGAGGCTTTTTAATTCTTGGTACTTCATTGCTCTGTCTATTTAAGTGGATTATAATTCGATAGGGGAGGGCGCTGCCATGATTTGATAGTCGCCCGATTCGTCCATCACTAAATGGAGTCGGTTGTCTTCGTTGGAAATTATTGAGTAGACGGCTTCCACCTTGCTGTTGCGCATTTCTTGCTTCAGCATGGTTTCTTCGCGGGCATATTCCTTCAGTTCTTGGGCAATGATTTCCAGTTCCTCCTCGCGCGGTGGCTGCATGGTCTTTTGTCGGCTGCGCTTTTTTGGCACTTTGGAAACGCCATTCCTTGATCGAAATAGGCAAACATTTTCTGGTAGACTGTCCAATCGTCGTTCTCCGGATGAGGCTTCTTTCCCCATTCAACAAAGAATTCTCCAAGCTTTCGTTCCTCTTCCAGGGTGGTCAGCCCTTCCATGAAGCGGTCGAGCAGGTATCTGATTTCTTGGTCTGTCATATTCTTTTTCCTCATTATAAATAGTATATAGGTGCTTATCTCTTTTTGATTTCTTCGAACAGAGTGCGGCGAGCGCGAGAGAGGAGTGTGCGGACCGAAGCGTCGGAAATGCCTAAAAGCTGGGCAATCTCTTAGGCAACTGCGGTGTTCCACTTGGCGCATCGTCTCTATAGCCCGTTGCCGCAGCCTGGGAGCCATCTCTTCAAATGCACGTTCGTTCATATCGGGTTGTCGTCTTTTATAAAATAGACACAGAAAGAGACGGAATGCAAACTTAAATTAATGTTATTTAAGAGTCGAGATGATTGGTCGTCGTTCTGAGGGTGATATTTTCGGTGGAGCAAAATGACGCATTTACGAGTGCTAAATGACGTGTTTACGACCCGTAAATGACGTGTTTAGCTCATCTGAACGACATGTTTACGATTCGTCGATGTCTTATGTGCCACCCTTTTGCGTTCAGAATCGTGAAGATAAACCCTTTCTTCGTTAATTAGCATTAATAAAGATGCGATTTTTCCGAAAAGTGTTTTGCATATTGAAATTTATTACTACTTTTGCAGGGTGAATTAGAAGTCATGCCCTATGTCTTGGGAACAAGGGCAAACAAAGGCTGATGATCAATAGACAGATTGATAGGGAAAGAACGTTTTGAAAACGTGAGTACACATAGAAATAATACGTATTTAAAAAGGAAATGAAACTTGATGCATTGACTGCCGTATCGCCTGTTGACGGGCGGTATAGAGACAAGACAGATCCCCTGGCAGGCTATTTCTCAGAATATGCCCTGATACGCTATCGCGTCAGGGTGGAAGTGGAATATTTCATTGCACTCTGCGAGATGCCACTGCCCCAATTGCAAGGCTTCGATAACTCGTTGTTTGGTAGGCTACGCAAGATTTATCAAGACTTCACAGAGGCTGATGCTGCCCGAGTGAAGGAGATAGAGAAAACTACTAACCACGACGTAAAGGCCGTAGAGTATTTCATCAAGGAGGCTTTCGACGAGATTGGCGGGCTTGAGGCCTATAAGGAGTTCATCCATTTTGGTCTCACGTCGCAAGATATCAACAACACGTCGGTGCCCCTCTCCATGAAAGAAGCCCTGCATGATGTGTTTATCCCCCAGGTAGAAGAACTGATTGGCCAGTTGGAAGCCCATGCCGAGGAGTGGAAAAATGTTCCGATGCTGGCTAAGACTCACGGTCAGCCCGCTTCGCCCACACGCTTGGGCAAGGAGATCATGGTGTTTGCCTATCGCCTGAGAAGGCAGCTCGACTCGCTGCGAAGGGAAGAACTGACGGCCAAGTTCGGCGGAGCCACGGGCAATTTCAATGCTCATCACGTGGCATATCCGCAAATCGACTGGCGCGAATTTGGTAATCGCTTCGTGGCAGAGAAGCTGGGACTGGTGCGCGAGCAGTGGACCACGCAGATCAGCAACTACGACCAGACAGCGGCCGTGTGCGATGCGCTGCGACGAATCAATACCATCGTCATCGACCTGGATCGCGACTTCTGGATGTATATCTCAATGGAATACTTCAAGCAGAAGATCAAGGCCGGCGAAGTAGGTAGCAGTGCGATGCCCCATAAGGTGAATCCCATCGACTTCGAGAACTCGGAGGGCAATATGGGTATGGCCAATGCCACCCTGCAGTTCCTGGCACAGAAACTGCCCGTGAGCCGACTGCAGCGCGACCTGACCGACTCTACGGTGCTACGCAATATCGGTGTGCCTCTTGGACATAGCATCATCGCCCTTCAGAGTACGCTGAAGGGACTGCGCAAGCTCATCCTCAACGAAAAGGCCCTGCGCAACGACTTGGAAGAAACATGGGCTGTGGTGGCTGAGGCCATCCAGACCATCCTGCGCCGCGAAGGCTATCCTCATCCGTATGAAGCCCTGAAGGCGCTGACGCGTACCAACGAACGGATGACGGAGCAGAGCATCCATCAGTTTGTGGAAACGCTCAACGTGAGTGAGAGCGTGAAGCAGGAACTGAGAGCCATTACACCGTGGAACTACACGGGTATGTAAACATGAATCAATGATCGTGAGTTCAATAAAGATTCAACTATAAACATTATTTTAAATATAGTAAACAGTAATTTTGTAAATTGTAAATAGTATGATGTCAGAAGATTTAGAGAAGAAGACTGAAGGACAGTCTGAAGCACAAAACCCCACCGAGGGTGGCCGTGAGGGCTATCGCCCGGCATCCAGTTATTCAGGTAATAGTGCGCCTGGCCGCACTCCGCGTCCGCGCATTCACACCACTCAGCGTGCCTATACCACACGCCCGACTACATCGGGGAACGAAAACGGTGAAAATTCTATGGACGAAGGCGCCGCATCGCAGCGCTCTTATCGCCCGCGTACCAACAGCTACGGACAGCAGGGCGGCTATCAGCCCAGGAGCAGTTATCAGCCCCGTCAGCAGTATCGCCCGCGCAACAACTATAATTCAGAGGGCTATCAGGGCCGTGAGGGCGGTTATCAGTCGCGCGAGGGTGGCTATCAGCCTCGCAGCAGCTACCAGCCTCGCCAGCAGTATCGCCCGCGCTATGATGCCGATCAGGAGGGTGGCTATCAGCCCCGTCAGCAGTATCGTCCGCGCTACGATGCCAATCAGGAAGGCGGATACCAGCCTCGTCAGGGCTATCAGCCCCGCCAAGGCGGTTATCAAGGCCGTGGTGGTTATGGTCAGCCTCGTCAGCAAGGCGCCTACAACCAGCGTGGTGGCTATGGCCAGCGTGGTGGTTATGGTCAGCAACGCGGTGGATATGGCCCACAGCGCCCACAGCGTGGCGGGTTCAATCGCCCGGGTTATGATCCCAATGCCAAGTATAGCTTGAAGAAGCGTATCGAATATAAGGAGGAGAATGTGGATCCCAACGAACCCATCCGTCTGAACAAGTTCATGGCCAATGCAGGTATCTGTAGCCGTCGCGAAGCCGATGAGTTCATCACAGCAGGAGCCGTAACGGTGAATGGTGAAGTGGTGACCGAATTGGGTACGAAGATTCTCCGTTCCGATGAGGTGAAGTTCCATGATGTTCCCGTCACCTTGGAGAAGAAGGTGTATGTACTCCTCAACAAGCCGAAGGATTATGTCACCACCAGCGAGGATCCGCAGCAGCGCAAGACGGTGATGGACCTGGTGAAGGACGTTTGCCCGGAGCGCATCTATCCCGTAGGCCGTCTTGACCGCAATACAACGGGTGTGCTCTTGCTGACCAATGATGGCGATCTGGCATCCAAACTGACCCATCCGAAGTTCTTGAAGAAGAAAGTGTATCACGTGTTCCTTGACAAGAATGTTACAGCTCACGATATGCAGCAGATTGCTGAGGGTATCGAACTCGACGATGGTGAGGTGCATGCAGATGCCATCGACTATGCTTCTGAGCAAGACAAGAGTCAGGTGGGCATCGAGATTCATAGCGGCAAGAACCGCATCGTGCGCCGTATCTTCGAAGCTCTTGGCTATCGTGTCATTCGTCTCGACCGCGTGCAGTTTGCTGGTCTGACCAAGAAGAACCTGCGCCGCGGCGACTGGCGCTTCCTTTCCGAGAAGGAAGTGGAGATGCTCCGCATGGGTGCCTTCGAATGATTTCGAACAAGGTGAAAAAACTCATCGGCGAATGACTCGAATACAACGAATGTGAATAGTGTGACAGGAAGATGAATAATTGGATATATGGAGACGAGAGTTACCAAATCGTGGGAGCGGCAATGGCCGTCCACAACGAGTTGGGGTGTGGCTTCACGGAACCTATATACCGAGAGGCGTTTGAGCAGGAGTTGAAATCAAGGGGAATCCCCTACGACACGAAACGATTCGCGAGATAGAAAGAGTCCCATTCGCGAGATTCGCAAAACACTAGCGTAAGGACATTCGGTATTCGTATTATTTGCATCATTCGCCGACAACTCATAAAAGAGTAAGAGTGACATTCGCCGATCAAGAAATATAATAAATTCGCAAGATATGAAACGTACATGAGCGACTTCGTTCGCCAAAGGGAATGAAAAGGTTTGCAC
>ERZ842401.2268-NODE-2268-length-25934-cov-5.574520_pt1 | contig 25934 bp, 26 predicted proteins | sample MGYA00521270_ERZ842401 | MGnify/ENA primary metagenome ERZ842401 (study PRJEB31892, sample SAMEA3878208) | bioreactor metagenome | biome: Moose rumen | place: Sweden | collected 2011-10 | study: EMG produced TPA metagenomics assembly of the PRJEB12797 data set... | reverse complement strand
GTTTTTCCTGTATGTTTAGACAGTATCTCATTTACAACCGCTTTTGTCTCAAGGATTGAATCAGAGATATTCTTGATAGATGTCGCAGAGCCTCCAAGGCCTCCTGCTATCAATGGCTCATGAATCATTACCTTACTGTGCGGTAGGATAAACCTTCGCCCCTTTTGACCGCCTGCTAAAAGAAGCGCCGCCATACTCGCAGCTATTCCGGTGCATACAATGTTTATTGGTAGTTTGCTCCCCTGAATAATGTCATAGATCATAAGCCCGGCATTAATCTCTCCTCCATGACTGTTAATATAAATCGTGACCGGCTCATTGCCTTCATCCTCCAGAAATAGCATCTGTGCCAAAAACTCATCTGCAAGTTCCGAGTCAATACTCCCGTCCAAAAATATCTTTCGATTCATAAAGTTTCTGGTCACAAGGGACACTTCTCTTACGCCTTTTGAACTCTCAACTTCTATTGCGGGCATTCTTGTGATATTCATAGTATCTACACCTCCTCTGATCTTTGTCTGCATACTCATTATGGCATGCTTCATGTAAAAGTAACATTAACCATCAGGTTAGGACGGAGAGGAGCTAACGCTCCTCCCGTTCATCGCCGATCAGGATGTCGTCTACGGTAGTGTGGAACAACATACTTAAAGCATAAAGGTTGTCCACGGACGGCAAGCTGTCGCCTCGCTGCCATTTATAGACAGACTGTTCGGACTCAAAGCCCATAAAAGAGCAGATGTCCTCCACCTTGAGGTGGTTTTGTAAGCGTAACTCGCGGATACGCTGGCCTGTGGCCTTAGCGTCAAGAACAGGATATTCCATGATAATGCCTCCTTTTGAAAACTGGTTAACAAAAGTAACATTTGTCCTCTGCACTTTGTGCATTTGGCACCGCTGCCTCCAAAGGACACCCGGGATTTAGGGTGCAAAATACCCATCATTCCCTTGCCATAGTTTCTTCCTGGATTTATTAATGATTCTTTAGATGGGTAATCCTTTATTAAGGATTACTCCATGATCTTTACTCTCCCCAGCGATGAGGAGGAATTTGTATGGTGATTATACACCTTTTAGATGAAAAGTCAAACTAAACCGGTAGTTCAGGTTATGCGGTTTAATTTGCTTTTGATGGTATTGATAATACCATCCTCGCAGTAGAATATAAACATCAAAAAAAGCGAGATAGCCACACCTATCTCGCCGTTTTTAGCAATAATATCATCAACTATGACACCCGTATCAGCTGTTCATATATCAGGATCTCCTTTTCGTTGACATTTACATTGTTATGATAGTGTCCAAAAAACCACTTCTTGTAGTTTATAGTATGCTTTATAGTTTCCAGATAATCTGTTTCCCTGTCCGGTGTATATCTGGCACTCCCCACCAAAGCCTGGGTGCTTGTAGAGGCGCAATGCGAAATAATAAAGTCCACGGTATTATCATGTGCTCTCAGGTTTTCACTACCCTCTGCCATCTCTTCTTCATTTGCCAATTCCTGTTCCCACCAGCTTATATGGTTTATTCTATATGGAATGTAATCACACTCCAGTTGCTTTCTCTTCTTCGTAAAATTCGGATCATCCCTATCAAGGATCCCGCCAACCATATCATGACTGCTGGCTCCTCCAAATGTAAATATCTTTTTCCCGTCTATTTCAAACACTTGCCCTCTCATAAGGTGGAGAACATGCGGGCGAAGTTCATGGACCCTTCCGCCATGCCAGATACTTTCCGGGTATGCGTTTAACCTGTCAAAGTTCTCATGATTTCCATCTACAAATAAAAGCGTGTAGTTTCGTTCATTAAACCAGTCCAGCCAGTATTTTTCGTTTTTGCTCTCCTTACCAGCATCCCAAACACCACCGAAATCTCCACAAATGATCACATAGTCCTCTTTTGTCATTTCTTTCTGTTCAGGAAAGTTTTCCATGTTAAAACGATGTCCAAACTCCGCGTGCGTATCACCTGTTACATATATCATAATGCCCCCATAAATACTGACTGCTTTTTGCTATTATCTAAAGCTCAATCCAACCCGACTCTTCAATCTGGTAGTATTTACTCTCATGTTCATCGTACCCAAGCAAAAGCAATTTCCCTTTATCTTTATATACCGCACCATCGATATAGATATGACTTTCTCCATCATAGAATATATCGTGGTAATCGGGGTTATCTGCTAACTCAGGCAGCCCTGTCCCGACATGACCGGATATAATTGTCTTATAAAAAGAACCCGTACTTGGCGGAAACTTCCAAAGCATTACATCTTTTGAAGTGCCGTGCTTCCATTCCACTCCAGCTGCCTCTTCTATCCCGGCATGGACAAAAATCTGGTCATCTGTCTCATAATAATACGGCAGTTTTTTCATCCGTCCGATAAGCTTTGTGTTCTTCTCCAATATCATCTGTACAGCCATACGATTTAGACTGTCGAATGATGCTGTCTTTGCATTTTCCTCAAATTCCGCCAATCTTTCTTCAGATATAAAGGTACGAAAAGTCTTTAGGTCACAATCCGAATCACTCCTTAACCAGTCATTATAAGTAGTAAGAGCATCCAGTTCTGATCTTGCAGGATTACGATACTCCCTGATCCAGTCAAGAAAGGCTTCCTCATGGTTTCCCCTGAGAGCAACAACTTTCTCATCTCCATACTCCTCCTGAAGATCTCTTATATATTCCACAACCTGACATGAATGATCCCCATAATCTATATAGTCTCCCAGAAATATGATCCGGCTATCTCCAGACAGATCAACCGGTTCCATTTTCTTTTTCAAGGCATCTATACATCCGTGGATATCGCTTATTGCATAAATCATTTTGTTATCCTACTACACTTTCCGTTGCGCACAACATACGCCCCGAACTCATACGTATTCTCAGTTCTTTTTTTGCCATCGTAACCTTCTACCTCATGGGTCTCGCCTTCGAACAGTGGTCTTGCATAGTATCCTTCATCAATTCCCTTTTGGGCATCAATGCCATAGTACGGGTTATAATAGTAATAAAAAGAATCCTTTCCATTTAATTCAGTATATTTCACATGCAGTTTCAGATTTAAGGTCTCATATGTCCCGTCACCATCCACATCAAGTGTGCCTGTAGGAAAATTGCAATCATACAGGTAAAAGGCTATATCGTATTCCGAACCTTTTTCTTTTTTCTTATAACCGTACGCAACTACATCATGAGCCAGTCCCCCCGGAGTGTTGAGCGAAAGTAAAAGTGCTCTGCCATTGTCTATCTTCTTTATCATAGAGTCTATAATTGCGCGGTCAAAACCTGTTCCACCTACTATAAACTCTCTTTCAATGCCATTATTTGCATAATCCTGAAAAGCAGATACTAACGATATAAACTCTCGGTCTTCATCTTCAAGATTCGAAAAATAATCCAGATCCATCTCCAAGTATCCGTCATTATCAAAATCCCCACCGTACTTGTCATAATAATAGTACCGCGATTTATAGTCACTAAGCCCGGGATCAAGAATGGTCTGATCCTCTTTATTTTTCGTCAGATCCCACTGCAATTGCTCCGTTTTGTAGTTCCCTTCACCATCAAAATCATAGTATAGATCATAGGTACCAGCTGGCCAGTCGGTTAATCCCTTTGTATTGTAACAGTCAGTCGTAAGATAACTGATCCCGGCACAGTTGCCATCAGAAAAATTGGTACTGATATTGTAAAAAGGAAACGCATCTACCGATGTCTCAAATCCGCATGTGACTTTCTTATGCTTTTTCTTCTTTTTTTCTGTCTTAGCATCTGATGGATCCGTAGTCTCCGCAACTATCTCCGGCTCTGCTTCAGGCTCATCCTCTGAAGCACTATCATCAGAGTCATCACGTGATTCTCCATGGTATATCATTGTTTTGCTGTTTTTGAAGAATCCCTCCGCAATATATAACTGATCCATATCATCAACCATGTAATAGCTATACAAATTATGATACCATTTCCTGCCATTTGCATTAAACACACCCATCAGATTATCCAGTGCTATGTACCCGGATAACATCTGCCATCCATCTAAATTCTTCGGTTCATAATAGTCTAAGCAGAACTCCTCATATCCCTCTCCCCAGAAATTGGGATTGATCCAGTTCTTTTGAAGATTGCTTGCAAGCCATGTATATACGCTGGTTTCATCATCTGAGGGATTCATTTCCACTATCACCTTCATCTTTGCCAGATGAAGATAGGCAAGAATGGGACTTCCCGAAACAAATACCATACGGTGAGACACATCCTCTTCATCCAGAAGTATCAGCGCATAATTATTGAAAACCGTCTTGAACTTTGATGTCTTCTCGGTAATATAAAATGCCCCGCAATCCGAATTCTTTCTTTTCTTTATCGTAATTGTCCTGTCGTCATCTCGGTAAAATCCAACCATCTTCAGATTGTCTGAATCCATCCCGTCCGCATAAAACACAGATATATCCTTTGAAGTCACATCATCAGGAAGCGCCTCGGACAGGTCAATGGTAACTTCTCCCGAATAATACAAAACCATGTAGTCAGCATAGAGTTTCAGTTCATTAATGCTTTTTCCTTCCACGCTGTTCGAAAAAACATTAGCGTTAAGATCCTTGGCTTCCTTTGCGTATAACGTAACCTCCGGGCATTCATTGTACAAAAAGACCGGTTCATCAGAAGATTCCACTTCATCAGAAGGATTATAATTATTATCTACTTTCCACTTGTCGCTATACAGATCTCCGGCAGTAGAATATTTCAAAGGATCTGATCCATATTTTTCAACCTCGTCCTTATCTGTAAGACCATCTCCATCCGTGTCAGAGCCATCGTCTATAAGGAGTCCCATCTCATATTTATCAAGCTTTGTCTTCCCCTCAATATCAGATGGCTCATCCTTAAAGTATCCGACATAATCCCTATAAGACGACAGATCTCTGGTATAAGTTTTAGGGACAGGCTGTTCATTAGCGGGCTTGTCCGATTTAAGGCGCATTATCTGTGTCCGTGCAAAATTAAAGCCCACAAACCCAATAACTATCACAAGTATAATCACTATAAACTTTGGAATATGAAATCTTCCCTCTTCTCTTTCCTGATCCATATATATCTCTCCATATCAATCTTCAGGATCTTCATCCTCGGATTCTTCGTCCTCGATTATCTCTGCTCTGATATATCCGCCCTTTTTTGCTTTTGCTATACATATATCCTCAACGCGCATCGCTCCTTTTTCATCACATATAATAGCGGAGCAACGGCAGTTTTTCAAGTTCTCAAGCTCAGCATCCCACTTTGTTTTCTCATCAGATACATATAGCATGGCATACTCATATTTTCCTTCGATCAGGTCTGACAACTCAGTCTTCATAGTATATATGGTGTGATACACCACATAGGGATATGCTTTTTCGGCGTCCTGAAGCATAAAGAGCTCCGATTTGCCGAACCTGCGCTTCTGTCCGCCTTTGTATGAGCAAAGAACTATGTCATCCGAAAGCCCCATTACCTTTAACCTTTTAGCCGCCTCGCCATTCTGCAAAAACCTCATCTCCGTCATGTCACACCTCCACTTTTATAGTTAATTCAGCTACCTTACTTTCCCGGCTTCAGCCTTTACCTTGTGCAGAAACCCTTCTAGGTCAAAGTTCTTTCCATGCACCGGATCCATCCCTCTTCTGAAAACAATGTTATCTCCCACAGGCATGTTGAGTACTTTTTTCAGCGGCACATCACACCGTTTTGAAACTGACTCCGCCGTCTCTACATCATTTCCGCCCATATACATGTAGGTATCACAGTTGCCGATTATAGTCTTTCCGTCATTATTATATCTTTCATATAGCTGTGACTCAGCCTGTATCAGGAGCATCGTTGAAATCTCGCGGGAGCGTATTGACGCTATCATCCTTGGGAACTGGTTTATCCTACAGTTAGTAGCAAAGTCATCCAAGATGAACCTTACCGGAACCGGAAGCCTGTAATCCTCGCAATCCTTATCCGCATGGCGACACAGTTCGTTCATCGCCTGTGTGAAAAAAATGTTAGCCAGTACATCCATAGATCTGTCAGTATCGCTCACCACTACAAAAAGGGCTGTCTTTTTATCTCCGATTGATGGAATGTCGACGCTGTCAAAAGCGGTCATCCTCGCTATTTCCGGAGTATCAAATAATCCCATTTTAGCATTGAGTGATATTATTATCGATCTTAGTGTCCTATTCGCTGCCACCCGAAACTTCTTATAAGTTTTCACTGCATAGCATGTAGGCTTTTCTTTAGCAAGTTCGTCAAACATTATGTCTACTACCGCTTTCTCATCCTCCAGATCTCCTGCATTCGTAAACATTTCCAGCATTTTCATAACGTTTGAGAAATTATGGTCATTCTTTCTCGAAGTTTCAATAAGATAAGCTATGCACGCCTGCAGCAACAGCTGTGCCGCCTCATCCCAAAAAGGATCCACTCTGTTACCTTTATTTTCAAAGAACATATTTGCTACTTTTACTATATCCTGAGTACTCTTTATATAGTCAAAAAAGTTGTATCCACAAGAATTCATCGGATCCGTAAAGTCTAGTTTCTTTACCTCATATCCCTTTTTCTTAAGATATGAGCCATATTGCCTGTGAAGATTCCCTTTTGGATCGGACACAATATAGCTGCCCGTAGCAAGAAGCAGGTTTGGTATCACCACGCTCCGGGTCTTTCCCGCGCCGGAGGCTCCGACCACAAGAACATTGTTATTAAGCATAGTCTCGTGGGTGTCGAGACTGTAATAATTATCCTTTCCCAATATCATATAATTTACTCCCATGAAATCCCTCCAAAAAAATAAAACCGTATTTGATTACGGTTTTATTATATGTTTCAATTGACTACTTTTGTATTAACTGCTGGTTAACGTTCACAGAGATTGTTCAAATCTCTTTTTCTGCGCTTTCATAGGTCGAATTGTTGAGAATATGAAGCAATCTGGATATCAAGTAGATTACAAGCAAAAAAACCCATCCACCAGTAATTCCTATACCATTCAGGAAAGAAGCCGATAAACTAAAACCAAACATACATATCCCCATGTATATAGCGTATAATACCCCTCCTACCGCAAAAAGAATGTTGAACAGGATAAGCATGATTGCCGCTAATATGAATACAATCGTAACTTTCCCATCTGATAGTCCCAATCGTTCTCTAAGCACCTCAGATGTTGGTATATCATATTTACTAACTTTTGAATATACGAAGCCAGCCAAAGGTGGAAGAAGTATAACCTGAATGATCAGATTGATGCAGACATCTGTTATGGACTTGAATAGGCTGTTTTCTTCTTTATGAAACATTTCTTCAAAGTAATCTACAAGAATTGATATTATCATAGAAATACAAAAAACAGTAAAATTCTTCAGAACAAGACTGTCATCTGATATAACATCATGTGTTTCCTTTGCTAAAAGCATATCATTATCTATCAATACCTTAAAAATATCTGAAATCTCTCCAAGCCTTCCTGTATTCACCATGATAATTGTAACAACCAAAAGAATGCAACTTATCCAAATTCCCTTTTTATCATTTGCTTTTATCACATCCATAGTATTGGCAAAAAAATCCGGATCTATTATTTTTACATGGTCTTTTCCTCTTTCAATCCATATCTTTGACATAATATATGCCAAAGCTACTGATAGAATCACCATAAATAGAATGACAAAACCTGGCGCCACATTTAAAAGATTACACAGGTAAAAATAACCTTCACTAGAAAGAAATATTATCATCCCCGGCAGAAATACAGCTATCACTAATACCGATATAACCCCGAAAGAATACATAAGAATGTTGCCAATAACTTCAATAAAGAATTCTCCTCCACCAAATAGAAAAGAAAGCACACCAAAAGCTACCACAACACTAATTAAAACTGTTAATAGCTGAACAAATCCTGTCACTCCATAAAAATGTAAAACGAATGTGTTGATCAGTGCTCCAAAAACAGCTTTCAAGAAAACTATCGCCCCCTTTGCAGCCACATATACCGAGTCTAATTCCATATTGCTTTCTACTATTGTTAACAAAATGGTCCTTAATACAAAGATAGAGTCTATTATCGTAATGACAATAAAATCAACCCATTCAATCCCACTTCGCCAAAAAGTACTGAGAATCACAACCAACCAAATCGGTATAAACGAATAGAATACGAAATATCCAACTATCGTGTCGATTTCGCTGTCGTTTAACCCCAAAAAATAATCCTGAAATGCAGAAACCGAAGTAATTCCGGCATCATTCATAATACAAAGGTTCCTAAATGCGAACCACAAAAACACCGAAAAAAAGATAATTCTTGTAAAAATCTCATTGAAACGATTGCTGTTTGTCATATCCATTTAATAACTCCCATGCACATAATCCATTCTCATCTTACTTCAATTCCCATTTCTTTTGCTCTTTCCAAATATATTGCACCAAGATCATTTGCCGTAACAAGAACCTTCTTAGCATATTTTCCACCAAATCTTTTTGTAACAGCGTCAAGCTCATAGAGAGCATGTAAGGACTGCTGTGGTGTCATCTTTCCGCTTTTACATGATATGAACGTGGGTATATTTCCCTTTAATGTCAGCACATCAACTTCATTGATCACATCTTCCCCTAACATTTCGTGTACAACGCCATCCCAGTCCAAATGGACACCGACCCTGCAATCGTCTGCATCCTTCCTTTCCAACTGGTAAGTATGTAATTCCAAGACACTTCCGCCCTCCCACAGGCATGCTTTTATGCTCTGGTTTTTATATCTAAACCGATACTTATTCTCCGTCCGCTCAACATCTAAAAGCAGCCCCTTTTCTGCTAATTCGTCAATAATCTTATTAAGTTTCGACATTGTTTTTAGTTTTCCGGTATTATTAGACAATGCATCTGTCACTGTTGACATCAGCTTACTAACTTGAAGTTTATCTCCCGGGACAAAAACCTTTCTAATAAAATCTGAGAAAGGATTCCAGTAATCCATATTGGTTCTTGCAATCTCCCAGATTTTAGAGACGTCCTCATCAAAGCTCTTTCCCGCTCTTCCTTTTATGCTTTTTTGGAGCCGATAGTTGATTGTGCCGCCCTTCAATTCCACATATCTGTCCAGATCAAATTTTACAGACTTTGCCGGAACATCCGAACATATACTCCTACTGCCTGCATCTTCCACCTCTATAACCCGGTCTTCTTCTATATCAAAAATGTGGATTGGAGTTTCAAATTCTTTTGACAGTCTTCCAAAAGCAACCAGAATCAGGCTTTCTCCCCCGGTAATATCAAAGTAAACCTCACTGCCATTGTTTATCTCCCGCTTTATCTCATCACGCATAGTCGTTGTAACTGAGGACAGGTTCTTGTGAGACAGCGGCTGAAACACGACTCTTTTGACGGCACAGTATTTTTTTAGAAAAGACTCCGTGCTATCCTTATAATCCCTGATCACCTCGTGATAGCCAAAGAACACCACCTTGTCAATTTTATAATGTAAACATGTTATTACATTTTCTATTGGCTCATCGCCAAGAAATTCATAGTTTACGACCATCATTTACACCCCCATTTAGTTTAACGCCTCCCTTTTGTCTGAATCATTTTATTCTCTATCTCAGACAAGTTTCCAAACACCTCCACCTTGTCCTTTAAATCGGATGGTAAATGGTATTTTCCATCTTCAGTCTTATATATTCCCGTGGTCACAATATAATTCTCCCCCACACCTGCATTCAATCCAGCATAAACATCTAAGCTCTGATCACCAATCATTATACTCTGTGACAGGTCGATATTTAATTCCATTGCAGCTCGTCTAAACATCCCATCCTTTGGTTTTTTGCATTGACAATTATCTTGATTGATGTGAGGGCAATAATACAAAGCAGCAATATCTACACCATTTTTATTTAATTCTTGAATCAAATAGTCATTAAACTCTTGCATTTCCGAGACATCATAGTGCCCCTTACCTATCCCGCTTTGATTTGTCACTATAACAACTTTATAACCAAGTTTGCTTGCAGTAATAAGCAGAGAAAACACTCCATCTAAGAATTCCAGATCCTCTTTTCGGCGCGTTTCTACTTTGTCAACATGAATAGTTCCATCACGATCTATGAATACTGCTTTGTTGAATGTATTCTTCTCTTTCTTGATACTATCATTTATATATCCACATTTCGCTATTAAATCTAACATCTCTGCTTCATAGTTTCCTGTATGGTGTTTATTAACAGTCATTGCCACTATCTCCCAAAACAAAAAATATGCCGACCCGAACAAAGTATCAAACCCAACCAAAGATCCTATAGACCCATTAAACGTTGAAAAAAAATACTCATATAACAGCAAAGCAATAATCGGTGTCCCAAGATTAATGATCATAAAGTGCTCTTTTCTTCCACCCAGCTTACTCCTGCTCCTAAACTTCCGGTCATATTCGCAAAAATCCTCCCAAAGGAATACATTATCAGGTGTATACCTTCTAAGCTGGAACTCTATATTATTCTTGATAAAATAGACTAGTCTTGAGTGTACATCATAACTGGAAAAAACCTGACTACAGAAATAAAATGAAATGATCGGCATCGCCAGGATACATATTCTTCTTAAGAGTTCATTCTCTACTGTCATAGCGGAAAGCAACACACCATAAGCAACCATGAGTTGTATCCCCAGGTTGTCGCGCTGCTGTATTCTCATCTCAAGCTGTCCATCTGCAAGACGATAACTCTCCATAAGAATATCAAATGCCTCATTATTTACTTCTTCAAATTTATATACTTTGTCCTCATTCATTTCGTACGCTCCACTTATTGGGTCTTTTTCATGTTTCTATGCTCCAATCAACTACACTATACTGATGGTCATTTCTCAATCACTTCTATCATGCAAAAATCTATTTCCTACATGCTCTAAAGTTTATCATATTGCCTATCCCCTATCAATACTGCTCATTTTACAGAGGGTGCACATCTGAACTAGATTGGATAGATGACGCCTTCCAAATTATGGTCTCAAACTAACATATATGGACACCCAGCGATATATACTATCAGTTTATTATAATTCCATCTCCAGTAGTGTAACATCTTTTCATAAATACATCTTATAATCCGGCAAATCATAAATACATAAGATATTACGCATTTTATTGTATATTCATTTGGAAGGGAGAGATCACATGATATACCGCTATTTTGGAAATGAATTAGTTCTCAACAAAAAGATTGTTAACGCCTAGGAAAGGAGATTTCACACAAATCTATGTGACATTGAATTAAACAGCATGATTTCCCATATATACTATGTCAAAGTTGTTAATAGCTTTACCAATCCCGTTGACTACAAGCATATTGCAAAAACATGTGCCCCTGAGGAGCTATCTAAAAAAATAGAAGATCGCATGATCTATGAAATGGATCGTATGGGATGTGAAGATGAAAACATACAAGTACCTATAGGCCATAAGTATTGGGAATACTTGTGAAACACCTAAGAATCTATCGGAAAACGCTAAATACAATTGTCCCGAAGAAACAGCGCAATTAAGGCCGTATAACGCTATGAAAGATAACACATTTTACCAAGAATTAAAGAAAAGCCTATTAGAGGCCATTGAGATTGAAAAAGGCAACATAGACATGATCGAAATTAAAGGTATGCCTGCTAAAACCTTGCGTCCAGTCCTACCGGCTGATGCGGAAAAGAAAGAAGATGAGTAGCGTTCACCCCGCTCTCATCCCCATATACATCATGTAAAACCTATTGATATTGGTGCTCTTCTGTTTCTGATCCTGTCCCTTAAAATTTGCATGCAAAAACTCATCTTCCGTGTAGCTAACAACCTTAGCGTCCTCCGGAACCTCTTCCGGTCTGACCGGGCGGATGGGATGGGTGTCGGTGCTATGATCCACCGTGAGGTAGTCTCCTGTTTTCGGGTCGATCACAACTTCCACGGGATGCACATATCCACCTGCAGCCGATTTTTTGTTCATGCGCATCGCCTCGTAATATGCACCTTTCCGCCGGGATGTTTCCCACGGCAAAGCCTTGCGGTCATAAACCGGACGCTCTTCTTCCAAAAAGACTATTGCATGCTTTCTGTTCATCCGCTTTACCTCGGATGGTGTCATGAGTTCCCGGCCCATCCTGCTGTAATTGCTGTTGAACTGGTTACCATGCCGGCCGTCTCCAATGGTGTCTATGGTCATCTTGCCGAGGAGCTCCGAGATATACTTGTGAGTGTCATTAGCTCCTGCACCGGATCCTAAGAAGATCATGGTGGGACAGTTATCCATCAGTACCTCCCATTTTTCAGCAGAAAACACCACCTTAATCTGAGCCACCGACTGCAGAATAGGGATCATGGCTATGTTTCTGGATCTTATGGTACCCATGAGTTTTTCCGTTTCGTGGGGTCTGGCTCCGGCATAGAATTCATCCATCCAGAACTCCAATGGTATCGGAAGGGCACCGCCTCTGTCCTTGAAATCATTGTCTGCCATCCGGCACAGTATCTCTACCGCCTGTGTGTAAAGCATGGAACATACATAGTTAAAGCTGTCATCGTTGTCATTTACGCATAGAAACAAAGCCATCTTCCTGCCGCTAGGCTTTTCCACGGTTCCGCCTACGCCTGTAGCAAACTCGCGGAGATTCATGTCATCATCTTCAAATATCCGGGTAAGTCCTTTTGTCTCGCACAGCTTCAGTTTTGCATTTACAATTATTATGATAGAGCGCACCGTCTCTGCTGCGCCCGCCTTGAACTTTCTGTAATCCCTGACAGCCGGGGTCAGTTCTCCCTCAAGCTTCGCAAGTTCATCCATTTTTCTCTGCAGGATCGAAGGCGGTTTCTCACCCTTTTTTACTTTCACAGTTGTATCCGGCAGCATCTCTTCATTTATGATCTTCAGGATATTGTTAAAGGTGCCTGTCCTCCCCTCGATACGTGCCATAGTCCACTCATAGAAAAATATGGCCTGCAGATACAACATCGGCCCATCAGTCCAGAACGGATCGTTTGCCGTCGGTCCCTCCGGTGTCACCGCATCATATATGTTTGCCACCAGCTTTATGAGGTCAGTTTCATTTTCAATATAGGCAAAAGGATTATACCGGTCACTTTTCGCCTGATCCTTTAAGTTAAGGCAGCGTATGGTATATCCCCGGGACTGCAAAAAAAATCCATACTTGTACATGAGTTCCCCTTTTACATCCAAAAGGATTAGGTTGTTTTCTGCAAGCAGGAGATTTGGAGTAAGGACCGATGTTGTCTTATATGTTCCGGACGAGCCTATTATGAGCATATTGTTATTGGACGGTGCACCCTCACCTGACAACGGCACCCTGAGATTTTTCGTAAGTATCCTGTAGTCTACTCCCTTAGCCATCCGTCTTTTCGTTATCTCCGACGCATCCCCCCAGTCCTCCGAGCCATGCTCAACACCATGCTGGAAATTCCGGTAATGGTACTGCAGATATGACACCACAAAAACCCAGACTATAAGCCCTATCCCAAGACACGGCAGTGTCCTGTCATTGTACCAGCGGAGCGGTTCATAGAAATCATAAAAAACAGTCTCCAGCTTTTCGCTCACATTTGAAAAAACAAGATCGTCGAAAACAAATATCCCTGAAACATAGTATGCCGCCACCTCTATGGGTAACAGCAGAATCAACAGTGTCGATAAAGATATCCCTCTCTTCTGGATCATTTCACCATCCCCGCTTTCGGTACATCCGGCACATTAGGAGTGCTTCCTGTCCTGCCCCTTGATAAAAGCTGTCTTTCTATGGCATCCCAATCATACTCACGTTCATCGAAATTATGGAACGAATCCTTGGCTTGTTTCTTTGGCTTCTTTCCTTCGGGATAAACCTTTTCTTTTTCCTTTCCGAAGTTTTCTACCAGAGATTCACCTGTGGCGTAGATCTCCTTGGGCTTCCCGTCAGCAGTAAGCACCCGCGGTGTGTCATATTTATTTACAAAAGCTACATACCGCGCCCTGTCAGCACTCTCCACCTTAAACACCTGGCTTTTCGGCAGTTCCAGTATCTGTTCATGGTCACCAAAGGTTCCGGGGATACGGCAGAAAAACTTATCCGGGAACTGCTCTTCCAGTTTTTCAGGAAGTCCGTCCCGGTCATTATGAACCAGAGTGGCATCATCCACCGACAGTTTCTCATAGTCTGGATCATTATGGAAATCCATGCAGGCACTGCACTTCGATGACCTTATCTCATTTTCATCGCCAAAAAGATCCTCTTCCTTTTCAGAAATCTCTGCCCCATCATATTTTGCGGCAGCCTCCTTACATTTTTCTGATGCGTTTTCCATGTATTCATCCGGCGTTAACTTGCCGGTATCCTGATACTGCTTCGTCGAGATTACCTTTATATCGGAAAGAGACACCCCTCGCTGGAGCATCCCCTCCCGGTACAGACGGTATGCCTCCTTCATGGATGTCAGGCTGGCATTTGAGATCACATACTGGGTCTCACCGTCCTTTAAGTTCAGATCCGGCAGCACAGCATAATCTACCCGCAGCGTTTCCATGGCATTTTTCATATCAGAAATAGATGCATCCGGGAGCGAAATGATACTTGTCCGTCCTCCGGTAAAGTTCCTCAGATCGTCCACCTGTTTTTCTCCACCGGACAATGCATCCCGGATATAAGCATCATGAAACTGCGAGAATTTCTGCAGATCCTCCTTATAGATACAGATCTGCATGGAATTCTCATTTTCCGATACATCCGGAAGTATGTGATATCTGATCCCCATCACATCCAGCCGTGAACGTATCTCTGACAGCTGTTCCTCCCTTGATGGTTCATTTGCAAGCGGCAGATTGTAGATATCAAAATCGCCCTTGGTCGCCTTGACGAACTTCTCATACTTTTCCACTTCACCGCCTGACAGGATCCCCTCCTTATGAAGTCTCATTAAAAACTGTGCCAGCTGTACCACAGCACGTATCCCAAAACCTACGGCATACAATCCTGACTGGCTTCCGCGCGTGAGCATCATATATGTATCGTTTCCATATTCTGACATTGCTCCACCTCACTGTTATCCTTTTGACCGGCATACAGCTCATCCCTGAACTCATCGAAATATCTGATGTTCTCCGGGATCATTTCTCCATTCTCAAGCTGCTCTGCAGTATCAAGTGCCACATACATATCAGAAAATCTGTAAACCTCCCCATTCTCTGCCCTCAGATACTCTCCGGTCTCGTTGTCACGGATAACATAGAACACATCCTCTCCCGCAAAAGGTTCTGTGCGATATCGTTCCATGCCCCGCAGGTTCTGCACTTCTTCCAATAGCCTGTGGGTCTTATCCCTGATCTGTCTTATGGACTTTTCCAGATCCCAGAGCATAGTCTCTGCAGACCATTCATGGGAAAAGGGAACGATCTCACCACGTTCTAAGGCACCTTTTCTTACACCAAAAACATTTGACATAAGGGTTATGGTACTGTCCTTCGGGATCACATCACCTGCTTCTATCTTTCCCATCTGCTCATCTGTCAAAAGCAGGATACTTGCCAGTGTCGGTCTTTGCATCTGTCGCTCGTAACGCAGCCGGCGGATGGTCTCACCCACCTTTGCCATATCATCATTTTTTATCATGACAGACCTCCTATACCATTACCGCTGACATCTTTGGCGCAGGGATGTTCATCTCGTACTCCTCTACCACTTCCTCTTCCAAAAGTCCCGCCCGCGCCATATAATCCTCTGCCTTTTCAAAACGATGCTCTTTTGCATCAAAATGGAATGGCGTCTCAGAAAGAATCTCCGCCGGATTTGTGATAGTAGCATTGCCTGCTTCGATCATATCCTTCATTTCCTTAAGCCCCGTAGACTCAAGGACATTTTCAGGTACAACTATGCACTCATGTATCGAGCTTGGGAACATATAGTAGTTCTCCCCACCCAGTTTTTCAGCTATCTCATCCATAACACCAGGAGCAAAAAATCCTGCCGCCCCGTCAGTCCGCATCTCATTTGTATAGACATACATTGGCATTTCCATGTCACCTGACAGGATATCCTCCATGACAGGATCACTTCCTATCATTTCTGAAAGTATCTCTGTCATGCTCGACAGTTTTCCCGGTCGCAAATTCTTCATGTTTTCCCAGGCATCATTAAAAAGATCCTCCTTGCTGACACCCCAGCTTTCCATATGGCTCTGCTTTACGACAGCTGCTGCCACTCCGTCCTTATCAGCGGAAAACTGCATCTTTACCACAAAGTGCAGTCCCTCGATCTCCTGCTGTGGCACGTCCGGCATGGCGATCCCGCGCTTTTCTGATATTGGAGCCACCACAAGTATCTGCTTTGCGTTTTTATACTCCGACATCTTTGATGCCAGATCTACGATATCCTTCATCCCACCATTCATAATCCTCCCCACATGCTCCTTTACCATGTTAGCCACCTCATCCAGTCCCTGCTCAGGGTTAGTCTGATACTTTTCATACACACCATCCAGATTTATTGTCGGCGTGATAGTCAGATCAGGCTTTCGCATCACCAATCCCGTATAAATCCCGCTTGTCTTACTGATATCCTGTACGGAAAACTCCGCCCCCTCAGTCATCTCTTCCGGCAGCATGTCTGCGATATTTTCCCTGACAAAATCATAAAATCTTTCTCTTTCCATTAGTCGTTTCCTCCTTCATTTTGGGTAAGAAAAAAGGAACCCGCCGGCACTTCGCCGGAAGATTCCTTCCTTCGGTTTCTATTTTACGATTTTATCTTACCACCCTGAAATGGTGGTGTATAGTGGCATTTATTGTCATTTTCTATATTGATATACAGGGTGCATCTCCTGTAACACCGGAGCCGCGGGGTAAAACAACGTGTTCCCTACTATTGATCTGTAGTAACTACACCCTGTATTATCAATCTATGTCCGCAGCGGAACATATGCACATGAAAGATCTCACCTTTTTCAGTTATTATCACTATCTCTTTGTTTCCTTTTCATCTCCGTTTAATTAGCTACACATGTGTAGCCTATTCAGATTTATCCTCAATAAGCCCATATATTTCCTGATTTCTTTCTAGTTCTCTCATAAGCTCATCCTCTGTCGGCAACACAAGCATATATTTTGATGCAAAAATCTGTTTACTCTCATTAAGAACCGAATACTTTACCATAGTCTCATCCTTATCTGTACACATAATAAGCCCTATAGTCGGATTATCTCCCGGTTGCCTCTTCAGATCATCAAACATCCTCACATACATATCCATCTGACCAATTGCCTCATGCGTGAGTTTTTCCACCTTCAAATCCACGATCATAAAGCATTTTAAGATATAATTGTAAAATACAAGGTCGCAATAGAAATCCGATGTTTCTGTAGTAATATGCATCTGTCGGGCAACGAAAGAAAAGCCTTTCCCCAGTTCCAGCAGGAACTTCTGCATATTATTGATTGTCGCTGTCTCAACTACCTTCTCTGATGGCTTATCAATAGGATCAATCCCCATAAATTCCAGCACATAAGGATCCTTCACAAAATCTCTTGTCTCAACAGTCTTGTCTGGCAGTTGCGTGGAAAGCATCCTTTTGTAGTATCCTGAATGTATATTTCTCTCAAGCACACGTACAGACCAGTTCTCGGTTGACACTTCCTTAAGATAGAATAATCTCTCTTCTTCATCTTCTATCCGCATAATATCCCTTAGGTGTGACCATTTCACATCACCGATCATCTGATATCCCTTTGATCCCTCTGGAAATCTCTGGAATAACTGCCTACAATTCTTAAGTGTAGCCACAGAAAAACCGCTACCGAACTCATCCCCCAACTGCTGGGACAGCCGTTTGATGATATATGCACCATAGTCAGCTCTTTTCTTCCCATCCTGTTCTTGTTCCACGATCCGCTGACCAACCTTCCAGTAGGCATATGTCATTATCTTGTTCGCATTGTTGTATGCCCGGTCTCTTGCATCAATAAGGATCGCCCTTACATCTTGATACAACTGTTCTTCGTCCTTCTCATACACAATGATTTCTTCCATAATTAACCTCCATCAGATTGGCTACACATGTGTAGCCAATTCCTTAGTTATATTCTGCATCCGCTACCGCACGAAATCGCCGCATAGCCTAACGCTTTAAAAAAATGTCGTGGGTAATACCATCAAAAGAAAGCCCCCGTCCCAGGACGGATGATACACTACATTTTAATGCTATGTCAGAGAATTTGCAATGAATAGACGGATTGACTAAAACTTGAATCCATCATCGTCATCCATTTCATTCCAGATCAGCATCCATCTGGGATCATGAGCATCACAACCCACTACCACTGGATAATCCGGGTCGACCAATTCCCAAAATTCTGGCCAGTACATGTTATAAGTGCTTATGGAACCCACATTCTTTTCCAGCGGTATCCTGCCATTATCCTCTGCCACCCTTATCAGCTCCATGGATGCCGTTTCCATCTGGGATGTCCAATGATCAAATCGGTGAAAGCACCTGTCCGGGTGAGCCAGCACATCAAAATATCCTGTAGCCAGACCTTCGATCTGTGCCTCAAATAATCCCATAGCAGTCTCCTCTTCCGACAGGGGAACAGAGAAGTTCCACACTCCGGGTGCGTGCTCATAGATATGCTGGCCAAGCAATAATACATCAAACCGCTCAGATGCCCTGAGCTCCTCATAATATGATTTGAAAGATGGCAGATACTCTATCTCCAGACCACAGCCTATCTGTATTGTATCCGCATACTTCTCCTGTAGCGACCTTATCGATTCCACATATTCATCCAGCTCCTCATAGTCCATGCGGTTTCCAAACGGGTTCCCCGGGAAAGGAGCATGATCCGTAAATGTTATCTTGCCTGCTCCCAGCTCTATAGCCTTCTCTACATAAGCTTCATCCGGAACCATTGCAGCATGTCCGCAGCGAAATGTATGCACATGAAAGATCTCACCTTTTTCAGTTATTATCATCGCCCCCACCTTTTCTTTCCTCGATCTCCTGAGGGAGCTTTCCCCACAGTGGCGGGAATACACAGCTGTCCCCGGCAAATCCGATCGTCATCCGCTTTTCAATATCATATATGGAAATATGCTTGAACATCGTGTCTTTACATAGTATATCAAAAGACGGACATATAGACATATTTATTCCACCACCATTTTTATCAATGATCTCTATAGTTCCTTCATGAAGTTCGTGTCCTTCATTTTTCCTTACCCAGAACAGAACCCAGTCACCGGTCTTGTATGGAGACAGATCATATGGTACCTCCTGTTCATTCCAGTAGTCGATCAGAGCATCTATACCTATACGCCCACTGTCCACATCCTCGCCGATATTGTACCGGCATTCCGTACAGCCTATCCTTATGATCGGGCCACTGTTCCTAAACTCTATTTTTCTCGGTGCCGCACCGCACCTTGGACACGGCTTTATTATCCTGTTCCATCCTAACATTCCGGCACCTCCATATCTATCTTCCTGTCACCACCATACAGCCCTTTTGAGTACCAGTAATAGACACTCTCCACCGGTCTGCCGGTCTCAACTGCAGCCTTCTCCACATCTCTCATAATCATTTTAGCAAAAAATCTCTGCTGGTCATACGAGAACTTTTGAAAAACACTTCTTCTCATCAGCTCAAACATGTACATGCCACTACCTCCCTTTTGTCAATGCCCGTGATAGCATATCCCCGGTGTTGTATCTCTTTGCCATCCGTGGAACCTTACATATTTCTTCTATACAGATATCCTCTCGTCTGAGTCTTTGGATATCTGAAAGCGGAAGATTCATGACATTAGACAGGTATGACTGTGTCCCCAGATTTGAGCTGGTAAAATACACCTTGTAATTCACACAGTCCATTATAGTATCAGCATTTTTCCCATAAACAGACTCCAGCTGTGATAAGCTCTGGATACTCAGGATAAATGAGATGTTTCTGGATCTGCAGTTGGCAAGTATCCTTTCAAACCCCGGCATCATCACACCACTGGCAAAATCATCCAATATAAACCTCACGTGGATTGGAAGCATAAACCCATTTGAACTGCATTCCGCATCAGCATATCCTATAAGCCGGTCACACATTTCCCTATACATCAGGTTTACAACAGGATAAAAAACATCACTCGTATCGCTTGATTTGACAAAGATGGCCATTTTTTTCTTTGCCATATCAATAAAGTCTACATTTGTAGATCCGGTCACCTTAAAAAGATTATCCGAATCGAAGCACGCCATATGCCCCACACAACTACCTCTGATACTCTTCCACGTATCATGCGCATTCTCTCTGACCATTTTATACTTTATCATACCCGGATACGACTTCCCCCGGATCTTATGACGTTGGATTATCCTGTCTATATCATCCTCTTCAGGCTCCTCGCATCCATTATGTATTTTATACTTTGTTCCGGTACTCTGAAGCAGATCAAAGAACTTCTCAAAAGACATTTTAACCCCCTCATGCATTCCAATATCTATCAGTGCCTCTGCCAGATCTCTGGCGGCTTCTATCCAAAACGGATCTACGCCCTTCTGCTCCTCCGGTAAAAGGAAATTTACTATCTTATGGATATCATCACGTGTCTTGATGTTTTCAAATGGATTGTATTCCATATCTCCATTAAAAGTCACAAGGTCAAAACAACGCACTTCATATCCCTGGTTTTCCAGTTCTTCTCTATGCTTATAATACAGACTTCCCTTTTTATCATCGATAAACATAGAGCATCCACTATTATCAAGGATATTTGGTGTGATCACGCTATAGGTCTTTCCTCCCCCGGGTGGAGCGACAACCAAAGCGTTCATATTGTCGCCGTAGCTTCCCGTGATCCTTTCATTCTCACCAAGGATCAAGCCGATCTCTTTTTGGTTCATACCATCACATCCTTTCTACCAGCCTGTCAACGATGCCATATTCGATAGCCTCCTTGGCAGACATATACCGCTCATCAAGAGTATCCTCATTTACTTCCTTAAGCTTCTTGCCGCAGTTTTTTGCAAGGATACTGTTTGTCAGTTTCTTTGTGTTTTGGAGATCATTTCCCAATTCTATTACCTGACTCGTCGTCATCACACCACTGCCTCCCATTATCCTTGGATCATGGATGAGTATCTTCGCCGATGGAAGCGTCTCCCTGCGTCCCTTTGTACCGGATGACAGGATTATTGATGCCATCGATGCCACCAGACCCACAGCAACCGTCCTCACAGGTGATTCTATTGCATTCATCACATCATATATCGCAAGTCCGTCACTTATGGCTCCTCCGGGCGAACAGATGTACATCGTGATCTCTTCATGAGACTCCTGATCAAGTGCCAGCAGCTTGTTGATCACTTCATATGCAGTCTCCTGCTCGATCGCCCCATTAAGCCATATCTTTCTCTCCAGAGTTAAAAACGTGTCCGCGTGAAGCTCTCTGATACCATCTTTATCCTTCTGTGCTAATAAGATTCCCATTGCCCACTCCTTTCTATTGCATACAACTTGTACCTACCACAACCTCAGACAACAGGATCAGAAGCCCCACTATTATCCTTATAGCCCATTTGATCCAGATTGTCCCTATACCTGCTGTTAAGGAAAACAGCCCGACTATCCAAAAGATAGCGACTGCCAGACAGATCACTATCCCGACATATGGACACATGGACAGGAAGTTGAACAGTATCACCATCCCCAGGCAGAGAAAGAATCTCCCCCATCCATGCAGGTTCGGCAAGAACCTCTCAGTCACAAACATTGATAGAATGATCGATGTAATGATATTAATGATGAATCCCGGCATCGCTGCCTCACTGCCCGATCCTGATCCTCCTGTAACCGGTATTAAAATGTATCCCATGGCTGTTCCTCCTCTCGAAGCACCGTTTCATTTTCTGACTTTATGATAATGCCAATAAAAAGAAAAAACACTACCACAGATAACCACGGAAATAAATATATTTTTATTTCTGTTGAATACAATTCCAAAAAATGTTATTGTTTTATCGGAGGTTTGCTTGAATATGACAAAGAAATATGTATTACAATTTGAAAACAACTCATGCAAAAAAGTTGATTTTGACGGATACAGCCATAATCCGGCGGAACTTCTGTGCAGCATTATCAATGAAGCAGATGACTATCGGCGTATCCTCACTGAGAACAATAGTAGAAAAATCAGTGACCTACAGGAGAAACTACATGAAAGTGCAGCATCTGAAAACTGTAATAGCATAGAGGAATTATTACAGGATAACCGTTTCGTCGGGGAGCTTGCCAATAATCTGGAAAATGAGCATATTCTTTATCCTGATTGGAAAGAGGCATCTGACATAAGAAACTTTGCAGAAAAGCTCCGGGCAGAGATCTTTTCCTTTCCGGTGATATATTCTGCGATGGAGCACAGTCTGCTATTTCTGGAATCCGACAAGCCAATAGTAGCTTCCAATTTAGCAGATACTCCATTTATCAAAGGGCACCTATATGCTTCGCCATATCAGCATGCAGTACAGTTCCACTTTGACAGGCTTATGTCAGAACTGCACGATATATTAAAGACACACTCACTGCCGATGGACGAGCTTAATCTCCTGCAAAAACTATACATTGACTCTGCAGAGTTTCTGAATTACCAGTTCGTCGGCATTATGAAACACTACCTGCCCGAACACCTCATAAAAAATCAGTTCCAGACCACCGGAAATAACCTGAGGAGCCTGGTAGCAGATTTCCCCACATATATGAAGCCACAAGAGATCTTCCTATCCAGAAGTTTTCTGTATGAGCCTAATAAGCTCGATTTTATAACCACGTATATACAGGATAATGCTGATAAATATGCAGAAGGCATCCTGTCAACTGCTGAAGAAAATATCCGGCACTACATGACCGGAATCCTTGAAATGTCAGACTCTGACTATAGCAAGTTTTTGAGTAATTTTCAAAGCAGCATCCGCAAAAACAACCAATTTTTCAAGGATGTTTTCTACACCCCGGAAGAAAATGGTTACCTTGTGTCTGCCAATTTCGAGGACGGTCAATTCATAATATGCTACGGAGATTTTTCCAGTCACGCACCCCGCAACATATTTAAGGCGCAGTATAACAATCCTGTTCCGAAGGACATTATGTCCAGAGATGACTTCCCGATACAGGATTTCAATACATATGCTCTGTTTTTCGGAGGAAAAGACAGCAGTGTCATGTCCCATATTATGTCAGGAAAGATCGACATAATGTCATACCTTAGCAATCTAAAGCTTAATGACGATGACAAGTATGCGAGTATAGGCAAAAATGCCGAGCGGCTCTATGATACAGGGGAAGCAGATACGATACGCACTGACTCTCTTGGTAAAGTCCTCATCTGCCTGATCAGAAGCCTGAATACAATGGAGGGCACCAGCAGGATCAGGCGCTGCCCTGTATGCCGCAGGTTCTTCCTTGCAAAAAATGGATATATGAAGTATTGTGATGCCGCATTAGACGAGGGCGAAAAGCCTCCTCTACACGAACGCTGCAGCTCGGTTGCCAAAAGAGTGTGGGATCAAAACCGCTCACCTAAACACAAAAAACTGAATAACCTTCGCCGGGATCAGCAAAAGCATTTCGACCAGATGTACCTGTACTACACAGACCCTGACTACTATAGCAAAGTCCAGAATGAAAACTATGCAAGGATTGATCCGTTACATTCACTGAAAGACAAAGACGACATTGACCACGCATGCTTCTATTTTATTGATATGATGAAGGTCGGAGCCCTTCTGAATATATATGATTCCGAAAAAAGAAAGCTATCCGAAATATTTGAGGACAGCAGCCTGTCAGCCTTTTATTATGAAACAGAATCCTATAGCCGGTTCCTGCTCCCCGGGAAAATACATGACTATAACAATATCCCTTTTAGTGAAAACTACGAACCGTACAATTTTGATTTCGTCGATGGTTCCCTGCTTAAAGAAAAAGGCTGCCCCACCGGCTTTGATTGGAAAGAAACCCTTTCCTTCGTCGTGTCCGGGCAGGATGGTAATACAAAGGCTTCTTCAAGCCGCTGGCCTGAACTGCATGAAAGCTATAAAGTCTTTTCCAAATGGCACCGGAAAGAGATAAAACGAATGTCCTCAGAAGACAGCTTATCACAGACCACCAAAGATGTGATCAGATTCTTCGCCATGGAGGATCGAAATTATGCCGACCTGCAGAGAAAACTAAAAAAGGACGGGAAACTATAGCGGTAAGGATAGGCGAAAGCAACAGGCATCAGTCCAGATCGATATTCTCTATATCAAAAATATCCTTTTCAAAGAAATCCGACAGACTCATACCCAGTCCCTGACATACACGAATGACTGTCATCAGGGATGGTGTATTCTTTCTGGCCGGGTCAAAAAGACTGTAAATAGTAGAAGGGGTAACGCCACATAAATTCGCCAAAGAGTTAGGGTTTAACTCTTTGGCATCCATAAGCTCTTGTAATCTTTTTCTAAAAGCTTCGTTTGCGCTCATAATCGTACCCTTTGTGACTACACTACAGAACAATTATGAACTATTCTGCGACAGCTCGTATACGCGCCACCGTATATGAGGAGCAAAAAAATATCACTCCGTTAACTTCCTCTTAAAAGTTCCACTCAAAGACCAATCTCACCAAATAATTCCAATGATTCCTCATCAAAATCCCTGCGATCTATCTCCTCATATTCCGCCAGGTAATAGAACGGTTCGTCGCCATCCGCCACATCTTCTTCCAACTCTTCCTCGCCTCGAACAAGAACCGGTATCTTCACCTCTATTGATCCGTCATCTAACCGGTGAGCACTTGCTGCAAGCTTATCAAACTCTGCCCTTGCTTCTTCCTCATCCATCAGTTCACCGCCTTCGCTGTAACTGATTATGTCGTATATATCGCCATTCAGGATCTTGCGTATCTCATCCTTATCGTCTTCTGTGACAGAAGCAACCATTATTTCAATCTCATATTTCATAGCCAGCCATTCCCTTATTCTGTTGTCTTTCTTCTGCGACCGCCTCTGCGTTTCGGCTTCTCTTTTCCGTCATCAGATTTCATGTCAGACTCAAAAAAGGCTATCGCTTCTTCAATAGTTTTATTGCTTTTCATAAAAGCCTCCACGAGAGCTTCATTCTCTATGGCAGCCATCTTATTTCTCAGATTTTTCAATTCTTCACAAGCCGCATTATACGTTTCGCCTGTCCTTACAACTCTTTCCTCGGCCTTCTTGATCTTCGCCTCAAGGCTTTCTTTTGTCATACGTGCCATATCTTTTTACCTCCCGACATTGTCTGCTATCTGTAGCTGTTCACTGATCCGATTCGCTCGTTGCTTCACATATGCGGCATCCATCCCGAAAGCTTTTAATATCACCTTCTGTGTCTTTGTCACCGCATGATCCAGTCGGTATATCTGATCATGACCACGTATCATTTCTATTTTTTCAAGTTCCCTGAGTGCCGCAGGCACCGTCATATAGTTCGGATTCTCATCTATTCTGTCATACTCTTCTTTTAACTTCTTATATATCCTGTTCCTTACGATAAGCGCGACAAACTCTACAAATATCTTCGCATCCGTCGACTCATTGAGATGCGTCCGTTCACTCTTATTCCCAAGATAGGATTTATCTCCCCTGAACAACTTCTCTGATGCATCCCTGCTGTAATACAGGTCAAGCGCTTCTGCCGCCGTCATGTAATCTGATGTTACAATACAGAAATACCCACAGAGCTGAAGTTCCCTCTTTATCACATCGCCCTTTTCCTTGACCAGTGTCAGGATTCCCTCGCTGTCATAAAAAGTATCGAAGTACTTCTTTTCGGCATCGCTTAGCTGATAGTCTGTGCCATACTGTTTCTCCA
>ERZ842401.2267-NODE-2267-length-25941-cov-4.724639_pt1 | contig 25941 bp, 38 predicted proteins | sample MGYA00521270_ERZ842401 | MGnify/ENA primary metagenome ERZ842401 (study PRJEB31892, sample SAMEA3878208) | bioreactor metagenome | biome: Moose rumen | place: Sweden | collected 2011-10 | study: EMG produced TPA metagenomics assembly of the PRJEB12797 data set... | reverse complement strand
GAACTTAAATCCAAATTACCTATAATGTTATTTTCTACATTGTTATAAATAGATTTTACATACTTATTCTTATCTATTGTAGAAATGTATATTATCTCATTAGGCATCATTGTATAGTTAAGCTTTATGTATTCGCCCGTTTTCATGTTTATTATCTGAGGGTTCTGTATTTTTCCAAGTGCTCTTAAAGTGAATAATAAACCACTATCAGCCTCACCCACATTAACAATTTCCACCTGTTTTATATCGCTTATTATGCCAAACGGTATACCCTTAAAATCGGTAGCAAATTCAAAGTGTAATTTCTTAATGATATTAGAAAATTCTTCTTCTAATGCCATTATCTCGTTAAAGAATGACTCAGGGCATAATATCTCTATGACCATTTGTTGCTTTTTAGTAAATGGATCCCCATCTATTGACTTAACCTGTCCTTCGATATACACAGAGCGGACATCATTTACAAGTGATAATTTAACTTTTTTCTTGATGACTGCGTGTTGATATAATTTAGTCCTACATTCACCATAATTATTGAAAATTCGAACAGTCAAACTAATAGGCCTACTATCAATTCTTTCGGAATTAATAATAGACCCATCAATATTAGCGTTTTCAGTTTCATTGAGTGTGGCCGTAGCACTTGTTGCGCCATCTATGTCTATACACATCATGTCCTTGGTGTTCATTAAGTCAATTGATTCACCATATTCATTTTCTAATATTACATTATACATATTGGTTTCGCACCGCTCTTTTTAACAACGATTTAGACTGTTGATATATTGCTAAGGTATCAAGCGATTTATTGGAATTGTTATTTTGAGTGAAATTATAATTAATCTCAGTATTACCTGTGCCTTTTAATGATTGCATATCATTAAAACGCTCTGCTTTCATCTGAGAGTTGGTTATACCTATCGCTTCATTAGCTCTTGCTGTCATAAGCCTTACTTGATTACTTACTTCGCTTGCATAATCTCTTATACCATTAGCAAGTCCCATATCAACGAATCGACCATAACGATAAAATACTTTTGATGGTGAATCTATTTCAAGGTCATCCGAAGCCGCTTCTCTTGCTGCTGCAGCCATTGCTCTAACTGCACTTATAACTACATGAGCATTTGCATTAATGCCTGCTGCAATGCCATCACAAATATATTTACCAACCACAGTGAAATCTATTTGTTGAGCTGCCGCTATTGCTTGATTTAGAGTCCAAGTCTCAGCATCAACCACTTTATAGACATTATCTTCTAATCCCTGTGCTTGAGCAGTTTGCTTTGATACCGCTAAGAATGTCTCTGTCTGATTATAGATATCAAGGTTAGCTGGATCTATAGTTGCCATCTGATATGATAATGCTTCTTGGTTAGCTCTAATTACTGCATCCTTCTCTACTTGCTCTTGCAAAACTTTTTGTTGCTCTAATTGTTGCTTCTTATATCCTTCAAGATATGAAACTGCTGCATCTTTGCCTGCACCTTCAAATTCAACTGCATTATCTCCAAGAACGCCTTTACCGAATATAACGCCTTTGCTTATGATATTTGTTGCTTCGCCGATAAAATCGTCTGCTATCTCGCCATCATTACCAAATTCAGACCATTCATTTTGTAGCGATTTCATTTTTGATTGCACAGAATCTATTTGCTTAGATATATTATCAAGCATATCTGATGTTACATTCTGATTGCCTTTAGCAATCTCACTCTGCATAGTAGTAAGTTGCTCTTGAAGCTCTTTTTCTTTAACCTTTAAGGCACCATAAGATTCGTCATCTAATACAACTTTGCCAACTACTGTCTCTTCTCCAAGAAGTTCTTTCATGCTCTTAACCTTACTTTGAACTTCATTGAGCTTTTTCTTGGTTTCTTCAACCATTTCTATGGTCACTTCAGCAGAACCGTGTTTAATTTTAGTTAAGTACTCATTGAGCTGTGTGCTATAGGTCTTTTCTAATGCAAGCAATTCTTCATATGTGGTTTTTGTCTCTTCTTTTTCTTTTTTTGTAGTACTTCCCTTAGTACCACTACCACCGCTTCCACTGCCTATATGTCCAGTGCTCTCTGTACTTCCTGTTTCAATAAAGCTATTATACTTCTGCATCTTGCCTTGAACTTCTTTAAGAGCCTTTTCAGTATTTTCAACCATTTCAACAGTTATTTCCTTATTGCCGTTTTTAATAGCTTTTTGGAATGTAACAAGCTGATTGGCATACTCTTTTTCTTTTTCCGCTAATGCATCATATGTTTCACCTGTATTGATATCTAATGCGCTCTGCTCATATTGTTCTTTAATAAGTCCTTCGTACTTAGCAATAATCTTTTGATTATCACCTGCTATATCGGCCATATCATTAAGTTGTTTATTATACTCACCAAGTTGGTCTTTCAAATAACCTAATGCCTTAGCATCTGTCAATGAAAGATTTCCGTTTTTTATACCTTTCTCGTTAATTTTGGCTATTTCATCTTGAGTCTTTTTCCTGTTCTCCATAGCCTCATTATATAATTCTTGTTGCTCTTCCTGACTTCTTATAGCTTTTTGATAATCTTCCTCATATGCTCCAATTTTTGCTTCAAGTCGCTTTTTAGCTATAACTATATCAAGTTGTTTAATTAAGTCACCATATGCAGATATCTGATTGTTTATAAGAGTTATCTCTGTGCCTGTAGCCTTTTCAAGTAAAGGTACAATTGTATTTACTCTATCTTCATAACCTGTCTTGACATTGCCATTTTCATCACAAAGTGTCTTTAATTCTTTAAGTAGATCTTCATAGGCGTTATACTCAGCATCTATACCTTGTATAGTTTTTTCTCTCGCTTCATTATTTTCAAGTATCTGCTGCTTTTGTTCTTCAAGAGCCTTAGTGTTTTCTTTAGTTTTGTCAGTTGCTTTTTCGGTGTTTAACGCAAACATAACTATAGAGGATACCAAAAGTCCTATAGCAGTAGTTATGGTACCTATAGGATTAGCATCCATAGCAATATTTAGTGCGTTTTGAGCTGAAGTAGCAGATAGTAACTGTGTTGCAAGATTTATTAAAGATGTCGCAAAACTTCTAACATTATTAATCATGCCTACAATTCCACTAATTGTTTTTGCTGTTATAAATCCAGCAAGAGCAGATGCTGCAATTTTAATTACTGCAATTACTTTATCAAAGTTTTGTATAAGAGCTTTTATTAGACCGGCTATGGTTTTTACAACAGATTTTAAGACGCCTGATAATTCAGATGCAAACCTTTTAGCATCATCTGTTTTTAAGAAGTTTGCAAGTTCTCCTGCCACCTCTTTTAAAGGCTCCTTTAAGTCATCATATATAGATAATCTAAGCTCTGTAAAGCTATTTTTAAGTAGTTGTGTTTTTGCTTCGAGTGTATCATATACTTTCCCCGCACTCTCACCCAAAAATGCTGCGCTTTGCCACTCTGTATTAGCCTTTTTTATATCTTCAGTAAGAAGTTCACTCGCATTGGCAAGTTTTCGCATAGTATCAAGTTGTCTTATATTTTTAATGCCCAAATCATCAAGTATTAAATTAAGTGATTCTCCGCCTCTTTTGGCATCCCCCATGCCTTTTATAACAGCCTGTATTGCTGACATGGTATCTTCTTTCCATACTTTTTTGAATTGCTCTGCAGACATTCCTGCAACCTCTGCCCAGGTTGTAAGTGTCTTACTATTCTTATCAACATCCATGCTTATTTTTGACAAAATAGTAGATATAGCAGAACCACCAGCTTCAGCGCTTATTCCAACGCTACCCATGGCCGTCGCTAAAGCAAGTAAATCTTGGTGTGTAAGCCCTATAGTAGCACCTGCACCAGATAGCCTTGACATGAGTTCCATTATAGCTGATTCTGTAGTTGCTGTTGTAGAACCAAGATATGAAAGTGTAGATGCAAAACGCCTATAATCTTCTTGAGGCAAATGCATAACATTGGCATATTGTGCTATCATTGTAGCACCAGCTTCTTCTGTAAGATTAGATGTCTTTGCTAAATCAATTATGGAATCCGAAAAATCCTTTAATCCATCTTTAGCTATACCGAGTTGCGATCCCATCTGATATATTGATGATAACTGGTCGGCACTTATTGGTTTTTCAAGTGCTGTCTTTCTTATCTGGTCTTCAAGTACTTTAAAATCCTCTTCCGTCCCACTTGTTACTTTTTTAACACCAGCAAAAGCAGACTCAAACTGCATGCCTGCATTTATAGTCTCTTTCGTAAAATTTACAAGGGCTTTGCAAGCTTGTGTTGTAATATATTTTGCTAAATCATACATGGCGTGACTTAACATATCTATTTTAACAGTCTGTAGCTCTGTTTCTTTTTTTGCCTTTTCGCTTGCTTCCTTAAAATCTTCAAGTGCTTTTTTTGATGAAATTGTTATTACCTGTTGTTTTTTTAATGCAGTTTCTTTATCTGTTATCGCTTTTATATCTTGTGGGCTATTTTTTCGCAATGTCTCTAATTCATCCGATAACATCTTTTCTTTTCTGACATTCTCATTAATGACATCATTTAATGTATTTATTGATTTTTCATAATCTGCATTAGAAATAGCATTAAGTTTTACTTGTGCGGCTAAATTTTTTAAATTAGAATTTATCAGACTTAATTCTCTTTTAAATTCACTTGCATCTATTCCAAATTTCGCTGTATAGTTTTGTTTATCCATTGTTTTCTCCATCAAAAAACCGACATATTGTCGGTTCTTTAATCATAATTTATTATTATATTTTTACCACCAACACGTTCTATGTTGTTTATAAAACGGAGTCAAATTGAAATGTGGTAATGATAAATAATATTGTAATCTCTTTTTGCTTTCTTTGTCAATTTGCTTTAATTCTTCTTTATCTCTTGCTGTCACGCTAAACTCTTCGCCATCAATGATGACCTTATCAAGTGTTATAAGTTTTGTATTTTTATCATATGCCATATTAATCTATGTTTAAATTATTATAAAAGCTGGAACTAACTAAACACTAATTGATTATTATTTCCATCATCTTGCAAAGTTTTCTTCTTTTGCTTATTGATAACTCAATCTTATCCTTACTATCATGAATTTCAGAATGGTATTCACTTAACTTGGAAGGTTTATAAACCACATGTGCATTTGCTTTTCTGCAGTCACCTACTGTAATCTTGGCAATCTTTCCTTCAAACCTCTTTTTCATATCAAGAACTACTTTATCATCTAACCTATAATTGCCTCTTTCTACTGACAAACCTGGATTACCTTTAAGGGCTGCCATTGACACATTCCCATCTTCATCCAATTGATTCAAACGAATTGCCCTATATAGATTTTCATCATCTTCAAAGTTAGAATTTATGTGCATAAAACTTCTTTAATTCCTCGTTTACAGATAAAAAATCATTCGTTATCTTTTTTGTTATCTCTTTATTATTTTCATCAACAATATTTACCAATGCAATTTCATCTTCATTTATTTCAATTTCAATTGCACAGCCATTTCTATGCATTTCTAATTGAATTGCACCATCAGATAATGGAAATAAATTTGGCTGTACTTCTAATTGTCCTATCATTTTTTCCATATAGTTTAACAAGTCAGCCGAGAATGCTTTTGCATCATAGCCATCCCAATTATCTTTTAGCTGTTTAATTTCTTTAATCCTTTTTAAATTTATATACCTTTTTTGTATATCTTCGTCACTTGAACTATATACTGAAATATAAATATTATTAGGTGATTTTAATGTAAATTGCAAACAGTTTGTCTTCTCACCCATATATATATCGTTCGTTCCTTGTTGAATACTATAAAACTTTATTTCAGGACTAAGCGTTTTCATTTTTACCCTTTACATATATGCTTGTCTCTTTAAGCATATCTTCACCAATAGTTATTTTTAATATATATTCACCTGCTTTAACGAACTTTACATTTTTACAATCAATAGATACATTGACCCCATTATACACTTGTGGAATATTATTATTTGAAATAGTCGAAAAAAACATTTCATCTGTATCCATTTTTAAAACTTCTTCGCTGCTATCTTTATGCTCCATTCTTATATGCAAACTGTATTTTCGATCTTTTTCTAAATTGATTATAGTAAACACAATGCAAAACGAAAACTGACCAGGAACAAACTCTGGGTTTAAATACGACAAAACATTTTCAACGCATAAACCTCTTATTGCATCATGGCTTGAATTCATGCATAATGCAAAATTCTGTAATATTGGTTTTTTATCAAAATTATCCATTTTTGAGAAAAAAATATCTTAATGTAGTTATCTATATTTAATTATTTTATCACTTTTAATTGTTTTTTTCAATTTTTTTACTTTATTTTTTGAGAAAAATTTGAGAAATATTCGAGAAATATCACTTATTTCCCATAACTTTCTGGAACTCATCCCTCATAATTTCCTGCACTTTTTCTTTTGTTTCCTTGCCATATATAGCCTTATATAGCTTCATATCCTTTTTAACTCTTGGCGTGCCGTAAACCTTCGTGCCATACATAAGGAATATTGATGGAAGTCCGCCGTTTGCTATGTCAAATCCTACTGGTATTTTAGCGACTGTTCCATCCCATTCTACTGGAGCATCTTTTAATGACTTCATGGTCTCACCTGATCGATTGTGAGATATCATCGCGTTCTCTAAATTATTATTAATATAATCACGGCTTTTCTTAAGTGCTAATTCTGCCACATCTTTTACATTAGCACCCATTTTATGCATATCTTCTATCATCTTATCAAGACCGCTAAAATCTAATTTAAGTTTTGACATATTAAAACCACTTATCCCCTGCCGGCACTTTTTTTACATAGTGTCCATTTTTGTTGATTTTCTTTTCTTCACTCTTAACTCGTCTAAGTATCCTTTTAGCAACTCTGAAAATATCTTTTGCTTTCTTGTATCTCGCCTCTATCGGATCAAGACCATGAAATATTGTCGCAATCATAACCTGCAGTTCAAAAAGCATATCATAGCAGGACTGAGGCTCTGCTACTTTTCCCCAGCCCCCAGCAGGTTTTTTGATGTGCTAACGGTAAGATTATTAATCTGATTAATAGCAAATGTTATTATATTAACTATCACTTGAACTACTTCTTTTGTACTCGTTGTTTTCAATTCTTCTTCAGTGAGCCCATCGAATACATCAAGCAATAGAGGACGTACATTTTTAATATTTTTCATAATAGCATCAAGTATTGCATTCTCATCACTATTATTTTGAACTTTATCAAGTATCTCCATCATGTCTTCCACAATCCCAAAACTAATATCAAGTGTATCAGTTTCGTATGTCTTTACAACTTTCTTTTTTCCATCAACTTTTCCGTAAACATTTAATGTTAATTTATTCATATGCCCTCCAATTTTTATACCAAAATGGGCGAATGCCTAAGCACTCGCCCTATACAAAAATTATAACTAACCAGATACTGGTGTAAATGTATCAGGGTCTTGCACGCTTGCAAAAAATGAAGCATCCGTTGTCTTTTCGCCCTCTACAACTATAGCATATGCACCATCATTATCAGCGTTAGTGAATTTGTGAGTGGTTGATATTCCAGTAAATACTAATTCTTGTCCGTTGGCATCTGTGCCATCATTCTCAGTAGTATGTTGATCATTAGGTATAGCAAAAATACCTTTAAGTCTCCATACATATCTGTATGTTCCATCAGTTGCCTTTGTCTTATAACCTATGGCAAAATACTTATTCTCTCTCTCTCCTTCAACAAACAACCCTTTAGTGGAATCATATGTTCTACCTGTTATATCAGCAAGTGTCTGAAGTGAAAGAACACTTGCTTGAATAGTTACTGTATCTTCGCTCTGGGTGTTTATGACAATAAGAGGTTTATTGTCATAATAGTGAGCTTCTGATCTACTTTCAGTTTCTTTTGAAAGCTCTGCAACACCAGCAAGTGATTTAACTGTTCCACATGTATACTCACTTGCATCATCTTTTGTTACTTCTGCATATACAAGGTTTTCTATACCTCTATATTCTTTAATATCTTGTGCCATAATTAGGCCTCCTTTTCATAATCTAAATATAATACATCTATATGACGCCCTATAAAATTTGGTTCATCACTCGGAACATCAAAGCCTTTCCCATCAATAATGAAACCATTATTTTTAAGAACTTCAATAACATTTTCTAAGGTGCCATAAACTTCGTCAGCATCAGACCCGTATACATTGACATCAAAGCTATGCTTATAACCCAAGGTTACATTATTGTCATAATGACTTTGATCACTTGATTCGTTTTCCCAAAAAGTGATAAATATATTAGGATATTTATCGCTTTCAGAAAATGAACCTTGTCTATATACCTTGCTGTCAACCAATGGATTTAACGCTGTAATTAATTTATCAACCACCATCTATGCACCACCTGTTATTTTTTTAATTCTTATTTTCATGGTTTTATTTCTCATGGATATATTCTCAGGTGCTCCAGAAACTTCATATTGATTGTCGTCATCAAATGCCAATCTGCATTCTGCAGTAATATCTGGATTATACCAAGTTTCGATAGTAGCTGTATCTACTACTGCTATTATGCCATTGACACTATTTTCATTGCTCATAGCACTTGTCGTGCCACCATAAGTTTTGAATAAGCAATTAATACTATCAGCATCTTGGCATTTTTGAAAGTCCTTTTTAGGGACGCCTTTCGACATTGTTTTAATAGGCTTTAATATATACATCTTGGTTGTATATGGTTCATTAATTCTATACATGTGCTATCCCTCACTGCTATTCGTTTACTCATCCGTTTTATATTTAAGTTGTATTATTCGAGCCTTAGTGAAAGGGCTAAGTTTTATCTCCCCACTACCATAATTCCATGTATCAATGACCCCGCTAACAATTGCACCTGATGCATCATCGCTATCAAGCACATCATCTGAGACACCCGAATCTTTAATAAATGATTTAACACCATCTATGAATATTTTAAGTGTCTCATCTTGTGCTTCAGATGTAATCCCAAGCCCATTTTTAACTTTTGTCAAAATATTATCCATCTATTACTCCGTTGATCTTTAGCCTTGACCGCCATTACCAGATATTGCTTTATTAATGATAAAGCATCCATTAACATCAAGAAGTTTACCATCCATTATAGTGATACCCTTATTGATCCATTTGTTGGTTGCTTCATCAAAATATCTCTTATAACCGATTTGAAGATTTGAGTTTATGCAATAATCAGTAGCGTTAAGATAAACTGCAAATGCTTCACCATTAGCTGCTTGAGAGAAATCCTTTAATATATCAGGTTCAACAAGTAACACTTCTCTTCCTGAGAATCTGCACTCTGCCTGACCATTGATAGGGTTGTAAGTCTCTTCATATACTGGTCTATTAGCACTATCTTTAAGAGTTAATATATATGACTCCCATGTCTCTGGTGTCATAATAAGTATGCCACGTCCTCTATATGCAAGACCAACCTTAGCAAAAAGTTTAGTTCTCCATTTAGTCCAATCTGTAAGTTCAGCCTCACTCATGGTTATCTTATGGCTTGCTGGCACTCTTGTATCGTTAAGGATACCAAGAGGTTGACCACTTCCTGTACCATTTAAAATTACATTATCGAACTCCTTTACAAATGCTTCAGCTAAAATCTTTGCGATTTCAGACTCAAGCACTGGAAGAGATACGATTGAAGAAAGAAGGCTTTGAGCGATTCTTGCTTCAGCCATATGATACCCGAATACTACAGATGTCTTAATCTCAGGAACTGCCTGATTGCTTGATACTGTAGACTCAGTTATCCAAGACACAGTTGGCACTAATTCCTCGATAGGGAACTCAACACCACCTTGAACATTGATCTTTCTAACCTTACTATATAAACGCCCATAATCCTTGAGTTCTTTTATAAGCTCATTCATTATGGTATTAGGGATAACCTTACCGATATCACCAGTAGTAACCATACCAGCTGCCGCATCTCTAAGTTCCCACTTCCCAGTTCTTACATAGTTTGCGAATGCTTGTCTATATTCCATAGAATCAAGTATGTCACCTTTCTCTTCTACTGAGTTCTTTTGTGAGAATGTGCCAACTACTTTAGCATTTGATGGCACTTCACTTCTTTCTAATACGTCCATATTTTCTTCCTTCTCCTCTTTTACTTTTGCAAGTTGAGCTCTTGCTTCAGATATCTCTGATTTAAGTGATTCAACTTCTAAAGAAATGTTTCTAACTTCGTTGACATCTTGAGATGTCTCGACTTTTGCCTTAAGTTCATCTACTCTTTTTTCTTTATCGGCAATTATCTTTTCTAAATATTCTTTCATAGTTTTCCTTTCGCACTTACATAAAACGTGCTCTAAATTTTAATTTTTCTAATTCAAGCTCGTTTTTAGCGCTATCCAGCGTTTGTATACTTTCACTCTCCAGTGATTTCGCCCGTGCATTATCCAATACACTTTTTGACCTTGCATTAATAGATGTATTTTCATAGGCAGGAAATGTCACTGCTGACACCTCATAAACCTTTGAAATTGATGTAATATGGCGCTTTGGATAATCAGAATCTAAGTCATCCCATTTTTCGCCATCTACTGTATACATAAAACTCATGCCTGTAATATCGCCCCTTTCTATGGCGCTATACAATGATTTTGCTTCGTTGTTTTTCTCGGTATCAAGATTAGCTCTTATATACATGCCATCTTTTTCTACTTTTAATTGCATAGAAGAGTTTTCATTATTATTTCTTGAACGAGCAAGTGGTATCATATCAGTATTATGGTTAACCAGAAGTCGCACGTCTTTTAGATCTGTCTTATCAAGCGCTCCTTCGTCTATCGTTTCTTCGAACATTCCACAGCAATCATATTTATCACCATATACTATTGGTTTCCCTTCAATGTATGTGCCTCTCTTTTCGTCCTTAAGTGCCCTGACCTCAAAATCATAACTACGACACTCTTTTTCGTTTATAACATTTTTCATATTCTCGCTCCTTGTTTCTATCTGGCTTCTATACTGCATTAACTCTTTTATTTTACTCTCATCACTATCGTTATCACTATCACCATCACCATTTTGATATTTGTTGGCATCATTAACATTAATATAATTAAGACTCTGCATTCTTATTCCTTCAAGTTCCTTAATTGGTCTAAGCCCTAAGATAGTCCTTTTTTCATTTTCAAATAATGTTCCCGACTGTCCAAGCCACTTTATAACTTCTATAGCTTGATTTCGATTAAGAAAGGCAAGTTCTTCAGGATAAAATATTATCTCATTACCAAAACTCTTCTCTCGCTGTGTAAATATAGTCTTAGTAAACACCTGCCCAAGCTTTATAACTATAGGTTCAAGCGTCTTCTGGTAGAATGCTTCGTATTGCTCTTTGGTATAATCTCCGGTCAATATACAAAGTGGTATGCCAAAGTTTCTCAATATCTTTTCGTCTATAAACTTAAGTGTATCAGCATCTATTAGTTTTATATTCTTATCAAGCGGTATATAATCAGTGGTGGTATCCATCGGTAAAAGTCCGCCTTCAGCGCTATCAAGTAATTTATTAAAATCACTTATGGCCTTTCTTAACTTCTCGTCATCAAGAAATGTTTTAATTTTGACTATGCCGTTTATTTTAGTACTTGCCTTTAGATTGCTTGCTATACTACTTAAAATGCTCTCGTTTAATGATAGTGTTGTTTTAAGCCCATCATCATTTGGCTGACCTTGAGCATTGCCACCCATATAGTCATCTATACTATACTCACGCCTTAAATGTATAACATCGCTATATGGAAGTGACACATTAACACCATTAGCAAAATACATCTTGACATAATATTTATCAGAAGCATCTTGTATAAAATCAACCTGTGATGGCCTTACTGGATATAAAGCCTCGTAATGTCTTTTAACTTTTCCTGTTTTCTCATCTTCCCAGATTTCATATCTTGGAATTATGAAACTATTAGAATTATAATAATAGTTCCACATTACCTTTTCTATAAAATCTGCAGTAGTCATGAGCTCATTTGGATAATTTAAGACATTCTGAATGCTCGATATCTGTGGCGATATGTCTGTTCCAACTTTCTTAATATGAGTTGGTTTTAACTTCACTATCTCAGAAGTAATACAGTTAACCGCCTGCATCACTACATCGCTTGCGAATATATTTTGGCCATATTGACTATATAATGGTGTAGTTCCATTGCTTATTGAAATAGCATTTATAGTTTTCCCTTTAAATATATTTTTTAATTTATCTAACCAAGCCATCTTTTATCCTTTGTTTAGATTTAATAAATATTGATTAAAATCTGTTCTGTATCGTCTATACATCTCGTATAAAATTATAAGCGTAACAGCACCATCAATTCTTTTGTTTTTCTCTTTCTTAACGCATAGTGCCATATCGTTATTATCAACTTTTATTCCCGCATTAGATAAGCACCATTTATCTACTACATTATTATTGTAATTTATAAGCTTATTTTTAAAATCCGCCTCTGTCAACTTCATAGCATTTGATAAAGTTTGAGCATTTTGAAGAATAACTATAAGATCAGAATCTTCCTTATTACCTTCTGTGAATCCGTAATCATTCATTCTATGTATCCACTCTTTAGAAAACTTCTGATCATAGCCACATTTAAAGAGTCTTATATCATAATTCTCATGTAAACTCCAGAACCAGTCGGCTACTTTTGAGAGATTAACATCATTCCCTTCGCAGACTGTTATAAGTCCATCTTTAGCCCACTCTGCATATCTTGCACCAGCTACAAAGTCATTATTTTCTTCCTTAAGTTTAGCCTCAGGTATAAAGTACTTAGTATATATATACTTATGATTATCATTAGGTTTCATAAGTAAGATTTTGGCGCAAGTAAGGTCAGTTGTCTGCGATAAATCAACTGCTCCTAAGCATATAGTATTCCTAAAATCATTTATATCAAACTTCAAGCCATAGTCATAATCTTCTAAGTTTAACCATGATGCATTTTCAGATGTCTTAATATTAAAGTCTTTGGCAAGTACAAATACCCTATCTGATTTACTCGTCCTTGCCTTATCAACCTGTTCCTCAAGATAATCCCATCTTTTAACAACTCCTATAGTCGGGTTGGATTTCATCCATAGCTTATTTTCCCTATTGCCACTCCATATCTCTTGCTCGCTATCCTGCGTATAGAGCCAAGGCAAAAATCTCTTATCAGCTATTCCATCGGACTCTCCTGTAATAATTTTACGGGCACGCTGTAAAGTTCTATCAAGGTGTCCATCTACTACAAATCCTTCCGTAGTTATCTCTATCAGCTTAGGGTTTTCTTTTAAAGACTGCGACTGCTCTATAGACTTAATGATTATATCTTCCTTCATCTCGTTGGTTTCATCTACAATCGCAAAATCTATGTTTCTACCTTCTTTGTTCTTGGTTCTATCAGATAATTTAAATACTCTTGAATTTGTATGCTTATTAAGTATGCATATCTGGTTTCTCTTAGTATCTTGATCCAGTGGGTCGACTAACTGTCGCATCGTATTAATAGCCTCATAGACAATGGATGCTTGATCATTATTATTACTACTGCAAACTATATCAGATCCAGCATTACCAATTATGAGTTCAGTAAGCCCAAGACCTGAGCAAGTCTCTGATTTTGTATTTTTACGGGCTATCAATAGTAAGACCTGTTTAAACCTATCCGTACCATCTACTGCCATTTTATAGCTATATACAGCTTCAAGAAATGCTTTTTGCCACAGCATAAGTTTCATAGGCATATTGTAATAAGGACTTTTAGTAAGTCTAACGCAATGTTCCATGAAATCTATGCGCTTCAATGTATCAGTTCTATCAAAGATATACTCTTTGTTTTTTAAATCATCTATAAGATTCGTAAGTTCCAAATAGAGCTCTTGACCTACAACGATATTACCGCTATCAATTTCTCGTTTATACTCTATTAAGTAATTTTCACTTTTACTACTCATCTAATTTTCAATCACTTTTATATTTTTGGAATTTCTTAAAAATCCTTAATATTTTTTTTGGGTGCCTTTCCAGAATTTTCAATTTTTTGGCTTTCTGTGAAAGATATCACCCCTCGGCCAGTTCCCAGCGCCATTTGCAAATTTGCGAGTGGGGGGGTACCTGCCGCAACTTCCGAGTAATTCTCGTCAGTTCATCTGCTACAATCTATACATTTTTCAATCATTTTCTGTTATCAAACAATTTTGCTTTATCAAACCAACTGTTTATATATGTTATATAGTTCTTTTTAACCTCTTTGTTTTCTATCTCTTCAGTTCTAAGCATACAAGTCTTTATATCTGTATCTATAAATAAAAGTTCTGCATTAAACTCTTTGGCAAGTCTTTCCCTTTCACCTATAAGCGGAAAGCCACCAATTATGTAACAATTCTTATAAAATCCTACTTTATGCTTAATCTGATCGTATAACAAGTCTCTTATAGCAAATACATTACGTTTTAATCCATCGGGCTTACCATCTAAATGATTTATCCCAGTTATACATTCCCAAATCTTATCTATATCAACAATTAGATCTCCATATTGCATATGCTCTTTAACATATGAACTTTTACCTGCAAGTGGCGCTCCATATACAATGTAACAGCTACTGCACTTTTTTCCAAAGTTGTTATGTATTTTATTATGACATGCATGATGCACTATCATTATGTTATCTGGATTAAGTGATATATTAACATCTTGATAATTTGATTCATTCAGCTCTATCTTATGATGAAGTATAATGTCATACTTTTTATATATTGGCTTATGGCAATATTCACATATAACTTCACCGTTTACTAATCTCTCGGTTATAATGCGTTCCCTTGTAGCTTGCCACTCATCAGACTGGTAGAAGCTTGTATTAATACTTACACTATTATTTCCACTCATTCTGTTCTAATGCCCTTATCTTAAGTTTAACTTCTTCACGTTTAATCTCCATCTCTTCATCTTGCTTCTTTCTTGGTTGCCAATTAGGATCATAATGAGTTAAGAGTAAGTTGCTTGCATTTGAATCCTTTTTAGCGTTCTTCTTATGGACTACTCTATTAATAACATTGCCTTCATTGTCATAAGTTATAGTTTCTTCAAGATACTGATAGCCTACCGCCTGCTCATATAGTGATGACTTTAAATCTTCTACAAGACTATATCTACCTTCTTCTATGGCTTTCCTTAATTCTTCATGATCATTTTTATAACTCATAAGCGATGACACAGATATGCCTAATTGTTTTGCTATATCCTTATCTGTAGCATGTTCAGCCATCTTTTTAATCTTAGATAAGTTAGGCTTGATAACTGTCTCGTATTTACTTTTTCTTCCTACTTTATTTTTCATCTACATATCTTTTCATGACATAGCCATCAGTAACTTTATAGAACTCACTATTAGCATTCTCTATAATTGTTACTTCCGTTCCTTTAGATAACAGCCTAATAACCTTGCTATTAAGATTAGGATCGTCTCTTAGTCTTAACTCTTCGCAATTAACTATGCCTTTCCTAACTGTTGCAAATAATGATGGTTGCTCTGCCTCATCCATTACTTGTTGTTCTGCTACATCAGCTTCTGGTTGATCTGTGATTACAGCCTTTTCATCTACCATAGTTGATAACTCATCTACAGATACGCTCTCTACAGTATTTATATTTTCATTAATCTCATCTGTTACTTTCTTTTTAGCCATATGTTTACCTCTCTTTTATATGCTTTTTTCTACAAAAAAAGAGAGTGGTTTCGATCACTCTCTTATTTACATAATGTTTTGATTATACATTATATCATAGTTTCATTTGGTTTTTTTGGCTTTTTGATGTCTTAAAACCCTTATTTTACAAAGGTTTTGAGACATGCCATTTCAAAAATGATATTTTTTTTATTTTTTATCTTTTTTTTCAAGTTTCTCTCTTAGAGCGCTTTCTAAGAATCTGCTCATTATAAGTCCATTAGCCTCACAGTATTCCCTCATGTGTTGTTCTAATTCTGCGTTAAGCCTATATGAAACTCTTACTGTCTCGTCTCTCTTTTTTCTTCCTACTTTAGCCATTTTCTTATTCCTTTCATAAATTGTAATATTTTTTAGATAAATGGTATACTTGCTTTTATGTCTTTAAAAAATAGTTTTGTCTTAGCCATCATTGAGTTGTCTTGTAAGTATTCTATCCCTTTAGGTGTTATTCTCATGACAGATAAATCTGAAAAACTAATCTTGTTATCATAAAATGTATATTTAACTTTGTCAACATACTTTTCATCAATTAAATACTGTATGATGTAATCAAGAAATGACTGTTGACAGCCATATAACGTGGTATCAAATAACCCTTTATCATTTTTATTGCCTTCTTTTAGATTTTTATATAGTGCCGCAAGTATCCTATACACTATGGGGAAAAAATCGTTTTGTGCCATAACTTACCCCTTACTCTTAGCTCTATATATTAATAAGCATAAAATTATAATACTAATAATTAGTTGTATTATTTGTAAAATTTTTATATCCATTTTAGCCTCCCTTGACTTTTTCTATTATTTAATATATAATGACGATAAGGAAACTCTCCTTTCGGAGAGAACCTTATCAGGTTTTAAAAACTGTTATCACTTGTAATAAGATTTGCAAAATCATTAGCGTGATTATAATCTTATCTACAAGTGATATTTTGTTGTCCATAGGCTTTTCCTCCCTTCTTTATCTTGATATAATAATTATATCATTTTTGTTTTACTTTGTCAAGTGTTTTTTATATTTTTTTATATAAAATAAATGAGCCTTTTTACAGGCTTACTTTTTAAATAAATGGAATACTTGCTTTTATATCTTTTAAAAATAATTTGGTCTTAGCCATTATTGAATTATCTTGTAAGTATTCTATGCCTTTAGGGGTAATTTGTACATTTTTTAACCCTATGAATTTAGCGCCAGTATCATACTTATTTTTCTTCACATTTGCAATATATTTTTCATCAATTAAATAATTAATGATATAATCTAAAAATGATTGTTTGATGTCATAATATTCAGCATCAAATATCTTCATGTCGACCTTTTCGTCTTCTTTTAATCTATTGTATAAATCTGCAAGTATTTTATACACAATCGGGAAAAAATCGTTCTGTGCCATACATTACCCCTTATGCCTATCATAAATAATGTAAATCATTAATATTAACTGAATGATGCTTATAACTAATTGCAAAACTTTTAAATCCATAATTTCCTCCTTGATTTTATTTTTAATTTATATTATAATCTCTGTAAGGCTCTTATTTCTAAGAGCCCTATAAATTTTTTTTGGCTTAGCCATTTCTGATAGCGATTATGATTTGCAATATCATCAGTATTATCATAATTGCTTCAGCAATGGTTATTTTTTTGAACTCAATACTTATCACTCCCTTCTTTATCTTGATAAGTATATTGTGGCACATTTTTTGTCTTTTGTCAAGTGTTTTTTATATTTTTTTATATTGATAATACAAAGTGGTTTTCTACTCTTCTATGAATTTTACATACTTTTTTCTTATATTTGATGGATCCCGATGCATTTCTTCGCCTATTTGTTCCCATGTAAGACCTTGTATCGCTCTTAGCTCTACTATCGTTTTAATCTCATTGCCAGAAATTTTATCTATGATCCTGTATAGTCTTATAATCACTCTCTCTATTCGTTTTATTCTCTTTTTGATTTCTTTTTGTATTCTGGCATTATGCCATATTAGCTTAAGTGTACTTTCTTCCTGAGAGCCCCTTCCTTTAGAAGTCCGTAAATTTGTAAAGTCTTGCGACTTGTACCCTGTTGATAATTCACTGCAATACTTGTCTATCTCTCTTATTAGTCGCTCCCGTTCTGCTATATAATATTTTATATTGCTTATCTCTATTTTTGTTATTTTCATCTTTTTAATATTTTCCCCATAATTTTTAACTTCTCGGGCTTCGCTCGGGCTTCAAGCTCGGCTTCAAGCTTGAGCTCCTATATTCTATAATTTCATGAAAAAGACCCTTTTCTAATACCAAAAATTCCAAAAATTAACTCATTAAATACTCTTTTACAGCATAAAATCAATGTTTTTTATGTTTTTATCATTTTTAAACCGATTCCAAAAATTAAAATAACACATAAAATCAACCTTTTACCTGCTGCAATGTGTCAACATTCTTCATCCCCTTTAATTTCTCTTCGTATATGTTGCCTATGACTTTGCTTTTTTCTGTTTCGTAAAAGATTAGTCCAATATATCGAACACTGTTTATTGGTCTAAAGCGCCACTCGCCGATATACCGCAGCATCTCAACTTTTCCATATTTTTCGCTTTCCAATATATCTCCCTCATATATCATCTTGCCATTTTCATCATCAAAGCCCGTATATTGACCTATGCTTTCTTCTTCTACAAAACAAGTGGCGTTTGAGCCATCATATATGCAATATCTATTGTCGTATTTACCTAACAGTCCATATACCCATTTGTTTTTATTTTTCACATAACCTCTAAACTCTATCTCTCTCATATCTATGTTCCTATATTTTATAATCCCATTTTTTACATTTTTCAATGTTTAGTTCTTCCTTTTTTATACAGGCTTCTTTATTCTTTTTTTTGTCAAAATATTTATACTTGCAGTTATTACAGCTCTTATTTAATGCCCCTACGATTTTAGGAAGTATGCTCTTTATAGCTTCTGCTTCAGCTTTGTCTTTCTCGGTTATTACTTGCCTCTTTTCTTGTAGTATCTCATATAAGTTTTTTAGCTCCCACTTTTCGAGCCTTATATTTATTTTTGACTTATCTGTTTTTTCTGCCATCTTTACAAATTGCCCCGTTCGGCTTTCGCCTGCCACAGGTGGGGCTGACCTCTAAGAAGTGGTCTTAGGTCTCGCAAACCAAAGGCTCGCTTTTATTTGCGTAGCAACGAACTTAGAGAGCTCACACTCTATATGATAATCGGTTTCCCGTTTATCTCTTTTTTAACGATCTTTTATACATTCCGCAATCTTCAATTTCTTTTGATCCATTAACACACTCTTTACACCTGCTGCATGCGTTCATTGATTTAATTCCAGTAACTTCTTCATTGAACTTGCACATTTTACATAAGCATTTTCTGTTTTTACATATATCAATCATTTTATCTCATTTATCCTTTATGTATTTTCTTGTATCTAATTGTCACGGGATCTTTCTTGGCAAGGTCGTCATAAATATAATAATCAATCAGTCCTTTTTCTCTCTTAAGTTCTGCTTTCTCTTCGCTTATTACATAGTTTTTGACTACTACATGCCTGCTTGCTTTCTCCCTGTTCATTATTATTCTCATTTATCCCTCTCTTCAAATGCCATATAATTATTATTTTCGTTACATTCAAGTTTGCCAAGTATTACAGGCTTTGATGCACACTGTCCTCTGATGCAATGTCTGCAAGCACTTCGCGGACAACCACTAACTATCTCTGTATGTGTTTCGCCCATTGGCTTTGAGTAGGTCTCTTTGATAACCGCATTAGGTTTAGTTAGGTCTATCTCTATGGCATCGACTGTGGGCTTAACTACATCTTTCCTTAATAGCCTCTCGCCCTTATTGTTAGTTAGATGTCCGTATAACATTAAGTCAAATAGCATATCGTTATTATTGTTTCGCTCTTCTCGTATCATTTCACCAATTAGTAGTCGTGTCTCTCTATCTAAGTCAGTTCGTTCGCTCATTTTTCATCCCCCTTTATAACATTCCTGTCTGCAAATAAGAGGCTCACCCTCTATTACTCGTTTTAATAATCAATTATTTGTGGTAATTGTATATTTTGGTTATTTATATCAAATTCTACTCGTTCACCTGTTAGCACCTCTTGTATTTGTTTTCTTCGTATCATTTTTGCTATATAATCCTCACTCACTTTCATTCGCTTCATAAATCTCTCTTGCTTAGGTAGTGGCTCACCTGCCCTATAAGCATATAATGTCTGATATCCGTATTGATAGGCTATATTTATGTCTATGAGCGTGTATGCTTCGTATCGCTCTTTAATTTGCCACATCATGTAGATTCCGTGTTGCATATTGGCCAATGGTTTGAGTAAGTATTTTTTGTCTTCATAGTCCTCACCCTTAATATGTATCTGCATCATCCCCACATCGAGCGATCCATCAAAGTTATATCGTATTGAATCTGCATTCATTGTGCTTTCCTTGTAGGCGGTTATTAGCACCATTGAATAAGATATCTCTTTCTTTTGGCAATATTCATATACTTGTTTTTGTAATTTTTCATCATCAAAGTCATTTATTAGCTTTAGCCTTACAAACTTATTGTCGATATAATCATATAGTTCTTCGTTTGTCTTATTTAATACACTTACAAAGCTTAGCTTTTGTTGCAATGATAATGTTGTTGTATCTAACTCTTTAGCGTATAAGTTCGTTGTTATTGTAAATATAAGTGCTATGGTTATTATTAGTCTCTTCACTCAAACTCCTTTCCCCTCCATCGCTTTTTATATTCTCTCTGATATTGTCGCCGCTCTTCTTTATGCTCTTCGTAGTATTTTTTGCTTTTTTTAAGTTCTCTTTCTCGGTTTTTAATATATTCCTTTTTGCGTCGTCCAGTTATTTTGTTTTCTAACCGTTGTCTATAGTTTTGCAATTTACGCCCTTTGTCCTGTATCTCTATCTGCTGCATTATGCTTTCTACAAGTTCTTCATCATCTATTTTAGCCACTAACTCATATAGCTTCTTTGCCTCAAAATAAATTCGATATATATCTTTCATTTGCTTTTAACTGTTCCGGGATATAATCCCCAGCTTTTAAACTCTTTCTTTTTAGCTTTTTTATCTTTTTCACTCTGCTCTTTTTGCCGAGCTTCAAGATATTCTATATGTGAACACCTATGCCATACCTCTTGTTTATAAATCAATGGATTATCGCCCCATGTTCCATATATTTTGTCGTCTACAATTTTCCGTATCTGGCCAGTTTTAGATGTTCCTTCTGGTGCGGTAGGACCCGGACTTGGATTCATCCACCATGTGATAATGATCCAGTCACCCCTTGTAAAATTCTCTTTTAGCTCTTTAGTTAGTTCCTCTTTCTTTTTTTCTTGGTCTTTAACTAATGCTTCATACTGGGCTTGCTTTGCTGCTTTTTCTCTTTTCTCTGCTTCTTTTAGTACCAGCTCATCAACAAAGTCATCTTGTCTTTCTATCGTTTCTTGTACTTTTTCAGCAAATGTCACTAATTTTGGTTTTATACTAACTGCTGCAAAAATGATAATTATTGCTATGACAAAACATATAATGGCCTTATCTGTAGGCTTTTTTCTCGTCATGTTATATTGCTTGTATATATAATCTTGATATAGTTCGAAGTATTTCATACACCATACTCCTCATGCTCTCTTTCGAGCCACTTTACAATATCTGCTGCAAAATTCTTTTTAGTTATATTAAATCTAAATATGCTATATATCTCATCGGCTAAGAAATTAGCCAGTTGCTCATTTGAATCTATGCTTATCATTTTATCCTTATTGGTCATAGCCTATTGCCTCTCTAATCAATTTCCTAATCTGCAAGTTTTGTGTCCTAAAGTTCTTCCTGCAATATCTCGCAAATAATTCATACTCTTCCTTGGTCAATTTACAATGGACAGTATAATTTTTATCATTTTCTTTGTAGTCTTTTTCGGTCATACTATCACACATTAGCAAGTATGTTTTTTTTAAACCAGTCATTATATGCGTCTCTGCTCATTCCTTGCCCGCTTTTTTTATTTTTATAACTCTTCTTGGCTTCGTCTACTTCTGCTGCACTTTTATAGCCTTTAGCAATATATTCGTCGCATATTGCCATAAAATACCTACAATCCCTCGTATTAGCAAGGGCTGTATTTTCTATCGCCTTTATGATCAACTCATCACTGAGATTCTTAGATTTATATATATTAATCTTCTCAAGCCATATAGTATTGGCATTGGGAATGTATTTTAATAAGGCTTCTGCAACCTTATCAGTTTTTATGTCGTCGTCTGAGCTTGGTTCTGTATATATATTTTTACTTGGTTGTATATCACAGAAATCTATATTATTATTTTTTATATTTATATCTATACTACTCTTATCTATACTATTCTCTTCTACTCTATTCTCTACTGTAGCGGTCTCACTTGGAGCAACATTTTGATAACATTCTGTTAACATTTTGTTATCATTTAATGTATATGTTTTATCTTTGCCGACACTATATATTGTGTTCAATTGTTCTTTATAGAGCGATTCAACATATCTATCTTTAAGCAATGTATTGTGAACCCACCAATCTCTTATTACCACTATCTCACCATCAACTTCCAGTAAAAAATGCTTAGCAAAAAGAACCTTTATGTCATCTTCATTCGCTCCTATGTGTCTTGCTATCTGTCTGACACTATCTATGATGCCGTCATCATCTGCGTGTAAATTTAAATGAAAATATAACGCTTGACTTGATAATGGCATGCTTTGGAATTGTGCACTATCAGTTATCTTCTTTGAAAACATCCTCTTTTGTGCCATGTCTACTTCTCTCCCACATAGTCTTTAAGCACTTGTAGATTTTTTTTATGGTTGTTGATGATTTTCTCTTCAAATGCTATGAGTTTCATGGCCTCTTTCTTAGACGCAAACTTATATCCATCTCCATTGGGAAATGCATATATAGGGTGGTGCTTTCTGATTTTGGCTATTAATTGTCTGGTGGTTGGTGGCTTCTCGCCAATGAGTCTGCATAGATAATCAATCGTTTTAGGACTTTTGATCTTAGACATAATAAGCTTGATATTCTTATCTTTCTTGATTTTTTCTGCCATAATAATCTCCTGTTATTATTGTGATTACACCGCATTCGCCAAAGGAAAGCGAACATAGATTAAATTATCCTATTATGCGGTGCTTATCGTGCCTATTGGACTTGAACCAACATTAACCTTTATCACTCATCAGAAAATGGGCAAACAATGAGTTAAGGCACGCCCTCCATATTTATCTTTTAGATATTAGTATGATGTCTTCAAATTTTGTGTTGTATTTTTCAAGCAAAACTTGAAGTCTTATGGCCGGTATCTTTCTTGAACCACTTTCGTAGTTAGATAATGCTGATGGCGTTACACCAATAAGCCTGCTGGCATCTTTAAGTGCGTATCCAGCATTCTCTCTTGCTGCTGCAAGTGTGAGTTTCATTAGCCCCTCCTACTTTTTAAGACCAAATAAACTAAATATCTTTGTGAATATTCCATTTGGCTCACTAACTGCTGCATTTTGTTTTTTATCTTTAAGCTTCTCAAGAGTAATACCAAAATAATCAGCAATCTTAGTAAGCTTGTCATCTTTAGGTGTGTATAGGTCTTTGAACCAGTGAGAAAATGTTGCTGGATCTATACCTGTGGCCTTTGCAACATCTGCATCTCTTACACCTTTTTCATCTCTTAGTTTTTTGTAATTCTCATAATACATAATTATTACTCCTAATCTCTACCTTCTTTCAATTTCTCAAATATTTTTTTAATAAAATTTCAGATAATGACTTATCTTTTTTTAGTTTTTCTTTTTTCATTTTTTTGATTTTCTCAAATATTTTTTATAGTTGATTTTTGCAAAAAATATTTTTAAGAGTGTTCAAGTGATTTCTTAAATCACTTGACAAATATTTTACTGCTTAGTAAAATGCGGAAATTTTGTTGAGATATTTTTCAATTTTTATTTCCGCATTTTGCTTCACAGTGTTTAGAGGTTTCTTTATGTCTGAACATAGGTGTACATGTTTTATTATTTCATCGGCGTCGCAACCGAGAGTTCGCTATTAAATGTTGTGTTTTGTCAAATATTTTTTTGCTTGCAATCGCATTGAGTTTTAATTGAGTTTTTATTAAGTTTTACTTACTTTTAACTTTCTTAACTATTGAGATTATGCTTGACAATTTTCATTTTTTGTAATAATATTTAAATGTCGTTTAAAAAATATTATTATTTGGTGATTGTCAAGCATTTTCTCAATAATTGAGATTAATTAGATTATATCACAATTTTTGAGTTTGTCAAGTATTAATTTCATTTTTTGAGAATTTCTTTTGAATCACCGAAAGGGGTTAAAATGTGGGAAATTTTCAAGAGATTATGCGACAACAATGAAAAAGTGCCCAATAATGTAGCAAAAGAATTGGGAATACCATCTGGAACTATAACAGGCTGGAAAAAAGGTATTTGTAAGCCAAAAGTTGAAAAACTAAAATTAATCGCTGATTATTTCAATGTGTCACTTGACTATTTACTTGGCGAATCTGACACCCCAGCTAAAGACGGCTACTGGCTCGACGAAGAGACCGCCAGAATAGCCCAAAAGATATTTGAAGACAAGAACCTACGGCTACTATTCGATTCTGCTATAGATAGCAAGCCTGAGGATCTAAAACTGGTACACGACATGCTAAGCAGGCTTAAGAGCGAAGAAAGGGGCGAAATATGAGAGATTTTAGAGTAGTTCCTATAGACTTTAAAACAACAAAAGTAAAAGCATGTATAACGCCAAATGAAGACGGCTCACACACCATATTTGTCAACAATAGACTTTCACTATACCAGCAAGCGAGAGCTGTCAAGCACGAACTTGACCACTACTACAAAGACGACTTCGACAAGTTCGATGTCAATGACATAGAAAACAATATATAACATTTTATAACACTATCTATGAAATTAAGGGAAAGGATTTTATGAATATCACAAAACTCAAAAATAATATTTATAGAGTTAGAGAGATGTTTAACGGACGTATTTATTCAAAGAACTTTCCATATAGACCCACAAAGAAAGAAGCAAAATATGCACTTGATGAAATGATCAGTAAAGATAATTATATATTCAAAGACGAAAAACTATCTGAGTGCATATTCCAATATATAAAATCTAAAGAAAATATATTAAGCCCGTCTACCATAAGAGGTTACTATAAGTACTATAGGCTTCTTCCAAGTAAATACGGTAAAATATACTTAAGCGAGATGAACAGTATGCTCATGCAAAATATGGTCAATGATTATGCCAAGAGCCATGCTCCTAAGTCAGTAAGGAATTTCTACGGCTTTATATCTGCATCTATTAATATGTTTATAGATAAGAAATTCCGTGTATCTATGCCAGCCAATAATAAGGTCGATAAATATATCCCTACTTGCGAGGAAGTTATGGCGGTCTTAAATGAAGCTAAAGGTACTCGATTCTTTACGCCACTTTATCTCGCATCTTATGGCCTTAGATTTGGCGAGATTATAGGACTTACACTTGATGATATAGGCGATGGAGAGATCCGGATCAATAAGTCTAAAATCAATGGACTTGACAATAAGTTTATAGTAAAGAGTCCTAAAACATATTCTTCTAATAGAGTCATACCTATACCAAAACATATAACGGATAAAATAAAGAGGGATAAGATAATCTTTGATGGGCACAATGCCACTATAAACAGATACTTAGAAAAAACTTGTAATAAGCTTAATATTAAATACTTTTCAATACATAAACTAAGACACTTTCTCGCTACACAACTTCACTATCTTAACAATCCAAAAAGATATGTTGAAAGCTTTGGCGGTTGGGAATCAAATAGCAATGTACTTGAAAAGATATATATACATAGCAGAGAGATAAATGAGACAATAGACTTTTATAACTTTGATGAAAGTTATTTTAAATAAAAATTTTACGATTTTTAAAAAAAATTTGTCCAAATTTGTCCACGGAGGGCACTTGCAACAAAAAAACCTTGAGTAATCAAGGTTTTAAGAGTGAGACACGGGGGAATCGAACCCCCGACAACTTGATTAAAAGTCAAGTGCTCT
>ERZ842401.2266-NODE-2266-length-25944-cov-52.911314_pt1 | contig 25944 bp, 20 predicted proteins | sample MGYA00521270_ERZ842401 | MGnify/ENA primary metagenome ERZ842401 (study PRJEB31892, sample SAMEA3878208) | bioreactor metagenome | biome: Moose rumen | place: Sweden | collected 2011-10 | study: EMG produced TPA metagenomics assembly of the PRJEB12797 data set... | reverse complement strand
CATAGCATTAGTTAGTGTAGTTAGTGTAGGTTGTTTTTAAAAATTTCCATGAAATTTTTTGCTGGAGTGCTTGATGCCGTTTCCACCAAATTACGGTTTCTTATTGGTCAGTTCCATCCATTTGTCAATCCATCCTGCCAGTGGAGCAGGACTACTGAGCAGACCGCTGTTGTATTGCAGGTTCAGCATCGAAAAACGCATACGGAAGCGAGGAGCATATTTCTTTGAATATACTGAAAGGCTGTTGCCACTAATGTTTTCTTCGGCCTTTACCTCAATAGGTATAATCTCATTACCCCATTGAATGACGAACTCCACTTCGGCTGTCGCCGGCGATGTCCAGTAACAGGGTGTTAGTCCATCCATCAAAGGCATGACGGATTGCAGGACAGCATTCTCGGCTATTGCCCCCTTGAACTCCGTATAGTTGGCGATAGGGTCTGATACTACTATTGCCGGCAGATGTGCCAGACGGCGCAACAGTCCACAGTCGCAGGCATAAACCTTAAAGGCATCTGGCTCCTCAAATGCTGACAGTGGCATCCCCGGCTTGCTGATGCTGAAGACCCGATAAATCATTCCCGCATCTTCAAGCCACATCAATGCATCCTCGTAGTCTTTGGAACGGGCCCCTGTCTTAATGACCTTGTAGATGAATTTGCGGTTTTCCTTCGACAGTTGTGCTGGCAGCGAGTGCCAGATGGCATGAATGCGGGGAATCTCGCGTGGCTCTGCATATTTGGAAAAGTCCAATTCATAGAGGTCGAGAATGTCTTGCAGCACTGACTCCACCTCACCGATCCCTCTGTTGTCCAGCAGGGCCACAATGGCTTCAGGCATTCCACCCGACACCTGATAGCGCCGATACTCTGTCCGCAACTTGTTCATGATGATTTCGGGAAGATGGCGTATTTCGTCCATGGCTTCTATATATTCATATGTACGCTTATCGCTGGCACGTAGAAACTCCTTGAATGTGACAGGGTACATATTGATGATTTTCACCTTTCCCACAGGAACAGTCATCTTACGCCTTCTGACAGCTACGCCCAGAAGTGAACCAGCGGCAATGATGTGATACTGCGGCGCTTCGTCCCTGAAATATTTCAAGCTGTTAAGAGCCTCTTCACATTCCTGTATCTCGTCAAAAATCATCAATGTCTCACCAGCAATGATAGGCTGGTCACAGTAGAGCATCAGTTCTTTGACAAGTCGCTGGGGATCCTTGGTGGTCTGAAACACGGACTTCAGCTCTTGTTGCCTGTCAAAATCAAACTTGACACAATACTTAAAACATTCCCTTCCAAAGGTTTCCATTGCCCAGGTCTTTCCAATCTGACGGGCACCGCGTAGCAGGATAGGTTTCCTGTCAGGAGCATCCTTCCATGCTTTAAACTGATTGATAATATATCTTTCTATCCTCATATAACACACCGGAAAGTTTGTTTTTGTGTAAACTTATTACACTTTTTCTAACTTTCCGCTGCAAAGATAGGATTTTATTTTGAATAATTGTGCAAAAGGAGCGTTAAAGTTATGAAAAGCGACGAAGCGAGCTTCGTCTTCGCTCACTTAATCGTAGCCTTGACGCTCCGGCGTGATGTGTACCCAAGGGCAAGTATTCCCCACCCCATCCGCTAAGACCGGCACACCAACTGTCACGGCAAAGAGCCATAGAAGGAGTCTATACATCAATCAGCGGGCGAACCGTTAGTCGGTTCGCCCGCTGGAATGTTCGGAGGCCCGTAATCAATCGGGTCCGTAATCACCCATAATCACTTTTTATTTGATTACATATACCTTGCCATTGTTGATGTAGAGGCCTTTCTGGCTTGGCTTGCCGGTGAGCTTGCGTCCGCTGAGGTCGTACCAGTTGTTGTCGGTGTGTCTCGTCGGGGTGGCAGTTGTCTCCTGAATGGCTGAAGGGCTACTTGCTCCGACAGGCATGACCAGACGGATGGCGCCTCCGATGCGGCGACTGACGATGCTGAGGGCTATCTTTTCAAGAGAAGAGAAACTCATGATGTAGGCCTCGTTCTCACTGCCAGCTTTCTTCTCATCGCTGGGCGTGCTGCTCCAGTAGTAACCGGAGGAGCCCACCTCATCAACGCTCAAGCCATCGTTCATCTTGCCTGCTGCGGGCAGGAACACGGCACCGGCCTTTTCCAGCGCAGTCAACTGCTCGTCGGCATATGTTCCACCGTCGGCAACTGTGATGCCCGAGGGTGCCGTCCATTCGTCGGGCAACAGAATAAGCCCCTTCACACCGACAACGGTGGCCGTAGCCTTGAGGCTTGCTGCGTTAGGACGCTCATTGAGCACATAGCGCCACTCGGCAGCACTCGGCGTCCGCCAGCCAGAACCCATCAGCAGGGTGACTCCCTCGCTCTCTCCCCACTCCGCGAACGGACCCTGGAAGCGGGCAACAGTGTTCTCGTCGGTTTCACCATAGCCATAGTAGGTGCCAAAGTAGTTATCCTGCGTGCTCCAGGCGTACAGGTCTACTTCATCGGCAGGATATCCAGAGTCCCCCATGTTGGCATTGCCTTTCATGGTGTACTGCCTGCCGGCCAGCGACCAGTCGTCTTCCCAGCGCCAGCCATTCAGGTTGCCCTTCGAGAAGTAAACCTGCCTGTCGGCAGCTACGGAGAACTTACCTGGCAGCGGTGCCACCTCTTCACTTGGTATTATGACAGTAGCGATAGGACTGTTGGGCCCCTTGGTGCCATCCTCATAGACGGGCTCCGACTTCACAAGAACGGTTTTTCCCGCAGGCACGTCATTAAGAGTATGCTTCCTCTGTCCTTCAGGCAGTTCGACAGCCGTCCACTCCTTCACTTCGTTCGGAGCAACCACCTTTGCTTCCTGCACTCTGAGGTAACCGCCGCCATCCGTGTTGTGACGAATGAACAGCACACCATCCTCGCCAGTACCCTCTGTGGGCTTCATCGGTCGTCCATCAGCGCCCTCCGTGTCGTCGTTGGCTTCTACAACCTTCTTCGTCATTTTTGTCTCGATAGGCTGCTTCACCTCGTAGCGCTGGTTCTCGTCGAGCAGTTGTTTCAGTTTCTCGTCAGGCACCTTCGTTTTATCCTCGATTTCTTCAACCTTGCTGATTCCTAACTTCTTGTTGGATATCCATCCCACAGCATAGGGCTCGTGGGTGGCTCCCGTCTTGCCCTGGCTCATGACAAACGCCACCTCAGAGCCTTTCTTGGCAGCGATGAAGATGACATTGTCAAAGCCGCCAGGGGTGGTTTCTGACGTTATGCTCACAGTATGCTTCTTGATACCTTCGGGATTACCCTTCAGCACCCTCGACTTGAGATCAGCCAAAGGTACGTCGGTGCCCTCGTCACCCATTACTTTGTACTTGTCAACATATCTGACCTCACTACCGCGTGGCTTGGGCAGTTCTATGTCCATTTTCTGTTTCTTGTCATCAGTCCACTTCCGTATGCATCTTACCACTTTGGGACGTGACTTACTGTCGCAGCTCCGTAGTATCTTCCTGATTTTACTACGGCTGAGCTTCTTGATGCTCTTAGTCACCCATGTGTCTCCGACCTTTACCTTTATCTTCCCGTTTTTCAGGATTCTTACCTTCTGTGAGGATCTTTGGCCGTTTAACTGGGGGGCAGTGGCTTCTTCCACATCCTCCAACTCCACGGCACGCACCGCATAGTAGTAGGTGGTATTCTCTTCCAGTTCAGACAGAACGAAGGGATTCTCCTCTGCAAGCACGATGCAATCCTCCTCGGGCTCGTCGGGGTCGAAGTCGGGATTTTTCGAATAGCTGACCAGCCACTGCTTGGCATCACCGGCCTGTGTCCAGCCCAGCGTCGCATCCTGCCAGGTCTCGTCAGCTGTCAGCTGGGTGGGCATCACATAGTCGAAGTCGCCGTCGTCCATGACGAATGTCGTGAGCGTTGCCGTCTCCTCCGGGGCCTCATAGTAGTTCATCGTATAGAGTTCGTCACCGTTGTCATACAACAGTGTGAACGAGTAGTGGTCGTTGTATATCTCATGCTCTGCATCGTATATCCAGTTCACTTGGTATTTGTGGTCGCTACAGAGTGTTATAGTGCCCTTGTACGTCTGATAGCTTGGAGCGTGCAGATAGGCTGCTTCCACCGGATTGTTGGCGTCGGTGACATCCATGATCTGTACGGCATAGTTATACCATCCGGCGTAATTGTTATGGCGGAGGATATACGTGATTTCAGACTGTTCCTCAACAGGGCAACAGTTGGTGGTGAAGACCAGCGGCTCTGTCCAGTCACTGAGGTTGTCCCCAGCAAAGACGGCCTGCACCTGTGCCTCGTACTTCGTGGCGGGTATCAGCTCCTCAATGGTATAGGAACGGACGGTAAGGTCGTTATAGGCAACCCAGCGCTGCTCCTCCTCTCCTATACCGGCCACCTTGCGGTAGCGCAGGTTCCAGGCTGTAGCTCCACCGCGCAGCGAGCACTGTATCTGTGCGCTGACGTTGCCAATCTCTGGAGCTTCCAGTTGGTAGGGCTTGGGATAGGTCTCGAAGCAGAGCTTGATACCGTTCTTTCGGGAATAGACGGTACCTTCTTCTGTGACAGATTGTGTGGGGTCCAGATTGACAGGCGTGCCAAACATCTTGTAATAGTACAATGCCTGATTGCCTGAAGCGTCGTATGCACCGATGCTGTAGTTGCTACCTGTATCCTTACCCGTATTGTCATCTACGGTAAGGATGAGATTCCGCGTACCGTCATATTCGAACGGCGTATCGAAGTCGATGGTAGTCCATTTGCTTCCTAATGTCACCGTACCGCTGAACACCTTGTCGGCGGCAGCAACCTTCACCCAGTCGGTAGCACTGTCAAAAGTGCTCTTGCTGGTGTGCGACAGGTAGATGTCGTAGCTGCGGGAACTTCCTGCTTCATAGTTGTAGAAGGCGATGCTGGTAATCTTGCCTTTCTTACCAATCTCATCCTTCGTGTAGATCTGTTGACTCAAAGAGTACGTGTTGTTTGGGTAGCTGGGCAGATAGCTACTTGCTCTGTCGGTACTACCCACAGTAACCACACTGCTTTGTGCCCACGTCTCTATGGCGCCGAGCACGGCAAGGAGCAGCATCATGGCCGCCCTCGCCAGATAGTTTGTCTTTCTTTTCATATTAGAACTTATTTTAGTTAGGTTTGTTTTTTAAACATTAACAAGCACGATTTGCCCTACTAATAAGAATGACATAAGGAATACTAACCTATCTTCTGTTTATCGGCATCATTCTCGGGGACACGCTCGGTGAATATGCGGCGAAGCCCCTCCTCATAGGCCAGTAGCGCTTCAGCACCCTTACGGGTGATGCGGCAGACCGTACGGGAGAAGCGTCCAATGCCAGTCTTCGACACTTCCAGATAGCCGGCATCCTTGAGGGTGGTAATCTGTACACTAAGGTTACCACGCGTAGAGTCGGTAATCTGGCACAGGTACATGAAGTCGGCACTTTCCAAAGAGTCAAGGGTCACCATGATTTTCAGTCGCAGCTCGTTGTGCAACAGCGGATTGATAACAGGAAACTTAAATGGGCTCATACTACTTTATATTAACTACGAATTTCACGAATTAAACGAATCTATTATTTCTAACATAGCGGCGGAACAGGTGTCCAGGAATAATGAGGGCAATGGCGATGGTAGCAGCAGTAACAAGCAGTTGCCACGGCCAGAGGTTGCCCTGTAAGAAGAGGGGAACGGCAGAAAACAGGGAGGCAATGATGCCGCAAATAATCTTGGGACGGAAATGCAGGATGATGCCCGTCATGAAACAACCCAGGCCGCAAAGCAGACTGAGATAGGCGAAGAATGCCTGTTGGAACACACCTGAAAAGCCCATGGCAACACCACCGACACAGGAGGCGAAGCCAATGAATATCCACATCATCAGGATAACGTTCTGGTCAAGTGTCCGACTATGGGTGCGCTCATAGTCCTCATTGAGAAAGTAAATCATCAGCGGCGTGCCTATCAGGGGGATGCCTGTCCATAGCCACTCGTACCAGTCTACGTTCCATATCATCAACGCAGCAAACTCCACAAGCAGGACGATGACTGTAGGATAGCCCCAAGCCAGAAAGAGGTTCTCGCCCGTCAGGTCTCTGCGGTGCATAACCTCGCCACGCATTCGAGTGATGATACCCAGTTCCTCTGTGGTCGTCATTTATCGTTAGGTTTAATTCTTAAACTTTCGGTTGCAAATATAATGTTTATTTCTTAAACATACAAAACAAGTACTGATTATTTAAACATTATTAAGAACTGGGCACATAACAAGCAACTACCCAGTCATGGGTACATGACTGGGTAGTTACTATTTGACTGCCGCCATAGAGTTATTTGCCCAGTGGCAGCGTTAACGGTGAAGCGGTAGAACCGCTCCACACACTTTTGCTTTATACCAGGTCGGCGCGACCCTTGACCTCCTCGAGTACGGCCTTGGCCAGCGCTGAAGACAGAGGAGCGTGGTGGCTGTACTCCATAGAACTGGTAGCACGACCGGAAGTAATGGTACGCAGAGCGGTAACGTAACCGAACATCTCTGACAGGGGCACCTTAGCCTTGACGACACGGGCACCGCTGCGAGCCTCTTCCATACCCTCTACCTGGCCACGGCGCTTGTTCAGGTCGCCGATGACGTCACCCATGTTCTCTTCGGGAGTAACAACCTCGAGCTTCATGATGGGCTCCATCAGTACGGGCTTAGCCTGTGCGCAGACTGCCTTGTAAGCCATCTGGGCAGCAATTTCGAACGAGAGCTGGTCAGAGTCAACGGGGTGGAACGAACCATCGACCACAACTACCTTCAGCGAATCGACGGGATAGCCACCGAGGATACCATTCTTCATGGCTGCCTCGAAGCCCTTCTGGATAGAGGGGATGAACTCCTTAGGAATGTTACCACCCTTGACCTCGTTGACGAACTGCAGACCGCCGTTCTCCTTGATATCCCAGTCGTCGTCAACAGGACCAACGTTGACGATGATGTCAGCGAACTTACCGCGACCACCTGACTGCTTCTTGTAAACCTCACGATAGTTCATGACGGTCTTGGTGATAGCCTCCTTGTAGTTCACCTGGGGCTTACCCTGGTTGCACTCCACCTTGAACTCACGCTTCAGACGGTCGATGATAATGTCGAGGTGAAGCTCACCCATACCTGAGATGATGGTCTGACCACTCTGCTCGTCGGTACGAACGGTGAATGTCGGGTCTTCCTCAGCCAACTTAGCCAGACCGTTGTCCAGCTTGGCCACGTCAGCCTGAGACTTAGGCTCGACAGCGATAGAAATCACAGTGTCGGGGAAGGTCATAGACTCCAGCACGATGGGCTTCTCCTCGTCGCAGAGGGTATCACCAGTGCGGATGTCCTTGAAACCTACGCCTGCGCCGATATCACCAGCGTCGATAGACTCCATGGGGATTTCCTTGTTGGAGTTCATCTGGAACAGACGGCTGATACGCTCCTTCTTGCCCGAACGGGGGTTGTAGACGTAAGAACCGGCCTTCACGCTACCAGAGTAGACGCGGAAGAATACCAGACGGCCCATGTAGGGGTCGGTGGCAATCTTAAAGGCCAGGGCTGCTGTCGGCTCGTCCTCGCTGGGCTTGCGACCCTCTTCCTCGTCGGTGTTGGGGTTGGTACCAGTGACCACCTCCACGTCAACGGGAGCAGGCAGGAAAGCGCAGACATAGTCGAGCAGGGGTTGTACACCCTTGTTCTTGTATGAAGAACCACAGATCATCGGCGTGCAGGCCATTGAGATGGTACCCTTACGGATGGCAGCGATAATCTCCTCCTCCGTGATAGAGTTGGGATCATCGAAGTACTTCTCCATCAGGGCCTCGTCATACTCTGCGGCGGCCTCTAGCAGCTTGTTACGCCACTCGTCGCACTCATCCTGCAGGTCGGCGGGAATGTCCTCGATGTCATACTCGGCACCCATGGTCTCGTCGTGCCACAGGATGGCCTTCATCTTGATGAGGTCTACCACACCCTTGAAGTTCTCCTCAGCACCGATGGGCACCTGGATAACAACGGGGTTGGCACCCAGGATGTCCTTCATCTGCTGAACAGTCTCGAAGAAGTCAGCACCTGAACGGTCCATCTTGTTCACGTAACCGATACGGGGTACGTTGTATTTGTCAGCCTGACGCCATACGGTCTCTGACTGGGGCTGAACACCGTCAGCAGCAGAGTAGGTGGCGACAGCTCCGTCCAGCACACGCAGTGAACGCTCCACCTCGGCGGTGAAGTCAACGTGTCCCGGAGTGTCAATCAGGTTAATCTTGAACTGCTTGCCATTGTAATTCCAGTTACAAGTGGTAGCAGCAGAGGTAATCGTGATACCACGCTCCTGCTCCTGGGCCATCCAGTCCATGGTAGCAGCGCCGTCATGCACCTCACCAATCTTGTGAGTCTTACCTGTGTAGAACAGGATACGCTCAGAAGTGGTGGTCTTACCGGCATCGATGTGGGCCATGATACCAATATTGCGGGTCAAATGTAAATCGCGGTTTGCCATTTCTATTTATCCTTTTTTACTTTTTTACCTTTTTACCTCGTTCTTAGAAGCGGAAGTGTGCGAAAGCACGGTTAGCCTCAGCCATACGGTGCATATCTTCCTTACGCTTGAAGGCACCACCCTGATTGTTGAAGGCGTCCATAATCTCAGCAGCCAGCTTGTCAGCCATAGACTTACCGCTGCGCTTGCGGGCAAACGAAATCATGTTCTTCATCGAGATGCTCTCCTTACGGTCGGCACGAATCTCGGTGGGAACCTGGAAAGTAGCACCACCGATACGGCGGCTCTTAACCTCAACCTGAGGAGTAATGTTGTCAAGGGCCTGCTTCCAGATTTCCAGGGCAGACTTCTCCTCATTCTGCATCTTAGCCTTGACAGTCTCGAGTGCATTGTAGAAAATCTCGTACGAAATGGACTTCTTGCCATCGTACATCAGGTGGTTCACAAACTTCGACACTTTCTTGTCGTTGAAGACTGGATCGGGAAGGATCACACGCTTCTTTGGTTTTGCTTTTCTCATTTTGTTGTTTTGATTAAAAATTTTGTCTGCTTGGGGCTGTTTCTTTCTCGTTCTTCAACGCTCGCTCATGAGCATTTACTCAACCTGTCTGTAACAAGATCTCCAGCAAAACGGATTTTTCTTTTCTGAGTTCTTGAGTTTTGAAGTTTTCGAGTCTCTGAGTTCTTTCTTCTGGAGTTTTGGTTTTGAGTGCCGCTCTTCTCCGAGCCAACTCACAAACTCAAAAACTCACCAACTCATCGTCTGAGACTTACTTCTTAGCCTTAGGACGCTTGGCACCGTACTTCGAACGGCGCTGGGTACGGCTGGCAACACCAGCGGTATCGAGCGTACCACGTACGATGTGGTAACGTACACCGGGGAGGTCCTTCACACGACCGCCACGCACCAGCACGATGCTGTGCTCCTGCAGGTTGTGTCCCTCTCCGGGAATGTAACTGTTGACTTCCTTCTGGTTGGTCAAACGAACACGGGCTACCTTACGCATAGCCGAATTAGGCTTCTTCGGGGTCGTTGTGTAGACACGAACACAGACACCACGACGCTGAGGACATGAGTCCAGCGCGGGCGACTTGCTCTTGTCAACGAGCACCTTCCTGCCTTTTCTTACCAATTGTGAAATTGTAGGCATAATTACTTTTACTTTTAATTTTACTTATATATTATTTTGTTCAAATTCAACCAGTTACACCTTCGGCTCGTTCGCAAAAAGGCGTTTCGGGCTGCAAAGGTACAACAATTATTCCATTCCACCTAATATATAAGTCACAAAAAAACGCCTACACAACGAAAATTAACATTATATAAGCGTTTTAAAGAATATTAACGAGCAAACTTCCCAGTTTTGCACGTTTAAAAGACAGCATTACGCCTCGCCTTTTCCTATCGGGAACGGGGCGATGGTACGCGGCTCCTGATTGGGAATTTTGATGGTGCCGAACTCCCGCTCATAGCGGACGATGTTCTCCTGCAAGGCACCCAACAGCCGCTTGGCATGCTCCGGTGCCAGGATGACACGACTCTTGACCTGAGCCTTGGGGAGCCCAGGCAGCACCCGTGCAAAGTCCACGATGAAATCGCTACTGGAGTGTGTGATGATAGCTAAGTTGGCATACTCTCCCTGCGCCACATCCTGTGGCAGTTCTATCTGCAGCTGTCCCTGCTGCTGGTTTCCTTTCTCGTTCATTGACTCTTCATATATAATAAGGTGAAACTAACTTTTCGAGACACAAAGGTACTGATTTATCCCGAACCAAGCAAATTTAACAGGATATTTTTGGCAGGATAGCAGCTTATTTGTATTTTTGCAACTTAACATCGAAGGGGTTTGTGCGTATTATCAACAGAAACACCTTCTAGCAAACATAGTGACAAAGATGAAAAAAACAACAATGACCGCCGTACTGCTTCTGATGGTTGCAACGGCGCTGGCTCAAGAGACCCACTACCACCGGGGCCTGCGCTCGCAGGACACTAACTACGGTCTGGCCGTACAAGCCCCGCCCAGCGGTGTGGGCATGTACTGGTCGAGGGTACGCAACGTCGACGACGTGGAAGTGGAAAGCGAGACACCGGCAGACTCCATCGCCCGCAGGAACGAATTCAAGCGACTGTGCGAACAGGCCTGTGAGGCCTTCAGGGCCAAGGACTACTACCACACCCTGGTTTATGGCGACAGTGCCCTGCAGAAGCGCTACCACACGGGAGAGCTCTACTACTACATGGCCGTGTCGTATGAGACCTTGGGCGACTACGAGGGAGCAGAGATGGCCTACAGGCTGACTGCCCAGTCGGCCTATATGGAGGTGCCGGATGCCTATCCGGCATTCAAGCAGCGCATGAAGCAGCGCAAGGCCGAGGAAAAGCAGCGCAAAAGGGAGGAGAAGCAGCGCCAGAAAGAAGAGAAGCAGCGCATGAAAGAGGAAAAGGCGCGACAAACGCAGAAGTAGGACCTTTTTCCGTCCTTCACCGTCTATGACACGTCAGGAGTTTGAACATATCGCACAGTCACTACGTCCCAAACTGTTGGAAGCCGGCCGCCGCTTCTTCGGCAGCAGCCATTCGGCAGAGGACATTGCCCAGGAGACGCTGATGCGCCTATGGCTGCTGCGCGACCGCATTGAGCCAGAAGCGGGGATGGAGGCACTGGCTGTCCGCATGGCCAAGAACCTGTGTGTCAGCGAGTGGCGGAAGCAGCAAGTGCGCAAAGGGGGAACGTTCGTCCAGGAACCCGCCAGCGACGTCGCCATCATCCGACAGCTGGAAGCCCGTGAAGACATCGACCGCCTGCGAGCGGCCATCCTACAGCTGTCACCCGCAGAGCAACGCCTGTTCCGCATGCGCCACGAACTGGAGATGGACATCGGACAGATAGCAGCCGCTACCGGTGCCACGCCACGCTCCGTCAGTGCCATGCTGAGTATGACCAAAAGAAAACTGTCAGACCTATTAAACCCGAAAGGAGAGAGACAATGAAAGAACTGATCGACAAACTATTGCGTGACCAAGCCACAGCCGAAGAAGAGCAGCTGATAGCCCAGATGCTCCGCAAAGAGGAAGACATAGACCATTGGCTGGCAGAGGATGAGACTGCCGAGTACGACCGCATCGTCAACAAGCGGCAGGCCCAACGACGCTACCTGCGTTGGGGAATGGCTGCAGCCGTCGCTGCCATACTGGCAGCAGGAACTGTCACACTTTGGCCGGAGCATGCCACACAGCCACCGATGGCAAAAGCCGGAACCGTCGTCAGCGACCGTCGTCAGCCCGCAGAGCCAACGGCTGACAGCGCCATAGTGGCTAACAACACCGAAGAGACCGCCAACACCCTTGTGGCAGTACAGCAGCCCACACACAAGAAGGCAAAGGCCAGAACCCTCAGACACCTACAGTCATCTGCCGTGGACAGTCTGCAATACTTCATCACACGCCTGGAGCACGAGCTGGAAGACGTCACCGACAGCAGCTATAGCACCAAGGCCGAGCAGGTCATCCGCGCCGACGCCCGTCTACAGCGACTGGTACAGCGCATCATGATGGGTGAGCTGACCAAAGACGAACAGCAGGAAGAGGCCAGAAACACGAACAAAACAATGGAGGAACAGCCATGAACAGGTTCTTTACTTTTATCCTGACCCTGCTGCTTGCAACTGCCTTGCCGGCCCAGCAGGCTGACGGCTACGGGGAGCTGAAGAGCAAGATGCTCCACCTGAAAGAGAAGTACAGCGGCAACGAGAGCAACAGCAACCAGGCCATCGTCACGGTGCTTCACAAGCTATGCAGCGACTACCCCAGGAGACTGACCATACAACAGTACAAGGAGCTGGAAGCCGCCTTCACAGCCATGAAGGTGAAGACAAGCGACGGCAAGATGCTCAGCACGCTGGAAGCAGCCCGTGAGGCACTCCGCGGAAAGAGCGACACACTGGACATCGAGCAGCGCATTCTGGACTACTACCAAAAGGTGCCGCAGGAACTCATATACATCCACACCGACCGTCCCTACTACGTTCCGGGAGACACAATATGGTTCCGGGCCCATCTGGTGGACGCCGTCACACATACGCCCATCAGCCGATCCAAATATGTCTATGTCGAACTGCACGACCTGCAAGTGGACACGCTGGTAAGACGCCTCATTGTCAAATGCGACAGCAACGGCATCTTTGCCAACGCCATCGCCCTACCCCGTCAGATGCATGGAGGGCAGTACACGCTGGCCGCCTACACGCAATGGATGCGGAACTTCCCCGCAGAGCGCTTTTGCTACAAGCTGCTGACCGTTGTAGGAAACAGTTCACAGCGTGAGCATGACTATTCCCCTCGGGCGAAACAACCTGTTCCCGCCGAGGAAACAAACAGTTTCCACCAAGGGAAATACTCGCTACAAACGGTCCTGCGCAAGGGACAGCTGCTGATTCAGCTGAACGAGCCCTGCAACGAGCCGCTGGTATGTACGCTATACGGCAGCGGCAACCTGATAGTGACAGACTACACACCGGGCAAGGTGCTGCGCATAGACTGCCAGTCGTTGCGCCCAGGGAGTATTAGCATCGCCTTGGTGAACAGCGAGACGGGAACCATCGTAGCCGAGGGCCAGGTCGACATCGTCCGTCCACAGCCGCAGGTGACCATCAGCGGCAAAGCATCGGGGAAGAACGCGCCCGTGGAACTGACCATCGACCTCGCGGACAACGACGGAAAGCCGCTCTCTGGAAGCTTCTCGCTCAGCATCGCCGACTACAACGTAGTCAAGCCCGACACCCTGCTGCCCGACATCGACCGCTACCTGGCCCGCCAATGGGGAAGCTATGCTCTCAGCGACATGCTCAGCAGCACATACCCGCACATAGAATATAGCTTCCAGACTTCACAGGCCATTTCAGGCAGCGTCCGCGGAACCCTCCTGACAAAAAAGATCAAACGACCCAAGCTGATGCTCGTGCGCCCCGACACGGGATTCCGCGAGACCTTCGAGCTGGGCGACAGCTCACGCTTCACCATCAACGGCCTGGATTTCCCCGATGGCACGTCATTCCTGTTGGAAGGAATGCGAAGAACGGGCAGCACCAGGATGGTACAGCTGGATATCGACCCGCAGACCTTCCCCACCCTCACAACGCCCGACATCCAACGTTCCTTGACCATGAGCGATGAGGCGTCATCGGCAACAGCGTCCAACGTCCCTGCAGGTTTTGCCAAGCAGGCACAAGAACAGGTGATGTACGGAGCGACAGACTATAGCATCGACCTGCCGGAGGTGGTCAAGGAGAAGAAGCGGAAACCCCGTACGGACAACCGCATGAAGATAGAGCCCTTCAAGGCGCACTACGACGACCAGCCATTCCTGAACAACTGCAGCACGATGGAAGTGCTGCTGAACACGCTGGGACTGAAAGTCACCCGTAATGACGATGGCATGCCTGCCATCCAGACATGGACGACAGGCGGACTGGGACCCATCATCTATATCGACGACGTGCAAAGCAATGCAGAGGAGCTGTTAATCTTAGAACCCTCAAGTCTCCACTCCATCGAATACTTCCAGCACAACGACCCCCGCCTGTTGGTCTACCGATGGGACGGTCCAACGAGAGGTGTGCTGCTGGTGCGGGTGAAACCCGGTTCTACGGGCAAGAACGGCCCTCCGCTCTCGATGGCTGCCATCCAGCAGCAGGGATGGGCACCCGAAGCGACCTTCTATTCCCCGCAATACACGGACACCAGGCAGAAGACGCGCCCGGACCATCGCATCACCCTCTACTGGGAACCTAAGCTAAGGACCGACCACAACGGCCATGCCACCATCCGTTTCTATGCCTCTGACCTCTCGACGCGCTATCTGGTCACCCTGGAGGGTGTCAGCGACAACGGCACCATCGTCAGCAAGCAGGCCGTCATAGAATAGCGGCAGCAAAGGGGCGCTCCCATCGAAGGAGACAAAACAGAAAAAAAACAACAAGACCCAAGCGGTGAGCCTGGGTCTCGTTGCTATTATCGTAGGGGAGGATTACTCCATGACTGTCTCCTCGGAGAAGTCGAGGACATTCTTCTTGTTGGCCTGCATGCGCTCGTAGTCTTCCTTCGAGCCGACAATAATCTTCTCGAACTCGCGGAGACCAGTACCGGCGGGAATCAGGTGACCAGAGATAACGTTCTCCTTCATGCCCTCGAGGTTGTCGCTCTTACCGCGGATGGCAGCCTCGTTGAGCACCTTCGTAGTCTCCTGGAACGAGGCGGCAGACATGAACGACTTGGTCTGGAGGGCAGCACGGGTGATACCCTGCAGAATCTGCGTCGACGTGGCGGGCACGGCATCGCGCACCTGCACGAGTTTGAGGTCACGGCGCTTCAGGCTGGAGTTCTCGTCGCGCAGCTTGCGGGCCGTGACAATCTGACCCTTCTGTAAGTTCTCGGAGTCACCGGCGTCGACGACAACCTTCTTACCCCAGATGCGGTCGTTCTCCTCGGCGAAGTCGAGCTTGTCGACGATGTCGGACTCGAGGAACGAGGTGTCGCCCGGATCGTTGATCTGGACCTTGCGCATCATCTGACGCACGATAATCTCGAAGTGCTTGTCGTTGATCTTCACACCCTGCAGACGGTAGACGTCCTGCACCTCGTTGACGATGTACTCCTGCACAGCCGTCGGACCCTTGATGGCCAGGATGTCGGCAGGCGTGATGACACCGTCGGAGAGCGGCGTACCGGCACGCACGGCGTCGTGCTCCTGTACCAGAATCTGCTTGGACAGCGATACGAGGTACTTGCGCTGCTCGCCGGTCTTGGAGGTGACGATGATTTCGCGGTTACCACGCTTCACCTTACCCATGGTGACCTCACCGTCAATCTCAGAGACGATGGCGGGGTTCGACGGGTTGCGAGCCTCGAAGAGCTCTGTGACACGGGGCAGACCACCGGTGATGTCACCACCCTTGGCAGCAGCACGCGGAATCTTGACAAGCGTCTCACCAGTCTTGACGGTCTGACCGTCCTCGACGACTACGTGACCACCCACAGGGAAGTTGTAGGTTCCGATGACCTCACCGTTGGCACCGATGATGTCGCAGGTGGGAACACGCGACTTGTCCTTCGACTCAGTGACAATCTTCTCAGTCAAGCCAGTGGTATCGTCGGTCTCAGCACGGAAGGTGACACCCTCGATGACATCGTGGAACTTCAGTGTACCGGCATACTCGGTGACGATGACGGCATTGAACGGGTCCCACTGGGCAATCTTGTCGCCCTTCTTCACCACGTCACCATTCTTGAAGTACAGTGACGAACCATAGGGAACGTTGACCGTAGAGAGTACGATCTTGGTGTTGACATCGACGAAGCGCAGTTCACCCAGACGGCTGACAACCATCTCGCAATCACGGCCGTCCTCGTCGAACGGTACGGTACGAACCTCTTCCAGTTCAATCTTAGAGTCGTTCTTGGCCACGATGCTGGCGTTGGCGGCTGCGTTGGCAGCCACACCACCGGCGTGGAACGTACGGAGCGTCAGCTGCGTACCCGGCTCACCGATAGCCTGTGCGGCGATGACGCCGACAGCCTCACCCTTCTGCACCATGCGACGGGTGGCGAGGTTACGGCCGTAACACTTCATGCAGACGCCATGCTTCGACTCACAAGTGAGCACGGAACGAATCTCGACGCTCTCGATGGGAGAGTCCTCGATGGCCTGCGCGATAGGCTCGGTTATCTCTTCACCGGCAGCCACGATGAGTTCGCCGGTAGAGGGATGGATGATATCATGTACGGAGACACGACCCAGGATGCGCTCATAGAGCGTAGAGATGACCTCGTCACCGTTCTTCAGGGCGGTGCAGACGAGACCACGGAGCGTGCCACAGTCTTCTTCATTGATAATAACGTCGTGCGAGACGTCGACCAGACGACGGGTCAGGTAACCAGCGTCAGCCGTCTTCATGGCAGTGTCGGCCAGACCCTTACGGGCACCGTGGGTAGAGATAAAGTACTCCAGCACCGACATACCTTCCTTGAAGTTCGACAGAATGGGGTTCTCAATAATCTGGGCACCCTCGGCACCGGCCTTCTGGGGCTTGGCCATCAGACCACGCATACCGGAGAGCTGACGAATCTGGTCCTTAGAACCACGGGCACCGGAGTCGAGCATCATGAACACGGCGTTGAAGCCCTGGTCGGCCTCGGTCATCTCCTTCATCAGCACGTTGCCGAGGTCGTTGTTGACGTGTGTCCACGCATCGATGACCTGGTTGTAACGCTCGTTGTCGGTGATGAAACCCATATTGTAGTTCTCGGTAATCTGCTGCACCTCGGCATTGCCACGCTCCACGAGGTCTTTCTTAGCCTCGGGGATGATGATGTCGTCAAGGTTGAACGACAGACCGGCCTCGTATGCCATGCGATAACCCAGGTTCTTGATACCGTCCAGGAACTCGCAGGCCTCAGCAAAGCCTACGTTCTTGATGACGTCAGCAATGATGTCGCGCAGCGACTTCTTAGAAACAATCTTATTGACATAGCCTACCTCCTTCGGGATGATGCCATTGACGATGACACGACCGACAGAGGTCTCGACCATGTGCTTGCAGGGCTTGCCGTCGACGATATCGTCAACGACGACCTTCACCTGGGCGTGCAGGTCACACTTGCCTTCGTTGTGGGCAATGATGGCCTCTTCGGGACCATAGAAGGTCAGGCCCTCACCCTTGGCACCCGGACGAATCTTGGAGATGTAGTACAGGCCAAGCACCATATCCTGCGACGGCACGGTGATAGGAGCACCATTGGCCGGATTCAGAATGTTGTGGCTCTGGAGCATCAGAATCTGAGCCTCCAGGATGGCCTCGTTTGACAGCGGGAGGTGGACAGCCATCTGGTCACCGTCGAAGTCGGCGTTGAATGCCGTACAAGCCAGCGGGTGCAGCTGAATGGCCTTACCCTCGATGAGCTTGGGCTGGAAGGCCTGGATACCCAGACGGTGCAGTGTAGGAGCACGGTTGAGGAGTACGGGGTGACCCTTCATGACGTTCTCCAGGATGTCCCAGATGACGGGCTCGCGGCGATCGACAATCTTCTTGGCCGACTTCACCGTCTTTACAATGCCGCGCTCGATGAGCTTACGGATGATGAACGGCTTATACAGCTCGGCAGCCATCAGCTTAGGCAGACCGCACTCACCCATCTTCAGCTCAGGACCGACGACGATGACCGAACGGGCGGAGTAGTCGACACGCTTACCGAGCAGGTTCTGACGGAAACGGCCCTGCTTACCTTTCAATGAGTCAGAGAGTGACTTCAGCGGACGGTTCGAGTCGCTCTTCACAGCGCTCGACTTACGCGAGTTGTCAAAGAGTGAGTCGACAGCCTCCTGCAGCATACGCTTCTCGTTGCGCAGGATGACCTCGGGAGCATGAATCTCGATGAGTCTCTTCAGACGGTTGTTACGGATGATGACACGACGATAGAGGTCGTTCAGGTCAGAAGTGGCGAAACGGCCACCATCCAGCGGTACCAACGGACGCAGCTCAGGCGGGGTCACAGGGATAATCTTCATGATCATCCATTCGGGACGATTGATACCCTTCTCAACAGAAGAACGGAAAGCCTCGACCACCTGCAGGCGCTTCAAAGCCTCGTTCTTGCGTTGTACCGACGAGTCGCTGTTGGCACGGTCGCGCAGCTCATAGCTCAACGAGTCGAGGTCGAGGCGGACCAGCAGGTCGTAGATAGCCTCGGCACCCATCTTGGCAATGAACTTATTGGGGTCGCTGTCATCAAGAAGACAGTTGTCTTGAGATATCTGGTTGTCGACTATCTCATTGTACTCCTCTTCCGACAGCAGGTCGTACATCTGCGAACCCAGAGCAGGATTACCCTCGCCATCCTTCTTGCCAGCCATGGCACCCGGCTGAATGACCACATAACGCTCATAATAGATGATGGCATCGAGCTTCTTGGTAGGCAGTCCCAGCAGGTAACCAATCTTATTGGGCAGCGAGCGGAAATACCAGATATGAGCCACGGGAACGACCAGTTCGATATGACCAGTGCGCTCACGACGTACCTTCTTCTCAGTCACCTCCACACCGCAACGGTCACAGACAATACCCTTATAACGGATACGCTTGTATTTGCCGCAGGCACACTCGTAGTCCTTGGTCGGACCGAAGATGCGCTCGCAGAACAGACCGTCGCGCTCGGGCTTGTAGGTACGGTAGTTGATGGTCTCAGGCTTGGTAACCTCACCAAACGAACTTTCCAGAATCTCTTCAGGTGAAGCCAGTCCGATGGTTATCTTGGTAAAGTTGCTCTTAACTTTTGTATCTTTCTTGAAAGCCATATTTCGATATAACTCTTAATTCTTAACTCTTAATTCTTAACTCGATTAGTCCATCTTGATGCTGAGACCAAGACCCTTTAACTCGTGCAACAGCACGTTCAGCGACTCAGGAATACCCGGCGTCGGCATGGGCTCACCCTTAACGATGGCCTCGTAAGCCTTAGAACGACCAACGACATCATCAGACTTAATGGTCAGAATCTCCTGCAGCACATGGCTGGCACCGAAGGCCTCCAGTGCCCAGACCTCCATCTCACCGAAGCGCTGGCCACCGAACTGGGCCTTACCGCCAAGCGGCTGCTGGGTAATCAAGCTGTACGGACCAATGGAACGGGCGTGCATCTTGTCCTCAACCATGTGACCGAGCTTGAGGAAGTAGGTGATACCTACCGTGGCAGGCTGGTCGAAGCGCTCACCGGTTTCACCATCATACAAGTGGGTAGAGCACAGGCGGGGCAGGCCGGCCTTGTCGGTCCACTCAGCGAGGTCCTCCAGCTTGGCACCGTCGAAGATGGGGGTTGCAAACTTCACACCGAGACGTTTTCCGGCAGCACCGAGGATGGCCTCGAAAATCTGACCGAGGTTCATACGAGAAGGCACACCCAGCGGGTTCAACACCAGGTCGACGGGACGACCGTCCTCAAGGAACGGCATATCCTCCTGGCGTACCACCTTCGAAACGATACCCTTGTTACCGTGACGACCGGCCAGTTTGTCACCGACACCGATCTTACGCTTCTTGGCCACATATACCTTAGCCATCTGCAAAATGCCTGAGGGCAGCTCATCACCAATAGTAATGGCAAACTTCTTGCGCTTGTTCTCGGCATCGAGCAGCTTGAACTTCTTCATATAGTTGATTATCAGCTTGGCGATAAGCTCATTGTTGTGCTCATCGGCAGTCCAGTTGCTAATCTGTATGTCACCATATTCCAAATTACGCAAGGCAGTCATGGTAAACTTAGAACCCTTCGAGATGATTTCAGCACCGGTATAGTCCTTGACACCCTGCGACGTCTTACCCTTGGTGAGGGTTGCGAGCTTCTCGATGAGGATATCCTTCAGGTCGTCAACCTTTACCTTATACTCCTCGTCTATCTTTGCCAGCGTCACCTTGTCCTGCATCTTCGACTTGCGGTCCTTGATGGAACGGGCGAAGAGCTTCTTGTCGATGATAACACCCGACAGCGACGGGTTGGCCTTCAGTGAAGAGTCCTTCACGTCACCGGCCTTGTCACCGAAGATGGCACGCAGCAGTTTCTCCTCAGGCGAGGGATCGCTCTCTCCCTTCGGTGAAATCTTACCTATCAGGATGTCGCCAGGTTCTACGCGGGCACCGACACGAATGACACCATTGTCGTCAAGGTCCTTGGTGGCTTCCTCGCTGACATTAGGAATATCAGCGGTGAATTCCTCAGCACCACGCTTCGTCTCACGGACGTCAAGTGAATACTCATCGACATGAACAGAGGTCAGGATATCCTCACGAACGATACGCTCGTTGAGCACGATGGCATCCTCGTAGTTATAACCCTTCCAAGGCATATAGGCAACAAGCAGATTACGGCCCAGAGCAAGCTCGCCATTCTCGGTAGCATAGCCTTCGGTCAGAATGTCGCCCTTCTTCACACGCTGGCCCTTGTCGCAGATAGGACGCAGGTCAATGGTCATATTCTGGTTAGTGCGACGGAACTTCGGAATGCGGTACTCCTTGAGAGCAGGCTCGAAGCTAACGAACTCCTCGTCCTCCGTACGGTCATAGAGGATGCGGATGGTAGTGGCGTCAACATAATCAATGACACCATCGCCCTCGGCAGTAATCATGGTACGCGAATCCTCACATACCTGACGCTCGATACCGGTACCGACGATAGGAGCCTCGTTGTGCAGCAGGGGAACGGCCTGGCGCATCATGTTCGATCCCATCAGTGCACGGTGGGCATCATCGTGCTCCAGGAAGGGAATCAGCGAAGCAGCGATAGAGGCTATCTGCTGCGGCGACACGTCCATCAGGTCTACCTGTGCAGGAGGAACAACGGGGAAGTCAGCATCCTGACGGCACTTCACCACCTTGCGGATAAAGGTACCGTCGTCGTTCAACGGGGCATTGCCCTGACCAATAACGTGGTCGGCCTCCTCTTCTGCAGTTAGATAAACGATATCATCATTGTTGAGGTTAGCAATACCATTCTCCACCTTACGGTAAGGAGTCTCGATGAAGCCAAGCTCGTTAATCTTAGCATAGACACACAGCGACGAAATCAGACCGATGTTAGGACCTTCAGGGCTCTCAATCGGGCAGAGACGGCCGTAGTGTGTATAGTGTACGTCACGCACCTCGAAACCGGCACGCTCACGCGACAGACCGCCAGGACCCAGGGCAGAGAGACGACGCTTGTGGGTCACCTCGGCCAACGGGTTCGTCTGGTCCATGAACTGCGACAGCGGGTTCGTACCGAAGAACGAATTGATGACACTCGAAATGGTCTTGGCATTGATGAGGTCGGTAGGCGTAAAGACCTCATTGTCGCGGACGTTCATACGCTCGCGGATGGTACGGCTCATGCGGGCCAAACCAATAGAGAACTGATTGGACAACTGCTCACCGACGGTGCGTACGCGACGATTCGACAGGTGGTCAATATCGTCGACAGTAGCCTTCGAGTTAATCAGCTGAATCAGGTATTTGATAATCTCGATGATGTCTTCCTTGGTCAGCACGCGAACATCCATATCGGTGTCCAGACCCAGCTTCTTGTTGATGCGGTAGCGACCGACATCACCCAGGTCATAGCGCTTGTCAGAGAAGAACAGGTTCTGAATGACTTCACGGGCCGAAGCATCATCGGCAGGGTCTGCATTACGCAGCTGACGATAGATGTAGAGGACTGCCTCCTTCTCGGAGTTTGACGGGTCCTTGGCCAGCGTATTGAAGATGATGGAGTAGTCCTGAGCCACAGCTTCGTTCTTGTGAACGAGGATAGACTGCGCTCCGCTCTCCAGAATGTCCAGCATATTGTCCTCGGTAATCTCCGTCTCGCGCTCCATGATAACCTCATTACGCTCGATGGATACCACCTCACCGGTGTCCTCATCAACGAAGTCTTCGTTCCAGCTCTTCAGCACACGGGCGGCCAGTTTCATGCCGATGACCTCCTTCAGAGACTTCTTGTTGACCTTCACCTCCTCGGCAAGGTCGAAAATCTGCAGGATGTCCTTGTCAGCCTCGAAACCGATGGCACGCAGCAGCGTAGTAACAGGTAACTTCTTCTTACGGTCAATGTAAGCGTACATCACATTATTGATGTCCGTGGCGAACTCAATCCAAGAACCCTTGAACGGAATGATACGTGCGGAATACAACAGGGTGCCGTTGGCATGGGTGTTCTGACCAAAGAACACACCTGGTGAGCGGTGCAACTGCGACACCACAACACGCTCAGCACCGTTGATGATAAACGTACCATTAGACGTCATATACGGAATGGGACCCAGGAAGACATCCTGGATAGCCATATCGAAATCCTCATGGTCGGGATCCGTACAGTACAACTTCAACTTAGCCTTCAAAGGTACGCTATAGGTCAGACCGCGCTCCAAACACTCATCAATCGTGTAGCGAGGCGGGTCAATATAGTAATCCAGGAACTCAAGGACGAAGTTATTACGCGTGTCGGTGATAGGGAAGTTCTCGGAGAACACCTTATACAAACCGTCATTCTTGCGTTCCTCAGGCGGAGTGTCCAACTGTAGGAAGTCTCTGAAAGACTTTAATTGCACATCGAGGAAATCCGGAAACGGCATCGGATTCTTGACGCTGCCAAAGTTTACTCTTGTTTCTACTTTTTGTGAAGCCATATATAATAATTATTGTTTTCTAGACTGTCTAGACCTTCTAGGAAAACTAGACTGTCTAGCTTAAAAAGACAAAAAATGGTCGGGAACTCTCGACTGGAGAGCCCCCAACCATGGTTATTGTTGTCTTCTGAATTACTTCAGCTCAACGACGGCACCAGCCTCTTCGATAGCCTTCTTCAGGTTCTCGGCCTCGTCCTTAGACAGACCCTCCTTCAGGGTAGAAGGAGCACCGTCAACGAGATCCTTAGCTTCCTTCAGACCCAGACCGCAAGCCTCCTTAACGGCCTTAACGACCTGAAGCTTAGCAGCACCGGCTTCCTTCAGAACAACGTCGAAAGAGGTCTTCTCCTCGGCAGCAGCCTCAGCGCCACCAGCAGCAGGACCAGCAGCAACAGCAACAGCGGCTGCAGCGGGCTCAATTCCATACTCATCCTTCAGGATGGTCTTCAACTCTTGTACTTCTTTCACTGTGAGGTTAACCAACTCCTCAGCAATAGCTTTAATATCTGCCATTTTATTTAAAATTTTAATTGTTTTTTAATGTTAATGTTACTTAATCCTTCGCTTATTTGTTACGCTCAGCGACAGCGTCAATCAGGCCGTGCAGCGTAGCACCTGCATCCACACCAGAGATAACTCCCTGCAGCGGAGCCTGCAGCATAGCCACAACATCGGCGATAAGCTCGCTCTTGCTCTTGATAGCTACCAGCTCGTCCAGCTTGTCAGCACCTACGAAGAAACCTTCCTCGGCGTAGGCAGCCTTCAGGGCGGGAATACCCTCCTTCTTGTACTCTTTCAGCAACTTGGCGGGAACGTTGGCCGTCTGTGTGAACATCACAGCCGTATTACCCTTCAAAGCCTCATAGAGCGGAGAGAAATCAATATCAGAAGCCTCGAAAGCCTTGTGAAGAAGGGTGTTCTTCACAACAACCATCTTGATCTCATTCTTGAAGCACTTGCGACGAAGGTTGCTCGTCTGCTCAGCATTCAGTCCAGTAGTGTCTACCAGATAGAAGTGAGGGAACTCCTTCAGCTTCTGACCAAGTTCTACAACAATAGTATCTTTTAATTCCTTTTTCATGTTTCTAAACTTTTACGAGTTATTCAACTGATTTAGGATCTACCTTGATACCAGCGCTCATGGTGCTGGAGATAAAGACACTCTTCATGTAGGTACCCTTGGCAGCAGCAGGCTTCAGCTTGATGATGGTCTGCAGGAACTCCTTGGCATTTCCGTAAATCTGCTCCGGAGTGAAAGTGATCTTACCGATTGAGGCATGTACAATACCTGCCTTGTCAACCTTGAAGTCAATCTTACCCTGCTTCACTTCCTTGACTGCCTTAGCAACATCCATTGTAACGGTGCCACTCTTGGGGTTTGGCATCAAACCACGGGGACCCAGGATACGTCCGAGGGGACCCAGCTTACCCATGCACGAGGGCATCGTAATAATTACATCAACATCTGTCCAACCCTGCTTAATCTTGTCAATATACTCGTCAAGACCAACATAGTCGGCACCTGCTTCCTTAGCAGCAGCTTCCTGGTCAGGAGTACAGAGAGCGAGAACGCGAGTCACCTTACCAGTACCGTTCGGCAGCGATACAACGCCACGAACCATCTGGTTAGCCTTACGCGGGTCTACGCCCAAGCGTACATCGATATCGACTGAAGCCTCAAACTTGGTGGTGGTAATCTCCTTCACCAACTCTGCAGCTTCCTTCAAAGAGTATGCTTTCCCTGCTTCAACCTTATCAGCTACCAACTTTTGATTTTTTGTCAGTTTACTCATTTTTCTAATTGAAGTTATTTGTTATTTAACCAGGGAAGTCCCCTTTAACAGTGATACCCATGCTACGTGCCGTACCAGCAATCAGCTTCATAGCAGACTCAACGGTAAAGCAGTTAAGGTCAGCCATCTTGTCCTCAGCGATAGCACGTACCTGATCCCAGGTCACGCTGGCTACCTTCTTACGGTTAGGCTGAGCTGAACCACCCTTCACCTTGGCAGCTTCCATCAACTGGACTGCTGCGGGAGGAGTCTTGATAACGAAGCTAAAAGACTTGTCTGCATAGTAGGTAATAACGACAGGAAGAATCTTACCTGCCTTATCCTGGGTTCTGGCGTTGAACTCCTTGCAGAATCCCATGATGTTAATACCCTTGGAACCCAGAGCAGGTCCAACGGGGGGTGAGGGATTTGCAGCGCCACCTTTAATCTGTAATTTGATTAATCCAGCAACTTCTTTAGCCATTTCTGTTTATTAATTAATGATGTTTGTTATATAAGCCGCAGGAGTGGAAGCCTCCCATGACCGTATATAGAACCGGGCATACCGTAACACTTACGCCCTATTCTTTTTCTACCTGAGTAAAGGACAGTTCCAATGGGGTCTTACGACCGAAAATCTTTACCATCACCTTCAACTTACGTTTCTCAGTATTAACCTCTTCAATAATGCCACTGAAGCCACTGAACGGGCCATCGGTAACCTTTACAGTCTCATCCACCTGATAAGGAATGTTGACTTCGGCACTCTCAATAGCAGCATCTTCTGCAGTTCCTAAAATACGATTAATCTCGGACTGACGAACCTCCTGAGGATTATCCATACCTCCCAAGAAGCCTAACACATTAGGAATGAAGCGAAGCATGTGAGCAACCTCGCCCTGCAGCTCTGCCTGTACCAATACATAGCCCGGCAGGAAAAGACGCTCCTTGACGACGCGCTTACCGTTTTGAAGCATGGCATACTTCTCAGTGGGCAGAAGAACCTCACCAACATGAGCATCAAGGACATCATTGTGCTTCTTAGCAGCATCAATAAATTCCTTGACTTTGCCTTCTTTTCCACTAACGGCACGCAACACGTACCACTTCATACCTGTAGTATCCGACATTTCTTACGCTTAGTTAGGATAAATAGAACTCATGACTGCCTTGAATACAACGTCCATCAGCCATACCACTACTGCAATAATCAACGAGGCCGACAGTACCACCACGGCACTCTGAGTAAGCTCTTTACGACTAGGCCACGTCACCTTATGTGCAAGCTCATCATAACAAGCCTTGCAATAATTGATAAATGTCTTTATAATGTTCATACTATTTCTTTCTTTTAGCACGGGAAGGAGGACTCGAACCCACGACCCTCGGTTTTGGAGACCGATGC
>ERZ842401.2264-NODE-2264-length-25965-cov-6.753300_pt1 | contig 25965 bp, 16 predicted proteins | sample MGYA00521270_ERZ842401 | MGnify/ENA primary metagenome ERZ842401 (study PRJEB31892, sample SAMEA3878208) | bioreactor metagenome | biome: Moose rumen | place: Sweden | collected 2011-10 | study: EMG produced TPA metagenomics assembly of the PRJEB12797 data set... | reverse complement strand
AATCTTTATCGTGACTGCCCTTTTGAAGCATCGCATCCCCTGCAATCTGCCAGCCCGGAGCAAATTCCGCATCGGCAAAGAGACTGAGCATAAAATGGGTTTTATCTTGACTGTTCTTGAGCGTATAGCGGTTTTGGGCATCGCCCTCGTAATGAAAAGAAAGATTTGGGTCTGCGCCGCTGAAGGCGTGTTTTACACCCAAGCGCATACCATAACTTCCGCGATTTAGATACCGCTTGAACTCTACTCCCGTCTGCATGGCAAAATAGGTGTTGTTTTCTCCGGCGACCTGTTGGTTAAATATACCCGCTCCCGTTTCGTTGTAGCCGTTATGATGGAGGTAGGAAAGCTGCAAACTGGCGTAAGGACTGACATGCCAAATTTTGCCGTCATCAGCATGGAGGTCATATTTGTATTCGCCTCCCAATTCGATAAGATGACTGCCGTAATCGGCAGATGCCGTCATGCCCATGAGACATCGACGGAGTTTGTTCTTCTGCCAACCGTAGTCAAGATAGATGTAGGCATCCCTTGCTCCTTTATGATAGCCCCCATAAAATCCGAAGCGGGTGTCGTAGACATTGCCATTTGCTGATTCCGCTCCGTATCCCATGGCATTATAGCTGACGAACGTACCGACACGCCAATTCTGTCCGATTGCATGGTCATAACCGCCGCTGATGGCCTGTCCGTGATAGTTAGCACCGCTCCTCATATCGCCCCAATGCTTGGTAAATTTTACCCAAGCGTTGTTGTCGGTGGCCATGGGAAGATCAACGGGAATCGTCATGGTGTTCTTTTTATCCTTCTCCGGCTCGTCGGCAAAATGATTGACAGTCACAGGAACATCCACCGCAGCCGTAGCAAATGCGGTATTCAGACGGTCGCCGATAACCTGACTCACGATGGCACTTTGCTGTGCAAGACTGGTAATATCAGGAGCAGTGGAACTTCCGATTTGCGATAACGCCGCCTTTGCTCCTTCAGCAGGAAGATTATAGAGGTTACGCATTTCTTCCCGCCTTGTCGCGTCAAGATTACGATACATGGCACCCATAGCATGGTAGGTGTCCATCTGCTGACTGTCCATTTTTCCCAAATTATTGGCGGCGACAGCCGTAGCCGTCAGCGTGTTGCCGGAAACCATTCCGTATGTGCTGAGCATGCCTGTTGTGGCCAGCGGATGCTCTACTGTGTTTGCAACGTCTCCCCTGAGTGTTCCTGCCGTCAGGACTTCGTGACTTTCATCGGGAAGGGCATTGGACAGGATAACCTTGCTGCCCGCAACATCTGCCGTATCTTGCACCACAAAACGACTATTGCCGTTTGCCGTCACATGGGAAAGGAGCGTTCCCGTGCTGACGAGATTTTTCATGGTGAGGTTGCCGCTTCCCGAAATGTCCCCCGCTACGGCGACATTTCGGTTGTAGAGCGTGCCGCCGATAGCGCCCCGCCCGGCGATGATGCCGCTATCCACGCTGTACGCGTCGCCCGCCACCGAGCCGTCAATAGAAAGAATGCCCCCTTTGGCAACACTTGCTCCTTCGTATGTGTTGTTCCCGGTCAGAGACAGACGGCCTTCGCCGCTTTTGATAAGACCGACGTGAAGCCCTTCCATGCCGCTGTTTTCCACATTGCTGTTATATGCGTTCATGTAAAGCAATGTTAATAGGCGTGCTCCTTTCTTCGCATCTGGATTGGAAATCCAGTTTGTATCATAGTAATTGTAACGTTCCGCAAGGTCTGCTTCTGTACTGTCTGCCGAAATTTTACCCACCTTAATTTCTTTGATGTCATTTAACCAAACAGAATCATAACCTTTCGTATCTATGGGGTACATGACGGTGCGGCTGCCGTCAGCAGAATAAGCGCTGGTGACATCGGACGGCTCCAACCGTCTTGCATTCAGTGCCCCGGGGCCTCCTACCGCCTTGCCCACGTCCACTACGCCTTGTCCGATAAAAGCCTGAAGCGGCACATTGTAATAAACTGCCGGAACGCCGTATTGACGAATATATTCAAGCAATTCAACAGATGCCATTTCCGTCATGCCTGATGTTTGTATATTTTCCTCAATATCCGCTGACACTTCTTCAGTGCTTCGCTGGCGTCCGTCAAAGTAGAAAACATTATATTTGAATTTTTTTGCGCCGCCAGCGGTATTGTCCTGCTGTAAGGTGACAAAATAATCTTTATTCACCTCAATCTTGTTATTAGCAGTAGAGAGCAACGTATCGGCAATCTGTTTGCTGCTCATGTAGGGAAATGCCTCTTCCACCAAGCCTGCGGCTCCGGCTACAAAAGGAGATGCCATGCTGGTGCCGGACTGGGGAATATAGTTTTCCCCCGATGCCGCAAAGTTTGCATTGGCCGATACAATTTGATGTCCCGGAGAGGCCAGAGTATAGTCCTCGGCATATTTGGCTCCATCGGAAAAACACGCCATGAACCAATCGCCGCTGAGTGTGCCGTCGGAATGGCGAGACATTCCGTTTGTGTAACCGTTTGAATTATTATTGAGCGCCGTGACGTTAATCAGATTGGTCTGGGCGGCATCGTAGAACCAGCCTGAAAAAGCCTCTAATGCCGGCGTAGGGTGGCCGGCATTAGCCGCAGAAAAAATCAGGAGCTTGCCGTTTCCCGCAGCGGTTCCTTTTGCCATCAAACCAGGACTCAGGTATTCATCCACATTCGATAAATAAGACAGGAACTTTGGAGTAAAATCATCCAAACTCTCGGAGGTCTCAAGAAGTTTTTCCACGTCATTGTTAAGCAATTCGTCAAAATAAACAGGCTGTCCCCAAGAATTATTGATGACTTTTATATCATCGCGCTGATAGAATGGTTCAAAGGGATCCTTAAACTGACCTATCCCCCCGCCAAAATTATACCAAACTGATGTTCCGGCAAGGTTTGCATTATAGGATACGCCGTGTATACCTACACCGTCACGGCTTGCCGCCATGATACCGGCAACATGGGTGCCATGTTTGATGGTGCTCCAATCGTATACTCCCGGCTTGCCACCATACATCCATGAATCTTTTATCATTTGGGCGAAGTTCTTGCTCGTAAATTCCGGATGCAGAAAATTCGTAGGTTGATCGCACACCCCAAGGGTAATGCCTTTCCCACTATAGCCTTTGGCGTAAGCCGAAGCCGCATCCAAAATTTCCAGACCGCAACTTGCGAAATATTCTGGCGTCTTAAAATCATTTGCTTCTGTAGCTGAAGCATTACTGCAGCAAAGACTAAACGCAATAGCGATGGCAAGTATATGCTTCCGTTTCAACGACAATTTCCCCTCTTTCGCATTTTCCATGCTGTTTTCCTCCCTTAAGAAGTGGTCGAAATACCATGGGTTTTCGGCCACCTTAAGAATCCTTGATTTTAAGCCGCTTTATATATTATCGTAACATTTCGACAGAATATAAATAGTTTCCTGCCAAAACAAGAATTTTTTGACTGGCTGAAAACCCATGGTATTTCGACCACTTCTTAAGGGAGGAAAACAGCATGGAAAATGCGAAAGAGGGGAAATTGTCGTTGAAACGGAAGCATATACTTGCCATCGCTATTGCATTTAGTCTTTGCTGCAGTAATGCTTCAGCTACAGAAGCAAATGATTTCAAGACGCCAGAATATTTCGCAAGCTATGGCCTGGACATTCTGGATGCGGCTTCGGCTTACGCCAAAGGCTATAGTGGGAAGGGGATTACACTTGGAGTATGCGATGATCCGACAAATTTTCTGCATCCGGAATTTACAAGCAAGAACTTTGCCCAAATGATAAGAGATTCATGGATGGCTGGCGGAAAGCCAGGGGTATACGATTGGAGCATAGTTGAGCATGGCACTCATGTTGCCGGTATCATGGCAGCCACCCGCGATGGTGTCGGTATGCATGGTGTAGCTTATGACGCAAATCTTGCCGGTGTGCCGATTAATTATAACATGGGGGGAAGTTTGGAAGGATTCAGTGACGTCTTTGCCCCTTACTTTCAACGGGACGATATAAAAATTATAAACAATTCTTGGGGGGAAGACACATATATCGATGAGATTGATCAGGCTGTTTATCCAGAAGTCTTGGAATATTATAATCAATCTATAGGAAATGGTGCAAAACGAGGAAAACTCTTGATTTTTGCAGCGGCGAATGCCGGGCATACCACCCCCGCAGTAACCAGTTTATATGGCTGGATCAACGATGCGGCAGAGACCAACCTAATTAACGTCACGGCACTTAATAATAATTGGGATACCTATAATCGAGGTATGTCGCGGCAAGTCGATGGAAGTCTGAGTGGCGATTGGCTGATGACGTTTTTTTCCGATGGGGCGAAGTATGCGGAAGAACATACTTTGGCATCGCCCGGGTATCAAATCGTATCCGCTAATTCAAATTTTGCGGCAACGGGCATAAATTACATTCCTTTTTCAGGAACGAGCATGGCAACCCCTTTTGTGACCGGTACTGCAGGCTTGGTGGAAGAGGCATTTCCCTACATGAACAGCAAGCAAATCGCCGATACGTTGCTATCTACTGCTAACAATCGTATTAAGGTGAACAAAGATTATTTCGTGACACTTCAGGAAGACGATACCATAAGTGGCCTAAAATACAAGTTCAATGTCTTTTACTTTGATGGGCGTATACGCAGCGATGAGGAAGTGTCAGCGGATATTGAGGAAAATATACAGACATCAGGCATGACGGAAATTGTGCCGATTGAATTTCTTAAAAAAATTCGTCAAAATGTTGTTCTGAGCGTTTATTACAATGTGCCACTTCAGGCTTTTATAGGGCAAGGCGTGGTGGATGCCGGAAAGGCTGTTGGAGGGCCGGGAGCACTGAATGCAAGGCGTCTGGACTCTGATGATGTTACGAACGCTTATTCCGCTGATGGCAACCACACCGTCATGTACCCCATAGATACGAAAGGTTATGATTCTGTTTGGTCAAATGACATCAAAGAAATTAAGGTGGGTAAAATTTCGGCAGACAGTACAGAAGCAGACTTGGCAGAACGTTACAAATACTATGATAAAAATTGGATTTCCAATCCAGCTGCGGATGAAGGCGCACGTCTTATGACGGAGCGTTATGTGAACTCATACAATAATGATGTAGAAAGCAGCGGCATGGAAGGACTTCATGTGGGGATGGTCAAAAGCGGTGAAGGGCGTTTGTCCTTGACAGGGAGTAACACCTACCAAGGGGCGAGCGTAGCCAGAGGCGGCACATTATCCATTGATGGTTCTGTGGCAGGGGATGCCTATAGCGTAGAGAGCGGTACCATCGCCGGGCGCGGAACTATTTTCGGTACACTCTACAATCGGAATATTGCCGCAGCCGGTGACAGCACGGGGAACGGCGACCTCACCGTAAACAGTCTTGTCAGCACGGGAAAAATGGTTTCCAATGTGACGGCAAGCGGCAATACCAGTTTTATTGTAACCGGGACGGCGGATGTATCGGGCAGTAGAGTGGCTCTTTTGGGGGCGCTTCCCGAGGAAAGCTATAATGTGCTCTCAGCGGGAACGCTCATCGGTGATATTGATAATACCATTAACAATCCGTTGGCAACTTCGGGAATGCTGAGCACTTACGGAGTGGCCTCCGGCAATAAGCTGACCGCAACGGCAGTAGCAGCCAACAATTTAGGCGAAATCAATTCCCGACAGGAAGAAACATATCGGGCAATGAATGTCATGTACAAAAAACTTGATGCAAATCGTCGAGAAGAAATGCGCTCCCTATATAATTTGGATGCGGCAGGAGCCAAAAAGGCTTTGTCGGAAATCTCGTCCGCCGATGCTCCCCAGCTCATGTCACTTGTACAGCAAAATTCCCTAGTAGCGCAAGTAATCAGCGACCGTCTAAGCACAGCCGTTGCTACCTCAAATGTAGAAGTCCCCATGCCGATGAATCATTTTGCAGACGATAATGAATCGGAAAACAAAATGGCCATCCCTATGAAACTTCCCGTTTCTGTTGATAACAACGCTTGGGTAAAATTCACCAAGCATTGGGGGAAAATGAAAAGCGGCGCAAATTATCACGGGCAAGGCATAAGCGGCGGCTATGACAAAATGATAAGTCCGAATTGGAGGTTGGGTGCATTCGTCAGCTATAACGCTATGAGTTATGGCGCAGAATCTGCTGGTGGAAATATTTATGATACCCGTTTTGGTTTCTACGGCGGCTATCATAAGGAGGCAAGAGATGCCTACATATACATTGACTACGGTCACCAAAGAAATCATCTGAATCGAAGTGTTCTTGGAAATACCGCATCGGCAAAATACAATAGTAATCTGTGGGAATTGGGCGGTGAGTATAAATATGACCTGCATGCGGAGGACGGGAAAATCTGGCATGTCAGTCCCTACGTTGGGATGCAGCTTTCCTATTTGCACCAGAATGGTTACGGCGAAACGGGAGCCGGAAACTTTAACCATCATACAAGCGCACAGCATAATACCTATTTCGCCATGCATACCGGAGTGGAGTTAAAGCGCTATCTGGCTAGAGGCAGCTATGGAATGCGTTTGGGCGTAAAACACGCTTTTGCCGGAGCAGACCCGAATATGTCTTTCCACTATGAGGGAGATGCGACCAATCGTTATACACTCCAAAATAGTCAAGACAAGACACATTTTATCTTGGCACTTTCCAGTAATACGGAATTTTCTCCCGGCTGGCAATTAGATGGTGAGGTACGCTTGCAGAAAGGGAGCCATGACAAGGATTTGTCAGCATCGTTGATGCTTAGAAGGGAGTGGTGAATAATGTAGCGCGAAAAGTTTTGTTCTATTATCGTGACATGATGAAACGTGCATTAAGGGAGAGGAGTTAAAGATTATGAAAAAGTTTGATAGTGCAAAAATGATGGAGGATGAATTAGAGCAAGTTGTGGGGGGCGACAGTATGCTATCCTCACACACAAAAAAGACGGAAAGGTAGGGGTAGAAACATTCTCTTTTGAGGGCGACCTCGATGCAGTAAAAACCCTTATAGCAGGTGGGGCGGTTAGCGAATGTTCTTTTGTTGGATCGTATGGCAAACGCACAATTCAGGAAAAATATTTTTCAGATCAAAAAAAGCGTCTTGAGAGTAGAGGATATACAATCTATGAAATTCAGGAAAAATGATGTGTGAGAAAACGGATAGCCCCCAAATGGCTTTAGAGAAAAATGTAAGCAAGTGAGAGAAGGAGCACCCATGAGAAGATATTTTATGATTGGACTGGCGCTGGTTCTGCTACTTGCCTTGTCTGTCATATTTTACGGTATCTGGCTCAATGAACAGGGCGAGTACCAAATCGCCGAGCGCATGGAGGAGCGACGGCTGACACTATCCGGCGCGAAGGCGGAGATAAGGGAGCTTCGTCCTCTAATCACTATGAGCACAGTGAGTCTCACGGCCTCGGCTAAGACCGATGCTCCGGCGCTGCTTGACGGACGCATTACGGCGTGTTTGGCACCAAAAGGAAGTTTCGTCCACAAGGGGGATGTAATCTTCATCATGGAAAATGAAGATCTGCCTCTGCAGATTAAGGAGGCAGATGCGGCTCTGCTGAAAGCTGAGGCGGAACTGCAACGCACCCGGAACAGCTTCAATCGCTATCGGCAGTTGAAGGGCTTAGATGCAATTTCAGCGGAGCGCTATGATGAAGCGGAGACTGCTTATACCGCCGCCGTAGCCAACCTCGAGGCAGCCACGGCGCGTAAGCAAAAACTTCTGGTACAGAGGGCGCGTCTGGAGGTAACGGCACCCATCAACGGCACGGTGCTGACCCTTTATCATGAACCGGGAGCTTATGTCACCAGCGGTACTCCACTTGCTCTGGTAGGGGATTTCGGCATCCTTTCCTTTACCGTTCCCATGGAGGACAGGTATGTCCGCCGACTAGCCGTGGAAGATACAGCCCAGATCTTTTTTCGCAGCAAGGATTTGCAGAAGGTGTACGGCACGGAGTATGGGGCGGGCAATATGGGGATGGGGCAGGAATTTTTTGCACACATCACGGAGATTACGCCACCCATGTCCGAGCCTGCTGCCATGCGGAACGTTACATGGCAAGTGGATAACAGTGCAGGCCTCTTAGAGCCGCAGACATACGGCGGCGTGAGTCTTATGGCGCTGAGGGGCTACTCTGTGCTCGCCGTGCCCCTTGCAGCCATGACGGACAGTATCAGGAATGCGGTATTCGTTCTGACGGCTGATGGCACGGTTTCCCGTCGTAGTGTGGAAACTGGAGCCAACGACGGAAAATACATCGGCATCATCTCCGGTCTCTCCGAGGGAGAAATCGTTGTGACCAGTGGTATGGAAGGACTCACGGAGGGCATGAAGGCAGAGATAGAGTTAAGCGAAAATGAATGAGGAAGGAGTGCCCAGATGAGGGATCAGAAGATTTTCAGCCAGTCAGCTCTTGACAAACTTCGCTCTCCGGAGCAACTTGACACCATGATCCGTATCACCAGCCCTGTGGGCTGGATGGCGCTGGTCTCCGTTCTGGTTCTGTGCTTTGCCATCATGCTCTGGTCGATTTACGGTTCCTTCACGGAGAAGGCCGAAGGCTACGGCCTGATTATGGATTCGGCGGGGGTGGTGAATATCACCCATGCGGCCTCCGGCAAGATAGCGGAACTTTATGTGCAGACGGGCAGTCCTGTGTATAAGGGGCAGCTTATTGCCCACATGGAGCAGCCTGCCGAGGCGGCAGATACTCGCATGGCACAGCACGGCGCAACGCTGGCGGCCAGTGACAGGGATGTGCAGGGGCGTGTCTATGAGTACGATGCCAAGCGTTATCGGCAGACGGCACAAGAAGATGCTGTTTCAGAGTATGACGGCATCGTGGACGAGGTGATGGTCTCTGAAGGTGAGCTCGTACCCGCTGGCAGTCCCATTTGCACCGTGCGCCTCACCCAGAATCGTAGCGACTTGACGGGAGTGTTTTACGTTCCCGTGGACAAGGGCAAGCGCGTTGAGCCGGGCATGAGCATCCAGCTTGCACCTAACGGCGTGGATGTTTCCCAGACGGGCAGCCTTCTGGGGGTGGTCAAGCAGGTGTCGCAGTACCCTATTTCCGCCGAGGGCGTGAAAAAGGGGCTGGGGAACGATCAGTTGGCTCAGCATGTCATATCTAAGGGCGGTGGTGCCATGGTGGAAGTTCGCTTTGAACTGGTGAAGGATAAGGCTTCCGAATCCGGTTACCTCTGGACTTCCGTGGTAGGACGGCACAAGCCCATAACGCCGGGCAGCTTCTGCACGGGCTTCATCGTCATCGAGCGGGAGCCGCCCATTGAGAAGGTGTTCTACAAAATCAGCCAATTCCTAAGAAGCCGGTGAGCGCATGGGCATAAATTTAAATTTCTTTCAAGACAAATACAGAACCAAGGTTCCTACAGTTCTCCAGATGGAGGCAACTGAGTGTGGCGCAGCGTCGCTCGCCATGGTATTGGCCTATTACGGTAAGTGGCTGCCCTTGGAGACACTCAGGCAGGATTGCGGCGTGACCCGTGACGGCAGCAACGCTCAGAATATACTCCGCGCCGCCAAAAATCACGGCTGCATTGCCAAAGGCTTTGCTGGGCGTCCAAACGTGCTCAGGAAAAAGCAATTTCCCTTGATAATCTTCTGGGAGTTTAACCATTTTGTGGTGCTGGAGGGGATCAAGGGGGACACGGTGTACCTGAACGACCCCGCCGTGGGGCGGCGCACCGTGGACTGGGAAGATTTTCTCGGTTCCTATACCGGTGTATATCTAGCCATTCGCCCCGGCGCGGACTTTTGTAAGGAAGGGCGCCGTTACAACGTTATGCAGGCTATTGCCGCCAAGCTGAAGGCTGATAAATGGGCCGTGCTCTTTGTGTCTTTGCTTGGGCTGGCCATGATACTGCCAGGGCTGGCTGTGCCAGTGCTGAACCAGATTTTCATTGACGATATATTTTCCCTCAAGCATACCGACTGGGTGAAAAAATTCATGGGAGCTATGTTCATTACCATGGTGCTCTCCGGAATAATGACAGCCATGCGGTCGACGGTGTTGACTTACTGGCAGAAAAAGCTGACTCTGGCCGATTCCTCTGACTTCTTCTGGCATGTCCTGCGTTTGCCTGTGGCCTTTTTTCAGCAGCGTTTTGCGGCGGATGTGGCCTCTCGTATCCAGTACAACGAGATGAATGCCGAGGTGCTGTCGAACCAGGCCGCCACATCTCTATTGGATATGCTGGTGGCTCTCTTTTTCTTGGGGCTGCTATTACAGTACAGCGTGCCCCTGACGATTATCGGCGTGTCCGTGAGCCTTGTCAATGTGGCCGTATTCCTCTATATGCGCCGCCGCCTGACGGATCTCACCATGCGTATGCAGCAGGATGCGGGCAAGGCTTACGGTGTCCTGATGGGGGGCATCATGATGATCGAGAGCATCAAGGCTAACGGCAGCGAGAGTGACCTTTTCAATAAATGGGCAGGCTACCGTGCTAAGGTTCTGATGGCTACTCAGGAGCGGGATCTCTGGTCATTGAAGGTAAAGCTCTTGCCCTCTTTCCTCATGGGCATCAATAGCGCCGTTATCATGACGGTGGGGGGCTTCTCCATCATGGAGGGCGTGATGACCGCAGGCGTCTATATGGCGATTAACAGCCTTATCGCCAAATTTCAAGAACCGATGCAGAAGCTCCTTGTCTTCGGTGCCACGCTCCAGAATACGGAAATGCAGATGCATAGGCTAGACGATGTGCGGCGCTACAGCATCGACACCTTGAACTATCCAGATGAAACACAGATGATAACCTTCACGGGCACACGTCTCTCCGGCGAGCTGACGATGGAGAATGTGTCTTTCGGCTACAGTCCACTTGACCCACCTCTTTTGGAGCATTTCAATCTGCAGCTTTTGCCCGGACGCTGGGCAGCGGTGGTTGGTTCCTCTGGCAGTGGCAAATCCACCTTGGCAAAGCTCACGGCGGGACTATATGAGGAGTGGTCGGGGCAGGTGCGCTTTGACGGGGTGCTGCGTCGGGAGATTCCCCATGCTGTGCTTGTGAACTCCATTTCCACGGTGGATCAGGATATTTTCCAGATTGAGGGCACCATACGGGAAAACATCTCTCTCTTTGACAGCGGACTGCCAAAGGCCGACATTATGCAGGCAGCTCGGGATGCATGTATTGAGGAGGATATTCTGCGCCTTCAAGGTGGCTATGAAGCAATGGTGGCCGAGGGCGGGCTGAATTTTTCAGGCGGTCAGCGTCAGCGTCTGGAGATTGCCCGCGCCTTGGCAACAAATCCTTCCCTGCTGGTGCTGGATGAGGCTACCAGTGCCATAGACCCTATGACTGAGCAGAAAATTCTGGAGAACATTCGGCGGCGGGGGTGCTCCTGTCTCATTGTGGCCCATCGTCTCTCTACCATACGGGAGGCGGATGAAATTATCGTGCTGGAGCATGGCAAAGTGGCCGAGCGAGGAATCCATAGGGAACTTATGAAGCATGACGGGGCTTATCGTCGACTGATTGAGGAACGGGAACAGGAGAACGAAGGTGAGCCGACGCTTGATTAAAAGAAGGTGAGGATATTGATAAATCTTTCTGCGGGTGAGCGGCTTCGCCTGCCGGATGAGCTGAAGCTTTGGCGGGTGACAGCAGGAAAGGTGGAAGTCTACGCCGTCACACGGGAAAATATTTCCTTCAGGCAGATATTCCTGACGGAATTAAATATGAATGAAGCAGTCTTTCCTCCACTGGACGAATTCTGTCAGATTGACTTCCAGCTTTATGGGACGGAAGAATCTGCGTTAGAGGAAGTTGCCTTTGAGGATATGACAGCGGCGGCGCTTCAGCCGTTGATGCAAGCATGGTTCTCCCATCTGTTACTGCTGCCTTGGGTGCGGCTGATGGCAGACCGGGGGGACGATATGCTGCAAAAATGGTCAGACGGCTCGGTGCTTTCCGGCAAGGAACATTCTCATAAAGAACTCATCAAGGAATTTTCGGCCAACGAAGGCATTTTTTCCATGCTGCTGGGCACACGCTTTCAGGGTCAGGACAAGCGGCTATCTCAAAGAATGGAACGCCGCGCCCTAAAAGACAGGCGCATTGTGGATGAGACGATAGCAGATCTTTTGGGTGAGGAAGTGGTGCCGGAGGCAGAGGAAGGCGGCAGCGCAAAATTTGAGACGGCGGTGTTTCTGGTGCGCGCCGCAGCCAAGGCACTGGGGATGGCAGTGAAGGATATTCGCATCGCACCGGAAATGGTAAGAAAGCTGGATCAGCTCTCCCTCATTCGCCACCTGACGAAAAAGGGTGGCATGGAGCTGCGGCTGGTCAAATTGCAAAAAGGCTGGCACACAGGCGACAGCGGCGTGATGATAGGATATAGGAATGAAAATTCTGCGCCGGTGCTCCTGAAGCCCGTCTCGCCGGAAAGCTACCTGTTGGTGACGAAGGAAAATCCCGGCGGCGTACTCGTCACGGAGGAAGTCGCTGCCCGTATTTCCCAAAATGCACTGCTTTTCTATGCGGGACTGCCCGCTAGAGTCCTCTCACGGCTTGAACTGTTGAAATTCATGTTGCGCCAGAACTGGCGCACGGATGCCAATACAATCCTAGCAGTAAGCCTCCTGGCGGGGCTGATTCCCCTTATTACCCCGATTATCACGGAGACCATGTTTTCCGACATCATCCCCATTCTCGACCGCAAGGGGCTGGCCACCGTTACTCAGGTAGCTATGGTGGCAGGTTTTACGGCAGCAGCACTCACCGCCGTGCGCTCCGTTGCTCTCTTGCGCTTTAGCCAAAAGGGGAGCATGGCAGCAGAAGCGGCGATACTTTCAAGGGTTCTCTCTCTGCCTGTTGGTTTTTTTCGCAACCTTCCCTCGGGGGAGCTGACAGGACGCATGATGGGGCTTTCTCAGCTTCAGGTGCTATTCTCCGGGGAAACCGTGGGCGTTATCTTCTCCTTGCTCTGCTCATTTTGGAGCCTTGGCCTCATGTGTTGGTACAGCTTCAAGCTGACCGCCGTGGCGGTAGGCGTCTGGTTTGTCTATCTTCTTATCAGTTTCCTTATCCTCGCCAGACTTGTCAAGGCGGAGCGGCGCAAGACAGCCGCCAACAATAAAACTTCCGGCATTTTGGCGCAGATTTTCACGGGATTGGTGAAATTCCGTGTGAAAGGTGCGGAAAGCCAAGCCTATCGGCTCTGGGGAGAAAGATTTGCCGAGGAATGGCGGGCGGATTACGCTGCCCGTTGGCAGAAAAACTATAGTACCATCCTTGCGTCCGTTCAGCCCATCCTGCTCTCCTTGATTATTTACTATATGGCTCTGAAGGAACTGGCAGCAGGAGGGGGAAATGTGGCGACGGGAGCAGCGGCAAACTTGTTTGCCGTCGATGAACCTATGACTGCGGCGAAGTTCATCGCCTTCCAGTCGGCATATACAGCCTTCAATACATCCCTTACCGCCGTGATTTCGGTCATTGAACAGCTTTCCGTCATTTTTCCGATTTTAGAGAACTTGAAGCCCATACTTGAAACCGAGCCAGAGAGCAGTGAGGAAAAAATGGAGGCCGATGTGCTTTCCGGAGCGTTGGAGGTAAGGAACTTGACCTTCGCCTACCAGAAGGACTTGCCAAATGTCTTGGATGACGTGAGCTTCCGTATTGCGGCGGGGGAACACGTTGCCATTGTGGGCAGATCCGGATGCGGCAAGTCCACCCTCATTCGTCTGCTTCTGGGCTTTGAGTCTCCAAAGAGCGGCGCAGTGTATTATGACGGGCAGGATCTTTCCGAGTTGGATCTCCACTCAGTGCGCTGTCAGCTGGGGGTGGTGCTGCAAAACGGTCAGCTTATGAAAGGCGACATTTTACACAACATCATTGGCACCAACGACCTCACTTTGGACGATGCCTGGGCAGCGGCAGAGGCGGCTGGGGTAGCAGATGACATTCGCGAGATGCCCATGCAGATGAATACGGTGGTCAGTGAGGGCAGTACGAATATCTCCGGTGGGCAGCGACAGCGCATCCTGATTGCCAGGGCACTGGCAATGAAACCTGCCATCATCATCTGCGATGAAGCTACCAGCGCCCTGGACAACCGCACCCAGAGCATCGTGACTAAGAGTCTGGATTGCCTGAAAGCCACGCGCATCGTAGTGGCCCACCGCCTTTCCACCATTCGCCATGCTGACCGCATCATCGTTCTGGATGGCGGCCGCATTGTCGAGAGTGGCACCTTTGAAGAACTAACAGCCAGGGGCGGATTGTTTGCTTCTTTCGTGAAGCGGCAGGTGGCATAAAAAGAGCAATGACAATACCGATTGTAAAGGATGATGTCCAATGTCCATTGATTCTCCTTTGATGATGTTGGAAGCCATGTACCGAAAATACTTCCGGCGTATCTACAACTACGCCTATATGCGGCTTCTGAATCGTGCAGCGGCAGAGGACGTGGCGCAGGAGGTGTTCCTCACTGCTTTCACGGCTATGGACAGATTCGACTCCTCGCGGGGCAGCGGCGCGGCATGGCTATCCAGAATTGCAACGAATCTGGTGACAGACTTTCAGAAGCGGGCGCGAAATTACCGTGAAATTAGCACCGGAGAAGTGCCGGAGGTGAGCTTTGAAGACTCCCTTGACGATGAGGGAACTCTCGGGAATCCGGTTAATCAGCGGATTTATCGTATCTTACAAAAATTATCCGACGGTGAACGGGAGTTTTTGGCGCTGCGCTATGAAATGGAGTTGACCAACGAGGAAATCGCCGTAAACATGGGGCTAAGCACGAATGCGGTGAGCCATCGCTACAGCCGCCTGCTGGCAAAGTGCCGTCAAATAGACGGCAAGACATGAAATTTTGAAAAAATTTCTAAAAAAATTTTGCAGAAGCGGCATTTGGGGAAGGGCTGTTTCGTATATACAATTAGAAGGGGAGATACGAGGAGGCGATGCATGGTGGTTGTCCAAGGCAAGGCAAGCGGAATCGAAACCATGGACAGGCTTTTTCGCAGGGCTGATTTTGCCGCTGAAAACGAAGGGCTGGAGGAATGTCTGCGGGAGCGCATCTTTGGACGGCTTGTGGAGGCAGACGAGGAGCGCGAGCTGGAGGCGAACGAGCTTTCTGCTCTTGCGGCGGCAGGAACGAGTGCAGATGGCACGGCGGTGCAATTGGCGTTGCGGAAAAACAATAGGAGATTCAACGCATGAGAAAAAGCACCTACGAGATAATTTTGCCCTTGATAATAGGGGACAAAGCAATCGAAGAAAAAGCCTTGCTGGTGAACGGACTGTATTTCTCTGTTGACGTAGTGGCAAAAGAGGATGTCGATAATTTCGTTGCAGGGGACTTTGCCGCCCTTCCCATCGCCCTGCAAGAGCGTTTGCTTCTCAGGGGGCATCTCACGTGCAGGAGTGAGGCAGAGGAAATCGCCGACATGAAGCTCATGGGCCGTGTCCATCGCATGATTTCGGCACGTGCAGGTCTGGGCGTTGTCATCATGCCCACCTACGACTGTAATTTCCGCTGCCCCTATTGCTTCGAGCAGCACAGGCTCAAAAATGGGCAGGAGTGGCTCTCAAACTCCATGAGTCACGAGATGATTGAGGCGGTATTTGCCGCCATAGAGAATTACAAGGCCAGGGGGTACGCTGTCGGTGAATGCACGTTCTACGGCGGTGAGCCTTTCCTGAGCGAAAACATCAATGTTCTGCGAGATATAGCCGGGCACGCTAAAAAGCTCGGCCTCTCTCTGGACGCCATCACCAACGGCTACGAACTTGATGCCTTTCTGGACTTTATGGAGGAGTACGATTGCAAGCATCTTCAGGTTACGGTGGACGGCGTTGGCAGGATCAATGATAGGCGGAGAATCCATAAGGATGGACTGCCCACCTATGACCGCATATTAGGCAATGTGGAGCTTGCCCTTCAGCGAGGCATATCAATCAGCCTGCGGGTAAACGTGGGTCGCGAAAATATCTCCGGCATGGGGGCGCTTATCGAAGACCTACGAGCGCGAGGTTTCTTAGACAGGACAGATGAGAGGGGGAGATTTTCCTATTACTTCAAGGCTGCCAGCGATGACCGCCATCCCCAAAATAACATCTGTGAGCAGGACATCATTGTCGAGTTGATGAAAAACGGCTTCACTGCCATGGAGGCCATTGGTCTGCAGAGCCAGTACAACTTGCCGGAGCTGACACTCAGGCAGATTTTTGCGAAAGAAGCGCTGCCGCAGCCTTCTACTGCTTATTGCGGCTCGGAGGAGGGGATGCTCGTCATCGACCCTTTCGGCAAGCTCTATCCCTGCTGGGACGTGGTGGCTACAGAGGGTGCTGCCGTGGGTTTCACTGATTGGCAGTCGGGGCGTTTCCTAATGGGGCTGTCTAAGGCTAAGTGGCGCACCCGTACCTCGGACCTCCTGCCCGCCTGCGAGACCTGCCCTTATGTTTTTATATGCCGGGGCGGCTGTGCCTCTCGCGCCTTCGCTAGGCATGGAAGTTATTTTCGGGAATACTGCGGCGAGGCAAAAGAAATATTCGCCTTTGTTGCGTCACGGGTGGCGGGGGAGATATGGGCGAAGAATCATGAAAACGAGCTTTCCCTCTCCTTGGCGGGACCACTCTCGCGCCTGACGGAGGCAGAGCGCAGGACGCTTACAGAGTCACGAAGCCAGAAGGAAATATTTGCTTGCCTCAAGGCGGCTGGGCTTTGGGAGGAAAGCAGAAAATAAAATTTAGGACTATGATGAGGAGGTTTTTTTATGGCAAATATCAATGTGAACGAACTTACCAAAGAGCAAATCGAGAAGGTGATGACCTGCGAGACCGTTGAGGAACTGATAGCAGTTGCGAAAGCTGAGGGGGTTGAGCTGACACAGGAGGAAGCCGAGGCGTATCTGGCGGAGCTTGCTGACTTCGAGCTGGACGAGACCACACTGAAGAATGCGGCGGGAGGAGAATGTTACTTTCATAATAGGTGCAAAGATGATGCTAGGCCGAACCGGTGGCCTGCCCCAAAGGATTGAGAGTGTATTGAATGAAAGACATATTTCTCTGTTACTGGGGGGGCATCATTTATTTCTAGAGAGTTCAGTTATACGTGAGGAGTGAATGCAATGATTGACGAAAAGAAAAACATGGCTGATGTGAAAGTGAATAGTGCAGCTGCACAAGAGTCGATAGAAGAAGAAATCTGTCTGACCGACGAAGATTTGGGCAATGTAGCTGGTGGCGGAACGTTTTTGGCGCCATCTGCTCACATAGCACTAGAGAAGTCGAAGGAGTGGCGAAAGGCTGGCTCTCCTATTATTAACTAAGAGCCGAAAATGACGTGTAGAGGATTTCTTCAACGTTGCAATTCGGGGCAAGAAAATGAATGGGTCGCATGCAACAGACGAAGGCACAGCTTGCGATAAAACATTCTTGGTAAAATAACGATAGGGAAGGCTCTGTACAAAATGCGTTCGCACCTAATACAGAGCCTTTTTCTATCGGTCTTGGAGCCGTATTCCTTTTATTTGTTTGGGAGATAGTTTATGAAAGTACAGGAACTTCCAGCCAAGGCGTTTCTTGACCATTTGCGCCGCCACCCAATCCCTGAGATTATGGATGAAGTGTGTGATGCCGCTTTGTCTGCCGTTCTCAGGGAATATGGCAACATCATCACCCACGGGGCAGGGCTTGAGGTGCGTCTGGGAGAGGAGACACGGTACGTTGACTTTATCATGTCCATCGACCATGACGATATTCCCCATATAAAGTCCTTGTGGTACGAGATTGACTATGTCGAGTTCCAAAAAGCCCACGAGATGGGAACGAAGATTATGCCTTGCCTGTTTGCCAATACTGATTTTGGGAAGGATAGCAGGGATAAATGGGATGAATTTCTGCCGGTTTTTTTGGGCAGGACACGGGCAAAACGTCTGCGTCCCACCTTTGACCATGTGCTGGAACTGCTACCGGAAGGAGCATTCCCAAAGCAGGTTGGCACCATGACGAGCCGTGGGGAACTTCACATCATGCGCCTTGTGATTATGTTTCCCGACTGGGATTCCATACCCACAGGACTTGCCGCCATCGGATGGCAGGGCGACCCCGTAAGTCTCCGTGATGCGCTGGAGCCTTGGCGTCAAACGGAGCGCATTGCCGTCAATATTGACTTGGGCGAGATGGGCGTACTGCCGAAAATCGGCATTGAGGTATTTTCTCGCTGGCGGCATCCCTTGATTGTGGATAAAGCCATTGCCCGTCTCACGGCAGCTGGACTGTGCCTGTCGTCTAAGGCTGAGGATTTGCGCCGCTGGATTCGTATGCGGCCGGAGGGCGCTCCTTTCATCCAGACGCTGATTGCCTATTTTAAGCTGAACTACAAGGATGGGAAAATCATCGAGGCGAAAGCGTATCTTGAGCAGTCGCCATACGTCCACCATCACTATTTTGATGCCTATGAAAGACCTGTCTATGTGGAAATTATGGTGAAAGATAAGAAAGATACCCTCCACATAGACACGGCGATGAAATGGATCTATGAGTGTGGAGAAAAACGCGTGAGGGAGGTGCGCATCACAGGGGATGTGACGCAATACGAACACCTTGAACATATTCTGGAGGCATGCAAAAGGAAGAAAGACAGCGAGGAAAAGAAAATCCGCGCCGTGGTGGAGCTTGACCGGGGAGTGCCTCCCCAGTGGATTGAGAAAACGATGAACGCAGGGGCAGATGGCTTTATCATCGATATCAATGACCCAGCAGCCGATGGGGCGGCTGTTTGGACGTTGAAAACTCTCTGCGGCAAAGGCGGCAAAAACACGCGGGCAAGATGGTTTATGCACTTTGACAACGCCAGAAAAATTGAAAAGGTGATACACCTAGCAGAAAAATTAGGTGTCAAGGAACTTATGGTCACTGGCATGATACCGACTAAATGCCGGCAGATGCCGACCCGCGAACAGATGTTTCAAGCGGCGGAAACGATAAAAAATTGGCGGATAGAACATGAAAAAGAGGAAGAATTTATGGAGCTAACCGTGGAAAGCTGCTTTTCTCCACTTCGCGCACTCTTGGAGGGCGGCGACCCGAAGAAAAACGGGAATCGCGGCATTGAGCGGGGCTGCACGGCGGGGCGAGATCATTTTTGCGTCCTGCCGTCAGGGAAAGTCGCGCCCTGTGCCTGCCTTTCCTGCGAGGAGAATTGCGACAGTCTGGTCGCCTATTGGGAAGAATCGCCAGTGCTGAAAAAATTGCGCGAGGATGACTGCGCCGAAGGTTGTAAGACCTGCGAATACAGACGGCGCTGCCTGCCATGCCCCGCAGTTTCTTCATGTCCCGTCAACAATGACTAGCAATTGAAGACGAAGGAAAACTTGGACGAGCTTTCCTGACGGGAGGGTAACCATGAAAATAGGAAATGAATATGAGCTTATCTGTATGCCGGAAGGCGGAGGCTCAATCCGCCTCCGAATATTTGGAACATCAATATGAAATACCGGAAATTATAGAGACATTGCCGTTGGCGGATGAGGCTTTCGTATCGTTTTGGCAGGCGGTCGATGGACGAGATGCACTGGATTTTTTGACAGATGAGATGAAACTTCCAGCCTATCGCTGGCCATGGGGGAACCCGGAAGCAATCTCTATTTCCTTCGCACAAACGCTGGGAGGAAAACTCCCGGTCATATCTACGGTCAGCCATAGGGATTTCCGGCAAATGGAGGCTTTGCTAAACGCACGGGAAGATGCGCGCGAACTACCGCTCACAGTGAACGCGTTTGCTATGGTGACGCGAGCAGAAAGTATCTTTCGACATCGCATACTGCTCCTCAACCATGCGCCCTACAGCAATATTTCAGCAGAAAAGATAGGGCTTTCCGAAGATGAGTGGCTGGAACGCTCCCATAGGCTCAGGCTTCGCCATGAGTGCGCTCACTATGAAACCCTGCGGCTGCTCTTCGACATGAAGAACCACGCCCATGACGAAATCATCGCCGATGCTCTGGGGCAGATTGCTGCGTTCGGCAGGTTTGATGCCGAGCGGCAAAGGATTTTCTTTGGGCTGGAACGAGGGAAAGGAATCGCAACAGGACGTCTATCCTTTTACTGCCAGAAACTTCTTCCCAAAGAGCGAGAAAAAGTTTATCGCGCAGTAGATACGGTGCTGGATTCGATAGAGAAGCATCTTGATTACCTACTGGCTCAAAATGCGGACGAACTGACAATTTTTTCAGCATTGGCAGGGACAAGTATTGCAGAGCGGATGGAGTGCTGAGGGGCTAAAGAGATTTTGTGAAATACAAACAGCCGCTGCCAGAGGAGAAATTCTTAGACAGCGGCTGTTGCATTCGGCTTGATTATACAGAGATTTATCATCAAATCCATTCTTTTTAAGATATTCCTTAGGAAAGATGTGGTGAACATCTCCGGCAACTGTAATCAAATGTTCTACTTTTGAGGCATTGGAAAGCAGAGAGTGCTCACCTAAGTGCTATATAGAAATAGTCGATAAATAATCGATTATTTCACTATGGTTACTGTCAATGTTTCTTTTGTGTAAAAACAGACATTAATGTTTTTACTTTCGATTTATCATAATCATCAAGATCATCAAATCTCTGTAACATTATCTCATAGTTTGTTTCTGCTTTGAAAAAATTTGAATAGCTAGTAACTTTAAGCTTATGAACATTAGCATCATATATTTGATCTACGATTCTAACAATAAAATTAAAAAGATCTTTAATTTTTTTATCTAAATCGTCTCCGTCATAATCAGTTATTAATAATCCAGTAATATTGTCCTTACGAACTTTATCTGATAAATACGAATCAACCAATCCTAGTTGTTTTTTATACAAGTAAAAAAGAATCGCGATTATTGTAAATTTCCCGTTTTTCATTAGGGCGATTTTTTGCGTATCATTTTCATTTGATTTTGCTACGAACTCTTCGACAAATTCATTATAAATATGTGCAATTCTCACTATATCATATAATGTATTATAATCATGCTTACGCATGAAAATTTGCGTATATAGTTTTTTTGAAGAAAACATTGCATTTTTACTATTGCGTGCTGGGCCTGGATGCTGTAATATACATGCATATATAAGCTGTCCTAAATATTCATTTGTAACTTTACGCCATTTATCAACCTTTTTGTAATTTGCTGGGTGAACACCTCTTTTTATTTCTATGCTTAAACTATACTTGCCGTTCTTAGCACTCTCGTTTTGTAGGCGCCTTTGCTCTGGAGCGTTTGCCTTAAGATCACGTTGCTTCACGGGCTTTTGTGAATTAGATGCTTCTGATATTTTAGTAATAAATTCATGGGACATTTTATCATCTTTAACAATTTTACATACTAATGCAAAGTCGTTTTCTAACTTTTCATTAATGGAAGGTGATTTCCCAATCTTTGTAGTTGTTTGGGCACCGTTTATAATAGAGAAGTCATAGAGTTTTATAGTATTACCATCTTTAGTAAAATCTCTACATCCAATAGTGATTCCATTGTTATAAAACCAAAAATTCTTTTTGTCTTTTTTAATTGTTTCCTCAATTCCTTCATCTACGTTTTTTTGACTAATATACTCTCGGAGGTTATAACTAAATAGACCATTTTTTCCATATTTTACATAGAGTTTTTTTACTGATGATGCCATAACATTTACAATAATTCCATTGCTTCCATATTTTAGTATATTGCTTTCTTTGTCTCCACTTAACCATATAGTTATTTTATCTTCGTCTACTAAGTCTGAATCAGTTTCAATGATAGCATCCCTCAGTTTTATGTCATCTTGACCATAGATAGACAATTTATATCTTTTTAAGTTTTGATTTTGTGATAATCTATTTATAGAAGATTTTATGGTATCATTAATTTCAGTATTAGTGAATAATATGAGTTCTATGTTTTTTTCATCAGAAAGGTTGTCATAAGCATTACTATAAGCTGTTTTTAGTAATTCTGAGAAACTATCAGTATCCCTATCTTCAAATCTCACAACTGTATCTGCCATCTTATTATACACGTTTTTTATTTCATCCAATGTTAGGCTTTGTGAAGATTTACCTTGTATTAAGCACAGAGAATCTCCATCAGAAAATATATAATCAATACCTCCATCGTTGGGAGCATCTACGAATCCAGTCTTAATATCTACTTGACCTATATTTCTTTTATAAAAAAATAAATCAACAGCATTTAAGGTGAAAAGATATTCGTCTGATTGTCTTCCTTTTGCCACGCCGCACGCTTCACACATTGTTTTTAACTTTGTATAATCAATCATACTTCATCCTCCTAATATTACCATAGCAAAAATTGAAAACATATTTATCAATAAAACATTTCCTATTATATAGTATAAGTTATATTTGCATAAATATCAACAATAGGGTAAATGTTTCGCGATAATAGAATATTCTGTAAATATATATTACTAAGGTGTAATTATAAATGTCTTGTGTATTTCACTCCCTTTAGACTTACGAAGTACTTGCTCGACAGTGGATAACAGTGATAAAATATAAATGTTATTATGTAAGTAAATGGAGGATTTATTTTGTCAGCTTTAAGCGCGGAACTCGATAAAGAAATTGAAAAGCGTCGCACCTTTGCCATCATTTCGCACCCAGATGCTGGTAAGACGACGCTGACGGAAAAACTTTTGCTCTATGGTGGTGCCATTCATCTGGCCGGTTCCATTAAGTCCCGCAAGACGCAGCGTCATGCGGTATCGGACTGGATGGAGATTGAAAAGCAGCGTGGTATCTCGGTAACATCTTCTGTACTGCAGTTTGATTATGATGGCTGCCGCATCAATATTCTCGATACGCCGGGGCATCAGGACTTCAGTGAAGACACCTATCGCACCTTGATGGCCGTGGACAGTGCCGTTATGGTTATCGACGTAGCCAAGGGTGTCGAGGCGCAAACGAAGAAACTTTTTAAGGTCTGCAAACAGCGTGGCATTCCTATTTTTACCTTTGTCAACAAGCTCGACCATTTTGGCAAGGCGCCGATTGACCTGATGGATGAAATTGAAAATGTGCTGGGGATTCGTTCTTATCCCATGAACTGGCCTATCGGCCAGGACGGGCAGTATATGGGCGTGTATGACCGCCGCAACGACAAGGTGCTGCTCTTTGCCGCCGACACCACCCACGGTCAGGAAGCCCGCGTAGCGGATGTGTTTGAGCCGGATGACCCGCAGGTTATTGAACGTGTAGGTGAAGATGTTTGGGAAGCCCTGCAGGAGGATTTGGAACTCCTGAACGAAGCAGGCGAAGAATTTGATATGGAAAAGGTCAATGCCGGTGAACTGACGCCCATGTTCTTTGGCTCGGCTATGACCAACTTCGGTGTGCAGGACTTTTTGGAAGGTTATATCGAAATGGCACCAACGCCGCAGCCGCGTAAGTCTTCGGAAGGTCTGATTGCCGCAAATGATGAAAAGTTCTCGGGCTTTGTCTTCAAGATTCAGGCGAATATGAACCCTGCACATCGTGACCGTCTGGCCTTTATCCGTATTTGCTCCGGCAAATTCGAGCGCAATATGGAAGTTTGGCATGAACGCACGGGCAAGATGCTGAAACTTGCCCAGCCTCAGCAGTTCCTGGCGCAGGACAGACAGATTATTGACACGGCTTATCCCGGCGATATTGTGGGCCTTTTTGACCCGGGCGTGTTCGGTATCGGCGATACGGTCTGCGATGCCGGTCATAAGTTCAAATATGCCGATTTCCCGGTATTCCCGCCGGAAAAATTCGCCCGCGTACAGGCCAAGGACACGATGAAGCGCAAGCAGTTTGTCAAGGGCATTGAGCAGCTGACGCAGGAAGGTGCGATTCAGCTGTTCCAGCAGGCGGGTGCTGGTACGGAATCCTACATTGTCGGCACAGTCGGTACCTTGCAGTTTGAAGTGCTTGAATATCGGCTGAAGAACGAGTATAACGTGGATATCGAAATGAATATGCAGCCTTATGAGGTAGCCCGCTGGATGGCCTTTGAAGACGGCCATGAAGTAACGCCGGCGGAGCTTAAGGGTGCTGACCGCGGTATGTTCGTCTACGACCGCCACAATAACCCCGTCCTGCTTGTCAATAATGAATGGGCTTTGGGCTGGATTACCGACAATAATCCGGATCTGATTCTCAATCATGTACCCTTTGATAAGAAGGAAGCATAAATAACAAAATGCCTAGCATAAATCACTAGTGTGTGATTGGTGCTAGGCATTTTGTTTTGGGGATACGCTATGTAATAGCAGGAAATAAGAAATTACATAGCGAAGTATCATCCATTATCTTTTATGAAGTTCGCGAATAAAAGAATAGGCTGACGATGCGTTGGGGAGGTTGGTATTGTGTTCAGAAACGGCAAGATTAATTCTTGGCTATGTGTTGGGGTAATGGCAGTTATGCTAACTGGCAGTGTTGCTGAAGCTGCGCCGCGGGCGATTGGCGGTTTTTTCAAGCAAATCCGGCAGCAGAATTTTATGGACAGGGATGAGCAGGGCGAACATGAGGTTTTGTATCAAAAATTTGCGGGGCTGGCTGTGGATAAGGAACTGCGTGAACGCTTTCCCAAGCTTAGTGCAGCTATTGAACAGCGAACCGCTGCCGATTGGGCACGTTTGCAGAAGGACAGTAAGGGGATGAAGGCCGAGGCTGTGCAATTCCGTCAGGAAAGTCCGAATTATTATCATCCCTTTGCGCAGGATGTGGATGTTATCATGCGCCGGGCGGATGATGCTGTGGTCAGCTATCTGGAAATGGAATACACGAATGGCGCCGGCGCCCATGGCATGTATGGCTGGCAGGGAGTAAACTTCAATACCATGACGGGCGAGGAAATTGCCTTATCGGATGTGGTGAAGGATATGGGCAGGTTTACGGATATCCTCATTGCCCAGCTAAAAAAAGAACACCCGGATGCGACGTTCTTTGACATGGAAAAGCAGGTGCGCAAGTATGCCTTGATGGATAAGCTGAATTGGACACTTGACCCGCGTGGTGTGACGGTCTATTTCAACCCATACGCCATTGCTCCTTACGCCGAAGGGCTGTTGCAGACGACGGTGCTGTTTCAGGAACAGCCGCAGCTGTTTAACGAAGCCTATTTGGAAACCGCAGAGGCGTATGCCCAGCCGTTTAGCGGCTATTATCCCTTGGTTACCTCACTCAAGGACAATGGCCGGCGTGATGTTCTGTCCGTTGATGAAGGGGTGAACAAAGTGACCGTTTTCGATTTGCCGCTTACGAAATTGCAGCCGATACTAGTGCATATGGCGAACAAGGACAATTATCTTTATATTGACGGTCAGACTGCTGAGGGAAACAGGCAGACGCTGGTGCTGAAGGTGGAAAAAGGAAAGGCGCATCATGTGGCAACCCTTCCCTATACCTTTATGCATACAATTGCGGTTTCGCCTGCTGAGCAGCAATACTGGCGCTTTATGACCAATCCCAATGGCTTTTATATTGACCGGGCAGCTGCACCGGGGCATTCGACCAAAACGGATATCTGTGCGGTGGGCCCTGATGGACAATTGACTTTTGGGTGATAAGTTAGGGGTAAAATTTTGGTATAAGAGTCATATTTCTTTGTAAAAGAGATATGACTCTTTTGGGCAGGAAATATCAATGTAGTAAAGAAATACTATATAGAGTAAATTATTGGGAGATGGATGATTTTTTTAGACAAAGAGATGTCGCATCTTTGTTTATTATATTATTTGTCGCTAGCGACAGCGGCGGAATGGAGTTTATCATGGATGCTAGCAAGGCATGGATGTTAAGTGACTTTATAGGAACTAATAAGGTGCAGTTTCAAATTCCTGTATATCAACGTAATTATGACTGGTCAGAGGCAAATTGTGATAGATTATTAAATGACTCAAACTTCGCACATCTGAAACAAGCCTTCTATCAGGCGTAGCATAGGGG
>ERZ842401.2263-NODE-2263-length-25972-cov-12.815295_pt1 | contig 25972 bp, 17 predicted proteins | sample MGYA00521270_ERZ842401 | MGnify/ENA primary metagenome ERZ842401 (study PRJEB31892, sample SAMEA3878208) | bioreactor metagenome | biome: Moose rumen | place: Sweden | collected 2011-10 | study: EMG produced TPA metagenomics assembly of the PRJEB12797 data set... | reverse complement strand
TTGACCTGTACGAGCCAGCCCGCATGGATGATGCCTATTCCGTGGAGGAGGTCATCGAGGCAGTCAATGAACTGGTGAAGGAAGGACTGGTGCGCCATGTCGGCATGACGGAATGTACAGCCGAAGAACTGCGCCGAGGCAATGAAATATGTCCCATCAAGTATTTCGAAAAAGAGTACTCACTGCTTAGTCGTAAGATGGAAGAGGAAGACCTGCCCACCTGTCGAGAGTTAGGCATCCCTGTCGTAGCCTACGGACTATTAGGCCACGGTTTGCTGACTGATGGCTTTGCAACAGGAGAGCATACACCGCACATCCTGCCCTTTCTGTTCCGTCCTGAGGATATGGAGTACAATCGTGCCATTGTGCAGCAGTTGAAGGAGATAGCCGACGGCAAAGGCTGTTCCACCAGCAACATCGCCGTGGCATGGGTGCTGCAGAAAAATCCTGACATGCTCGCCATCGTCGGCACCACCCATCCCAATCATCTCACTGACTCACTGAAAGCCCTCGACATTACACTGACCGACGAAGAAATGCAGACCATCGGTGAAATCTTTGCCCCAGGTCGTGTGCGCGGTGGTGTACTGCCAAAAATGCGCTACAGCAACGGAAAGTTCATGGGATTTGCATGAAGTAATTAGGAAAATCTGTGGAATCAAAACATATCTTCCTTTTCGTAGACAACGAAGGGGAAGTTTTTTCGTTGTATCTTTGCCGTCGAAAACAAGAACTCACGTTAATTAGTATTATTCTATACCCATCTCTTGAAGTAGGCGTGTGGCGTTGCCCCACGCCTTCATCATATACAGAACATATCGAATGTCCACATTTATACAACGAGCCAAAGACGTATCAAAGAATATATCGCTGGAAAGACTATCCCAGTTGCCGTCAAAGGCCAAGCCAATAAGGTGTCCATGACTGTCAAGCACAGGGGAGCCACTGTTTCCTCCAGTTATATCATTGTTGGTCAGGAAGCACATATTCAGGGTATTTGATACCTTATCGTCCAAAATACCATAAACATCAGAATCAAACAACTGACGCACCCGTGGTTCCACATAGTAATCGCTTATCTCGCCTCCCACCTGCATCTTATCCCTAATAGACTTAGCAGTCGTGTAATATCCGGAGTCATCGCCATTAAGCACATACCCCCCCACTTGTCCATAGGTCATACGAAGCGTGAAGTTTGCATCGCTGTAATGAGGAGTATTCTCCTCAGCACGCAGTTTCTCTGCACACAATATTCTCTCTTCTTCACGAATGCTATCCTTTATATCGTCGATGATAAGCTTCAAGTCTGCAAGCGTTTCTACTAATGACATAGAGAAATATATTCCGAGATCCTTCTGAAGTTTCCTTGTCATACGGAGTGGAATCTTGGCATTTTTCTTCATCAAGACCGAATTATTCCATATAGCCTCAACATAAGCACGATAATTTCCATGAAATTCCTTATCTATACGCTTATAGAAAGAAGGTATATACTTTTCAGGAACATGAGAACGGTAATTCTCAATCATCACCGCCATTGTTTCTATATCGAGATCTCTATCCCACTGATCACTATTATCTTTAAACTGCAGATATTGCTTCTTAACCTTTGTAGAATCACCAAGTACAGGCATTCCGTTATAGAACTTAGTAGCTCTGACAGCAAGTTCGTTACCACTACGATATGAGAATGATTCAGAGAAGAAAGTACTTGCACGCATTGCCTCAGCACGTTTCGCATAAAGATTTTTCAACGTTGTAGAATCCCACGATGTTAACTTTGCCTCCATCTCACGTTTCATCCTTACTATTCCGACGGAATCAATGCATTTGTTCATGCCAATAGCATTTTTCCAATAGTTAGCACTCTGCGCAAATTTGCTATCATACTTTATGCGTACCGCTTCTGAGGCATCCATATGTTTTTTCATGACCTCCTGCTTAACCCCACGCACTTGCTGACGAGGATCATTAATACAATTGCGCATTTCCTCTATTCCGTAACTGCTGAGGTATCGTGAAGTACTTCCAGGATATCCCATTACCATTGCGAAATCTCCCTCCTTATATCCGTTTGTACTCACCCACAGCCAGTTATCGGGAAGCATTGGAACATTCTTGGGGCTATACTCTGCAGGACCTCCAGTGAGAGGGTCTACATATATACGAAAAACAGAGACATCACATGTCTGTCTTGGCCACATCCAGTTATCCGTCTCACCACCAAATTTACCCATTGATTTTGGTGGAGCAAAAACAAGACGCACATCGGAATAACGCTGATATGTCGTGGCATAATATGAATTTCCTTCAAAGAAGGAATTTATCTCCACATAGTATGTTGAGTCTATCTTCTTTGCTTCACAAGACATCGCCTCTTCAAGAGAGTCTATGAGGGATTCCTTACTGTAAAAATCCATACTATCAAATCCCAATTGTCGTAATTTCTCTGTAACATCCTCCTGTTTCTTCATAAATGCCACAAACATATTCTCATTGGGAAGTTCCTGTTCATATGATTCAGCATAAAAGCCATCCTTCATATAATCATGTTCCACAGTGGAGTGCGAGCGAATAGCCTCAAAGCCACAATGGTGATTGGTAAGCACCAGTCCTTTTGGCGATACCACCTCTCCAGTACAGAAGCCAGAGAAATTCACTACAGCCGATGAAAGCGTCGGAATAATAGCATGCTCTGAATGCAGAGAATATTTTGTAAGGTCATTATACAAAGCCTCCTTTGGCATCATAAAGCCCTCTGCTCTCATCTGTTTATATACTGCATCAGGAAGGTTGTACAAAGTCCACATTCCTTCATCAGCACGCGAAATTCCACCTTTTAATATACAAGGGAGAAAAAAATAATTTAAAGCAACTAATACTACGAGTATTCTTTTCATTTATTTCAAAAAAGCTTTTGCAGAACCAAACCTCAAGAACATATCCAGACGAATAGGAACATGCCTGTTATCGTCTGTTACATAAAAACGTACTATTTCTTTATCCTTTTTATCTTCTTTCTCTACATATGACAAGACAAGACAATTATATTTTTTCTTATTGTCCGCCTTTACCTCTTTCTTTCCCCTGTATATCAACTTTGCATTGACAAGTTTCTCTCCTCCTGCGATATCCAGATATTCAATATGTCCTTCTTTCCAATTTGAAGGATCAAGATTTCTGATGCGCTGGAAGCTATTCAGCATATCCGATACACAACGGTCATATACAAATTTCTCCTTATATGTATCTCCTGAGGACGTAAGATGTTTCAGGTTTGTAGTACACTTGTTTCCGTTGTATGAATACCACACCTCGTCAACATAGTATCGTTTCCCCTCACGAGCACCTTTACGATAATAGAGAGGTGTCAGTTCTGTTGAGAAATATGCCATAATGGTATCACGCATCATAAAATACTTATCCACTGTTTCGGAAGAGCGTGTCACTAAACTTGAGCGGTATGCGTTTTTGCCATTATAGACAATAGGTTGGGTTACCATACTCGCCGTACCAGCCTTTATCCATATGAACTTCCAGTTAAAATACAGGTTGTAATTAATCAACTCACTGCCCCTGAAAGCACGATTCTCATAAGTGCATTGTGCTGCCATCTTGCACAGCGGCAATGCTATGAATAGGTACAAAAATATAAATCGCCTAAGCATATGTAATTCAAAATTAATAATTACTTCTGTACAGGTTCCGGTATTCCTTTTTCCGCTGCACGTTGAGCATTTCTGTGTTGTATTGTTTTTTCTTTATCTGCACGCTGTTTTGTTATCTCCAAAGGCTTTTGCTTATATAATGGCAATGCCATAAGATTCCATTCTCGTGTAAGATCCCACTTTGCCTTGCATTCAACAGGCTCAGGATTATAATATACCTCTTCAGGCTGTATATCCTCGAAATATTCTCCCGTATCCCACTTTCCATTTTTATTTCTGTCAATAATAGCTCTCAGATAATACACACCTGGCTGCACATAATAGAATTCCGCTGTGCCATTCTGTGCTATAGCAGACCTTACAGGCTTGTCACCTTTATCAATCATCTGAACAATGATATCTCCCTCCGTCATAACTCCGCTGACATTCACAAATAACGAAGCAAAAGATTCTAATGTAGCTACCTTGAAACCTGCTTTGTAGGGATCCGAACACAGTCCATAAATATCTATGAAAGCAAGGGAGTCTATCTCAAACGAGTACTCCGCGCCATATATCCAGTCTGCATACATCTCCCACTCTCTTTCATTTGTTCTTTCAAGGGTGAATGGTGAACGATACCATAAAGAATCTTGTTCGACATACAGATGAATTGCAGCAGAATCAAATCTCTCCAATGGTTTGGGGAAAGTTATCTTCAGATATTTATCTGGTGCTAATGATGAGGGAACATCATATTTCACCTCTAATTTTGCCACTGGCATAACAGTATCTATAGGTTCTACTGGTTCATCAGGATGCTCTCTGGCCCATCTTTCCTGTTTCTTCAACTTTTTCTCTATCTTTTCCTTCCACTCTTCTTTCTTTTTCAGCTCTGCTTTCAGACGCTTTGCATATGGTGTTTTGGGAAGGATTTCAAGAGTATCAATACTAGCAGACAGCATTCCCAAGCTATCCGTTATGAATGTTCTCATCTCTATCCGCAAAGTATCCATATTTACCAATGCCGTATCTTTCAGCCAGTATGTTATGGTGTCAGCCTTTGCAGAAGACTCTATGACAAATGCATCCTCGGAATCAAAATTTAATCCTTTCAGCTGAGGAAGAGGTTCTTTCGCACATGGTGCAGTAAAAAACAATGTAAAGTTATCTGCCTCTTTTCTCTCGCTTTTTATGAAATATCTATCTGTAGATATATGTTCAAAAGAACGTAACACTACATTGTCAGGCAAGAAGTGGGTATAAGGCACCTGCAATATATCTTTCACATGTACTGCATCAGCCCATACCGTATCTTGACGAAAATCCCCAAATGCAGATGGTGAGATAATGTCATGTGAAAAGGCCATCATCTCTCCTCTGTTGCTATATCTGTAGTCTCCATCCACATCCTGCAAAGCTCCGACCGTGTATCGGCCTGGTGCTACTCCTCGTATAACGAACCTTCCTTTTGAGTCAGAACGTGACACCCTCAAGAAAGTAGGCAGGGAATCGTTTTTACACGAATCTCTCTTTACTTCTGTAGAATCAATCGGATACAGTCCCACAAGGATTCCTTTTATTGGTTCCAGATTCTCTGCAGCAAGAACATATCCTGACACTTCCAATGTATCGATCAGCGAGTCCGTGGAAAAACTGTAAGTATAACTGCCTAAAGGATTTCCCTCATTATTGTCGGATATCGCATCCGAAAAGTCAATGGTATAAGTCATGTGGGCCTTCAGGCTATCCTTCAGCTTCACCTCCACATATTTTCCATGAGCCTTTATGTCGGGAGCTTCTATTTGTGGAGGAGAAACCACCACTTTTTCCTGAACGTTTTCTATTTTTACAAACTCGCTAAAGTAAATGCGTATCTTATTGTTATCAACATTTAAAGCCTTGTCTGCAGGAGTAGCACCAATTACCCTTGGAGGGGTCTCGTCATACCATCCACCATCAGGGGCTCCCATACGAGCACAGCTCTGTACGAGTAGTAGAGTTGCAGTAGAAATTATTATGAGAAAAAATAGTTTCTTCATGCCTTTAATAATTCATCAATATGTTGGCGACTGTTGCACAATCTGGGAACCTTATTCTGGCCTCCGAGTTTTCCCTTTGAGGCGAGCCATGCTGTAAACTGTCCTGGACGAGCCTTTACTATCTGCAGCCTTATCATGTTTATATCCTTGAAGCGCTTCGCCTCATAATCACTATTCAGTTCTTGCAACCTGCTATCCAATATATCAGCAAATTTCTCCAAATCATCAGGTTCTTTAGAAAATTCTATCAGCCATTGATGATGAGGAATCATCCCTTCCGACCTGAATACTGGTGCTGCGGTATATTCGCTAACCTCCGCTCCAGTCTTTTCACATGCATATTGCAGTCCTCTCTCCGCATTATCAACAATAAGTTCCTCTCCGAAAGCATTGATGAAACTCTTTGTACGACCGGTAATTACAAACTTATATGGTCTCAACGAGGTAAATCGTATTGTATCACCTATCATATAACGCCACAACCCACAAGACGTAGATATTATCATGGCATAATTCCTTCCAATCTCAACTCCCTCTAATGGAACTACAGCATCAGGGTTTGTCAGTTTTCCTTCATCGTCTATGGCTTCCATTGGTGCAAACTCATAGAAAACATCATAGTCGAGCATAAGGAGCATGGAAGATGATGCTGGATCATTTTGTATACCGAAGAAACCTTCTGAGGCATTATAGGTTTCCATATAGTTCATATCCTCCTTCAAGATGAGTTTCTCATATGCCCTGCGATAAGGAGTAAATGCTATACCTCCATGAAAGAAAACCTCTAGATTTGGCCATACATCACGAAGATAGCGTTTGCCGGAAAGCTCCACCACCCTCAAAAGTACAGACATCATCCACGATGGTACACCGCTGATGTTTGTTATGTTGGCATTAAGGCATTGTCTTGCGATGTTTTCGCGTTTTTTCTCAAAATCGCTTATCAAGGCAGTCCTCTTATCTGGCACTCGTATTAGGTTCACCAAAGGATTGATATTCTCTATCAATATTGCAGAAAGGTCACCAACTAACGAATTCGGAAGATTGTAATTGGGGGAATGTGAGCCTCCTAATATCAAAGCCCTACCATCAAACAACTTTGACTTACTTTTGTTCTGCAAGTAAAAGGCCACGACATCAGTGCCTCCTGCATAGTGTATCCGCTTCAGACCATCCGCTGAAACTGGAATAAATTTCGACTTATCGTTCGTTGTACCCGATGACTTCGCATACCATTTCACCTGTCCTGGCCATAATATGTCACACTCTCCGTGACGCATTCTTTCTATGTAACCCTTTAAGTCATCATAGGTGTTTACTGGTACACGCTTTCTAAACATATCATAGTGAAATATATGCTCATAGTCGTGTTCCTGACCATAAAGAGTATCCTTTGCCTTGGTCACCAAACGGTTAAAAACCTCCCTCTGCAACATTTCTGGGTCATCGAAATGCCGCTCTAAGCTTTTTTGACGAGAAATAAATCCTAAACGCGCTATAGAAGTCAAAAACATAGTGGAGCTGGGGAGAATCGAACTCCCGTCCAAACGGTGTGACCGTACGCTTTCTACATGCTTATTCCGGACTTCATTTTCGTGCAACACCAAGACCCGGACCACCAAGTATTGCCTTATCCTCTAAAATTTCGCACAGCTATCGAGGCCCTACCTATGCTATTCCCGATATTTCTGCACCGCTATAATCAGTTAAGCCTCAGGAAAGAGGGCTCTGAGCGATGTCCCGTTTCCATGCCTTGCACGGAAATTAAGCAGACCTACTATACTTCGGTCTAGGCAGCGAGAGCGTAACGTGTTTCGCCAATTAAATTGTCGACCGACGTGATTATGGAGAACACAGTCTTAACTCCGCATGCTTACGCACCATCCCGGCCCGCTGTCAAATCCAGTCAACCCCATAATAGTGCGCCCCTTAATAAGGGCTTTTTTTAATTGCGAGTGCAAAGGTACAATTAAGTCATGAAAAATGCAAGAAAAAGCATAAAAACTTAATTTTCTTTTGCACTTCGTATGATTTTTTGTAACTTTGCACGCGAAAATTTTATACCAAGAACATGGAAAGACTTCAAAAAACACAGCACCTGACGGAGATTCAAGCAGAGATACGTCAGCTATGCGAAGAGAAGAATGCCGTAATATTGGCACACTACTATACTACAGGTGACATACAAGAGTGTGCAGATTTTGTAGGAGATTCACTGGCTTTAGCCCGCCAAGCAGCAGCGACAGATGCAGACATCATCGTGATGTGTGGTGTACATTTCATGGCAGAGACCTGCAAACTTCTCTCACCAGATAAAAAAGTTTTGATTCCTGACCCAGATGCCGGATGCTCTCTTGCAGACAGTTGTAATGTTGAGGATCTTCGCAAATGGAAAGAGGAGCATCCTGAACACCTTATAGTGCAGTACGTCAATACCACCGCTGCAACGAAGGCCCTTACCGACGTAGTAGTAACCAGTGGCAACGCCAAAAAAGTCGTGGATCAGCTGCCTAAGGATGCAAAAATTCTCTTCGGTCCAGACTATAACCTCGGGGCTTATATTAATTCCGTAACTGGACGTAATATGGAGTTGTGGAATGGTGGCTGTCATGTTCATGAACGTTTTTCTGTTGAAGCAATAGCTAAGCTTAAGGCAGAAAACCCTGAAGCCATTGTCATGGCTCACCTGGAATGCAAGGCGCCCGTACTCGCTATGGCAGATGTGAAAGGTTCTACTGCCGATATGATACGCTATGCAAAGCACATGAGGAAGGAAAACAATGTCAATCGTCTTTCACCTCCAACCTTTATCGTAGCAACAGAGGCTGGCATCATGCACGAACTAAAAAGAATGTGTCCAGATTGTACATTCATACCCGTTCCACCGGAGATTTCTGAAGGTGCAACATCATGCGGATGCAACGAGTGTCAGTATATGAAACTGAATACACTCCTGAAATTACGTGACTGCCTTCGCAACGAAGTACCGGAGGTTACTATCAATAAAGAAATAGCCAAAGAAGCCGTAAAACCAATAAACAAAATGCTGAAATTGAGCTAATAAAGTTGAGAGTTTTTAAACAGAAAATTAAATGAAACACAAATACAAAAAGATATGGAACAAACGTTATTGATATACAACACCCTCACCCACAAAAAGGAAGCCTTCAAGCCTATCAACCCAGGACACGTAGGCATGTATGTCTGCGGTCCTACGGTATATGGTGATGCTCACCTAGGGCATGCCAGACCTGCCATCACCTTTGACATCCTATTCAGATACCTAAAGCATCTGGGCTACAAAGTGCGCTATGTCCGTAATATCACAGACGTAGGACATCTTGAACACGATGCTGACGAAGGGGAAGACAAAATAGCTAAAAAAGCAAGACTTGAGCAGGTTGAGCCAATGGAAATAGCTCATTACTACACTCGCCGCTTTGATGCAGCAATGGAAAAACTTAATGTCTTGCCACCTTCTATAGAACCTCGTGCCACAGGTCACATCATAGAGCAACAGCAATTGGTACAAGAGATTCTTGACAATGGCTATGCTTACGTCTCTAATGGCTCGGTATATTTCGACATAGAGAAATACAACAAAGACTATAAGTACGGAATTCTCTCAGGTCGAACCCTCGAGAATATCAAGGATGCTTCCCGTGACACTCTTGCCGGAGTAGGTGAAAAGAAAAATCAGGCTGATTTCGCATTATGGAAGAAAGCACAACCAGAACACATCATGCGATGGCCTTCACCATGGAGCGATGGTTTCCCCGGATGGCATTGCGAATGTACTGCAATGGGAAGGAAATATCTCGGTGAAGAGTTCGACATTCATGGAGGTGGCATGGACCTTGTCTTCCCACATCATGAGTGTGAAATAGCACAGGCACAAGCTGCTATGGGACATCCGGCTGTAAGATACTGGATGCACAACAATATGATTACCATCAACGGACAAAAGATGGGAAAATCATACAACAACTTCATCACCCTAGACCAATTCTTCAAAGGTGAACACGAATTGCTGACAAAGCCATTCAGCCCAATGACAATACGTTTCTTCATTCTTTCTGCCCACTATAGAGGCACCGTAGATTTCTCTTCTGAGGCCCTCGAAGCAGCAGAGAAAGGATTAGCACGCCTGATGAATGGACTGAAAGATCTGAAACGCATACAATCAGCAAAAGGCTCCAGCCCAGAAATAACAGCCTACGTAAAAGGATTAAGCGATAAACTCTATTCTGCTATGAATGACGATATGCAGACACCTATCGTTATCAGCGAACTCTTTGAGGCTTGCCATCAGGTAAATCTGTTAGTTGACAGAAAGGCAAAAATCAGTGCTGACGATTTACAGGCGCTGTCACAGACAATGCACTTATGGACGGAGGATATTCTGGGACTTTCCAATACTAATGAAAACGGTGGTGAGAACAAAGCTCTCGACAAGGTGATGCAGATGGTACTTGACATCCGCGCAAAAGCGAAAGCAGACAAAGATTGGGCAACATCAGACAAAATACGCGATGACCTTAACGAGGCAGGAATAATAATCAAGGACACTCCCGACGGAGCAATATGGGAAATCTAGAGATAATGGCCCCCGTAGGGTCAAGGGAATCCTTGGCTGCTGCTATCAATGCCGGAGCAAACAGCATATATTTCGGCATTGGTAAGTTGAATATGCGTGCCCACTCTGCATCTGCCTTTACCATTGATGATCTACGTGAGATAGCTCAGTTATGTGAAGAAAACAATATTAAATCTTACCTCACAGTAAACACCATCATATATGGCGAGGACATTGCTCAGATGCACGAAATCATTGATGCCGCCAAAGAAGCCAATATCAGTGCCGTAATAGCTTCCGACATAGCGGTAATGATGTACTGCCACAAAGTGGGGCAGGAGGTACACCTTTCCACACAGTTGAATATATCAAATATCGAAGCCCTGCGTTTCTATGCTCAGTTTGCTGATGTTGTAGTATTGGCACGCGAACTGAAGATGGATCAGGTGAAAGAGATTCACGAACAGGCATTGAAGGAAGGTATCTGTGGTCCTTCAGGTAAGCCTATACGCATAGAGATGTTCTGTCACGGAGCTCTGTGTATGGCAATATCTGGTAAATGCTACCTCTCTCTCCATAATGCCAACAGGAGCGCCAACCGAGGTGAGTGTGTACAGATATGCAGACGGAGTTATGAGGTTAAAGATGTCGAGACAGGAAACGAACTCCTCGTCGATAACAAGTACATAATGTCACCAAAAGACCTCAAAACAATCCGTTTCATCGATCGGATGATAGATGCCGGAGTGGAGGTCTTCAAGATTGAAGGCAGAGCACGTGGCCCTGAATATGTTGATACTGTTGTAAGATGCTACCGTGAAGCTATTAATGCCGTAATGGCAGACAAAGAGGCAGGAACAATAGGCAAGAATTTCTCCGAAGCTGCCAAAGACCAATGGGACGAACGACTGGCACGAGTATTCAATAGAGGTTTCTGGGATGGATATTACCAAGGGCAGACATTAGGAGAATGGAATGAAGTATACGGATCTAAGGCCACAGAAAAGAAAGTATACGCCGCCAAAACAATAAAATATTTCTCCAAGATAGGGGTAGCGGAATTTCAGGTCGAGGCACATGACATTAACATCGGAGATAAACTACTCATTACTGGCCCTACTACGGGAGCACTTTTCATTGACGAAGTAAAAGAGATACGTTATGACCTTAAACCCGTTCAAACCGGTAAAAAAGGACAAAGAATAAGCATTGCCGTTCCCGACAAAGTTAGACCTAACGACAAATTGTTTATTTTAGTAAAAGAATATTGATTTATATAACTTTTTCACTCTAGAGTATAAATTTGACTATGACTATTAACGACATACAAGACGAAATTATAGAAGAGTTCAACAACCTTGACGACTGGATGGACAAATACCAGTTGCTTATTGACCTCGGAAGTGAACAGGACTCTTTGGACGAGAAATACAAGACAGAGCAAAATATCATTGAGGGGTGTCAAAGTCGAGTATGGATACAATGTGATGCCTTTGATGGAGATAAAGGTAAAGTACTACATTTTCAGGCCGATAGCGATGCTTTGATAGTAAAAGGCATAATAGCCTTGCTGATACGTGTCATAAATGACCAACCGGCAAAAGATATTCTGAACTCAGATTTTCATTTTATTGAAGCCATTGGCCTAAAGGACCATCTCTCTCCTACCCGTTCCAACGGACTTCTCGCAATGGTAAAACGTATTAAAGCATACGCTCTTGCTTTCAGCACTTAATAAACAGCAGCTCCAACTGCTCACCATTTTTGCCTTGTACAATACAGAGGGCTCGCAGGCTAACAGAATTCTTCCAATACTGAACAGTCTGCCTACGGGACCATGTACGGACCTAAAGCATCTCATCAAATCTCTATGCACACAAGGGCTGATTGATGAGTATGCATTCAACTGGCGTACTGACTCCTATGATCACTGCGTAAAACCAGAGATGCTCATTAAAGTAATGCAGTATCTCGTTGAGAAAAACCCAGAGGAAACTATAGAGGTCATGAAAGCTGTGGGACCAGATTTACAACCCACAGTTATACAGAAAATGCTGTGGGAATTTATAAGCAGTTCCTATCAACATGTAAATATTGAAAAAATTGACGATTTTGCCATCAGCAAGAATCTTGCTACACTCGTTCCTGCCGTTTTGGATTATCGTTTTGCACCTTTGCTTTTACTCTTTAATAAGTCCAATTTCTTTGGACTTATTGAAAATACCTTAAAATATCTCTTCTCCACAGGGGAATTGGCAGACATATATCACCTGTCAAATTTAATAAAGGGTTACCAGAATACAGAGATTACACAACAGAAGGAAAGCATCCAGTGTACGCTGGATCTCTATAGTTATTTAGCATATGGCAAGACCCCTGACTACTTACTTTCCTCAAACAGAGATCACCGCATCATAGCTGGTATCTATGAATCCCTGCAAGGGAATGACAAAAAAGGTTTTGAACACCTCAAGAAAGCTCTCTCTCTGAATAATAAAGACAAAGGCTATTCCATTTCAAAGCCATACTTTCCAATGGAAATAGTTAATTTTTATTTTGTAACCATTGCCAAACGAACCTTCAGTGATGAAGGTCGTAAGAAGGCGTTGGGCATCAATAAAGTGCAAGAAGACAACCTGACACGTGCGGCAAAAGTATTGTATAGCATTCTGTATGGCTCCAGTACAGAAAAGCAACAAAAGAAGGACCTCATGGCTCTTCTTACCAGCAAAAAATACATTAACCGCATAATGGCAAAGATGATGTTCCAATATATCGGTATGACAAATGCCGAGGCACAGGTAACAGAACTCTCTGACATCCATATACGTTGGAATATCCTAATTGAGAATGCACTGTTAATGAAGATGCCACAAAAGGAAAATTCAGTAGAAGAAATTATTCCACCAACCAGAAAAGCATATTTCATGACCAGTACCCGTGTCAGGACTGTTGAAACACGCATCCAGTCAATGCTAAAGAATGGACAATGGGGAGCAGGAAAACGCCTTAGCGGACAAAATTATTTGATAGAAGATGTTCTGGTAGAAATTTTGGAGGGAACCCCTCTCTATGGAGGAAGATACGCACCACACTATTCTATCGAGGTGAACGAAGATATGCCGTATATGCGTGTTACTCGCACACCTAATGGTTTTACTGTTGACAGTAATGTACCTCGCGAAGCAATAGAACAAGGCATTTTCATCAGCCACCGAGGCAGGACTTCTATAAACTTCATCCGCATTGGTGAAAGACAGAGAAAATACTACGACCGCTTGGTTGAGAAGATTTTTCCCTTGTCAATGGAAGAAAAACTAAAGAACTTCCTCGTTAAAGCCAGTATGCAACGTTTTGCTGATGGTTCACGATTAGAAATTCACAGCGACCTGTTGGAAGGAGGTTCAACATTACCCATACGAGATGCTGATACGAAACTGGTAATACAGATTCTCAAACAGGAGAAACAGCGTTATGCCCTTGAAATCTTCATACGTGTCATGGAAGGTGGAAAGAAGCGTCTGACGCCAGGACGTGGGAAACAGGTCATAATTGATGGAATGGGTGAAAATCGCACTCGCATAAACCGCGATATGGAGTGTGAACTCAGAATCTTCAACGATTTTATTGGAGCAACATCCCTCTATGATGAAACCTCTATAGTACTCGGGATATATGATCTCTTACCCCTGTTGGAATACGCACAAAATCATCAGGACACTATAATATGCGAATGGCCCGAAGGTTTATCGCTAAATATAAAAACCAAGAGCACTAGCAATATTTGGAATGGTAGTATCCGACGCAATGAAAACGGATGGTTTGACATAGAGGGCAACATAAACGTGGATCAAGAGAAGGTTCTCTCTATGGCACAACTGTTGGAACTTTCGGCACAAAGTCACGGAAGGTATATCCGCCTTAGCGATGGAGAGTTTTTAGCTTTATCAGAAAAACTGCGTCAGCAGCTTAACAGACTTGCTGCCATTGCTTCACGGCATCATTCAAGATTACAGATGTCACCATTCTCTGCAGCCCTTTTAAGTAATGATATGCTTGAAGGAGAACTACAATTAGAAGGTGACGAAGAATTACAAAAAATACGCCAACGTATAAAGAATGCCAGCAGATACCGCCCACATATTCCTGAAACCTTGCAAGCAACACTGCGTACATATCAAAAAGAAGGTTACCAATGGATGATGCGGCTAAATAAATGGGGAGCTGGAGCACTACTTGCCGATGATATGGGCTTAGGTAAGACCATACAGACTATTGCCTTACTTCTTGCAAAAGCAAAAGAAGGTCCGGCTCTCGTAATTGCACCAGCATCCGTGACACCTAATTGGAATACCGAATTTGCACGTTTTGCACCAAGCCTCAACGTTATAATGCTCAATTACGAGATTAATCGTACTGAAGCCATTAAACAAGCGGGAGCTGGAGATGTCGTAGTCATGTCATATATGCTATTGCTAAGCGTAAAAGAAGAAGTCATTAATAAACAATGGAAGACTATTTGTTTGGACGAAGCACATATCATCAAAAATCGCGGTGCTAAGACCTCTGCAGTTGCTATGAAACTAAAGAGTGACTATCGCGTAATGCTGACAGGTACCCCTGTACAGAACCATCTGGGTGAATTGTGGAACCTCTTCCAATTTGTCAATCCAGGTCTACTTGGCAGTTTTGAGAGTTTCAATAAACGCTTTATCCAGCCAATAGAACAACTACACGATAAAATAGCGCAGGAAAATCTGGATAACCTGATAAAGCCCTTTATGTTACGTAGGACAAAGGACAAAGTGGCACAAGAACTGCCTGACAAGGAAGAAATATATCAACATGTCACACTATCAGAGGAAGAAAAACTTAAATATGAAGCTATGCGTCAAAAGGCGCAATTCTTTATTGAAGAGGAACTGAGAAATAACGCTGAAAATCAAAATCTTTCCTTCAATACCTTGGCTGAAATTACCAAACTGCGTCTTTGTGCCTGCAGCAAGTCCAAGATTGTTGCCCTTACAGAATTACTTATGACAATCATGGAGGGCGGTGGAAGTTCTCTGGTCTTCTCACAATTCACTACCTATCTCACGCAGATAAAGAAAAATCTTGATGAAGCTCATATACACTATATCTATATAGATGGTTCTACACCTATAAAGGAACGTCAACAACTTGTGGAAAGATTCCAAAATGGAGAATGTCCTGTATTCCTCATTTCACTCAAAGCCGGTGGATTGGGACTAAATCTCACACGCGCAAACTATGTAATACACATGGACCCTTGGTGGAATCCCGCCATTGAAGCACAGGCGACAGATCGTGCACACCGCATTGGACAAAAACGGGCCGTTACTGTATATCACCTCATTTCTGAAGGAACTATCGAGGAAAAGATACAACGTCTCCACGCTCGTAAGAAGAAACTGGTAGATAATGTTCTGAAGTCAACAGACTTGAGCTATCGATTAACTGGTGAGGAACTTCTGGAAATGGTAAAAGGAGATAATATATAATGAAAAAACAAATTTTCTTTATATTGATGCTTTTGCTCTCTATATCATGTTTGGCACAGAGAGCTGCGGATATTGTCACCCTACATATCCCACATTATGACAAAGATGGTAATCCGACAACAGGTATTCTGGAATGCAACAAAAGCATAGCGAAGGATTTAGAGGAGATTTTTGCTGAACTGTATAAGGCAAAATATAGGATTGAGCGCATGCGTCCTATCAGCGAATATGATGGCGACGATGATAAGAGCATGGCAGCAAATAACACATCATGCTATAATTATCGTGTTATGACAGGTTCTAAGAAACGTCTTTCCAAACATGCCCTCGGACTCGCCATAGACATAAATCCCCTATACAATCCTTATGTTAAGGGCAATATCATCAAACCCGCAGAAAGCAAACGCTATGCTAAGAATCCACAGATTAAAAAAGACGGACTTGTTTATCGACTTTTTAAGAAACACGGTTTTAAGTGGGGCGGCGATTGGCGCACTCTAAAGGACTACCAACATTTCGAGAAATAAAGTCCCACGTGAAAGAAAAAAAACGCACATATATAGCCATTGATTTAAAATCTTTCTATGCATCCGTGGAATGCGTAGCAAGGGGACTTAATCCTCTGACCACCAATCTTGTTGTTGCCGACGTCAGCAGGACAGAGAAGACAATATGCCTTGCCGTTTCCCCATCACTGAAACAATACGGCATTGGAGGCAGGGCACGCCTATTTGAAGTGATACAACGTGTAGAAGGCATTAATTACCAACGGAAAAACTCGGTTCCATCGCATCGTCTGACAGGTAAATCAACTTCCGATATAGAACTGAAAGCACATCCTGATTGGGCTGTAGATTATATTGCAGCACCTCCTCGTATGGCACATTATATAGAGGTCAGTTCACAAATATATAGCATTTACCTGAAATACATTGCTGCAGAGGACATACATGTATACTCCATTGATGAGGTTTTTATGGATGTCACAGATTACCTTGACAGCTACAAGATGACTGCTCACGAACTTGTCATCAAAATGATCCGTGACGTTCTCAAGCAGACAGGTATTACCGCTACTGCAGGCATTGGTACAAATCTATATCTGGCAAAGGTAGCGATGGACATTATGGCAAAAAAAACTCCCCCTGACAAAGACGGAGTACGCATTGCCGAATTGGATGAAATGACATATCGTCAAAAGTTGTGGAATCATCGCCCCATAACATCCTTTTGGCGTGTGGGGCATGGGATAGCAAAGTCTCTGAGTCGATATGGTATTGACACCATGGGAAAAGTGGCACGCGTATCGGAAGACAATGAGGAATTACTTTATAACCTTTTCGGAGTAAATGCAGAATTGCTAATAGACCATGCCTGGGGATGGGAACCATGCACTATAGATGTGATAAAAGCTTACAGGCCTGAAAGGAATTCTTTCAGTAGCGGACAAGTATTATCTTCACCCTATACTTACGAGAAAGCACGTGTGGTTATCATGGAAATGGCTGATAGTATGGCATTGAAACTCGTTTCCCAAAAGCTTGTTACTGACCAAATAATCTTATATGTCGGATATGATGCCGAGAACCTCTCTAAAGAGGAAATACGTGCCAACTATCATGGAGAAATTAAGGCAAACCATTATGGAAAAATGGTTCCCAAGCCTGCTCATGGTACAGCAAATCTTCCCCACCCTACATCATCAACACGAATAATAACAGAAGCTATAACTGGATTATATGATGAAATCGTAGCTAAAAATCTGCTGATACGTCGACTCAACATCACGGTAAATAACGTTATACCGGAAGAAAAAGCTATACAAGAAAAGAGCATCGTACAACTGGATCTTTTCGTCGACTACGAAGAAAAAAGGAAACAAGAAGAAGTAGAAAAAAAGAAACTGGATAAAGAACGTCGCATTCAAGAAACTCAGATATCAATAAAAAAACGTTTTGGAAAAAATGCCATCTTACGAGGATTGAATTTTGAGGATGGGGCAACCGCTAAGGAGCGCAACACTCAAATTGGAGGACACAAAGCGTAATATAATTAATAATTAACAACTAAGAGTTAAGAGTTATGGATAATTACGACGACATCATAAACTTACCACACCACGTTTCCAAGACACATACTCCTATGTCAATGTGGAACAGAGCAGCTCAGTTTGCCCCGTTCGCAGCCCTCAACGGACATAATAGCGCACTTTTAGAAACAGAGAAACAACATGAACATAATTATGATAACCGTAGTTAGGATATTTTTGAGCCCTCTTCTGTGTTCAATATGGTAACATAAACGACGGATACAAGAAAACACTACCTATTTCAACATTTTTTTTTCGTCATAAAGTATGATAATTATAGATAAATAAGTTAATTTTGCATCAATTGCAACACAAAACCATGCTTATATGGCAACTGAAAATCCAAACAACAATAACGGAATCGTTGAGTTTAAGAACTTAATGGTTGATTACAGTGATGGGGATATCGTTATTTTCGATAACGTACGTGACCTATCGGAAATTAAGCCCATCAAGCCGATGACAAATCTCATCGGTCTGTGCGTTAAAGGATCTATTGTTATGACTGTAAATGGCAAGGATTCTAAAATCAAAGAGGATGATATCCTTTTCTGTCCTCCCAATGTAAAAATAGACCATTGCGTTTTCAGCGAAGATTTTGAGTGCAAACTATTGTGCCTCTCTAATCATGTTGTACAAGGATTGTTACGAGACAAGATCAGTATATGGAACAGGGCTGTGTATATAAATCAGACAAACATCATACCAATGTCTCGTGCATGCAAGGAAGATTTTGGACAGTACTATACCCTCATTAGGTCAAAGATAACTTCAAATCATGGCTCTTCACGTGAAATAGTCCAAACTCTTATAAGAGCTCTGCTCATAGAATTGTGTGACGTTCTTGAGACAAGCAATGGTAGAGGAGAGGAACCACGCATATTGCTGAGCAAACAGATATTCAACAGATTCCTGAATATCCTTTCCAATGTAGAAGTAAAGCATCAGCCTGCAACCTATTATGCTGAACGACTGAATATTTCACCAAAGTATCTTACTATGCTGTGTAGGCAGTATAGTGACAAGTCAGCATCAGAATGGATTATACAATACACTCTTGATGATATCCGTTACTACCTCACAGACCTTAACTATAGCATAAAAGAAATAGCTTTCCGCTTAGGATTCTCAAATATCTCGCATTTCGGAGCCTATGTCCGCAAACATTTGGGTGTTTCACCTACGAAGTTCCGCGCACAATTGTAAGAATTTCTATCTGCATACACCTATATTACAGGTGTATGCAATGAAATATTGTGGACTAATAATGCATTTGCCATTATGTCCCCACTCTGTACCATAGGAATTAAGACATACAAGGCTTTCTCCACCACCTTTTTTGGATTTTCTCAGTCCTACAATAGCCATTGCATGGCCGGAAGAATGGTTCTTTCCATACTCCCAGTATACAGCATGCCCTGAGCTGACTGATGATATAACCTTTTCATACATTTCCTTGTATGATATATTGACATATTCATATTGCTGCCTGTTATCCGGATCTTTCAGGACAAACTTCTCTCCCCGCTTTTTTTCGCTGTTGCAAGCATACCAATCATAGTGTATGCGATACATCACACTTTCTGCAAATTGCTTCGGAGAATAGCGCATGGAATAGTAATAGAATGAACCCTCTGCATTTTTCTCAAGAGGTTTATAATCAACCACAGTGAAACGCGGTAGAAGGTCTGCCATGCGTGAATATAAGACCTTCTTATCATTATTCTGTTCTCTCAGCAACTTAATCTTTTTTATCAATACCGCACCATTATTTATATGGGAGCGTTCAAAAGAATATGGAACCATTCCATATCTGCTAATCAACCGTAATGCCTCAGGCCCCACATTGCGTATTGCTATTTCCTCTCCGCTAAGAGCCTGTTCTTCCAATTCACGTGCCAAAAGCCATTGACGCGACAGGATAACGCTATCTCCTACCTGCCGAGCCTCATGTTCTATACATGCACACATGGCATAAACCCAACAGGCAGAGGTACGACCTTGATCTGTCGGCTCCTGCCTATTGCATGAGAAGAATAATATTACTAATATAATAATGTACGCACGCGTCATACACCCAATATCTGGTGTATCAATGGTATTATCTCCTTCTTGAGGACAATACTGTTAAGGCGATGTTCCGCATCAATAATCTTAAAATGCTCCTTGCCATAACACTTTTGAAACTCTTTCTGGAAATTCACCAGTCTGTCTTTATCACCGAACAGTCCCCATACCATTTCCTTTTCAGTTGGTGTAATACCATAAAGGACATGTGGAGTATTGTCGCCACCTTTCTTTGGCGCAGTTTCCAAAGCCTTGAATTGGGCTATCATTTCCTTATCCACTTTGAAATGTGTGGCACCATCCTGACGTGGATTCTGAAAAGCCACATTCTTTCCAAGATGATTAAAGGTCAGAGTTCGTGACATCTGAAAAGAAGGATTCACAAGAATGCGACGATAACCTTTCTGCAACTCAGCATACATTGCTCCCATTGATGTTCCTATAATCAAATCAGGCTTATGCTCAGCAATAAAGTCACGCAGAAAAGGTACTGCATCATTGGGCATTACTGGAATGTCAGGAGAAATGACATTCACTCCGAGGGGATAAAAATGATTTCTCATCTCCGTAGCAGTACCAGTACTGCCCGCAGATGAGAAACCATGTAAATATATTATTTGCATAATGTCAGATATTACTCTGCAGCGTTCTCTGCCTTTTTCAGTCTATTCTCGATATGCTTTCCGAGGGTGAGGTATGCTACAGGAGCTGCAACAAATATTGATGACAGTGTACCGAATACAACACCCAGTATCATAGCAAATGAGAATGAGCGGATAGAATCACCACCAAGGAAGAAGATACACAGCAATACCAACAATGTAGAGAAAGAAGTATTGATGGTACGAGCCAATGTCTGGTTGATAGAAGTATTGAAACTTGTCTGTATATCCCACTTTGGATGAATCCTCAGATTCTCACGAATACGGTCAAATACAACCACCTTATCGTTGATAGAGTAACCTATCACGGTAAGTATAGCACCTATGAATGTCTGGTCTATCTCGAGAGAGAATGGCATCCATCCCCAGCAGAGAGAGTATATTCCAAGTACCACTATTGTATCAACAGCAAGAGCACATGTAGAACCTACAGAGAATGCTACGTTGCGGAAACGTACGAGGATATAGATGAAGATAGCAACAAGTGCGAAGAGCACACTGATGATAGCACCATAAGTGATATCCTTTGCTACGCTTGGTCCCACCTTCTGGGAAGAGATGATAGAACCACCCTCACGAACATCTGGATTCTTGAAGGCCTCTACATTAGGCTGATTTACCACACCTTCTGCCTTGAGAGCCTTGTAAAGAATTGTCTCAGCCTCATCATCAACATTAGGATTGTTTGACTCTATCTTATAGTTGGTAGAGATACGAACTGTCTTATTGTCTGTACCAAGGGCGATAACGCTGGTATTGTAACCCTCAAATGCCTTTGCAATAGTACCACGCACTTCCTCTGGCTGTACTGCCTTCTCAAAGGTAACAACATAGTTACGACCACCTGTGAAGTCGATACTCTGTGAGAGACCACGAACAGCAAAGCTTGCGACAAATACAACAAGAGCAATAGCAACGAGAGTAAAGGTCTTCTTGTAGAGAGACATAAACTTGATGTCTGTCTTCTGCAGGAGATCCTTTGATATTGGTGTGCAGAATGTCAGGTTCTTCCAGCGGTCGTTATTCAACTGATGCTCGAAAACGAGACGTGTGAGGAATACGGCTGTGAAGAATGAGCAGATGATACCGATTATCCATGTTGTAGCGAAGCCACGGATAGGACCTGTACCAAATACATACAGTATAACACCTGTAATGATAGAAGTGAGGTTAGAGTCGAAGATTGCAGAGAAAGCATTGCTGTAACCAGCAGCCAGAGCCTGCTTCAAGCCCAGACCACCCTTCATTTCTTCCTTGATACGCTCGTAAATCAGCACGTTAGCATCTACTGCAGTACCCAGAGACAATACCATACCTGCGATACCAGACATTGTCAGTGCAGCCTGGAAACTTGTCAAAATACCGAGTGTAAAGAAGAGGTTTATTACAAGAGCCATATTTGCCATCATACCTGGGATGAGATTGTACATGCATACCATGTAGATCATCAGAAGTACGAAAGCTATAATGAATGAGATAATACCCTGTTGGATAGACTGTGCACCGAGTGTAGGACCTACAACCTCTTCCTGTACGATACGTGCAGGAGCAGGCATACGACCTGACTTCAGAGTGTTTGCAAGGTCTTTTGTATCTTCAATAGTGAAGTTACCGGAAATCTGAGAGTTACCACCAGAGATTTCACCATTTACGCGTGGAGCAGAATATACAACACCATCAAGAACGATAGCAATTGCCTTTCCTACATTCTGCTTTGTAAGCTGAGCCCACAGACGGGCACCTTCATTATTCATAGACATTGACACACATGGACGACCGAAGTTGTCGAATTCATCCTTTGCGTCTGTGATAACGTCACCCTCCAATGGAGCACGACCAGAAGTAGATGTCACCTTCAAGGCATGGAGCTCATAGATATTCTTTGTACCGTCAACTGGCTTTGCACTCCAAAGCAATTTAACATCTGAAGGAATAACCTTCTTAGCCTCTTCACCATAGATGGCCTTATTTACCTCTGCGGTATCACGCTCATGAGCATAACCTACAGTAGAAAGGCTCTGTCCCTGTACAGGCTGGAAGAAGGCGAATAAAGGATGCTCCTTCTTTGCCTTTTCTATAGCCTTGTCATCCTGCTTAGCAGCTTTGTCAGCTGCAGCAGCCTGATCGGCATCATTCTTCTTAAGCTGGAACTTTGGTGCTGCCTCTTTTACAGTAGTATCAGCTTCTACCTTAGCCTCAGCAACCTCTGCCGTCTCAGCCTTCACGCTGTCTGTGTCTTCTACCTTCTCGCCAGAAGCGATAGCTGCAAGACGTGAATCTAACTGAGAGAGGTATGGGAGTACCTCCTGAGCATTATATGTCTCCCAGAACTCAAGATTTGCAGAGCCCTGAAGCAGCTTACGTACGCGCTCCGGCTCCTTTACACCAGGCATCTCCACCATTAGACGACCTTCCTGGCCCTCTAACTTCTGGATGTTTGGCTGTACGACACCGAATTTATCAATACGATTACGGACAACGTTATAAGAGTTGTCAATAGCACTTTGTACTTCTGCACGTAAAGCTTTCTCTACTTCTGCATCTGTACTCTGTGTAGAAACCTTGCCCTTCAACTGCTGAGTAGCAAATATTTCTGCCAGGCGATGACCAGGAGCATTCTTCTGGTATGCCTTGATAAATAGTGAGATGAAATCACTCTGTGAAGACTCTTCTTCCTTCTTTGCCTCTGCTATAGACTTCTGGTAAGCAGCATCCGTCTTATGATCAGCCAGGATGTCAACTACGTCAGGCACACTGATTTCAAGAATCACGTTCATACCACCCTTCAGGTCAAGACCCAGACCAATCTGAGTTTCCAGACACTGCTGGTAAGAATACACTCCCAAATACTTTACAGAATCCTTGTAGTTCTGTGCAGCAATAGGATCTTTCATCTCTGCTGCCTTAGAGTCGTAGTAACTCGTAGCAAAAGAGAATGAAAGGTAGAAAATACTTGCAAGCGTCAACAGGATGGCGGTTACAATTACAATTCCTTTGTTTTGCATTTTAGTTTTTTGTTGTTTTTATTATTATTGATTTTTGTATTTTCGGTTTCGTATTCAAAGTCTTTTGAGGGACTTTTTCGGTACTTTTCTACGTGTTTACACGCCTATACGCGGGCATATATGCGCATAAAACGGTGCAAAGGTAGTAAATAAAACACATTTTTCCAAACTTTTTCCCAAGAAATGTAGCAAAACAGCAAAAAAAAGACGTCTGATAACTCTTACGAGCCATCAGACGCCAGTATTTAAAGTGGGTTTAAATCTTTTTTGCTTAGAGTTATCTTCTTCCCATCAGGGAGGAGCAACCGCAAATGGTGGAAATACCAACCATTGTAAGCATGAGAACCATTGCTGTGTTTGTAAACATAACGCGTCTCCTTTCTTTTTTAATTACGAGGAATTCACCTCTTTTTAATGTTATCCTGGACAATCATTTTTACCCTAGAAAGCGTGGGGTTTTCTGATTTCCGAGTGCAAAGATATGACATTCTGTGTGCGCACACAATTTTTTTTCCCTATTTCTTCATTACATCCTTAATTTCTTGATTTTACTCAAAAACAAGGCCTTTTTTCCATTTTAGTTTTCTTTATTTTCGTACCTTTTACCTGCGATTGAAGGTACTCCGTTATGGAAATGCAAGGAAAAAAGACAAAATATTTTTATTTTTCTTGCATTTCTCATAACTTAATCGTACCTTTGCAACTATGAAGAAACTATATATTGAGACATATGGCTGCCAGATGAACGTAGCCGACTCCGAGGTTGTTGCAAGTATAATGCAGATGGCAGGCTATGAACTGTGCGAAGATGCCAATGAAGCCGATGCGATATTTCTGAACACCTGCTCTGTACGTGAGAACGCAGAAAACAAGATATATCATCGCCTCGAAACACTCCACAATGAAAAATGCGGTAAGGAAGGTCGCATAATAGGTGTTTTGGGCTGTATGGCAGAACGTGTAAAAGAAGTTCTCATCAATAATTATCATGCAGACCTCGTGGCAGGGCCTGACTCCTATCTCTCCCTACCCGACCTGATAGCACAGTGCGAATTGGGCCAGAAAGCCATTGATACTACCCTGTCGCTGACAGAGACTTATCGCGACATTATGCCGCAACGAGCACATGGGATGCATATCTCAGGCTTTGTAAGCATTATGAGGGGATGTAACAATTTTTGCCACTATTGCATCGTCCCATATACCAGAGGACGCGAGCGCTCGCGCGATGTGGAGAGTATTCTGAAAGAGGTGAAAGACCTGCAGAGCCGCAACTTCAAGGAGGTTACCCTGCTGGGACAGAATGTTAACAGCTATCTGTTTGAGGGTACTACTTTTCCGCAATTGCTGAAACTTGTAGCAGAAGCAGTTCCCGATATGCGAGTGCGCTTTACCACTTCACATCCTAAGGATATGAGTGACGAGACGCTGGAGGTAATAGCAAAATACCCTAATGTCTGCAAACATATCCACCTGCCTGTACAGAGTGGTTCCGACCGCATCCTGAAACTGATGAACAGAAAATATACTCGCGAATGGTATCTGGACCGTGTGGCAGCCATAAAGCGCATAATCCCCGACTGCGCCATCACCACAGACATCTTCGTAGGCTACCACTCCGAAACGGAAGAGGATCATCAGATGAGTCTTTCGCTGATGAAAGAGGTAGGCTATGCCAGCGCCTTTATGTTTAAATACTCCGAGCGCCCAGGCACCTATGCGTCAAAACATCTTCCTGACGATGTGCCCGAAGAGACCAAGATACGCCGCCTCAATGAGATGATAGCCCTTCAAAACGAACTTTCTGCTGCTTCATACAAGGCAGATGTGGGAAAGGAATTCGACATCCTCGTAGAAAACTACAGCAAACGCTCCCGCGAACAACTCTGCGGACGGACAGAGCAAAACAAGATGGTAGTCTTCGACAAGGGCAATCACCACATTGGCGAGATTGTACGTGTGCGCATCACAGGCAGCACCAGTGCCACTTTATTCGGAGAAGAAGTTACTATATAGAGCAGAAGAAAAAGGCACAGACAATCTTGGATGCACCATTATTGGGACATTGATACGGTGTCTTGTACTGAAATGACTTGTCAAGTTATTTCAGTACAAGACATCACTTCGGATGTTACCTCTGTGTTAGGTTTATGTTAGGTTTTATGGAAAATTGGCTAAATTCATTAAGCGAACCTTATACTTCGGCATTTTCCTTTCCCTACAATTATTTTCCGTAAAAATTCCGCCCCCGACGGAAAACGTTTTCGCTCCCTACGGAAAAAGTTTCCGCAAGGGACGGAAAAAACGCAAAATGTAGTTTAACGATTTTAGTTGACTACTTGGAGCCTTATTTGCGATAAGG
>ERZ842401.2262-NODE-2262-length-25978-cov-9.453535_pt1 | contig 25978 bp, 20 predicted proteins | sample MGYA00521270_ERZ842401 | MGnify/ENA primary metagenome ERZ842401 (study PRJEB31892, sample SAMEA3878208) | bioreactor metagenome | biome: Moose rumen | place: Sweden | collected 2011-10 | study: EMG produced TPA metagenomics assembly of the PRJEB12797 data set... | reverse complement strand
CGAACCCCCGTCATAAGCTTGGAAGGCTTCTGCTCTACCATTGAGCTACACCCGCTTTTTTCAAACCGATATCCAAGGTTACTTATGTATCATAGTGGTGGAGGGGGATGGATTCGAACCATCGTAGACTAAGTCGACGGATTTACAGTCCGTTGCATTTGACCGCTCTGCCACCCCTCCCTTTTCAGAAAGTGTGAATCTGAAAGAGTGCTGAACACTATTCCTGCAACTAATAGCATTTTGCAAAAAATGTCAACCCTTTTTTATAAAAATTTTAACTAATTGGTGGTATCTCAATTAATAATATTGAATTTTAGGGAATTAAACAAATGAATAAGCCGGCTCTGACCGAGAGAACTAATCCCAATACTTTGGGAATCGATTTGATGGACGGGGAAGAAATTGCCCGAATGATAAATAATGAAGATAAGAAGGTAGCTTTGGCGGTCGAAAAAGTTATACCGCAAATCGGCGAAGCTGTTGAGGTAATTGCTCAAGGTTTTAAAAATGGCGGAAGGTTGGCTTATTTCGGTGCCGGTACCTCGGGAAGAATCGGAGTGCTGGATGCTTCGGAGTGTTGGCCGACTTTCGGGGTAGAACACGGAATGGTTAACGGTTATATCGCCGGCGGAGATAAGGCTTTGCGCTTTTCGGTAGAAAATGCGGAGGATAGCGAAGAGGCTGGCATAGAAGATTTACGTGATTTTAATCCTAAAGTTAATGATGTGATAGTGGGAATTTCTGCTAACGGCGGAGCCAAGTATGTTTTGGCAGTGTTGCGTGAGGCACAAAAGAGCGGAGCAAAAACCATTGCTTTAACCTCAAATCCGGAAGCGGAAATCAAAAAATTCGCCGATATAGTTATTAATCCGATTGTTGGTGAAGAAGTTATAACAGGTTCTTCGCGTATGAAGTCAGGAACGGCACAAAAAATGGTGTTAAATATGCTTTCAACCGGCGCTATGATCAGAATCGGCAAAACTTACAAAAATTATATGATTGATGTGCGGATGATGAATGAAAAACTGGTGGAAAGAGGTGTGCGTTTTGTGCGTGAAATTGCGCAGGTCAGCGAAACAGAGGCACGCAAATATATTGAAGCCAGTGATTATAATGTCAAAGAGGCCTGTGTGATGGCGGTTAAAAAATGTGATAAGCAACAAGCAACGCAAATGTTGGCACAGGTAGGCGGAATTTTGCGCAAAATTATTCAAGATTAGTTGAGCGCGGCGCGAGTTTCCGTGACAGCTTGAGGTGAGCCTACCCAAAATTCTCGACGATCGCTGAGGCAGTAACCTAATCTTCCGGCTTGTTCGGCTTTATCGAATAATTCAACCAAAGAAAATTTTCCTTGCGGGGAATCGGTAAAAATGCGCGGATGGACTATGGCAACTCCGACATAACCTAAAGTATATTCGGGCGAGATTACCTTATTTTTGTTGCGAAAAATTTTATGGTCTTTGAGTTGATAATCTCCACGCGAAGGTTTATCTCCGCGTATGTTTTTAATGTCGCAGAGAAGTAGCATTATATCGTGTTTCTTATCATCCCAAAGATCGTGCATTTGACATATAATCGGCTTGTAGCCGTCATCAAGTAAAATATTATCCGAATTGATGACGACAAAAGGTTGATCTTCAAAATATTTAAGTGCTTTTTTAATACCGCCGCCGGTTTCTAAAGCTTCTTTTTCTTCAGAGATAAAAGTATTAAAATATTTTTGCGTAGTCATATGTTTTTTAATAGAGCATTTGCGATAGCAGACATTTACGACAATATCTTTGATGTGAGCATTTTTTAAGAGATCGAGGCCGTAATCCATCAAACGTCGCGAACCGATTTTAATCATCGGCTTAGGCAGATAATCGGTTAAATGTTGCATACGCGTGCCGCGTCCGGCCGCCAAAACAAAAGCACGATTAAATTTTTTGCTTTGCGGAATGTTCCAAGTCGTGGCGGGAAAATATTTATCCAACCATTTTTTTAATTTGCTGAAGTCGGGGTTTTGTAAACTTTGTTTGAGCAGTTCTATACCGTGAGGGACATAGTGTGCGTAAGCGGGGCGATTGCTTTGTTGTATCAAAGTGGTAAAACGTCCAAGCACACGCATGTGTCGGAGTAACGCCATAAAAGCATAACATTTGTCAAAGTCGGTGCGATTAAGTTGCGGCATTTTTTGAATATAATATTCTTTTAATTGAGCGGCCAAATCAGAGGAAATATCACGACGTTCATCTTCAATGAGGCTGACCAAATCATAAATACCGCATCCCCATAAAGCATCTTGAAAATCAATAATTGCGGCTTTGGTATCGTCGGGATACATAACATTGTTAACGTGATAATCCCACAATACCAATGTTGAGGGAAGTTTGGCAACGGCCGGCATTAATTCGGTAATGATGCTGAAAAAGGTATTGCGCTCAAGCGGCGTCAACGCTCGTCCTAAGCAGGCCGGAATATACCAATCGCTGAAAAGAGCAAAATTGTTTAAGATAACTTGATTGTTCATATCTTTGACGCAAGCGGGACGGGTTGATACCTGATGGAGTTTTATCAGCACATCGACAGCCTTTTTTAACAACTCTTTCTCATTTTCTGTTGTGGCTTTATTAACGAAATCGCTGTCGCCGAAATCTTCCTGCAGAATGAGACCTTGTTTCAGATCGTGGGCAAAAATTTGCGGGGCGCGAATGCCGTTTTTCAGCAAAAATTTTGCGATTTCAACAAATTCTTTTGGGTGGTTGCAACGCATTTCATCATCCATTAAAATCCGACTGGTTTTATCCGGTAAAACAATGCGATAGTATTTACGGGTAGAGGCATCGCAATTTAAGGCGATGCTTTGATAATTTGTCAGACCGCACTGTTGATGTAAAAACTTGTGTATCTGTGTTTCGCGAGTTTTATTTTGCATTGACTTGACCTTTATTTGTTTGTATGTTTCTATGTATAAACTTGTTATGCTTAAAAGAATCTTAATTTAAAGAGGTTAAAACAATGACGTTGCGGTATGTCGTTTTTGATTGGGACGGAACTTTAGCTGATACTTATCCGGTTATATCGGCAGCTTATAAGCATACCTTTGAGGCTTTGGGAATGCAGCCTATGGAATATTCCGAAATAAAGAAATTAACGTCGACTTTAGCGAACAAAGATACTTTGGGGTATATTTTCGGAGATAAAAAAGAACAAGCCAAACAAGCTTATTATGCTTATATTGAAGCCAATCACAAAACGCAGTTGCGTCCGATACCGCACGCCAAAGAATTGTTGGATTTTTGCCAAAGCAAAGGATGGAAACTTTATTTATTAAGCAATAAAAAACGCACTTATTTGCGTGAAGAAATGAATTATTTGGGATTCGCCGATTATTTTGCCAAAGTTATTGCCGCCGGCGATTTTCCGGAAGATAAGCCTAATCCGCAAACCGTAAGGGCGTTGTTTGATAATGGTTTGCCCGATGCAACCGATATAGTGGTAATAGGTGACGGAATGGCTGATTGGAAAACTTCACAAGCACTTAATCACTCGGGTAAAAGCAGTCGATGCATTATTTATGATCCGCAGAATAATTTTTCACAGGTTTCACCGGATTATGTGGTGTCAGATGTGGCTGATATAATTGAAATTTTAAGGGATGAAAGCAATGAATAAAAAATTAAACGGCGAGGCAAACAAACAGCCCTTAATTATTTATGGAAGACACGCCGTTTTAGCCGCATTAGCTAATCCCGAAAGACAGATAAATAAATTACTTTGTACCAAGGATAATGAGGCAGAACTTGCTAAAATAAGTAAAATTCGCCCGCAAACGGTTGAGCGCAAGGAAATTGACAAATTGCTGGGTAGTGAGGCCGTGCATCAAGGGATGGTCGCATTTGCACAGAGATTGGAAGAATGGAATATGGAAGATTTGCTGACGGCAACACAAGATAAGACAGATTGTCATATTTTGATTTTGGATCAAGTTACCGATCCGCAAAATGTCGGTGCGATTATTCGTTCGGCTGTGGCTTTTGATACTTTCGCATTGGTGATGCAGGATAAAAATTCGCCGATAGAATCGGGGGCGATGGATAAAGCGGCGGCCGGAATGATTGAACATTTACCGATAGTGCGGGCGGTGAATTTGGCGCGCGCGATTGATAAATTAAAAGAAGCCGGTTTTTGGATTGTCGGTATGGATGGTTATGCAAAAACCACCATTGCAGATATGCAAAAAGGCGGTAAAGTGGCGGTGGTTATGGGCTCTGAAGGTAAAGGAATGCGGCGTTTGGTTGAAGAAAGTTGTGATATTGCGGTAAGGTTACCGATATCGGATAAAACTGAGAGTTTGAATGTGGCAACAGCGGCGGCAATAGCTTTATACGAAATCAATAAAAGATAAAAGAAAGAGGAAAAAGTGGCGATATCTGTAAGATTGGAACATTTGCGTAAAAATTATGGCAATATTATGGCTGTGGCGGATTTAAATGCCGAATTTTATGAAGGGCAGATTGTGGCATTGTTGGGGGAAAACGGTGCCGGCAAGTCGACGTTGTTAAATATGATGGCAGGATTTTTAGCTCCTTCGTCCGGTAAGATTTTAATTGAAGGTGAAGATATGTCATTAACTCCGGAAAGTTGCAAAAAAAATATCGGGTTTCTGCCGGAGGGTTCGCCTTTATATGATGATATGACAGTGAGAGAGTTCTTAAATTATATGGCAGATTTGAAAGGTGCCGAAACGTCTCAAATCGATGAAGCGCTTGCTAAAGCTAATTTAGAAGAAGTAAGCGCGTGTAAGATTGATGCATTGTCAAAAGGTTATCGGCGCAGAGTAGGGTTTGCCTGCGCTGTCTTGGGTGATCCGCCGATTTTGTTATTGGATGAACCTACCGATGGTTTAGACCCTAATCAGAAAGCTCATCTCTTGGGAATTATCAAGGATATGAGTAAGAAAAAAACGATAATTATTTCCACACATTTATTAGATGAAGCCGAGCAGATTGCTCATCGCATTATGATTATGCATCGCGGTATGATTAAGATTGACGGCTGCAAGGATGCAGTTTGCAAGCAAACGCGCACGGTATCATTGGAAAACGCTTTTATTAAATTAACGAGGTGAGATGATGAAAAAACTTTCGGCGGTTGTAAAAGGAGAGTTGAAACGCTATTTTGTGTCACCGTTGGCAACGGTTTATTTATTAAGCTTTTTATTACTTAACGGCTCGTTTTCGTTATATTTCGGCGGAGTTTTTACTCAAGGAGAGGCATCGCTTCGCGGAATGTTTGATTTTATACCGTGGATTTATTTGCTGTTTGTTTCCGGCATTGCAATGCGTTTGTGGGCGGAGGAGTTTAAAAGTAAAACAATTTTGCAACTTTTATCTCAACCGGTATCAATAGGCGTTTATGTGTGGGGAAAATTTTTGGCAGCGTGGGCTTTTTGTACGTTGGGGCTGGTGCTGACTTTTCCGTTTGTAGTTACGGTTAATGTTTTAGGTAATCCGGATAACGGTATTATTTTAAGCGGTTATTTCGGTGCATTTTTGTTGGCCGCGGCGATGTTGGCAGTATCGCAAACGGCTTCCGCAATGTCACGCAATCAAGTAATATCATTGGTGATTGCCGTTATATTAAACCTATTGTTTTTCCTATGCGGTTTAGAGTATGTTTTGGGATTTTTAAGAGGTTTTTGCAGCGATTATTTCGTAGATACCGTGGCATCTTTCAGTTTCTTGACTATTGCGGCGGATTTTAATTCCGGTCTGGTGAAGTTGAGTAATATAGTGTTTGTTGTTTCATTGGTGATGGTGTGCAACTTTATTACTACAATGATTGTCAGCAGCAAAACCTTAGGTGTGTTTCCGGCGCTTAAGATTAATAATCAATGGCAAGCAATAACGGCGGCGCTGTTGAGTGTGGTAATTTTTTTAGGGATTAATTTATGGGCGTATAATATGCTGGCCTTATTTAGAGCCGACTGGACAGCCGATAAATTATTTACACCATCAAAATCGACATTAACGGTTTTGCAAAATATTTCTTCACCGGTAACTGCCAAGGTTTATTATTCGGAAATTTTAGGGCAACGTGATGAGGCTATGCGGTATAGTTTCAATAATTTGAAACAACTTTTGCAAAATTATCACGATATAGCCGGAGAGAATTTTAAATATCGCATTTATAATACCGAGCCGTTGAGTGAAGAGGAAGACCACGCTTTAAGCTCCGGTATGCAGGGGTTGCCGGTCAGTGATTGGAATGCCGCTGCTTATTTCGGTATGGAGTTAATTAATGAGGACGGTGCGCGCAGAGTTATACCTTTTTTCCCTTTGCAAAGACGCAATTTGCAGGAACAGGATATTATCGAAAATCTTTATTTGCTGGAGCACAAACCTCTTAAGTTAGGAGTTATCAGCGGTTTGCCGATTATGGGGAAAAGTATAGCCGATAATATTATATCTCAACCCTGGCAGATAATGAATGAATTGGAAAAATATTATGAGGTTAAGATTGTAAATCAACCACAGGATTTGAACGGAGTTGATTTGCTTTTAATGGTTCACCCTCAAGATATGAGCTTGGATTTACAGGAGGCAGTTTTTAATTTTTCGATTACCGGCGGCAAAGTTTTAGCATTTTTTGACGTAATGCCGGAAGCTTTAGGGTTATTCAACAGTACCAACACCAATTTTAACAGTTCTGATTACGGTGATTTACCTAAACGTTGGGGTTTCCATTTTTATGATGATATGGTGGTGACGGATTTGGGTAATTCAACACAAGTAGCGGTAGAAGATGTAGATTATGCCGGCAACACACAGGATTTAATTCAATTTTATGTTACCGGTAACGAGATGACACAAGACTTACCGGAAGTTGCGCAATTAAAACGCATTTTAATGACTTCAGCGTCGGTGTTTATGCCGTTGAAAGAGGCTTTGGTGTATTTTGTACCATTATTGCAAACCAGCAAGCTTGCGGCAACGGCGCCGGCCGAGGTTGTGACTAAGAGAATGCATCCGGCTGAAATTATTCGGCAATTTAAGCCCGATGAACAACCTAAATTTTTGGCGGCGCGTATAATCAGTCAAGATAATCAAAAGCCTTTTGACATTATTGTCGTCGGTGATACGGATATGCTTTATGATACGTTTTGGACCACAAATGTGCATATTGGTAAAGACTGGTATAATGTACCGTTGTTGGATAGTGCTAATTTTGTGTTAAACGCTTTGGAAGTTTTGAGCGGTAATGAAAAATTGTTAAGTTTGCGCGGCAAATCTCCGACACCGCGTCCATATACTCGAGTGGAATTAAAAAATAAACAATTTTTAAGCCAATATAAAGCCAAGGAAAAGGCAATTTTTGATAACATAAATGCCACGAAAAAATCTTTGAGCGAAATTTTTAATAAAAAAGAATTTGAGGCAAGGGATAATTTTACTCCCGAAGAATTGTCGGCTATCGGCAGGATAAGGCAGAATTTGTATGAGCAAAAGCAAGAACTGTTTGCTATAAGAAAAGAACTAACTCAACATATGGAACGGTTAAATATTTGGATTAAGTTTTTTAATATTTATTTAATACCGTTGTTGATCGTCGGGTATCTGCTGTACAGGGGACGTAAAAATAACTGTTTGTCGGAAGTTAAATGTTTGAAGATGAATAGGCAGTTGTTGTGGTTGGCCTTAGTGGCAACAGCAGTGACGGCTTTGGGAATTTGGAGCTATAATATCCGCGAAAAAGAAAGCCGAGATATGCCGCACAGCCAAGAGCTGTTTATTGATTTGAAGAGCAAAATTAATCAAGTTACGGCAATTGATATTAAAAATCATAATGCTGAATTGTCATTAGTCAAAGAAAACGGATTATGGGTAGATAAAAAACATCCGCAATTTTTAGTTAATCAAAAACGGATAAAAAGTTTTTTGAGCGCTTTACTGGAAGCTAAAATTTATGAGAAGAAATCGGATAGAGTTGAGGCGATGCATAAGTTCGGGATTATGCCGCTTGACGAAGAAAACAGCCCGACGACGGAAATAGTTTTGCGCAATCGTGACGGTGCGCAGATTTTAGGTTTTGCGGTTGGTGATTATAATATTGAATTGAGCCGCGGGGCGGTGGGAGCTTATATTAAATTGCCCGAACAATTTCAAGTATGGTTGGCGCAGATTGATTTAGTTGATTTGAATCCGGATTATCATTATTGGAGTCTGGCTAATTTGTGGAATTTAAATTTGGGCCGTATCGGTTCGATTAATAATTCTCAAGATAGGGATTTTATTGCCAATATGGTTGGATTGTTATTGAATATTCAAATGCATAATGAGGTTAAATATATCAGTTATGAGAAATTAAAAAGATCGCTTGATATAAAGGGAGAATATTTTGACAAGTTAGTGCTGGATTTTTATGAAAATGAGGGTAAATATTATGTGCATTATGATTTTGTCGGCATAAGGAATAATGATATTTTGCAAAAGTTTGCCCAAAAGATGGATAAATATTATGAAATATCCCAAGAAGATATGGAGAAAATAAACAGTGTCGGCGAATAATAAACAAAACGACAGGTTAAAAAAACAAGCTGCCGCAGCATCAATAAGCTTGGCAATCGGGCTGTGTTTATTGAAAAGTTGGGGCGCCTATTTAAGCGGCTCGTTGGCAGTGTTGTCATCGATGGTAGACAGTCTGTCGGATATAGTGGCCTCAATGATTACTTTTTGGGCGATTAAAATTTCCGGACGTCCGGCATCTTGCAATTATCGTTACGGTTATGGTAAGGCCGAAGCTTTGAGTGCCTGTGCGCAAGCAATGTTTATCGCAGTGTCTGGAGCTTTTATTTTTTATGATGCGGTACAACGCTTGATTGAACATAGGGTGCTAGAGCATAGCTTAAGCGGTTTGATAATTATGGGTGTAAGTTTGGTTTTAACCCTTGTATTGGTAGCTTTTCAGCAATATGTGGCGAAAGTTACCAAATCACAGGCGATTATGGCAGATTCCAAGCATTACAGCGTGGATATTTTAACTAATTCGGCAGTGTTGGTATCATTAGGAATAATTTATTTGTGGAAAATATATTGGATTGATGCATTTATGGCATTGTCAGCGGCAATTTATTTGCTTTATTGCGCTTATGATTTGGCCAAAAGTGCGGTTTATCTGTTGTTGGATAAAGAATTACCGCACAGTGTTAGGGAAAAAGTGGCAAAAATTGTGCGTTCGCATCCGATTAAACCGGAATTGCACGATTTGCGCACTCACGATTTGGGTGGGGTTTATATGTTTGAGTTGCATTTGGAATTGGATGGCAATTTAAGCTTAACTGAAGCGCATAAATATACTGAAGAAGTAGAAAATATGTTACGCAAAGCTTATCCAGAAGCGCAAATAATTATCCACCAAGATCCTAAAGGAGTTGAAGAAGAGCGGTTAGATCATAAGTTGAGCGGTAATGGGTGTGATATTTAGGATTTATTCGTCAACATCCCAAGGAAAAACTACCCATTTATCTTCTAATTCACGGCTGTAAATATCAACTTCGGATTTGCCTACGGGTTTTGCATAAACAGTAACGTATTTACCTTGAGGAAAAGTACGGCGCATAACACGAAATGTTTGCCCTTGATCGGACAGATCATCGACAATCAAGGTATGCTCATCAACTTTACCGACTGATTCTGGGTGGTCAATTTCGTCTAATTTAAGATGCTCAGCGCCGACATAAGTGGCAATATTGATAACGGTGCATTTACGAATCCCTAATTCATAAGCTATTATGCCGGCAGGCAACAGACCGCCGCGCGAGATGGCGACAATTTTGTTATATTGACCGGAGGCTTTGATTTTGGCACATAAGTCTTTGACATCTTGATGAAATTCATCCCATTTGATGAAAATTTTGTTCGATTGTAACATAGTTAATACCTCTTTGGTTATAATTAGAGTTTAGGTTAATACTTTTTATGTTTTTGGCAAGCAGAAAAATCAATTTAGCAAAATTGACTAATTGATAAAACACGAAATTTGTCAAAAATGCTTGACTTTTGTCTACGGGGGGGGGGAGATAATAGAAGCAATATATTGGATAAATATTTATGAGGAGAAAGGCGATGAGCTTAAAGGAAAAGATTAATGACATAAGGAATTCAGTGGTTGCGGGGATGTCTGAAGTTACTGATAAAAATGGCGATGATACCAGAGCAATTAAAAATGGCAAAGACAGGTATGTTGTCCAGACTACTAGAGGTTTTGAAGAAGGGGTAAGGTATGGTCATAGAAGAGATTATGATCCTACAATAGCAAATGTAGCCTTCGTATCTTTTAAGACAATAGATAATCAAAGTAATCAAGCAGTTGTTACTTTAGAAAAGCGAGAAATAGTTGAAGAAGGTGATCGTGAAATTAATTTATGTGAGATAGCTTTAGGCGGATCAGCCAGGTGGGGAGTAAAGTTGGATGATAACACTGATATTAATAGTGTCCGTTATCAATTGGGCAAGGTTGATGAATGGAATGGGAATGAAGCTAAACAGCTTGCTCATTTTATTGATAAATTTGTTATAGTTACGCCGGAAGAAAGAAAATCATATAAGGAATATGCCGTCAAGATGGATAAACAAGAACGAGATGCCTTAAAGGCTCAAAAACTTAAGGAACGAACTCAGCAGAAAGCACAAAAAGCCGCAGATAAACAAGCAAAAGAAGATGCGGCTATAGTAAAACGAATTAAAGAAAAGTTTACCGGCAAATAATGATCGAAAATAGCTAAACAATAACCTGTTTTGATAAAGAGCAGGTTATTGTTTTAGGTTAAATAAAAATTCCCTTTGATAAAAATTGATAATTTGCTTGAAGAATCGCAAAAGCTGGTATAGTTTAATGGCGATAGAGTTTGTCTTGAGATTAAAAACTTAAGATTTTGGATTAACTAAAAAGCTACGAAAGGAGCTAATATTACCATGAGTAAATGGGTTTATACATTTGGTAACGGTGCTGCCGAAGGTGACGCCTCGATGCGCAACCTGTTGGGCGGAAAAGGTGCCAACTTGGCCGAAATGAACAAGGTCGGTTTGCCGGTTCCTCCCGGATTTACTGTTACTACCGAGGTTTGCACATACTACTACAATAACAACAAGACTTATCCTGCAGATTTGAAAGATCAAGTCAGAGCCGCGGTTGCCGGTGTTGAGAAAATTATGGGCAAAAAGTTTGCCGATGCCGACAATCCGTTGTTGTTCTCAGTGCGTTCAGGTGCCAGAGTTTCAATGCCAGGTATGATGGATACGGTTTTGAACTTGGGTTTGAATGACGAGACCGTTAAGGCTTTGGCTAAATCTTCCGGCAACGAGAGATTTGCTTATGACTCTTATCGTCGTTTCTTGCAAATGTTTTCTGATGTGGTTTTGGGAGCAGATTTGGATCTGTATGAAGAAGCCTTAGAGAAAATGAAACAGGCTCATGGTTATAAACAAGATACCGATTTGACAGCTGATGATTTGAAAGAATTGGTTAACCAATACAAAGCTATTGGTGAGAAAATTGGCAAGGTTGTTCCGCAAGATCCCTGGGATCAGTTGTGGGCCGGTATCGGTGCCGTGTTTGGTTCTTGGATGGTTGATCGTGCCATCACCTATCGTAAACTCAACAATATCCCCGGTGACTGGGGCACAGCCGTTAACGTTCAGACCATGGTGTTTGGTAATGCCGGTGATGATTCTGCTACCGGTGTTTGCTTCTCACGTGATCCTGCTACCGGTGAAAACGTTTACTATGGTGAATATTTAGTAAATGCCCAGGGTGAAGATGTTGTGGCCGGTATTCGTACTCCGCAACCGATGGGTTCAAAAGGCGAGGGCAATTCATTGGAAGAATTGTGGCCGCATTTGTATAAAGAACTGGTTGATGTTCGCAACAAATTGGAAGCCCACTACAAAGATATGCAGGATATGGAATTTACCATTGAACACGGTAAATTGTGGATGTTGCAATGCCGTAACGGTAAACGCACGGCTCAAGCTGCGGTTAGAATGGCAGTTGAGATGGTTGAAGAGGGTATGCTCAATAAAGAAGAGGCCATTATGCGCGTTGGTGCCGATCAATTAGATCAATTGTTGCATCCGATGTTGGATCCCAAAGCCAAGAAAAACGTTATTGCTACCGGTTTGCCGGCATCTCCGGGTGCAGCGGTCGGACGTGCGGTTTTCTGTGCTGAAGATGCTGAAGCTTGGGCTGCTAAGGGCGAGAAAGTTATTCTTATCCGCAATGAAACTTCTCCGGAAGATATTGGCGGTATGCACGCATCTCAAGGCGTTATTACGGCTCGCGGCGGTATGACTTCACACGCTGCTGTTGTGGCCAGAGGTATGGGAACTCCTTGTGTATCCGGCTCGCATGAGATTCATATCGACTATGCCAAGAAGACTATGACTACTGACAACGGCGTAGTTATTCATGAGGGTGATTGGGTATCTTTGGATGGTGGTAAAGGCCAGATTATTGAGGGGCAAATTCCCACCGTTAAAGCTGATACCAATACAGGTAATTTCGGTAAATTGATGTCTTGGGTTGATGAAATTCGCACTTTGGAAATCAGAGCCAATGCCGAGACTCCGAAAGATGCTCAACAAGCTCGTGATTTCGGTGCTCAAGGTATCGGTTTGGCCAGAACCGAGCACATGTTCTTTGATGCTAACCGCATTTCGGATATGCGCGCTATGATTTTATCCAAAGATGAGGCCGGTCGCCGTGCCGCTTTGGCCAGATTGTTGCCTTATCAAAAGCAAGATTTCAAAGATTTGTTCAAAATTATGGACGGTCTGCCGGTGGTTATCCGTTTGTTGGATCCTCCGCTTCACGAATTTTTGCCCAATACCGAGGCCGAAATGAAAGAATTGGCTGATAAGATGGGTATGAGCTTGGATGAAGTTAAACAAAGAGCAAACTCTCTGCATGAAGCCAACCCGATGTTGGGGCATCGCGGATGCCGTTTGCCGATTACTTATCCGGAAATTTGCGAGATGCAAACAACCGCTATTTTGGAAGCCGCTTTGGAATGTGAAGCCAATGGCGTTAAGGTTATGCCGGAGATTGAAGTTCCGTTGACAGGCTCTAAAAAAGAGTTGGATATTGTTAAAGACATTATCGATACTACAGCTGCTAAATTGTTCGCCGAGAAAGGCAAAAAGGTTGTCTACCAAGTCGGTTCAATGATTGAGTTACCGCGTGCGGCTTTGAAGGCTGATGAGTTGGCTCAATCTGCCGAGTTCTTCGGATTTGGTACCAACGATTTGACTCAAACCACTTTAGGTATGAGCCGTGATGATACAGGAGCCATTTTGGATGAATACCGCGCAAGAGGTGTTTACGTGGCTGATCCGTTTGCTTCAATCGACGTTGAGGGTGTCGGTATGTTGGTAAGATTGGCTTGCGCTAAAGCCCGCACTGCCAACCCGAAGATTTGGTTGGGCGTATGCGGTGAGCACGGTGGTGATCCGGCGTCGATCGACTTCTTCCAAACTTGCGGTATGAACTATGTTTCCTGCTCGCCGTTCAGAGTTCCGGTTGCCAGATTGGCAGCGGCGCAAGCAGCAGTTCGCCACAAGGGTGAGAAGGTGGATGACAGCGCTTTTTGCTGTTGTAAAAAATCCGCTTAACTACCGCAGTTAATGATTATCTGATATAAGAGAATCATTTTAAGGGGTGCGATAATTTATCCGCACCCCTTATTATCAACAAAACGATTAAGAGGTGAAGATGACGGAAGAACGTTTGGTGAATATTGAGATGGCGTTAGCTGATTTGGAAAAAACGATTGATGAGCTTAATAGTGTTGTAATTGAGCAAGGTAAAAGGATTGAATATCTCAATAAGATGAATCGTTATCTTTTGGATAATATGGAAAAAGATGTGGTAAAACCGTTATCGGAGGAAACGCCGCCTCCGCATTATTAGGTGTATTTGTTTGGTTTTATATTATATTATATTTAATAACATTAAATGGAGAAAAAAATGACAGATAAAGTTTGGGTTTGCAAGGTTTGCGGATATGTATACGATGGAGCAACCCCGTTTGAGGAATTACCGGCGGACTGGGTTTGTCCTTTATGCGGAGTTGGTAAAGAGGATTTTGAACAACAGGAAGCTTAAAAAATTACAGCATACTTTTAAGCTCGTAAAGTTTCTCCATAGCCTCGCGCGGAGTTAAGTCGTCGAGGTTGGTTTTTTGCAGTTCTTGTTCAATGGCGGAGGAGTGTTCTTTAGCGGCGGGCACATATTCAAATAAAGGTAACTCTTGAGCTATCTGGGAAGTTGATAACCCCTTGTTTTGTTTTTCAATATTGTGTAATATGGTATTGGCACGTTTAATTACTTTACTCGGTAATCCGGCAATTTGGGCAACATTAATACCATAACTGCGATCAGCATTACCCGGAGCTACTTCGTGCATAAAAATCACTTCGTTATTAAACTCTTTAACCCGCATACAATGCAGACTTAAGTTGGCGAGTTGGCCTTTCAGAGCTGTCAATTCGTGATAATGAGTGGCAAAAATCGTGCGACAATGATTTACATTGTGCAGATATTCTACGACCGCCCAAGCAATGGATAGACCGTCAAATGTGGCAGTGCCGCGGCCGATTTCATCTAAAATAACGAAAGATCGATCATCGGCTTTATTAAGAATCGCTGCTGTTTCCACCATTTCTACCATAAAGGTGGATTGACCGCGCGCCAAATCATCGGAGGCTCCGACTCTGGAAAACATTTTGTTAATTATACCGATATGAGCTTTAGTCGCCGGCACATACGAACCCATTTGCGCCATAATGGCAATAATGGCATTTTGCCTCATAAAGGTAGATTTACCGGCCATATTAGGTCCGGTTAACAGCCAGAGATTATTGCTGTTATCATCCATATAACAATCGTTAGCAATAAAATTACCACCGTTATTAGCTTTTAAGGCTTGTTCTACTACCGGATGGCGTCCGCCTTCAATTGAGAAAATACGCGAATCATCTAAAAACGGGCGGCAGTAATTGTTTTCTACGGCTAATTCGGCTAAGGATGAAGCAACATCAAGTTCGGCAAAAGCCTGCGAAGCCTTAATAACATTTGAAATATTGGTGCGAATATCATTAAGTAAATCATTGAAAATTTCTAACTCTAACGCCAGATATTTATCAGATGCCGAGCGTACCTCATTTTCCAGTTCGGTTAATTCCACGGTAGTAAAACGTGTGGCTGCCAATACCGATTGGCGGAAAATAAAATCCGGATTATGCAGCAGTACTTCAGCATTTTTATTCGGGACTTCTATAAAATATCCGATAAGGCTGTTGAATTTTACGCGTAAATTGGTAATACCGGTGTTATCAATGTATTTATCTTGAAGATTAGCAATGATTTTTTGCGAATTTTCTTTCAAATCTCTGATGCTGTCTAAGGCAGCCGAATAGCCTGAAAGAATGAAATTGCCGTCGCGGGCGTATTGAGGAGTATTTTCAGTATTGATAGCTTTATGTAATTTGGCAATCAGTGCGGAATGTTCTCCTAAATTAGTCATAATATTTTGCAATACCGGAGGAATCGGTGTACCAATTTCGGAATTTTGCGACTTGAAACGCAAAATATTGCGTGTTTTTGGGGTGAGGTTAAGAGTATTTTTAATTCCCACCATATCACGCGGTCCCCCCTTGCCGATAATTAATCGTCCCGTAGCTCGCTCAATATCGCTTACTTCTTTGAGAAGACGGCGAATTTCTTGTCGTGCCTGCGGATAATTGATAAAAAATTCTATCATATCAAGTCGGGCATTAATTAATCCTTTTTCTTTTAAAGGATTGTTGATACGTGAGGTTAAAAGTCGTCCTCCGGCAGCGGTTAAAGTGTAATCAATAGATTTTAGCAGGGTATTGTCATGAGTGCCGGTTAAATTCAGTGTAAGTTCCAATGAACGACGCGTGGCATTATCAATTTCCATTACCGTTGATGATGCCATTTTTACAATCGGTTGTAAAAGCGGTAAATTACCCTTTTGGGAATTTTGCACATAGTCAATTAAGGCTCCGGCAGCACATATTTCATTGCCGGTAAAGTCACCGAAAGATTGTAAACTGTTAACGTGATAAGCATCTAAAATTACTTTGCGAGTGCTTGCGGGATTGAAACGTTCATCAGGCCAAATACTGACTTGATCGGTATTGTTTTTGAGTAAATTATAAATATCTTTATTTTGTATATGACTTTCCGGTACAATGATTTCTGCCGGATGTACTTTCAATAACATCATAGATAATATGGAGGCTTCATTTTCTTTGCCTAAAGTAAAATCCTGTGTGTAAATTTCGCCGGTCGAAATATCCATCCAAGCACAACCTATTTTTTCGGCAAATTTGTTGTAACTTAAAATAAAATTATTGCTTTTGCCGTTGAGTAAAGGATCTTCAGTAATGGTTCCGGCGGTAACCAAACGAACGACTTCTCTTTGTACAAGTGTTTTACCGCCGCGTTTTTTGGCTTCTTGCGGGTCTTCGGTTTGTTCGCAAATGGCAATTTTAAATCCGGCTTTAACCAAACGCGCCAAATGAGTTTCATAAGAATGAAACGGAACACCGCACATAGGAATATTTTCATCATTATATTTTCCGCGATGGGTTAAAGTAAGACCTAAGGTTCGCGCAACTATTTTAGCATCTTCAAAAAACAACTCATAAAAATCGCCTAAACGGAAAAATAACAAGTATTCCGGATACTCTTGACGGATTTTGGTATATTGAGCTACAAGCGGTGTCATTTTGCAGTTTTGGGAAGCGTCTTGGGTGTTCATCTTTTTATTCTTCAATTAAATTATTTTAAACTATTTGTCTTTATATTACAAATTAATAAGGATATCTAGCATAATTTTAAATTCAGTGGAATAATTAAAATGTTTGAAAAAATCCGTAAAAGCATAGGGTTTGAGCGTGACAGTTCTTTCGTGGCTAAGGTGTTGTTTTTATGTATGCCCAGTGTGGTTGTTTTTTCGGTTTTAGCGCTTTATCGCCAAGTTACACCGATTATAGCATTGTTATCACTTTTAGGAATAGTCGTTTTTAATATTGTAGTGTTGTTTCCTTTAACTTGGGAGTTGCAAAAAGTTAAGCGCTATTTAACTAAATTATCTAAGGGAGAAAGCGCCGACGAATTAAAGTTATCTGAACACGATGCAAAAGAATTAGTCGATGCTATTAATAATATGCATCGTTTTTGGGCAGAAAAAAATGATATTTTGCAAACTAAAAGTATTTCTGATACTGCGGTTTTGGATAGTTTGCCCGATCCTTTGATAGTAATTGATAATCAAGGAGTAATTATGGGGGCAAATTTATCGGCACGTATGGCTTTCGGAGATGGAATTATATACAAGTCAATCGGTGGAATTTTTCAATCTCACAGTTTTAATCACGGGATTGAACGCATATTAAAATATGAAAGTGATGCTGAAAATATGGTTTTTTATGCTGATAAACCATATATGCGTAAATTTTATGCTCATATTAAAAGATTACCTTGGCAAGCAAAAGCTCGAGCTCAGGCGGTGGTGGCAATCTACGATTTAACCAAATCGCTGAAAGTAGAAAAAATGCAATCGGATTTTGTGGCTAATGCCAGTCACGAGCTTAAAACGCCTTTAGCAGTAATTTCCGGTTTTGTAGAAACATTGCGTACTACAGCTAAAGATGATGACCAAGCTCGAGAGCAGTTCTTGGCAATTATTGCCGAACAGACCGAATATATGTCAAATTTAATTGAAAAACTTCTGTCTTTATCCAGAATTGAGTTACAACAGGATACAACTCCGCAAGATAAAGTAGCGATGCGTAAGTTAGTTAATGATATTAAAAAAGTATTCGACTTACGCGCCAAAGAACGCGGTATGGATATTAGAGTAGTGGCGGATGCAAAATTAAATTCGGTTAAAGGTGATGCCCAGCAGATTAAACAGGTTTTACAGAATCTTTTGGAAAATGCCATTAAATACGGTGAGGAAAATTCGACCATAACCATAAGAGTTAATAATAAGGATAAAATACCGCCTTCCAAAACTATTAAAATTGCTCAAGGGGCGGCCGTGGCAATATCAATTAATAATAAAGGCGCCAAAATTCAGCCCGAGAACTTGGCCAGATTAACCGAAAGATTCTACCGCTTGCAAGAACATAAAGATCGTAAAATAAAGGGGACGGGATTAGGTTTAGCAATAACCAAACATATTATCATCCGGCACCGCGGTAACATTACGGTTAATTCCAATGGTTATAACGGCACAACTTTTACGGTTTATTTGCCGGTATATGACGCAGTGGATAAATCAGCAGATGATTCTTTGTAAAAGTGCATAAATACAACCGGTTTAATATCGGTTTGTTTGTAGATTTGACGACGAATGCGCGCGGCCAAGTATTCTTTGATTTGGTTCTCGCGATAATTTAGTTTGACGATTTCTTTGGCAATATCTGCGTAAATACCGGTGATTATTTCGTCGCGCAAAAGATTAAATTCCGTTTCTTCCAAAATATCAATTGAGCTTATTTGTAAGTCTTTTAAATGCCATAAGCTGTCAAAGACCGCGCTGATGAATACCGAACAATTATAAGCAATGCGACGGCGATTTTTAATCAGTTGCGCATCCAGAGCTACTAATTGTTTGCGATTGACACCGAGTTTGCGAGTAAAGACCTCACCTTCAATAGCCGCGTGTTCATTAATATAATGCAGGATGTCACCGTTACGAGCTATAATCACGTCTCCAACGCCGTTTTCTTGAGCCAATTTGCGTTGGCGACGAATATTGCGTTTATCTCCGTGTACGGGAATGACTAAGTGCGGTTGTAACAGCCGGTACATTTCTATAATTTGATTCGGAGTAGCGTGACCGGAGGCGTGAACGGTATAATCTTCAGATGATATGACATTGACCCCCATATCTCGCAATTTTTCTTGCATCCGTTCAATCTTTTCCTCATTACCGGGGATAATTTTGGAAGAAAAAATAATGTTATCACCGGCTTTTAGAATAATATCTTTGCTTTCACCATTGGCGATACGACTTAGTGCCGAGCGCCAATCGCCTTGAGAACCGGCGCAAATATATAAAGCTTTATCAGAGGTTATGTCAGAAGCATCTTTGATGTCAAAGGCTTTCGGACAATCTTTAAGATATCCGCATTCTTGAGCTATTTGGTAATTTTGGTTAAGTGAGTGCCCTACAATAACAGCAGTGCGACCTGCAGCCGCCGCGGCTAAAATCAGACTTTCCATCCGCATAATATTGGAAGCAAAGCAAGTGGCAGCGACAGTATTAGATAATTCAGGTACCAATTTGAGCAAATTTTGCCGGATTTCATATTCACTCGGCTCGTCGTGTTCCTCAGCCATATTAGTTGAATCACCGACGTAAATATCAATTTTGTTTTGAGCAATTTTAAAAAGCGCCTTATGGTTGGTTAATGCAGCCGGTGTTTTATCATCATCAAAGCGCCAGTCAGTGGCGTGAAATACCGTTGCATAAGGAGTTTGAATTACCAAAGCCGAACTTTGAGGGCAAGAGTGTGTGATAGGGATAAACTCAACCGTAAAATTATCCAGTTTGATTGTCGGTTGCGATGTTGCCGAGTGTAAGCGCTCGTAATCGTTGATGTGGTACTCTTGCAAGCGATTTTTAATATGACCTAAGGTAAAATCGGTAGCGTAAAGCGGACAACGTAATTTAGGCCAAATATAACCTATAGCTCCGTAATGATCTTCGTGTCCGTGAGTAATAAACATACCTTCAATATCATCAGCGTATTTCTCTAAAAAGGAAGTATCAACTAATCCCATTTCCATTCCCGGATAGTCATCGCGTAAAAAACCGAAACCGGCATCAACAACAATCATTTTACCGTTAGTAATATAGGCATACATATTATAGCCGATTTCTTCAGCTCCGCCAAGCGCGATGAAATAGATGCCTTTTTTATCAAAACCTTCAATCATATTGTATTACATCCTTAATTCGTTATTTCTCCGGTGGTTATTGTAGTTATATTATCCTGTTGTTGTAACAATAAATTCCCCTGTTCGTCAATACCTATAAAACGTCCTGATTGACGATTTTTTGTATTTTTATTTATAGTTATGATATTTCCCAAATTATAAGCTTGCCGCAACCAGTAGTGACGAATGAGAGTAAAATCGCTTTGGCAATTATGGTCAAAAATCGGCAAATAGGTATTGAGAAATTTATCAATGTCTATATGACAATTGTTGGCGGCTAAGTCGGTAGTCGGATAGATTACTTCATCAATTGCAGGAGAGGTTTGTAAATTAATACCTATACCGATTATCACATTGTCTTGAGGAGTTTTTTCAATTAAGATACCGCATACCTTGGCACCGTTTAATAAAATATCATTCGGCCATTTAATTGTCCAATCAAGTTGAGGGGCAAATGAACGTAAAGTTTGAATAATGCTTAAAGAAGTTATATATACCAACTCATTTGCGGGATGATTCCATTCCATTAACTGGGACATATATAAATTGCCTTGAGGAGAAATCCAGTTGCGCCCGCGACGCCCGCGACCGGCAGTTTGATACCGAGCAATGAAAATTTGTTTTTGTCGATGAGATAATTCGGCGGCAAAATGCATAGCTACGTCATTGGTAGAAGTAACAACGTCATAATTAAATATTTGCCAATTATAAAGCAAACGGTTATTGATAAATTTCATTAGTTAGTGCCTCCCAAAACGACCAAAGCATCGTGCATTAACCAGGTTGGGAAAAACAGGGAAATCAATATAATTAACATATTGATGAATAAGCAGATATATATAGACTTATCAGGACGATCGTATTTTTGAGTATTAGTGGTAAAGTAAACACTTTTAATTACACGATAAATTGCGGCAGAGGTAAACAGCGTGCTGATAAGCAACAAATTTATTCGCCACCAACCGGCATTAACCGCTAAATTATGCAGAATTGATAAGTATCCGAAGAATCCCAAAGTCGGAGCGGCTCCGATTAAAGAAAACACAAAGACCAAAAGTGCGGCTGACATATAAGGACGAGTTTCATAAAAGCCATTTAACTCTTCAATTTCACTTAAATATTCGCCATGGGATTTTAGACCCAAAAATACGGTATAGACGCCGCCAAGAGATAGCAGACAGACAATGCTGTAAGCAAAAGATGAGATAACAGAGGTATATGAAAAATCAATTAAACCGGTGAAATTAAAGCCGATACAATAAATGCTGATGTAAGCAAACAAGCAACGAATGTTTTTTTCAACCATCGCCGAAAAAGCTCCGAATAATACCGAAATTATACCGAAAGCCGTAATTATCGGCATAATAAATTCGCTCATCGGGGCTAAACAAAAACGTAACAGGTTAATGAGAGAACATAAGTAAATAAACCACGGTACCAAAGTGATAAAGCCGCTGATAGGTAAAACGCCGTTGCGAATAAAATTGATAAACCATAAGTGAAACGGGGTGGCGGCAGTTAAAAACATTAAAAGACAAATAAGAGCAACCGCGCAAAATTTGTTGATTAAAGTAAATTGCGCTTGTGATAAAAGGTAGGAACTGATTTGCGTATAGGTAAAACTACCGGTTTGATAATACAGCCAAAGAGAAGCAGCTAAAGCTGCGGTAATAAAAAATACCGCCGAACAACTGTATAATCGCGCAACAAAAGCGACTTTGGTAATATCCCAATGTCGATAAATTAAATGACGATTGGCCCAACATATAATTGATGATGCTATGCATAAGGTCAAAAGTGATGTCGAAGATGCCAAAAAGTTTAAGCCTAAAAGGTTAATAATTAACAGTGAGCAAAATTTATAAGAATGGCGATTTTTGTTGAGAAACCACTTTGATGACAGGTAATTCCACGCCAATAACAATAAATAGGAACAAGACTTAAACAGGGTGGTAAAAGGAGTATTTTGCCAAAAATCAGGATAAGCCGATTTATTATAAAATATGAGAGTGGCTAATAAAATTGCCAATAAAAACCAACGTAAAAGCGTAAAAAAAGTTTGCGGCGTTTTTTCTGTGCGATATTTATTGACTGACATAGCCGTGAATAAATACAGCAACATAAGTATTTCCGGCATTAAAATTAACCAATTTTGTAACAAGACAAGCTCTCCTGTTTTTTAAGAATTAATTACAAACCATAACGGTTGAATAAAAGACATTAATAACATAAAAATTATTACCAGCATAAAGATAAATTGCCCTATCGGTAGGTCTTCAGCTTTGCCAATGGTGCATTCTTTATTTTCGGTTTTGAGTTTCAATAATTCGCTGATTAAAGTTAAAGCCGATATCAGTAATGCTAAGCCCATTACTGCACCCATATGAATATTTGCGGACATAAGATGCGAGAGAATTAGAAAATTATTGGTGAATACGGCAGTTATCGGAAAACCGATTGCCGCAAAAATCAAAAAAGAATAGACCAGAGATAATCTTTTGGCTCGGCACAAAAATCCTTGAGATATGCTGGAATTTAAACGTCCTTGTTCGTAAATGTAGGCAGTTAAAACTGACAATGAACCAATAATCAGTAAAAAACCGAAAATTGCATAACCGAGATTGGCAAAGATTTCTTTATCTTGGCTGAAAATTCCCAGTAAGTACATAATATAGTAGATGGTAATGAAAGCAAAAATGCGATATTGCGAATCCGGATTGGAAAAACCGATAAGACTTATAAACAGCATAGTTAATGCCCCGATAACGTTTATCCAGATAAAGTATTGCGAAATTTCCAGAGAGATATAATTCGGCCAAAAGCGATAAAGTCCGTATAATCCGCTTAGCGGTAACAAAGAAAGGACAATAAATACCAAGGAATTATGAATTTTAGAATTAATCGAAGCTATAAAATAATGAAAAGGCCATATAGGTATGCGAAACATAAAAGCAATGGTTACAGCACTCCAAATAAAAGCAGCCCATTGCTTTTTGGCAGTGATTTTACGCACTTGGTCTAAAGTCATATTACCATTGTATTGATAAAGCCAAAGAATAACGACTAACAAAATCATACAACCGATTAAATTGTATATAAAAAAGCCGTTTAAGGATATATTCTTTTTGAAATTGCCGTTGATGCCGATAAGCATCAGACAAGGGAGTAACATTCCTTCAAAAAACATAAAAAACGAAAAAATATCATTACTGATAAATAACCCGCTTATCATACTTAAGAACAACAAGGTAAAAGCCATTAATGATTTGGTTTTGACATTTTCCAAGCGCGAAAAGATAACGCCGCCCAAAATTATAATATGCACTGCTAACAGCATTAAAAGCGAGGCGGTATCAGCGGCGAAAGTTAAATTGATTTCGGGAAATTTCAGCCAGTTGAATTGTTCAATTAATTGCATATTTCGCGTTTTTTTTAGAAAAGCAAATAATTGCCAAATTATGCAAATATTGGCTGATAAAGTAAATATGGTTACATTTGAACAGTTGTTGCGAAAATGTGAGGAACTTTCCTTTGAAGACAGCGTGAACAACATTCCCATAAAAGGAATAATCACAATTAAAGATAACATCATTAAAGGATTATTCATAGGTTATCAGCTCCTAAAATGTATAAAATTAATAAGGCGATGCCAATTATAAAATAGATAAACCAGTTAATGAAACGGTTGATTTGAGTAGCGTGCAGACGGCACAAAAATTTTTGCCCGTAAGATGAAAGCGATGCAATAATACCGCGTTCAATAAATATGAAATCAAAAGTCAACCACAGCAAACGTCCGAAAAATCGCAAAGGTGTGAGTAAAATAATGCGGTATAACATTTCCGCAAAATCATATTGCCAGATTTTTTGGTTACCGATTCGTAAAATTAACTTCGGCGGAGTTATAGCTAATGCAATTAAAAAAGCTCCGACACAGATAATTTCGTCGTTCGTGAATCGAAAATCGGTGTTGGTAATAAGCAGTGTGCACAAGATGATGATGACAAGGTTGTAAAATAGTACCCAACCTCGCGGCAATTCTTCGGGTTTAATCGCAGATATAACAGCAGGAGAACAACTGATTCTCAAAGCCGAACCATAAACAGCAGCTGAAATAATTCCCCAATAGTTGGGGATAATGGTTTGGTCTTGGTGAAGAACAATGCCTATCGTCGGCAAAACAAAGCATCCCGTTAAAAATCCGATGACGTTAGGATAACGGGATATGTTACGAGTGAGCCCGATAGTGAAGTACAGACTTAAGATAACTATCAATAAAAGTAATAAAATTTGCGCTACAAGTGAATAAAGTATTTCCGGTTGTCGATATACAAGATACAGCATACCGCTGAAAGCTGCTTGAAGGATTCCGATGATTTTGAGATTGAAAGAGTTGCGGAATATCAGCAAAAATCCTCCTTGAAGTGCGGTTATTGAGCACCAGATGGTGAAAATTTTAATACTCCAAGGTGCCGAGAAGAAAATCGGATGAAGTTTTGCAGCAATTATCAGTCCGGCCAATGGTTGAGTTGACAGGTATAAACCGCTTAAGCGATTAAACGATTCATCGGATAAAGAGTGATAGTGACCGTTGAACATAAACATTCCGGTTTTACACCAAAGGGAAAATATTAATAAGGTGCAGACAAAATCTTTATGAGTTCCTTTAGCGGCAAAATCGGTTAATGAGCTTAATGATATGGTATCAATACTTCCGTAGGTTATGGCAAGGGCGACAAAAGTTGCAAATTCCGCTAAAAAATTGTAAATAAAGAAGTGCCGTCGGGCATTAAGAGAGACGGGAATGTAAAAACAAATAATTGATAAAGCCGCAGCGGCAAACATCAGCTGAAAAAAATCATGAGAAGATGCTAAAAGTATCAGTAAGGTAAAGGACAAAAGATTTAATGTGCTGATTTGTAAAGAATAATTTTCTTTCAAGTTAATAATATTAAGCAATATCAGTGCACCCAGCAGACAAATTAACGGTTGCAGAAGTGATTGCATTCGTAAAGAAGATGAAATATTGAAATCAGCACGCAATTGACGATAAGGTAGCCACTGATAAATAAATCCCGATGAGGGTTGGGCACTAAGTGAATTTAAGAAAAAATAAGTTATGATGCCTAAAGCGATTAATAACAGAATCGACCAAACACGCCGCCTCTTGCCTTGAGTTATCAATAAAGATGCAAGCGCGATAATGATGAGAGCTGTAAATAAATGAGCGACCATTTTTTATTCTTTCGTTAGTATGCTGAATATATAACAAAATAAGAGCTTAGGTGCAAGCTCTTATTTCAAATAAATCATAAGTGAGTAAAATTAGTTTAATACCGCTTTAAGATCGCGCACCAAACGAACCGGAACGACATATTCTCTAGCCACTTCCTCGCCGTCGATTTCGGCAACGATAACTTCATCGACAATTTTCAAAGGGTTACGAGCTTCTTCATTAATACCGCCCAAAAATACTGAACTCTCACGACTGCGATAAAGCAGAGCCGTGTCTTTGCCGTCATAGACAAAGCGCGGATTCTCCGGTCCGCCGTGCCGTTGTTTAATCATAATCAGAATCTCGCCATTGGCATTCTGTAAAATTTCGTAATTTCCTTCATTATCAAGGGCATTTGTATTGTTTTCCATAGTCAGCCTCATAAATTTTTAACCGGATCTAGGGGCATACTAACATAAAATTATTAACAAAACATTCACAATTTTAATTTTATCAAAAAAAATATTTTTTTTAGTTGACTTAGTGCTTTTTATAATTTATACCATCACGTAGTTTTTGAGTCGGGCTCGTAGCTCAGTCGGTAGAGCATTTGACTTTTAATCAAAGGGTCGTGGGTTCAAATCCCGCCGGGCTCACCAGTAAAAAAAGCTCCTTTTAGTGAACTGTACCCCGAAATTTGGACAGTAAAAAAAGTCCCGAGGGGAGTTCACCAGGATGAAGTTA
>ERZ842401.2261-NODE-2261-length-25981-cov-10.521523_pt1 | contig 25981 bp, 22 predicted proteins | sample MGYA00521270_ERZ842401 | MGnify/ENA primary metagenome ERZ842401 (study PRJEB31892, sample SAMEA3878208) | bioreactor metagenome | biome: Moose rumen | place: Sweden | collected 2011-10 | study: EMG produced TPA metagenomics assembly of the PRJEB12797 data set... | reverse complement strand
AAAATCCGAAAGAAAGGCGTTTTCGTCGCCCGTGATTTTTACCAAATCTTCTTTGTGCACTTCCAAAAAAGTCTTGACAGGCGGGATTTTGAACACATCATTACAAAAAACAATGTGAGAGAGCAATTCCGTGTCGCTTGCCGCGTCCAGGCAGAGATTTTTGAGTTTTGCATACTCGGCATCAGTACAAAACGACGGAAAACTGGTGTACATTTTTAAGAAACCGTCGTCAAAACGCGCGACGATTTCCTTTTGAGAAATTTGGGTCTGCATAGGTTTCCTTATCCAACCTTGACAGACAGCCCCATTCTGTGATAAGATATCGTTAATTGGGATATAGTAAAACGCTCAATTAACAATATTTGGCACAAGAGGGAAATGTGCTGGTAACACATTTGTCTGTACTGTTTGAATTCGACACTTAAATAATACAGGCTTTACCCCCTTGATGTCAATTATTGTGTTTTAGCATATGGGGGAATGAGATATGAAAGATGAAGATAGGCAGGGAATAAAAAAACACGGTCGTGCTTTTAAGCATTTTATGACAGGCATACTGCTTTCCCTGATAATAACAATAATATATGTAATAAAAAAGCAACTGCAAATATCTTTGTTTATTGTTATAGGTTTTGCTGTGTCAATACTTATCAGTGCACTTTTTTATTTTTTGGTAAAGATTTTTGTCGATTGGGTTGAACGCAAATTTATCATAATTTCAAGAGATGCGTTTGGCAAATGGTTTACAGATCATATCGTGTGGCCTTTTGGTGTTTTGATTGCTTCAAATATTCTCTTGCTTTATTGTATATCTAGTCTTAATCAAAATCATTGATTTAGTTTTCCAGAATTTGTATGGAGTATGAAAAAAAATGAAAGCACATCAGAACAACACAAAAACTTTTGATGAACTGACTTATGCAGAACAATCAAAATCATTGAATGCAACGATATTGTTTTTGAAGTCAGCGATTCTTGCTCATAAAAGACGGGCGATATTGGAACAAAAAGAAGATTCTACATGCAAATTTATTGCACAGCTTGAAAAACTGGCACAAGAATTGAAAATAAACTAAGGACAGAAATGTTTGATTCTTTGCAGACTATATATTCAAATAGACATGGAATAAAACACTATCTTTCAAAAATTCCTCATATACAGAGCGAAGAAAAAATTATTTGTAAAGCATATTACAAAAGGCGAAGCTCAGCACCGCTAAAAGAATTCTTTTTCTCTCCACTGATGATTATTTTGTATATTCTTTTAGGGCTTATGTGCTTTTGTATATTTTTTTCTTGGCTCAAGGCATTTCATTGGTCGTATACTGTCATTCAAGATGCAAATTGCAGAACAGGGGCAGGAACATCCTTCGAAGTCGCTCAAGTCCTGCATAAAGGTGATGTAGTGACAGGTAAACTGTGCAAGAAAAGAAAATGGATTGAGTATACATCAAATGGACAAAAATTATATATTTCTGCAAGTTTGGTTGAAGAAAAAAAGCCTGTTCTCCCCATATCGATACTGTATGCAGTTAGTGTGGTGCCTTTTGCTCCTGTGTTTCTTATTATAAAGTATATGTGGGTCCGAATACTTTTTTGTGTTTGTTGTGCCCTTTTGCTGACAAAGATTATAGCCGTTATTTTCGAATGGAAAAATCAATATCCAGTTATAGAGGATGTGTTGCTGAAAATTTGCGCTAAATGCTATCATTTTAGTGTTTCGCTAGATGAAAGCATCTTACTGGATCGGAGAGAACGAACAGGCTCACGGACTATTTATCGCACTCAAACAACAATATCAAGCAGAACGGGAAATGAACTATATCGAACAGAAGTGCCTTTGCAAGATATATACACAGAATCAGTCAGTACCTACAAAGACATTTATAAATGCAAAAGATGCGGCTATACGACATCTTCTACACGAATAAGTTCGCATAGAATTTGAAATAATAGAAAACTTTCTATCGATGATATTAAGGATGGCTTCATGCATAATCAGAAAACTTTCCCGTTAGACAACTTTATCCCAAAAATACAGGATGATTTTGATTGGAAGAAAGAGCCTGAACAATTCTACAGAAATTTTGCGATAAACAGCATAAAAGAACATTTCGCGGAGAAAATGCCCGAAATGGTGCGGAATTTTTTCAATTATTGCATAAAACGCTCCGTTCCGCGTGAGGTTTTTGTTCATTTTGGAAGCGAGGACATTTCAAAAATCAAAAACGCCGCAAAAAAAAAGAATCTGCCTATTGCGCTCCAAGCGGCACTTTCATCGCTCCTTACATTTGACGATATAGTCAGATTGAGCGACCGTGCCGTTCAAAAATAACCCGTGCAGTGCCGAAAAAAGATTGCATTGCCGCACAGGACAAAATTCTTGGTGTCATCAATGACCTGCTCGCGCTCGGAGAAATAGCACTGAATGCCGCTGATGAAGAAATAGTCTGATAATGCGAGAGAGAATTAAGTACACATTTCCCTCCTGTTCACATCTCCAGCACCCATTTCCACAGCGGCACGACGCTTATTGTGCAACCGTCTATCACAAGGTCACCCTCTTCCTCATACGTGATGACGGTGAGATGCTTTGCTTCTTCCACGGACTGTGCGGCGCGTATGAGCGAGTCGGTTTCGCGCGTGTCGGTGATGTTTTTGAGCGACCATGCCACCTGATAGGCAGTTCCTGTCTGGGGAACGAAAAAATCCACGTCAAACTGCTTTGAACGCAAGAAATAGACTTCATCAAAGCGATTGTGCAGGGTGAGTGCGACAAGATTTTCAAGAAGCCGAGTTTCTTTGTCGAGCAAAAAGAGGTTCAGAAGCCCGTTGTCGGTGAAATAGTATTTGGGTGTGGTTTCTTTTTCGACGAACTTTGAAAAATAATTCCGCACGGGAAAAATCAGGTACGAATCTTTTGCGTAGCCGATGTAGTCAATGACCGCATCCTTGCTGATTCCCACGCCGACCGTTTTCAGAATGTTGTGCAGTTTGGAATAGGAAACTTCGTCCTTTACGGTCTCTGCGATTTTTTTGATGAGCAGTTTGAGAGCCTGCGAATTTCGGATATTGTTCCTGCACGCAATGTCGCCCAGAAGAATCTTTTGGTACACGCTTGACACATAGCCCCGCTTGTCGTTGTGCTCCAAGGATTCGGGAAAGCCCCCGAAGGAAAAATACTCGGCAAATTCTCGCCGTATCGCGCCGCTTTCTTTTGTGCCCAAAATCGCGCTTTCGCCAAAAGCAATGCCCTTTGCCGTAAGATACTCGCGGAAATTGTATGTGGTGACATATTGCGTCAGATACCGTCCGCCCAGCCGCTCTTCCACCTCGCTTGAAAGCATTTTCGCGTTGCTTCCCGTGATGAACGTATGCTCCTTTGCATCTGCCATGCGGCGCGCAAATTTTTCCCAGCCTTCGATGATTTGGATTTCGTCAAAAAAGAACCAGCCTTCCTTGTCGCTCATTTCTGCCTGTACTGAAAGAATGTCGTTAAAATCCGCGGCGCAAAATCCGTCAAGCCGCTCGTCTTCAAAATTGATATAGATGATTTGATTCCAGTCCACGCCCGATGCGACCAAATCCCGCGCCAGCTTGTACAACAGCGTCGATTTTCCCGCGCGGCGAATCCCCACGACAACATAATTTGCCGTCAAGTCAAACTGCGATTCTCGCTTTGTAATCTTGAATTTGCGGATTGTCTTGTGGTTGTCGAAAATCACTTGTTTCAGTTTTCCATGATCCATCGCTGCGTCCTTATAATGTGGATTATATCAGACAGTTTTATGTAATTATAGCAGAATATAATCTACAATAGTATTATATAGAGTCTGATATATCCGATATTTTAATTTACTTTTGTCGAGTATACCAGATAAATAATAATCTTTGTGTCGATTATACCCGACAAAATGTAATGCTGTCAAGGAAGATTTTCTTTAAAAAAATTCGCAATAATTCCAAATCTGTGCTATAATCTTTAGGACAGTTTCAAAAAAAATATACTCAAATGCACACGGGCATACGCATTTAAACTCTGTGGTCTCCGTGCGCTCTGTGAGGGATTTGAAAGGAGCATAACTTTTATGGAAAAATCAGAAATCCTTGAACGCGCGAAAAAATATATCGCGGACGAAAAAGATGTGCGCTTCCGAAAGGAAGTTGAAGACCTTCTTGCAAAGGCAGAGGACAAAGAGGCTCTTGCAGAGCTTGAAGACCGCTTCTATCAGACGCTTGAATTCGGTACTGGAGGTTTGCGTGGAGTCATGGGCGGTGGAACAAACCGCATGAATACCCTTGAAATCAACCTTGCAACACAGGGACTGGCAAATTACGTATTGAAGGCATTCCCGGAAAAAGCAAAGGCTGGCACTTTGAGCGCAGTCGTGGCCTATGACAGCCGTAAAAATTCCGATGTATTTGCAGAGGCAACCGCCCTCATTCTTGCTGCAAACGGAATCAAAGCCTATCTCTTTACAGGACTTCGCCCTACGCCGGAACTTTCCTATGCAATTCGCAAACTGAAAGCCCAGACTGGTGTTGTCGTTACGGCGAGCCACAATCCGCCTCAGTACAACGGCTACAAGGCCTACTGGGATAACGGTGCGCAGGTTATTGAGCCCCATGACGTGGGCATTATTGATGAAGTAAATGCCGTTAAGGAAGTTAAGACAATCTCCAAGGAAGAGGCACTCAAATCGGGAAAACTTGTTCTGATTGACAAGGAAATCGATGAAAAATTCTGGGCAATGTGCAAGGCTCAGCTTTTCCGTCCTGAACTCATCAAGGAAAAGGCTTCTTCGGTCAAAATCGTCTATACTCCGCTCCACGGAACGGGTGCAATGCATGTTGAAAAAGTGCTGGGTGACCTCGGCCTTAAAGTCATTACGGTTCCTGAACAGCGCGAGCCTGACGGAGCCTTCCCCACGGTAGAAAAGCCGAATCCTGAGGAAGCACCCGCACTCAAACTGGCAGTTGCCCTTGGTGAAAAAGAAAAGGCTGACTGTGTCATGGCGACAGACCCTGACGCAGACCGCTTTGGCACAGCCTTCCCCGGAAAAGACGGCAAGTTTGTCCTTGTTACCGGAAACCAGATGGGTGCCATGCTCTGTGAGTATGTCCTGCTTTCCCGCAAGGAACTGGGTAAACTTCCTGCAAACAGTGCGGTTATCCGCTCAATCGTTACCTCACCCTTTACGGACTATATCTGTAAGAAATTTGGCGTAAAGATGCACGAGTGCTTGACTGGCTTTAAGTGGATTGCTGCTGTTGAAGATGAGTTTGAGAAGAACAATAGCGAGACCTATGTTTACGGTCTGGAAGAAAGTTATGGCTACAAGGTTGAAAAAGAAGTCATGGATAAGGACGGTGTTTCTGCCGCTGCAATGTGTGCCGAAATGACGCTCTACTGGGCTTCAAAAGGAAAGTCTATCCTTGAACACTTGGACGACATGTACAAGGAATATGGTTTCTTTGAAGACCGCGCAATCGCTCAGAATTTCCCCGGTTCAGCCGGAAAGGAAACCATGGCGGGCATTATGACCAAACTCCGCACCGAAGGACTAAAAACATTGGGCGGAAAGAAAGTGCTCTGCATCAAGGACATTGGAAACAGTGTGGCCTACGACCCGGCAAAACCTGGCGAAAAAACACCGATTGCGCTTCCCAAGTCAAACGTTCTGCAGTTCGTGCTGGAAGGCGGCACAATCGTATCTGCCCGTCCATCAGGCACTGAGCCAAAAATCAAGTTCTACATCAACGCCAGAACGGAAGTCGGCGGGGCAAAATGCGACGCCTGCCTTGCAGAAGCTAAGAAAACCTCTGCCGCTGTCTGCGATGCAATCACTGCGGACATCAAGGACTTGCTTTCTAAGGCGTAAGTAATTTTCTTAATCTCAGGGTGCACAGGTGTTTCAGATGAACTATATAATCTGAGGCACCTGTGTCTTGTTTTTTTGCTGGAGGAGACGGGCAATGCAGAAGAAGCAGATTGCAACAATTATTAATAATGACCCACTGCTGACGATAAAGTGGCGGTTGACAACTTGGTGCAATTATCGTTGTTCATATTGCATTCAGTTTTGGGGCGAAAAAGAAAAAAAGACGGATTTCAACAAACTTTTGGATACGGCAAAAGAGGTGAACCGTCTTATTGAATCTGCTCCCCGTCCTGTCAAACTTTATCTTCTTGGCGGCGGACCACAACAACTGTATGCCCAAAGAGTCTTATCTTCCTATCGGGGAATACAAGATCAAAAGCCAGCCTCAGCTCTGCCATAAGAAATACTGCTCACTATCAGGAGACATTTCCCTGACCCGCCGCAAAGAAGACATTCACTTTTAATACTTTATGAAACAAGGCACAGACGAATACACGCGAAGGCAATTTCTCCTTAACGGAAACCCACTGGTCGTTATCTTTTCGGTAACGCTTCCCCTGCTTTTCCATAACAGCCTGAATCTTATTTTTTCTTTTTTCGATACATTCACCGCCGCCCACATGAGCATGAATGTGGTGACAACAGTTTCTTTTGCAGGCGACATTCGCACCGCCCTGGGAACAATCTCCGGGGGACTTTCTGTAGGAGCAGGCATTATGATTTCCCGCTCTTTTGGAAGGGGCGATGACGAGGAAGTTCAGAGCCAGATAAGCACGGTCTTTTTTATAGCCGTCATTGTCGCGCTTGTTTTGTTTGCCCTTGTCATTCCTTTTTCCCTGCCCATTCTCAGGTTATGTGCCTTTCCTGAAGAAATGCTCTATTCGGGCTCTGTTTTTCTTTCAATAAGCGTTATGACATTGCTCTTTTCTTTCATCAATACGATTTTCTTTGCGACTGAAAAGGCACGGGGACGCACAAAAATCGTCATGTATGGAAATTTGATTGTCCTGGGCGTGAAAACGCTTTTGAACGCAATAATAATTGTCCTTGTCTCAGGCGGAAGCCTTGAAATTTCTTTGGCCATGTATCTTTTGCCTTTGGCTTCGGGACTTGCCTTTGGCACGATGACTTTTGTTGCCATAAAACGCCTGTTCTCAAAAGATAATTTGTATCGGGTTCAGTGGAAGTGCACTGCTTTCAGAAAGGCGTTTCTCCTGCCGCTTGCAAAACTTTCTTTTCCTGTTTTTGTCGAAAAATTTCTGGTTCCATTTGGAAAAGTTATCTGTAACGGCCTGTATGTAGGCTTTGGAAGCGTGGGTGTGGCGGCATATTCCTGCTCGCAGAGAATCTGTGCCCTTGCCTCAACGCCTCTCAACTCCTTCAAGGATGCCGAATCAAACATCGTCTCGGCAAATCTCGGTAACCGTAATGCGGAGCGTGCAGTCACTTTTTTGATTCAGACGACAATCGTTACTCTTGCCACCGAAATAATGCTTTTTACCCTGCTTGCCCTCTTCAGCGAGCCCCTCATCTATTTTTTTGCCAAAGGAAATGAAGAAATGGCCAGCGGAATGAGGATTATTTATCGTATTGAACGCTGGGCTGCCTTTTTTGATGCCATTGACGGAGCGGCCTGTGGATTTTTATATGCCCGGAAAAAGACAAAACTTCCCACAATCGTCAATATCGTAAAACTGTTCGGAATCCGTATTCCGCTTTTTATTCTTTTGACGAGGGTCTATGGCTTTGGCATTGAGGCGATTGCATGGTCAATATTCGTTTCCAACGGAGCGGACGCGCTGCTGTCTGTTGTGTTCGTTGCCTATGCAGTTTCTGACTTGAAACGAAAGTCTGCAATAGAAAGCACCAATAATGAAAAGCTCTACAGCGCAATTGTGGCTCTGGGGCAGTGGGATGCTCTTGATGAGGGGCAGACCCGACGGCAGGGAATCAGCGTTCCTGTGGAAGTGCTTGGTACCATGTGTCAAAAATTCAAGGGAACGCTCACTCAAAGAGAAATGGCCGCTGCCTATAGAGAAGCCATTGTGGAAGCCCGCATAGCAGCCCTTGAAAAAGAAGAAGTGGATGCGGGCCTTTAGCGGCTCCTGTTGTAGCAGGCGGGGGCTTGTGCTATAATTGTCCTGGGCATGAAGTGTAAGTTACTCACGGATTTTAAGCGCATGAATCGTCTGCTCCAAAGCGGTGCGGTCTTTTGTGCGTTCGACACGGAAACGACTGGTCTCTTTCCCAAGCAGGACAGGATTATTGAACTGGGGGCTGTTAAGTTTGATAAGTCAGGCGTTCTGGATACTTTCAATACGCTGGTGAATCCTGAAATCCCGCTTCCGCCTGTCTGCCAGCAGGTTTCGCATATTACTGATGACATGGTTTGTGGCGCACCGAAAATTGCCGAGGTGCTTCCTTCATTTTTACGCTTTTCCGAAGGCTGCATTTTGCTTGCCCACAATGCCCTGTTCGACATTAAATTTACCGATGAGGAACTGAAACGTTCCGGCCTTTTGCCCCTTACCAATCGGGCTATCGACACGCTCAATTTCAGCCGCTGGGCATATCCTGCAAACGGACACTGGAAACTGCAATACCTTGCGGAACAATTTAAAATTCAGGTAAAAGCCGCCCATCGTGCCTGTGATGATGCCCGCGTCTGCATGGAAGTCTTTTTGCGCTGCATCCGCGACACTATGGACAGGCAGAAATCGCTATCCCTTGCAGAGGAAGCCCTGTCGCTCTAGTTGTAGAAATCCTACCGTTTTGCTATACTTTTTCCGTGAAATATACAGAAGTTGATGCGCCCAAGGCGGGCGATACCGTTCTTGTCGGTATGAGTGGCGGCGTGGATTCTACGCTGACGGCTGTTTTGCTCAAAGAACGTGGCTGCAAAGTTATCGGTGTTACGATGTCTCTGTGGAAAGGCGATTTGCCGCCCCTTCCTGATGGAAAGACGCTTAAAAGTTCCTGCTATGGTCCTGACGAGGTGGAAGATATTGAGCAGTGCAAGAATTTCTGTGCGGAACAGGGCATGGAATATCATGTTATCGACGTAAAGGACGAATACCAGAAGCAGGTGCTGGACTATTTTAAGGCCGAATACCGTGCGGGGCGAACACCCAATCCCTGTATCCGCTGCAACAGTTTTATTAAGTTCGGGGCACTTCTTCGTGGCGTTCAGAACATGGGAATCAATTTTGACTACTTCTGTACGGGTCATTATGCTCGGACGGTGCGGACAGCTGCAGGTCTTTGGGGAAGCGATAAAAAACCAGTTATGATAGCCTGTGCCTCTGACCTGACAAAAGATCAGGCCTATTTTCTCTATCGCATTCCCAGCGAAACATTGGAAAAAGTGCGTTTTCCCCTTGGCTTTACAGCAAAAAAAGATGTATTTGCTATGGCAAAGGAAAGGAGGCTGATTGCTGCTGAGAGAGAAGAGAGCCAGGACTTTATTCCACCTGAATATTTTGCATATCTTTTTAGCGACAAGCCTGGTATTCCTGGTGATATAATTGACTTGGACGGTCATGTGCTGGGGCATCACAAGGGGATTGAGCATTATACTATTGGTCAGCGGCGGGGGCTGGGAGTCAGCTCGACAAGACCGCTGTACGTGCACTCTATCGACGCAAAGAAAAACCTTGTGGTGCTTGCCGATAATGATGATTTGCTTTGTAGTGGCCTGATTTTTGATGACTGCGCCTGGCCGGCGGGGGTAGCACCGACGGAATCCTTTGAGGCTCTTGTGAAAATTCGCCTTGCAAGCCGCCCGGTAGCCTGTCGTGTTGAACCTTATCTGCCAAAAGAGGGGGAGCAGTTTTTAGGGGCGCCATATAAAGTCACTTTTTCAGAAGCACAGCGGGCGGTTGCTCCAGGACAGTCAGCGGTGCTGTTTATGGATAATGTAATTATTGGGGGAGGCATTATACATACTGCGCTCTCTTGAGGTTGACTGCTAAAAATCTATTGACTTAAATAGTGAAATCGGTATAATAAATTATTATGTTGTACGATGTTTCGATTCGTTGCAACGCAAAGGTGAATATCGGTTTAAAGGTATTGCCAAAGCGTGGAGATGGATTTCATAATATCGAAGGCATATTTCAGACGATTGATTTTTTTGATGACTTGTATGTGAAGGTAACATCTGAAAAAAATGTGTGCAAAGTGGAGTGTGCAGAGTATAATCTTCCTGCGGAAAACACTTTGACGGCAACATATGCGGCATTTTGTCGGCTTACGGGAAAGGATGCAGGTGTTCAGGTAAAACTTACCAAGCGCATTCCTGCTGGTGGCGGACTTGGTGGCGGTTCATCAGATGCGGCATCGTTTTTGCGGGCTTTGGCTCAGCTGAATGATGTTGACTTGACGGATGCGCTTGCGGATGCCGTTGCGGAACAAGTTGGCAGCGATGTGTTTTTCTTTTTGCATTGTGGAAAGAATGGCATGGGGGCGGCACTTGTTTCGGGGCGTGGAGAGATTGTAGCCCCCATAGCACCAAGAAAAGACTTGTCTTATATTCTGGTTTTTCCAGGCGTGCATAGTTCTACAAAAGAAGCCTATGCCTTGGTAGACAAGAATATGGAATCGGGAATAGATATTGTCTATCCTGATTTTAGAGAGTATGAAAGTATTTACCGAGGTCCTGTTACGACTTGGACTTTTGGAAACAGTTTTACTTTAGCTCTAACAAAGAAATATCCTGCAATAGCAAAAGCCCTTGCGGATATTAAAAAAAGTGGTGCTGCCTGGTCGGATATGACCGGATCTGGTGCTGTAGTGTTTGGAGTTTATGAAGCTGCCGAAGCTTCAAAAAAAGCATTTGCTGAATTGCAATTAAAATGGAAAAATTGCATTTTGGTATAGTGTTTTTGCCTTGCAGGTGTATGTCTGCTGGCAGAAGCGGAGGTATTAGTCATGGAAGTAACAGAACTGCGCATTCGCAAGGTTGCGGCAGAAGGTAAGTTGCGTGCTTATGTAACGGTAACATTCGACAACTGCTTTGTCGTCCATAATGTGAAGATTATTGAAGGCAAAACAGGTTTGTTTATTGCAATGCCGAGCCGTAAGACTGCAAATGGTGATTATAAGGATGTCGCGCATCCGATTAGTCCTGATTTCAGAAATGCTCTGCAGGACAAAATTCTCGCCGAATATAATGCCGGTCATGTTGAAGAAGCTGGTGAAGGCGACGAGGATTAGGCGCGGGTAGGTACGGTGACTGTACCTATAAAAGGCATATTTTGGGACGTCGGCAAGCGGTAAGCCCCCGGCTTTTGGTGCCGGTATTCCACAGGTTCGAATCCTGTCGTCCCAGTAGTAGAAAAATATAGATTTTTTGTAACGAGGAGCTCCTGAGATGAATCAGTTAGTTATTGACGCAAACGCACGTAAAGAAACTGGCAAAAAATTTGCAAAGCAGTTGCGTGCAAGTGGTCGTATTCCTGCAGTAATGTATGATGAGGCAGGAAAAGCAACATCATTGGATGTTGACACAGTACAGTTCAACAAAGTGTGGCGTTCTATCACCGCTACTACGCTTGTTACGCTGAACGCTGACGGAAAGTCATACGATGCCTTTATTCGCGACACAGAATACGATATCAAGACCGATACCGTTCTGCATGCGGATTTCCTTGTTGTCAGCAACAAGAAGCCTGTTGTTCGCACATTCAAACTGCACTACAGCGGTACTCCGGCTGGTGTTTTGAAGGGCGGCTTCATGGTAAAGCATATTCCTGAAATCAAAGTAAAGTGCTTGCCAAAAGATATGCCGGCACGTGTTACTGTTGATGTATCTCCGGTAAACATTGGCGAATCATTGCTGGTAAAAGACTTGAACTTGGGCAAGAATGTTACCGTTTTGACCAGCGCTGAGGAAAAAATCATCAGCATTGCACCGGCTCGCTAAGCGAACTGATTTTTTGCAAAGGCTCCCGAAAGGGGGCTTTTTTTGTTTGGAGAAAATATCTTGGGTAAGGGTGACCTTTTAGCAGCATTTGAAGAAAAATTACGTCTCGGTCTCTCAAAGTGCGGGCTGTCGCTTGACGATGTTGGCAGAAAAAGTCCCCTTGGTCTTGCAGTGAGTGGCGGGGCGGATTCCCTTTCTCTTTTGCGGGGGCTCGTGTCTCTGTTGGGGACCGATGTGCTTCGCGTCATTACGGTAAACCATAATATTCGGGAAGAAAGTGAAAGTGCGGGAGATGCACAGTTTGTAGTAAAGGTGTGCAGTCTTTTTGGGCTGCCCTGCAAGGTAGTGACCATTCCTCGGGGAAAAGTTTTTGATGAGGCAAAAAAACGCGGGCATGGTATTGAAGATGCCGCCCGAAGTCTTCGCTATCAGGCATTTTCTGCTTTTTGTGAAGAGGAAAAGCTTTGTGCCCTCTGCCTTGCTCATAATCAAAATGACCTGCTGGAAACGCTTTTGATGCGCTTTTTGCAGGGGAGCGGAACTGAAGGTGGGGGCGGAATTGCCAGAAGACGGGGCTTGTTTTTGCGCCCTCTTTTGGATGTGGACCGTAAGGAAATTGAAGCGTATCTGCGTGGACTGGGGCAGGAATGGCGTACTGACGCGACAAACAGCGATACGGCTTATCTCCGCAATAATGTACGAAAGAATTTGATGCCGTTTTTGGATACGCATTTTAAAGGCTGGAAGACCGCCCTGCAAAATGGTGGGGAAAAGGCTCGTGCTGACAATGAAGCATTGCAGGAACTGGCAGAAAGCCTTTCCTGGGAGCGGGGTGAAAATGAATTCTTTATGACTGCGGCAGATTTTTATGCCCAAAGTCCGGCTGTGCGTCGTCGTCTTTTGTATCGGGCCTGTGACATGCTTTCGGCGGATGGACGGATTCCTTTCAGTCTGGTGCGTGCTGTCATCGCATGGCAAAATGATGATTCCGACAAAAAAGACACTCAGGCACTTTCCGCGCGGGGGCTGGAAATATCACTTAAATCAGGCAAAATTTATGTAAAAAAATGCCAAAACAAGGCGACTGAATGTGGATTTCTTGATATAATAGAAGAAGATAGCGGTTCTGTTCTCTTACGGCGAAGCCTGCAAAGCGGTGATGTCGTCAGGACAAAGGACGGAAAGTTTAAATCGGTGCAGAAGATATTCAGCGACTGGAAGGTATCTGCGGAGGATAAAAATCGCATTCCGCTGATTCAGAATCTATCGCAGGAAGGACAGCCGATTCTTGCTATACTTGGAAGCGAACTTGGGTATTCGGATTGGATTGTAAAATGAAAAAAGGTGTTGTTCTCTTCTTTCTTCTCTTTTTTGCAGGCGGGGTGTTTTTTGCCCAGTCAGATTCTGCCCGAAGTGCAAACCGTCGGACTGCAATCCGCTATTTACAGCTGGCAAAACAGTATGCTTCGCAAAAACAGTGGAAGGAAGCGGATGCAAATGCCCGCCTGGGTCTTGCCTATGACGAGGGCATTGCCGATTTGTGGTATATCAGGGCAGTATCTCAGTCAAATACGGGTGAAAAAAAATCAGTCATATTGCCGCTGGTGGTCACGTCGCTTACAAAAGGTGAATGGGTTGACTATAACCGTGACAGTGCCCGCATTCTCTATGCTGACTTATTGAGCACAACGCTTCATTTTAGGGAGGCCGTGGCGGTGCTGGACGATGCTCCTTTTCTGTATTCTGCGGATGCGGAGTATATCCGTTCCCGATGCTATTACAATATGGGCGGCGAATACGTGATGCGGGCTCGGGAAAAAATTGATGCGGCCCGCAGAATCTATCCGACTGATCAGCGGTTTGCAGAGCTGTTCTTTTCACTGGAGTATCGGCTGCACAAAGGTCTTCTTCAGAATGCGGCAAGCGGGCTTGATACGGAAGACCTCCCCTTGACAGTGCGAAAGATTGCAGACGCATTTATTCTGGGCATGGCTTCCTATGCGAACCCCGGCGCGGAACTGGAATTGTATGCGGCTATTTTTGCAGAGGGTGAAAAACAGACCCGTCTTTTTAAGTCATTCAAGGCTCGTAACCTGTCTTCGCCGCTGTATGCTGAATATGCTGTACGCACAGGACTTTTGGAGCAGAATGCCGCTTTGGATGTCTTTTTTTCCTATGCGGACGATACGATTTCCCTTTCTGTCATGCAGGATTTTGTACCGCTGATTACCGAGGAAAAGGCGCAGCAGGATTTGTATGAATATCTGAATGCCTACGGCGGACGAATTATTGCCGATGCTGACGGTGACGGTCTTGCCAATGTCATTACGGATTATAGCCGTGGCCGACCGCTGCATGTTTTTTACGGCAGGGAACAGGATGATGAATTTGACTGGATTGCCGATTGTGATTTTGGCGTTCCTGTAAAAGTGCATGTGACTGATTCTCACCTTGATGTTTTGTACGGAAACTGGCCATGGATTCAGACTGCCCGCTACAGTTTGCAGGACAATACGAACCTGGACTTTAATCTGGTGGGCGAAACGCTTCGCTGGACTCCCTTTGTAATGAGACCAGTTGAAACGATAAAGACGGCACTTGACTTGGAATTCTTTTTTCCCGACATACAGGCGGAAGTGGTGTCAGTTTCTGCAGTGGAGTTGTTGCACGCGTCTTCAAACTATACGCTGCCGTCTGATGAAAGAAAAAATGCCAAGATTACAGTAAGCGTTTTGGATGGCGTGGCACAGATTGCACGCTATACAGTGGGCGATGAGATGTATGCCCAGGCTCAATTTGAAAATGGCATTCCTGTCATTCGCGTAGTTGACCGAGACGGTGACGGACTTTTTGAGACGACTGAATTCTATGGCTTTTCTCCTGACCGCAAACAAAGGGTGCTTAGTCAGTCCGATGAGATGCAGATTATCACCAATCTCTTTGGCTCTCCATCTGCGGGTACAGGCTTTTTTGTGCGCATGATTCAGGTAGATACAAACGGAGATACCGTGCCTGACTTTACGGAAGAATATGTGGCTGGTGAAGGTAAAATTTCCTCCTGGGATACAACGGGAGACGGAAACTGGAATACCCGCTACATCAAATATCCAAAGTCAGACGATGGTATTCTTCGGGAGGACTCTCTTTTTCATCAGCCGCTGACAAATGCGGAGGTGTGTGTTTCCTTTGAGAATTCCGTGCCGGTACAGGTTAGGGATGGTTCTCGAATTCTTCCCGTGCTTTCAACGGGGATGCCTGACTTTTACTGGATTGGAGAGCGTGGCTCGGATGAAAATATAAAAAAAATTGCAGATGTCCTTAACCAAAAGACGGTTCAAGGTGTTTGTATTGTAGTAGAACATAAAAAAGAAAGAATGCTGGGTGTTCGCATCGGAAAAATGGTCTTCGGTGAGATGCTCCCAGAATCTATGGTAGAAAAGGATGAAAAAAAATAGTATTGCCGCAGTGATTTGTGCGGGATTGTTTTTTTCCTGTACTTCTATTCAGCAGCCAGAATATGTGTACTCTCTGCCTGACTATACGGAAGCTGATGTCCGCAGGGAGGAAGTGAAGCGTATTGAGAAATTGCGCGAAACTGATACAGTACAGGCTTTGTGGCGGGCAAAACTGCTGGGCGAAAAAAAGACAATTGATGAATGTGCTAAAGAAGTCGTTGAAGCATACAATGAATATATAAAAAAAGAAAACTGGTTTGAGGCACTGCGACTTTATTCTTCTTTGGAAAAGGCTGGGTATGAAGGACTGTCATCTCTTTCAAAAAATGGCGAAACATTGAAGAAATTGAGTGATACTGATGTGCCAGGCTTAACAAACAAACTTACAGCGGCAGAAAAACGTGCTACCTACATTTCTGGTACGGTAACGGTTTGGATTGACCGTGGACTAAAAGTTGAGCGTGGCATGGGATTTGCAGACCGTGTAATTGGCTCAGGATTTTTTATCTCAAAGAACGGCTATTTGATTACAAACCATCATGTCATCGAAGACTTGGTCAATCCTAAATATGAAGGATATGCCCGACTTTACATAAAAATGGCTGGCGATACTGAAACCCGTATTCCTGCTAAGGTTATCGGTTGGGATCCGATTGTTGATTTGGCCTTGCTCAAGGCTGAAGTAGATGCACCCTATGTTTTTGCCTTAGGCTCCTCAGAAGACTTGAATGTGGGCGACCGTATCTTTGCCATCGGTTCTCCTATTGGCCTTGAAAGCACTTTGACTAGCGGCATTGTGAGTGCAATGGACAGAAAACTGTTTACGGTAGGCTCTGTTATTCAGATTGACGCCGCAATTAACTCCGGAAACTCTGGCGGGCCTTGTATTGATGAGAATGGGGCAGTTCAGGCAATTGCCTTTGCGGGCATGTTGCAGTACGAGGGGCTGAATTTTGCCATTCCCGTGGAATACCTCAAGGCAGAACTGCCCGCATTGTATCATGGCGGCAAATTTGAGCATCCTTGGCTGGGGGCTTTTGGCCATACGAAGAAAGACCTGGGAAAAGAAATCGGTCTGGAAGTTCAGTATGTCATGCCGGGGGGAAGCCTGAGCCGTGCGGGTATTGCGGAATCTGACGTGATTACTTCACTGAACGGACAGGCTGTCCGCACTATCGAAGACATGCAGAATATTCTTTTCCGTTGCAGTGCTAAATCTCTTGCAGAAATTAAGGTGCAGGATGCGGCCGGTGAAGAAAAATCAGCGCTGGTCTATCTGGCAACGCGTCCGAAGAATCCCGGCTACCGCATTTACAGCAGTGATGTCCTTGCGAATGCATTTATCCCGATTTTTGGCATGAAGTTGGTTCATGTTTCTACAACAAGCAGTCATAAGTATTCGGTGCAGACGATTATCAAGGGGTCTATCGCTGATGAAAGTGGTTTTTCGGAAAATGATCCTGTTGATGTGCTTGGCGTTGAATTTAATGACGACAAGTCGGCAATTTACTTAAAAGCATACGTAAAGAACAGCAAGAAGGGCTATTTGGACAGAAGTCTGGGAATGGGAGCACCTCTTGACAGCCCCTATTATTTCTAAATCGCAGGTGGCCTTGTGCCGCAAAGGATAGTAAGATGACAGAGATGAAATACAAGCGCAATTTTTGTATTGTTGCGCACATAGACCATGGAAAATCAACGCTGGCAGACCGTCTGATTCAAAAGGCTCAGATTATTGACGACCGCCAGATGAAAAATCAGATTCTGGACAACATGGACATTGAGCGGGAGCGTGGCATTACGATTAAAAGTCAGGCGGTAACGATTCCCTATCACGCAAAGGACGGCCACGACTATGAACTGAATTTTGTCGATACGCCCGGTCACGTTGACTTTTCCTACGAGGTAAGCCGTGCCATTGCATCTTGCGAGGGAGCCTTGCTTTTGATAGACGCTTCTCAAGGTGTAGAAAGCCAGACTGTTTCAAATCTCTTTATGGCCATGGAGCAGGATTTGGAGATTGTTCCGGTCATCAATAAGATTGACTTGCCTTCTGCCGATATTCCTGCAATCAAGCATCAGATTGACCATGATTTGGGGCTGGACTCAAAGGATGCTGTTCCTGTGAGCGCAAAGACAGGACAGGGGATTGACGATTTGATGGAGGCCATCGTTACCAAATTTCCGGCTCCTACTGGCGACCCCAATGGAAAAACCCAGGCCTTGATTTTTGACTGTCACTATGATGAGTATCGCGGTGTCATCATTCATATCCGCATTATGAACGGACGCATTAAAAAGGGTGATACGATTCGCTTTATGCATTCTGGCACCGAATACAAGGTGGAGCAGGCGGGCATTTTCAAAATCAAGTATGAAGAAACCAATGTCCTTGAAGCGGGCGACGTAGGCTACATTATCTCTGGTGCAAAAACAGTCAGCGATGTGCGTGTGGGCGATACGGTGACTCTTGCCGACAATCCTGCAGAAGAAGCCCTTGCCGGCTTTAAAGAAGTAAAACCGGTTGTGTTCAGTTCCATCTATCCTATTGATTCAAATGACTATGAGGAACTCAAAGACAGCATGGAAAAACTCAAACTGAACGACGCAAGCCTTGTCTTTGAAAAGGACAATTCCCTTGCCCTGGGTAACGGCTTCCGCTGTGGATTTTTGGGCTTGCTTCATCTTGAAATCATTGAGGAGCGTCTTGAGCGCGATTACGATCAGTCGGTTATCTTTACGGCTCCCAGTGTCCGCTATAAGATTAAACTGACCAATGGCGAGGAGATGACCATTGATAATCCGACGGAGTTTCCTGAGGGACGTATTGCCCTTGCCGAAGAACCCTACATCCGTGCAGCAATCATCACGCCGTCTGAATACATCGGATCCATCGTTTCCCTCTGTGTGGAAAAGCGTGGCGAGCAGAAAAACATGCAGTATCTGGACGAAAAGCGTGTGGAACTCACCTATGAGATGCCCCTCGCTGAAGTTCTCTTTGACTTTTACGACCGCCTCAAAAGCTACAGTCGCGGTTATGCCTCCTTTGACTACGAAGTGATTGATTACCGCGCCACCGATTTGGTTAAGGTTGACATTCTGATTAACGGAAAGGGGGTGGATGCCCTGAGCCTTTTGGCCTACAAACCTGAGGCAACCGCCCGGGCACGCAAGGTGTGTGAGCGTCTAAAAGATGAGATTGCCCGCCAGCAGTTTAAGATTGCCATTCAGGGGGCCATCGGAAGCCAGATTATTGCCCGAGAGACCGTAAACCCCGTGCGTAAGGATGTTCTTGCAAAGTGTTACGGCGGAGACATTACGCGAAAGAGAAAACTGCTTGAAAAACAGAAAGAGGGCAAAAAGCGCATGAAGATGGTGGGCAACGTGGAACTTCCCCAGAGTGCCTTTCTTGCAGTGCTTAAAGAAAAGGAAGACTAGGAGAATTTCTTTCGGCTCAGACGCATCGGCAGCCGCTTGATTCTATGTCTTTCAGAAAAAAATCGATTTCGTTGCGGACACGCTTTAAAAATCCCAGGTCGCTGGGTCTACATTCGTAGCCGTCAGGAAAGTGCAGGTAGAGGTATTCTCGCCGCGCCAAAAGACCGCCGATTTCTTCCTGTACGGACATTTTTGTTGATTTTACGCTTTCGCCATGCATCAAAAGGTCTTTTAGCCTGAGTAAAGCCTTTCGCTCCTGCTCAAAAAATGCCTCCACATGCTGTGTCAGTCCTTCTTTTCTGTCCAGGCCTTGCCCGCTCTCCTTTATTTTTTGAGAAGCATTGCATTTTCTGCCTTCGTGCAAGGAGTTTTCTGCTTCCATGTGTCCGTCTGTGCCAAAAGTCACAAAGGGGAGCCCCAGCGAAAGTCCGCTTTTTCCGATGTCAAACAGATTTTTTACTCCGCAGAAAAATCCGGCGAATTGCTGCGCGTAGCCGCTTAATGCCGTGTCCGTGCAGACGCAGCCGTTTTTTCCCGCTGCAAAGTGGGCACCTATCCTGAATGCGGCATCATAGTTTGCGGGGGGTGCGAGACGATTTGACTTTGAAAGGCGGGCGATGTGTGCGGGGGCTCCACGGGTATGGGTCAGTCCAAGACTGAATGAAAAATCGAGTCCTGTCACATACACGGGGATGTCATTGCTTTTTCGCAGTTGCAGCGACAAATAGGTTGCCGTAAGTCCGACAGAGCCTAGGGCCGGTATTTGCGGTGGGAAAAATTCTTTTGCCTGCAAGTCGGAAAGAAAACCTGTGTCTGCAAACTTTGAGGCAAAATAACAGACCTCGCCCTGCGTGTGATTCGTTACCTGCTGGCGGGAGGAAATGTCTGCAAACAGTATCGGTATCTGTCCTTTTTCTGGCATGAGGCAGGGGGCACTTCCAATGTAGGCTTTTTCTATGGCCAGCTGGGATTCCACGGCTACGATGCCGTCTATCTGGATGCCGCTTTGCGTGAGGACTGGAAGGGCTGCGTCTACGGCGAGTACAAAATAGTCTTTCCATGCCTCGGGGGAAAGAGACTTAATTGTTGTTTCTGCGCTTTCTCCTGCACCAAAGACGATGATGGGGCGGCTTATTTTTTTGAGGTAGGCTGAAAGAGGCGTGGAGCGGGGAAGTGCGGCAAGGTTGTGGAAAACATTGCGGGAAAAAAGCCGCCCCAGTTTGGTGAGGGTAAGACGGTTTTTCCAAAAGGAAGCGATGGCGTTTTCTGCCGCGCCGTCTATCTGTCGGTAAAGTTCTGCATGCAAAGCCGTTCCGCCGCTCATTTCCAAAAGCAGGGCGCGACGGAATGTATGAACAGGTGGCAGGACGCTTCCATGCCTCGTTTTTCCCTGATACATAATCTCTGCAATATCCAATAATTCGTCAGGTGCAAGCAGGTCAAGGGGAAATGCTGACTTCATTGGCGTTTGCGCTTCCGCACATGAGCATCTGTTCCTAAAATCTTCTAATCCTTTTGCCGCAAGTTCATGCAGGTTTTCGTCAGCCTCAATGCCCAGCACAAAAGAGTTTTCGGGGAGCTTTGCAAGCAGTTCTGAAAGACCGTACCAGAGACAGGGGGATGCGCAGAGAATCAGTGTGCCGGGCAAGAGGACTAGGTTTGCAACGGTCTGTACAATCGCTTTTTGCGGCGCATACTTTGAATAGAGAAATCTTCCGTTGTAAGAAAGAGAAAAGCCCTGACCAGTTTGAACCAGACAGGGCTTTGTTACTTGTGCCGGCAAATAGAACTCCGATTAGTTGTTTTTTGTTGCCATGATTTCGTTAAAGAAGACTTGCTGCACGTTGTTTTCAACCTTTGAACTTGCAAGCAGTGCTGCCTGTGCAGTGGCGGTATCAAAGGATGTGATGTTTCCCGCAACCGTTTTCTTTGCTTCATCAGTAACTGGGTCATTCTGTTCGCCAGTAAGCTTGAGCACCAGCACGTTGTTGCCAAGGATAATCGGTTCTGAAACTTCGCCATTCTTGAGGGCAAAAGCCTTTTCCAGGAAGTTTTCGTTGTTGCCGGCTCCCTGCAGTTCTTTTATGTCGCTGGGAATCTTTCCAGTCATTGCGTTTTCACCGTAAGTCAGCGTAAAGGCAGGAACCGCTACTTTTGTAACTTTTGCGTCTCTGCATGCACGGTCAAAACCGTTTGCAACTGCACTGGCGGCAAAGTCTTTTGCGATATTGGTGTAGTATTCTTCTGCAATGCCCGCTTCATGGCTGTCAAGATAATTTCTTACAACATCAATATTCTCTTCTACGTTCAGGTGATTCAAACCACGCTTTTCGTTGCGGCGGAAAATAGAGTAGCTGTTGTTGGCAGTCTGAATGACACCGCTAACAGCATCTTTTTCCAGTGCGATGACGCTGTTAAAGTCATCTTCATTCGGAATGATTTCCTTAATCTGATATTCATAGTTTGAAGTCAACTTGCCGTCATCGCCTGTGTAATATTTCTTTGAGAATTCTTTGATGGCATCCTCAAAGGTGACTTCATTGTTGTTAATCTGACCGAGGAGTTTTTCTGCCTGTGCCTTGTCGTCAACTGAAATGACGGAAATGTCATGCTTGTTAAAGAGTTCGTAGTGGTCAACACCATACATGATGACTTCCTGATCAGGATAGGTGGATTTGTCCCATGCAACCAGGTCAAATGAGCGTTTGCTGCTGCCAAGGTTTGCGAGGAATTCTGTTTCTGCGTCAGAAGTTTTCAGTCCGAAGAAGGCGTTGTTGCCCAGTTTTGCGGCACCTTCATACTGCAGGAGACGGATGTAGTTTCCATAGTTCTGCAGGCAGGTGAGACCCATGTAGTAGCCGTCGGTGTTGAGGGCATCAGTTCCGAAAAGGTCTTCATAGTAGCGAGTCCATGCCAGCTTGTTTTCCAAATCCTTTTTGAGGGAATTGCGTGTTGCTTCTGATGTTGAGTTGTAGAGTTTTGCAGAATAGTTTCCCTTTTCGTCAGAGAAGTAGGGGAGCATTGCCCGGGAAACAGTAGTTGCCGTGGGTTCGTAGCCTGATGACTTTACAGCATCTTTTCCTGCAAGATAGGAAACGGTTGCGTTGAATGCATAATTGTAAATGTAGAAATAGGCAGAGTCATTGAGTGACTGTCCCTGATTCTTGTATAAGTCACTGAAATTTCCTACGGAAGTGGCGAATTCAGTTCCCTGTGCCAGTTCAATCTTTTTGCCGTCATACTTGCCGAATACGAGACCCTTGGGGGTACCGTGGAGCATGGCGGGAACAAAAATAAATGTGACCGCTGAGAGAATTAAGATAAAAACAGAGCCGACATAAAGCAAGGTTCTTTTCATAATTAAAACATCCTTTTCTTTTTTTGATAAATTATAGTAGAAAATATTCTATCATGGTCGCCTTGCACTGTCAATGTAGCGAAATCAGAGATTATGCATTTCTGTAAAAAATACTAAAATTTCTTTAGCATGTGCTTGACATATAAGCCGATTTTTTGCTATAGTAAGGAAGTTACGGGGGCGTAGCGAAGCTGGTTATCGCGCTGGCCTGTCACGCCGGAGATCGAGGGTTCGAGCCCCTTCGCTCCCGTCTTTAGCCCGCTCATAAAGGAGCGGGTATTTTTATGTATCGGGTAGTAGCGCAGCTGGTAGCGCACTACGTTCGGGACGTAGGGGTCGCTGGTTCAAATCCAGTCTACCCGACCTTGCAAAGCATCGCTTGTTGCGGTGCTTTTTTTGTGTCTGAAAGATTTGTTTTTATAAAAAAAAGCCGTCAGTTACCGTACCCGATTTATGGGCTGATAACTGACGGCTTTTCTATGCTTGGCTTTGCCATTTTTAAAGCGGAATGTTGCCGTGCTTGCGGCAGAGTTTGTCGCTGTTGGTCTTTGTCTCCAGCAGTGAGAGGCTCTGCACGATGCGGTCTCTTGTTTCTTCCGGCTGGATGACTGCGCTGATGTAGTCACGCTGGGCTGCAATGGTGGGAGTCATAAAGGTTTCGCGGTATTCCTGTCCCTTCTGTGCCTTTACGGCAGGATCTGCTTCCTTTGCATACAGAATGCCGATTGCGCCTTCCGCACCCATGACGGCGATTTCTGCCTTGGGCCATGCGTAGACAAAGTCTGCGCCAAGGTGCTTTGAGCACATGGCAATGTAGGCGCCGCCGTATGCCTTGCGCGTGATAATCGTTACTTTAGGAACGGATGCTTCGCTGTAGGCGTACAGTACTTTTGCCCCGTGGCGGATAATGCCTTTCTGTTCTTCCTGAGGACCGGGGATAAAGCCTGGAACGTCAACAAAGTTCAAGAGGGGAATGTTGTAGCAGTCGCAGAAACGTACGTGACGGGCAATCTTGTCTGACGCATCGCAGTTCAATACGCCGCCAAGGAATCCGGGATTGTTTGCCACAACGCCAACGGTTTTGCCTTCTACTTTTGCAAATCCAACTACTGCGTTCTGGGCGAATTCTGCCATTACCTCAAAGAATGAATCGTCATCGGTAACATCGTTAATCACTTCGCGGATGTCGTAGCCCTTGGTGCTGATTTCTGGCAGGATCGTGTTGATGTGCTTTGCCTTGTGACGCGCATCAAATTTGACTTTGCCTTCAACTGTCTGTTTTTCGCCGTAGAAGTGGGGAATATAGTCCAGAAGCTTACGAACTTTTTCGTAGCAGTCTTTTTCATCGTTGCAGCGGTAGTGCGCTACGCCTGACTTCTGGCTGTGGATTGCCGCTCCGCCCAGGTCTTCATCGGTGATGTCCATGAACATAACCTGCTTAACGACTTTTGGGCCGGTGATGTACATCTGGGAAATCTTGTCAACGGTAAAGATGAAGTCGGTCAGTCCCGGAGAATAGACGGCACCGCCTGCACAGGGACCCGCAACAATTGAAATCTGGGGGATAACGCCTGAGGCGCGCACATTCTGGTAGAAAATGTCGCCATAACCGCACAGTGCGTCAACGCCTTCCTGAATACGGGCTCCGCCTGAATCGTTTACGCCGATAACCGGGCACTTGATTTCAATAGCCTTTGCAATAAGCTCGGCGATTTTCTGTCCATGTACTTTGCCAAGAGAACCGCCCTGAACGGTGAAGTCCTGTGCATAGACGGCAACCTTTTTGCCGTTGATGGTGCCAAAACCAGTGATAACGCCGTCATAGGGAATTTCTTTCTTTTCCATGCCGAAGTTGGTGCACTGATGACGCGCATCGGCATACATTTCCATGAAACTGCCTTTGTCGCACAATGCGTTGATGCGTTCAATGGCATGCAGTTTTCCTTTGGCATGCTGTTTTTCCAGATTATATTCTGCCATAAAAATACCTCGACTCGTTAAAGATAGCACCAGTGTATAGCGAGAACAATCTTTTGTCAATATGACATTATTTGTAAATATGTCAATTTGAAAAGCGCGCCGTCAGCATGTCTTTGCCTTTTGCCACTTCTTCGTCCGTGGGGAGCCAGTTATATGATTCCCTTAGCAGGGAGACGCTTTTTGCCACGTCTTCGCCAGTAGCATCCAAGGCGGCCTGATAGGCGGCGGTAAAGTCCTTGGTAAAGATGAAAGTCTGCTTGTTTTTGCTTTGAATGTCCGTTACAATCCAGCGGCCGCCCTTCCAGGTGAGGGTAATGGTGTCGCGTACCCTGTTTATGCTGATTTGGGCATCTCCGTTGTTGTTTACCAGATAGTATTCTGCCTTGTGCTGAACGGTAGCACCGCGTTTGAGTTCCACGCCATCTTCTGCCTCCAGTTTTTTTTGTTTGTCGGCACGAGTGGGATAGTCATAGAAGATGTCGGCACTTTTTCCGTCAATTGTCAGCTGTGTAAGGCCGAACTGCCAGTATTTGGTCTTGTTTTTCAGGTGCAGCCATTCTGCCGTGCTGATAGTTCCTTCATCCTGATTCATGGCAAAGCGGCTGCGGTTGGTTACGTAGAAGCCCGCGATAATCTGACGGAGATTCTTGATTTTCTTTCCCTTTGCAATTTCCTGTAAATGGGGAACGTTGCTTTTGTGGATGGTCGCGTAGAGTTCCTGAGTGGTCTCCCATGAGGTGAGACCCTTGCTGGTGGCAAGATTTTGATTTTCCCTATGGAATGAGGTGATGCCCCAGACTGCAAGGAAGACTGCAATGCCCGCGGCGATAAGGCGGGTGTGGTTCCTGCGGGTGAATCGCCTGCGCTTTACGATGGCAGCCTGCCTGTGGAGGAATTTTTCACGGCGGGCGGTAAATTCTGGCTCGGGAAGTTCCAGCTGGCGGGAGGAAGATCCTGCGCTGATGTCTAATTCCTGGGCAAAGGCAGAGAAGGAAAATTTTTTTGCTGCGGCAAGAATTTTCTTCCGGTGGTCTTCGTCTTTTTCATTTACGAAACGGCGTTCCCCAGGCAGGGGCTTTGCTTCTGCGCTGACCTGAAGGCCGCAGTCAATGGCTGTCGCCAAATCCGGGTTGAGGCCGTTAATCAGCATGTAGCTTGGTACAAAACGGGCATCAAAAATGTCTGCCTGCCGTCTGGATGTGTCTGGCTCGGTGTAGGGGAGGCTTCCGCAGAGGGTACGGTAGGCGATGACTGCCCGTGTAAAAAGCAGTGCCTCCAAGCCGGAAAGCCCCTTGCGGATGTAAAATCCCTGATAGTCCGCATAGGAGAGGCGCGCATTGCTGGCAGAACGTTCAAAAAGGTCGGCGGGCAAAAAGAGAATGCGCGTGGCGGATGCATCTGCGCCAGAAAACAGGACGATGCCTTCTGCGCCCACCGTCTTTAGCGGAGTTTCCTGCTCTATTGCCGCCGTGAGTGCAAGAAGGACTGCTTTTGCCGCTTCATGCATTTTGTCTTGCGAAGAGTTTTCAAATACCTCATACAGTGTTTGCCCCCTGCCTGATACTGTGCCCGTAAAGGCAACGGTGTCATTTGCGTCAGTGTGAGTGCCGGAAAATTTCCATGCCTCAAAGGTTACGTCTCCGCTCTTTGCAGGCTCTGGCGGGAGGGTGGCGACAAAACCTGCCTCGTCAATTTCGCGGATATACTGTGTGCGTCCAAAAGCGTCCTGAGAAAGAGAAGTGGAAAGAAAGAGTTTGTCGTCCTGTATGGAAACAATGTGGGGTTTCATGGTTTAAAGATAGTCATTTTGCCGGGGAAAGGCAAGCGGAAAAATAGTGGCTGCGGAAGCAGTGTAAATGTATGAAAAGCGTTTTTCTCTTGCAGGACCTCCGCATTATAATCCATTCACAAGCAAGACAAAAAGGGCACAGGTAAAAGAGTCTCA